>Ga0209415_10014369_pt1 | contig 12933 bp, 12 predicted proteins | sample PeaSoiSIISIP2007_FD_187696 | JGI IMG/M metagenome (GOLD analysis project Ga0209415, IMG submission 187696) | Peat soil microbial communities from Weissenstadt, Germany - SII-SIP-2007 (SPAdes) (version 2) | ecosystem: Environmental > Terrestrial > Soil > Wetlands > Peat | place: Germany...
AAGCCATAGTCGCCCTGCCGCTCTTGGTGCCAGTCGATGGCCACGTGACGTGCGAGTTCCGTTACTTCAAACCGCAGCCAACGGGCGCTCCGCCAGTCAAGCTGATCGTCATGCTTCTACGTGGAGGCGCACTGATACGCACCGTGATCGACACTGGTGGGGGCTCGACGATCAGGTTTGAGATCAACGACACACGCCTCTATGGCATGCAAGAGCTCCTTTTCCGCATTGCGGTCGTAAACCCTTATTGTCCGAAGGCACACAATGGCAATAGTGACGACCGCTGGCTTGGTATGGCCTTGCAGGCCATCTCGCTCGCTTACTGAAGATGTGCGTGGGTCGTCCTAGGGCAGCCCTAGCGTGGGTGGACCGAGATCCGCACATTGAAGGCTGAACCCGGAGTGTGCCACGAGAACTGTTCAACAATGTTAGATACGAGGGAACGTCATGGCCGCGGGGCACTCGGTTATTGCCGCGGGCGACGCCTCCTTCCAGCGCTCGGCGGACTGAGGCCAGAGTGAGCCCATGAGCATGCGCGCAGAAACGCCGATCGACCTCGCCTTCCTCGATGATGCGGTGTTCGCCGAGGGCGCCCCGGCGAACTTAAAGGGCGTGATCCCCACCTGCCAAGTGTCGCCGCTGGTCAAATACGTGGAGCAGACGGGCGCCCGCCGGCATTTCCGCCATCGACGGGTCAGCGATATCGGCGACGGCCCCGGCTACCTGCCGGTGGGGATGTTCGGCTCGCCGCACCATTGGATCGCACGGGAGGGACAGCCGTATTCGTTTGCCGCCAAGGCGACCAACCTGCGCATGGTGCTGGAGCGATGCCCGCGGCTGAAGCTGCTGATCGACTATTCGTGGGAGGCGGGGCAGGATAAGAATTTCCTGCAAGAGTTCGACGGGTTCGTCGCCGATATGCAGGTGGATCCGCGGCGCGTCGTGCTGTTGATCTCAAATCGCGGGCTCGAGGCACGTTATCACACGCATCTCGCCAACAAGTCCCGGTCGCTGACGAACTCGTGGCAACTAATTGGGACGGACTTGTTCCTTATGTATTCCGGAGTGGAATTCCGGCAGCGGCGCTGGTTCGGACGACCCGATACGGTGATTTCCACCGTGGAGGTCGAATACAACGAGCGGTACCGGCGACCTCACAAGTTCCTGTCGCTGAATCGGCGACCGCGCTGGCATCGCTTCATGCTAGCGATGGCACTCACGCGATTGAACCTGCAGCGGCAGGGATTGAGCTCGATGCCGAGCCCGGCCTACGAAGGGGACTGGCGGTCCGAGCATCATATGCTGGAGGCGTTCGGCCGGATGATGGATCCAGCGGTTTGGCAGAAGCTCAAGGAAGTTGAGCAGGCAACGCTGGCGGCGCTGCCGTGGACCATCGATGTCAACATCGACAAGAGCGGACACACGTCGGGCTATGCGTTCCAGAATCTGAACCGCGACGTGTTCCTGCGGAGCTACGTGCAGATCGTCACGGAATCCTACATGGAAGGACTGCCGAACGAGCTGTTCCTGACGGAGAAGATCTGCAAAGCGCTGGCCAACCTGCAGCCGTTCATCTGCTTCGGGATGGCACGGACGAACGCGCGGCTGGTGGAACTCGGTTTCGAGCCGGTCAATATCGTATACGGCGCGTATGACGACGAGCTGGAAGTTGGGCGGCGGCTGACGCGGCTCTACCACGCGCTGGAGCAGCTCGCGGGGATGTCGATCGAGGCCACCCACGAGGCGTACCACGCGGCGCTGCCACGGTTATCGCACAATCAGCAGCGGCTGTTCGATATACCGGAGGTTCTGGGCGAGGAGGTCGCATCGCGGCTGCGCGCCATGCTGCCGGGCTGAGCTGCCGGTCGGCTTGCGTGGCCCGATCGGCTAGGAAGTCGGGACTTCCGTGTAGCGAGAGAATGCTGGGCCACCCAATATTGCCCAGATCGTGGCCGCCGAACTGACCTATGACGAATTCAATGACCGCTCCCTGGTCAGCCCGCTCTCGACAGGTCACGGTCTGATCGCTTTGTTTACTGGAGACCGCACGTATTACTGAGAAGAGGTTTACGGCGCTTTTGCAGAACGCCCGGACGCCCCCTGTTCGTTCGTATCAGATGGGCACGGATGGGCGATGGGCTCAACACGTCCGCCTCCCGCTCGAGGCAACATTGATACAGAGTATTATGCCAAGCGCGCTCAACTGCGGCGCAAGGCCTGTCGCATCGGTTGACATAACATGGATGTGATTGATCGCTTCTTTGAAACGGCCGGTTGCCGCGGCGATCGTATAGCCGTGAGAACGCGAGCCGGCGAGACCAGTTATCGCGAACTCGCCACGCTCGTCAGGAAGTTCGCCGCACGCTTCTCGACGGTCGCATCGCCGAAAGTGCTCGTGGCGTACGATCAGGGGCCGTACGCGTACGCCGCGATGTTGGGAACGATGCTTGCTGGTGGGTTCTACGTTCCGGTCAATGTCTCGGCGCCGCGAGAAAAACTTTCCGCCATCTGCAAGTCATTGGATCCAGACTTTATCGCAGGCGAAGAATTGATGCTTGCCAATCTGGGTGCCGCCAGACCCGAAGCAACTCAAGTCGAGGCGTCGACAATTAGCGCGATTGAACCGATGAACGGCAACTGCTCGCGAAACGACATCGCGTATGTGATATTCACATCTGGGTCCACTGGACAACCTAAAGGAGTCGTTATACCGCATACAGCGCTCGCGCATTACATTGATTGGGTTATCGACTCTGAGGTCTTCGGTCCTTCGGATCGTGTTTCTCAGTATTCAAACATTGCCTTCGACTTGAGTGTCCTGGAAATCTTCGGGGCGCTGTGTGCAGGCGCGACGCTTGTTCCATTCACGTCGCCCTCCGAGCGGCTCATGCCGGCCGAAACAGTCAAGACGCAAGGAATAACCGTTTGGGTTTCGGTTCCGTCCGTGATTAGCCTGATGATGCGTGCCAGGCAATTGACCGCCGAAAATCTTGGTGCAGTGCGAAGGTTCTTTTTCTGCGGCGAGCCTTTACTTGAAACGCATGTGAAGGGAATCTTCTCAGTTTGTCCTGAGGCTGAAATTTGGAACGCTTACGGGCCTACCGAGACAACGGTGTCGCTTACCTGTCTAAAGCTCGCGGCGAATTCATATGCCTCGGCTATAACCACGTCAGTGGCGCTAGGAAGCGCAATCCCGGGGATGGAGCTACATCTTGTCGGCGGCGATACCTCGGATGTCGGCGAAATCGCCATTATCGGCCCGCAACTCGCCAACGGTTACTGGAATGCCGCGGACCAAACGGCTCGGGCCTTTCGTAATCTGGACGTGTCTGCAGTGCGCCGGCGAGCATATTTCAGCGGCGATTGGGGGCGAGTGATCAATGGGCATTTATTTTTCGAAAACCGCGTTGATCACCAGGTTAAGATCAATGGCTTCCGGGTCGAGCTTAATGAAGTGGCATCGGCAATCCGATCTCTTGGATGGGAGGAGGTTGTTGTATTGAAGCTAAATGACGAGCTGACGGCTGTTATCGAAGACCGGCGCGGCACCGGAGGGCCGAACCGGATGGAACTTCACGCTCGATTGTGGGAGAAGCTGGATCGTTACGCGATCCCGTCACGTTTTATTACTCTCGAAGAGTTTCCTCGTAACGAGAATGACAAGGTTGATCTCAAAGCGGTCGCAGCGTTGGCGGCCAATCAATTTGGCAGCGGCAATGAGTGATAATGCTGTTCGCACGGAACCGCATTTTTTCAACGAGAAGCCCGACACGGCAAGCTGCCCGCCAATAAGTAGCGCAGGTGCATGATGAGCACGGCGAATATTACGGACAAAGAGCGGTGGGCGATGAAGCCTCTTGAGCGAGCGCGCAGCCAAGGTATTAAGCTCAGCGACTATACCCAGGCGCACGGCGCATGCGATCTATGATGGACCGGCTATGCTTAGACGCAAGGGCGTACTGCTACGAGGCAGGCCAAATTCGAAGTCGCCGGTTGTCGCAGTGCGCATTGCGCCCAGTACGCTCTCGGAGACGCTGGTGGTGCGCGGGGCTACGCAGCACGATGAACTCTAGCGTGCTGGTTGGCAGATCGGCGGTGATCGAGTGCGCCGAGGCGTATGCGGCACGCTGAGCACGTTCTGATGGCCACTTGGCTGATGAGTCGCCATGCGCTCGGCCGTCAAATGGAATGTGCTACGCGGAGCCTGATCCTTGCGCTGGCACAGCGCCTAGGCGCAAAACGCCTAGTCGGCGAATACTTGCCGAGCGGGGTAAGAGATCATTATTCTCGGCTGGGTTCTAGAACCATGCAGGTTCGGGCCCACGGCGGCAGCACCGCAGTGCTGGACCTTGCAGGGTTCGAGTTTGAAAAAACGTTGATCGCTGTGAAAGAGGGCTAAATCTTTGACTGAGGCAGAAATCTACAGCGCCTTGACCGAAATCTTCCATGATGTTTTCCTGCAAGACAACATGGAGCTAAAACCGGAACTGATGCCCAGAGACGTGCCGGGCTGGGACAGTTTCAAGTCGGTCGAGATCATCATGGCGGCCGAGGAGCGCTTCGGCATAAAATTGCGGACGCGGGAGATTGACCAAATTAGGAATGTTGGCGATTTAGTGCAAGCGCTGGCGGCGAAGACCGGCGCTGGCTCCTGATATGGAACGACCGGCTAAGACCGTTGCCCTCCTCCAGAGGATCTTGAGCCGATTAGCGTTATACGGTGAATCGGCATTTTCCAGGTGCTAGAGCGGTGATTTGTACCTTCTCGCCGTTGCGTAGCGGCGAGATCGCCCGCTACTTCACGCATTCAGCTTCGAAGGGAAGGGCAGCTCCTGCTTGAGATTGTAATACCAACTGAGCGCGCGTTCGTCCTCGGTGTAGGCATCGATGCTCATCTCCTGCACGAGGCGCGCTTCGCGTTTGGGTTCGATTTTTTGCCTTCTTGCCAGCCACGGCGCGGTCATCAAGGCGTCGAAGCAAACGGCAGCAGGGCCTCGAAGTCCGCAACGCTCTGCGCGGCGGGTAGCTCGGCAAAGAGGCGCCACAGTTGGCATACCTTTCGAGCTCGTTGGCGCGCGGTCTGCACGAGGCTGTAGAGACTGGCCCTGGCCTTGGCACCCTTGACGATATCGGCGAAGAGATGATTCTTACGCCCGAGTACCATCTTTGCGTCATTCTAGCCATATCGGGCATGAACTCATCGTCCACTACCGTTGCCACCCAAATTTTTGGTCGTACGGTCCGACGGCACTACATCGAGCGGCACACCGGTGGACCTGTTGTTCACGTCGAGGTCGCGCCCGGCGTGGCCACGGTGGTCATCGCAAGGAATTTAGATCCGGTTGCGCGCGCCGCCAATACGAGCTCGCCGAGCTTGCGCGATGCCGGGGGTTTCGCGACGCCGAAGTGATCGACGATGACCTCGGCCGCTCGGCCAACGGGGACGCTGGCCCCGCCCGGCTTTGAGCGCCTCGTGGCGTGGCTGTGCGCGGGAGAAGTTTGCAACTGCCCTATGCTTCGAGGCGTCCCGACTTACCCGTAGCGGACGCGACTGGCAACACATGCGTACGCTTTGCGACCTGGTCGAGGCATACGTGATCGACTTGGACAGGGTTCATAAATCCTGTCGCCAGAACGATCCGTTGCTGCTGGGAATGAAGGGGAGCATCAGCGAGTTCGAGCTCGGCGTGGTACGCGCCCGTATGCTAGACGCTGCCCAAGCCAAGGCGCGCCGCGGTGAGCTGCGAATCAACGCGCCCACCCGCTATATTTTGCATCGCGAGGATCGGACTGGGCTTCAATCCGGACCTGCGGCGAGATGCGCACCGAGATCGTCGGCGGCCACGCCCGCAAGCGCTATGACGATGGCCGACCGCCTGAATAGTCGGAGATTACGCTCATCACGAGGCCCAGATGGACTGGGCGGAGTTCGAACGGAACCAGAAAGCAGCTGGCCGCGCGACATCAATATGTAATATCCGTAATAAGTCAAACGCATCTTGCGACGCGCGTCACCCTTTTGGTACCTTATTGTCACCCTTGTGGTACCTTACTGCATTAGCGTCTTCAGTGCCTGAGGACAGCAGCGGCATTGCCAGTTAGCCGGTATGCAAATCCCTGGCGATACTCGCTAGCGCCGGATCGGGGAGAGGTCTCTTGCCAAATTTCACAACCCCCGGCGGCGGCAAAGTCGTTGTCGGCAATCAGAACGACACCATCACGGTGTTCGGTAGCGGTACGGTCATCGCAGGCAACGGCAACGACGCCATCACCATCTATGGCAATAGTTACCTAACAACTGGTCATGACCATGACCATGACCATGACCATGGCAATGACACGAGCACGTTCTACGGCGACGGCCAGAGTCAACAGCATGGCACGAGCTACATCTCGGTCGGCGATGGCAACGACACAATCACGCTGTACGGCGACGGCCAGATCCACCAGCAAGGGTCCTCGGGTCACGACACGATCAACCTCGGTAGTGGCAACGACACGATATTCGAGCAAGGTCATGCCACCGTATATGGCAGTTTCGGCAGCGCCACGATCAAGGGCGGCGAGCTGCAGATCCTGCATTCGCGCGGTGTCACCGAGGAAATAGCGTCGAGCGGCAGCGCGACGCTGGTCGGTAGCTCTGCCCACACGGAATTCGTCGGCGGTACCGGCTCGACCGATATGCAAGGCGGCTCGGGTCGTGACACCTTCGTCGGTGGCTCGGGCTACGACACCATGGTCGGCAGCGGCCATAATAACCTCTTCGAATTCCTCGCCAGCGACAAGGGCGGGCAGCACGTGATCCAAAACTTCGCCCATGGCGATCAGCTGTATATAGAGGGCTATTCGCTCTCCTATCTGCAGTCGCATCACGACATCAGCGTCAGCACGCATGGCGGCACTACCAATACCTATATCAGCATCGATGGCGGCAAGACCACGATCGAGATCAAAGGCTATACGGGTAGCTTGGATGTCACGCAGCACAAGCCCTGAGGCCTGATTTTCCTTAAGTTTTGAAACCGTCGAGTAAAGGGCATGGCCAGGATCTGAGTCCGGCGGGGACGCTGATTGCTGACGACGTATCGCACTGTGATGCGTCGTTTCATTCTCAGCTACGCCTTGCTGTGCTCCAGGCTTTGAACGAGGGCCTGCGTGGCACCACGAGCTTAACTGCGGCTCGCAGCCTCCGACAGGTTCGGGACGCGCTGCGTGCCGATGCGCTCGACAGCGCACTGCGTCACCTGGATGGTGCCTGGCGTTGTCTTCCCGACGAGGCCGCGATGCTGGCGCCGATTTACGGCCGCCTGCTCATGCTCGAAGCGCGAGATGATGATGCCGCGCTGCGCCTGTTGCAGCGGGCCATTGAGTTCAGTCCCGATCCCGATGTGGCGGCGCTGATCGCCCTGGCGCTGTTGCGCCTGCGACATCCCGAGGATGGCCGCAGGCAGCTCGAGGCAACCCTTCGGGAATACTGCGTCGTTAGCGGTGGCCTGGTGTGCCGCATCGCCGGTCAAGTCATGCGGCATCCCGCCATCAGCGTGCCTGGCTGGATCGGACGCGCACCCAACCTCGAGCTCGTGGGCGAGCTCTCGCCAGATGAGACTACAAACGTGCTGGACATCAGGGTTGATGGGCAAGCGGCCTTCACCCAACTGCTGCGCAATATGCCTCGCGAGGACCGTCGCGCCTTCCGCTTTCAATCGCCGCGGCGAAGCCTCGACGCACAGCTTGAAGTGAGCAGCCGCGGCGTGCCCTTACTGGGCAGCGGCTTGCGCCTGCCCTTGGACTTCCGCGTAGATGGCCGTGCCGAGAGCAGCGGCCGCCGCCTCACGGGCTGGGCGCGCTTGGGTTGGTGGCCGGCACGGCCCGTACGGCTGCGCGTGCAGGATGAGAACGGCCATCACGGAGTGGTCAAGACGGGCCGCCTGGCCGAGCCGGGCTGGCGCTGGCCGTTCAAGATCGATCTGCGCGCCGCGGGGCTGCGCGGCAACCGGATTGACGTCTCGGCGCAGCTACCCGATGGACGCTGGCAGCCCTTGCCGGACTGCCCGCTGTTGCTCGAACCCGCGGTGCGCCTCGCAGGTCACCATCCGGTGCGATTGCCGAAATGGAACGCACGCTCATCGCGTCCTCGCCTCGGGCGTGCGTTGATCCAGAATGCGAGGCAGACCGACGTGATCATCCCGGTCTATCGCGGCCGAGAGGCAACCCTGGCTTGTATCGATGCCGTGTTGGCGACGATCGATAACACGGCGCGGATCATAGTGGTGGACGATGCGACGGACGATCCCGCACTCATCAGCGCGCTCAATACATTGGCCGCCGACAACCGCATCACGCTGCTGCGCAACGCGCAAAACCAGGGCTTCGTGGCCTCGGTGAACCGGGCCTTAAGGCTACATCCCACCCACGATGCCGTGCTGCTCAATTCCGATACGCTGATGTTCGATGACTGGCTACTGCGTCTGCGCGCGGCAGCCTATAGCGCGCCTTCAGTCGGCACGGTCACCCCCTTGAGCAACAACGGATCGATCGCGAGCTACCCGCGCGCATTGGGGGCCGCGATCGACCCCGACGACGCGGCCGCTCTGCACGCGCTCGCGGCATCGACCCATTCCGGCACTCGCGTCGTGATACCGGTCGGGGTGGGCTTCTGTCTTTATGTGCGCCGCGACTGCCTGGACGATGTCGGTGCTCTAGATGCCGCCGTGTTCGGCAAGGGCTACGGGGAGGAAACTGACTTCTGTCTGCGCGCGCGGCGCCGCGGCTGGTCGCATCATCTCGCGGCCGATGTCTTCGTCTACCACGCCGGCGGGCTCTCCTTCGGCGGCCGGCGCGCGGCGCTACTCGATCGCAGCCAGCGCCTGCTCAATCTGCGCCATCCGGGCTACGACCGCTTCATTGCGAGCTTCCTGGTGCAAGACCCGCTGCACGCCTTGCGGCGCCGCCTCGATGAGCGACGGTTATCTGCATTTGAAGGGCGCTTCGTCCTGCTCGTGACACTCGCGCTGACGGGTGGCGTCGACCGCTTCGTCGCCGAGCGCTGCCGAGACTTTCGGGCGCAGGGCTTGTTTCCACTGGTGCTGCGGCCCCTTGAGCCCGGCAACGCTCGAGGCTGCGAGCTGTGGACCGATGCGATGGAGCTGCCGAACCTGCGCTACGACATCCCGGCGGACTTATCCGCCCTCACCTCGCTGCTGGGCGGCCTGGATCTCGATGCGATCGAGATCCAGCATTTTCTGCACCTCGATGCCCGCGTCATCGATGCGGTGCGCGCTCTGCCCATCCCCTACGACGTGTTCGTCCACGACTATGCCTGGATCTGTCCGCGCGTAACTTTGATCGATGGCAGCGGCCGCTATTGCGGCGAACCCGCCGTATCCGTCTGCCGGGCCTGCGTGAAGCGTAATGGCTCGAATCTCGGCGAAGCGATCTCGGTACCGGCGTTGCGAGCCCGCAGTGCCACCTGGCTTCGCGGTGCACGCCGTGTCATCGCGCCATCAAGCGACACGGCCGCACGGCTGCGGCAGCACTTTGAGGATCTGGATGTGGCGGTGCAGCCGCATGCTGCGCCCCCCGTGCCGACGCCCCTACCGCCGCGCACTTCTGCGGGGAACGGGGTTCGCGTGGCCCTCATCGGCGCTATTGGCGAGCACAAGGGTTATTCGGTGCTGCTCGAGTGCGCGCGTGATGCGCGCGCGCGGCGCCTGCCGCTCGAATTCGTCGTGATCGGCTACACGCAGGACGACGCGGCGCTACTCAGGACGGGCAAGGTGTTCATCACGGGCCGCTACAGCGAAGCCGAGGCACCGCACTTGCTTCGACGCGAGCAGCCCGATGTCGCCTGGTTGCCATCCGTCTGGCCCGAGACCTGGTGCTACACGCTCGATTACGCGCTGGGCGCGGGCTTGCCGGTGGCGGCCTTTGATCTGGGCGCCATCGCGGAACGCCTGCGCAACACGGGTCTGGGGGAGCTGCTGCCGCTGGAACTCGAACCGCGGCAGATCAACGATCGCCTGCTGCAGCTCGCCCATACTGCGCAGAGAACAGCTGTGATGGCGTCGCGTACTGTCCAAACGCCGCTGGCACACCCGCCCGATGACGCTAAGATGAGCGCGACCCAGTCCGGCGAGATGATCATGGCCAAGAGCTCCGACGGTAAACCCGCACCCGCAGTGCATGAAGATGGGCTCAGCGCCTCGGTCCAGGTGCTGCCGCTGCCGGCAGGGCTCTACCTGTTTTCGGTCAAAGCCGCGAGCCCGATCACGGCAAGGGCCAGGGGCCAACTGTCGCTGCCGGCGGTGCACGTGGGCTTGGGTCCCGGCGTGGGATCCGAGCAGGTGGAATTCATCGCTGGCCCTTCCACCCACGGCGCATGGCTCTTCGCGCAAGGCGATCTGCTCGTGACCAAGATCAACGGCAGCGGCGCCACGCTGATCCTGAGCTCGCTGCGCGCGCCGGGCGGGGAAGTGCTCTCGATCAAGGTGGAACGCCTGGACACTCGCGCCGATGCGGTAGCGGTAGCCCCCGCCCCAAGCGCGAATCCACCCGCACCCTCCAAGGCCCCAGCGTTGCTAGCGAACAAGCCGGCGGCGAGTCCCCCGACGAGCGCGCTAGCGCTGCCGATCCAGATCGCGGCGCATATCCGCACACGCGGCGACATGAGCTTCGCCGATGTGCCATGGGCCGGGCGCGTGGCGCCGGGGCTCTGGATTGAATCGTTCTCGGTGCGACCCTTGGAGCGCTTCGCGGCGCAGGACATCGAGTACAAGGGGCTCACCGGCACGGGCTTCGAAACGCCCTGGCTCAGCGACGCCAAGATGTGCGGCACCAAGGGCATGGCGGTGCCGCTGGTCGGCTTTGCGGTGCGGCTCAAACCCAGTCCGGTTGCGGCCGCGTACGATTGCGAATACAGCGGCTACTTCCAGTCCGGCGTGACGGTCGGCCCGCTGCGCAACGGTGCCCCCTGCCGCTCGACCGTGGCGAACGATCCGCTCGAGGGGATTCAAGTCCGCCTCGTCAAACGTTTGACCGCCACCGTGCCGGCCACTGCACCCGGGAAAAGCCCGCGCCCCGCTGTTGAACCGAAGTCCGCGGCGGCCAAGGGAACTTCCTCCGGCAGTCATCGCCAGAGCTATGGCAATGGTCATGGCAAAGTCGTCGCCTCGGCTAGGCCTAAGAGCCGCGCGCTGGCAGCGGTGAAGCCTGGCAAGCGCGGCATCCCAACTGTTCGCAACGCGCGCCGCAGCGCGCACTCGACCCGGCGCCTCTCCACGCGCCGTCCGTGAACCGACCGCAGCGCGTGCTCGTCAACGTCGGCTGTGGTCCGCGCGAGGGCAGCAGCCTGCCCGCCTACTTCAATGCTTGGCAGCAGCTGCGCGTGGATGTCGATCCTGCAGTGCAACCCGACATCCTCGCCGATCTGACCGATCTGTCGGCGATTCCCGATGGCACTGCCGATGCCGTGTGGGCGGCACACTGCGTCGAACATCTGTATGAGCATGAGGTACCGCTCGCGCTGGCGGAATTTCGCCGCGTGCTGCGCAGTGATGGTTTTGTATGCGTGATCGTGCCCGATCTTCAGACCGTCGCGCAGTATGTCGCCGCCGACCGGCTGCACGAGCCCCTGTATGATTCCCCGGCGGGTCCGGTCACCCCGCATGACATAGTCTTCGGGTTCAGCGCGGCGATCGCGAGCGGCCGCACATCGATGGCCCACCGCTGCGGTTTTACACCCGGTATGCTGCAGCGCTGCTTCCAACAGCTGCCCTTCGGCGAAGTGCTACTGCGCCGGCGCAGCACAGAGCTCGAACTCGTGGCGGTGGCGCGCGCGACGCCTGCAAAGGACGAGGCCGAGCGCGCTGCGCTGATGGCCGCGCTCGAGCTATGAACTACCTGTTCATGCATCAGAACTTTCCCGCGCAGTACCGCCACGTGATCCGTCACCTGGCCAATCAACCGGGCAATCAGATCTACTTCATCACGCAGCCGAATGAGAATGCCATGTCGGGGGTGCACAAGGTCACCTACCCCAAGGATCAACGTGGACCCATCAACTGCCATGCCTACGCCGTGGAGATCGATCGGGCCATCTATACGGGCGCATCCGTGGCCGAGGTGTGTCGGGGCCTACGCGAACAGGGCTTTCGGCCCGATCTGATCGTCGGCCACAGCGGCTGGGGCGAGACGCTGTTCGTCAAGGATGTGTTTCCCGACGTGCCTCTGCTGGCGAATTTCGAGTTCTACTACCACGCTCACGGTGTGGACGTGGGCTTCGATCCTGAGTTCGTCTCGATCTTCCAGGAGCCCTCGCGCCTGCGCTCGCGCAACGCCGTCCCCCTGCTGGCCTTCCAGGGCGCCGACTGGGGCCACTCGGCCACGCAGTGGCAACGGAGTCTGCATCCGGCGGAAATGCGCTCTCGCATCAGCGTGCTGCACGAGGGGGTGGACACGGCACTCGCCCGCCCTAACCTTAAAGCCCGTTTCACGCTGCCCGGATCCGGTCAGGTGCTGACGCGTCGCGATGAGGTGGTCACCTACGTGGCCCGCAACCTCGAACCCTATCGCGGCTTTCATGTCTTCATGCGCGCCCTCCCGCAGTTGCTGCGTCGGCGCAAGCGCGCGCGGGTCGTGATCGTCGGTGGCGACGGCGTGAGTTACGGCGCACCGCCGCCGCCACGCTCCACGTTTCGAGAGATGATGCTGCAGGAGCTGGGCGCGAAGCTGGATCTCAAACGCGTGCACTTCCTCGGCATGCTCGACTACCACGCCTATCTGAATCTGCTGCAGGTCTCCTCAGTGCATGTGTATCTGACCTATCCCTTCGTGCTGTCCTGGTCATTCATCGAAGCTATGGCCTGCGGTTGCCTGATCGTCGCCTCCAACACGCCTCCGGTGCTCGAGGTGCTGCGCGATGGCAGCAACGGACTC
>Ga0209415_10014372_pt1 | contig 12933 bp, 11 predicted proteins | sample PeaSoiSIISIP2007_FD_187696 | JGI IMG/M metagenome (GOLD analysis project Ga0209415, IMG submission 187696) | Peat soil microbial communities from Weissenstadt, Germany - SII-SIP-2007 (SPAdes) (version 2) | ecosystem: Environmental > Terrestrial > Soil > Wetlands > Peat | place: Germany...
ACATCCCGCCATTAACGAAGGGGCCGGCGAATGCCAGCCCCTTTTCTTTGACGCTGAGGCGGCTCAAGGCTTGCCGAGAAAATCCAGCTTGCCGAGCTCGACGCCGTTGTGCCGCAGAATGTCGTAGGCAGTCGTGACGTGGAAGTAGAAGTTCGGCAAGGCGAAGTGCAGAAGATACGCAATTCCAGTGAAGGTGAGGTCGCCGCTGCGCATTTTCAGCGTAATGCTTTTATCTTCCGTGCCGTCGATCTGCTCGGGCTTGCACGTGTCGAGAAAAGCGACGGTCTTCTTGACGCGTGCCACGAGCTCGGGAAACGTGGCCTCGTTGTCTTCGTACTTGGGAATCTCTTTGCCCGCGAGGCGCGCCGCGCATCCCTTCGCCGTGTCCGTCGCGGTCTGGACCTGGCGCGCGAGCGCAAACATGTCCGGGTAAAGGCGGCCGGCAATCAGCACGGCCGGGTCGATTTTCTTCGCCTCGGCGTGCGCAGCGCCTTTCTGCAGAATGTCGGCGAGATTGTTGAGCATCCGCTTGAGCACCGGCACTGAAGCTTGGTACATCGAAATTTTCATGAATCGGTCTCCGTAGATTGACGTGCCATCGGGACAGCGAGTTTAGCAGGCCGCGCGACGATAGTGCCACGGGCGCTCACTTTACCTTGACGCCAGCTTCCTTGCCTACCTTTACTTCAAGACGGGGCGTTATGCTGCAGCAGCGACGCTCGGGGTGAGATGGCTGGTCAGCCGCTGGGTGATTTCACGCCGCACCTGATTGAAATCGATCGCGGACACTTCGCGAGGGCGCGCGAGCGGGATGCGGCCGTCGTGCTCGATGCGCCCCGGTCCCGCAGTCATCACCACCACGCGGTCGGAAAGCAGCACCGCCTCCTCGACCGAGTGCGTTACGAAGATCACCGTGACCTTGGTGCGCTCCCAGATTTCGAGCAGTTCCTGCTGCAGCTTTTCTCGCGTCAGCGCATCGAGCGCGCCGAACGGCTCGTCCATCAGCAGCACCTCGCAGTCGTTGGCAAGCACGCGCGCTATCGCAACGCGCTGCTTCATGCCGCCCGAGAGCTGGCTCGGGTAATAGTCGGCGAATCTGGTCAGGCCCACCATGTCCGTATAGCGCCTGGCGATTTCATCGAGATTCGCTTTCGGCAGTCCGCGCTGCCTGGGGCCGAAGCCGATGTTTTGCCTGACCGTCAGCCACGGAAACAGCGCGTAGTCCTGGAACACCATCCCGCGCTCCGGACCGGGACCGGCGATCGGCGTGCCGTACATCTCGATCGTGCCCGAGGTCACCGTCTCGAAGCCGGCGACGATGCGCAGCAGAGTGGACTTGCCGCAACCCGAGGCGCCGATCAGGCACACGAATTCGCCTTTGTTGATGGTGAGGCTGACGTCGCGCAACGCTTCCACCGTCTGGTCGCCCATGCTGAAACGCTTGCTTACTCCTTTGATCGCAAGCGTCGGCTTCGCGCTGCGGTGCAGTTCGGGATCAGACACGGTGCTGCGGGCTCCATGCGAGGAGCCGGTTGTTGACGGCAACGATGAGGCGGTCGGAGAAAAAGCCGGCCAGGCCGATCACGATCATGCCGGAGATCACCAGGTCGGCGCGCGACAGCATGCGGGCGTCCATGATCACCGCGCCGAGTCCCTGCGGGACGCCGGTCATCTCGCCGACCACGATCAGAATCCAGGAAAATCCGTGGCCGAGGCGCAGGCCGTTGAAAATCGAAGGCATGGCGGCCGGCAGCACGACCTGGCGAAACAGCGACGAGCCGTTGCAACCGAGCATGTTTGCAGCCTCGAACAGCTTGGCGTCAACGGAGCGCACGCCGAACGTGGTATTGAGCACGATCGGATAGAACGCGCCGAGAAAAACGAGAAAGATCGCCGCATTCGGCCCCAGCCCGAAAAAAATCATCGACAGCGGCAGCCACGCCGTGACCGGCACCGGACGCAGCAGCTGCAGCGTCGGATCGACCAGCTCGCGGATCAGTTTGACGCGGCCGATCAACAGTCCCAGCGGGACGCCGACCGCCGCGGCGAGAAAGAAACCGGCGTAGACGCGCTTCACCGATGCCCAGAAGTGAACGAAGATGGTTTTGCTGAACGCATCGTCGTACACGCCGCCGAATGTAAAGTCCCACAGCATCACGCCGACTTCGCGCGGCGTCGGGATCAGCCGCGTGCCGGTGAGCTTGACCGCCGCGTGCCATGCCAGCACAAAAACGACCGGCACGAGCAGGGTTTTGGCCACATCCACCAGCCGGCCGGTCGTCCGGGTCACGTTTGCTAACTCCGCGTCACGCCTCCACTACATTTTCTGCTTGCGCAGCGCCTCGACGAAGCTCGTGTCGATGAAGTGAGAATAATCAGGCAGTGCGCGGATCTGCTTCATCTCCAGCATTTGCGAGCCGTAGTACTTGGCGTGCTGCACCCACGCGCTGTCCGTATACCAGGTCAGCTCGACGTTGGGTGCCGCGATCTCGATGGTTTTCTGCGGCTGACCCAGCTTCTGCATCGCCATTTCGACGAACGCCGCGCGGTTTGCCATTGCATACTCGGTGGCCTTGCGGTGGATCTCGAGGAATAGTTTCACGAGCTCGGGCTTTTCCTTGATCGTGTCCTCGTGCGTGGTCATCACCATATTGAGCGAGCCGGTCGGTGTGGAATAGGGATACTCGACGATCTTGCCCACGCCTTTCGCGACGCTGATCGACGGGCCGGGCTCGGCGCCGACGTAGGCGTCGACGTCGCCGCGCTCGAGCGCGGCAGGCATTTCCGAGAACGGCACGCGCACCGGCTGGATGTCCTTGATCGACATGCCCTCCATCTTCAGGCGATCCAGGATCACGACTTCCTGCGTCGAGCCGGGTAGTATTGCGACTTTCTTGCCTTTCAGGTCCTTGATCGACTTGATGTCAGAATTGACCCCGGCGACGACCGCCATGCCGCGGTTGCACTGCGCCGCGATCACGACGACCGGTTCGCCCGCCGCGCCGCCGAGCGTCGCCGCGGCCAGGCCGTAGGTGCCGAAATCCACCGAACGCGTCACCACGGCGTTCTTGCCGTCGGTCGGGGTTTCATAGGGAATGACTTCTATCTTGTAGCCGGGCGGCGTGAACTTCTCGTAGAAATACGGCGTGATCGCGTGTATCAGCTTCAATGTGCCGACCCGAATCACCTGGTCGGCGGACAACGCCGGCGTTGCCCACGTTGTACAGACAGCAAGCGTGACCGCAAGCAGCGTGCCAATTAATTTTTTTCGGCTATTCATACCTGACTCCTGGTGAGTTTCGCGCCACTCGGACGCGCCAGAAGAGTGGCGAGCAATCGCTGTGCCATGCGCGAGACCGCATGTTTACTGGGTTTGCGGGAAGGAGGTCGCCGAACGCGCACGCCGTTGGTGCGCCGGGTTGGTTATGGCACCGGTCTGGTGCAAGGCTTAAGCAGCCATGAGTTTGCGCACCTGCGACGTGAGAGCGCCATCGGGATTCGCCAGTTCCTCGAGAATGGTGAAATGATTGTGGCCCGCCAGCCGTACCAACTGACCGGGCAAACCGGCGCACGCGCGCGCGGCGGCAAATATCTCGGACTGACGCTGGAGTTCGGCGAGCTCGCCGCCGCCGTAGGCAACGATAAGCGGCGGCGAGCTCGAAGGCAGCTGCAGCAGCGGGCTCAGGCGCCGCGCCTCGTCGGCGTCAAGCTGGAGCTTGTCGTTCACGTAGCACTGGCGCATGGGTTCGAGGTCGAATATGCCGCTGATCGCGAGCCCGCCCTTCACTGCGGGCGCGTCAAGACACAGCGCGGTCAGGTGTCCGCCCGCCGACCAGCCGGAGACGTAAATGCGGGCCGGATCGCCGCCGAAATCCGCGACACGCCCGGCCAGCCAGTCGATCGCCGTCCGCACTTCGGCCACGATACCGGTCAGCCGTTTTTCAGGCGCGAGGGTATAGCCGACGAGCGCTACATGCACGCCGTGCGCGAGCGGCCCGGCGGCGAGAAAGCTGAATGTCTCTTTCGCCCGCATCTGCCAATAGCCGCCGTGTATGAAAACGAGCACCGGTCCGCTGGTATCCGCCGCGAAATAGTCGATGCGATTGCGCTCGGCCGGCCCGTAGCGCAGATCGAGGTGGCGGCCGCGCGCCGCGCGCAGCCGCTTGCTGCGCTCGTCAAAATCGGCGAGCAGCCCGGCGCTGTCGCCAACGGCGGCCGAATTGTTATACGCGGCATCGAGGGCCGCGCGGTCCATTCCGCGATATAAGCTCATGGTATTTTCCATCATGCGCACTATCTTCACAGCGCGAGTCGGATCAGATTTTCAAAGCAAAGAATACGCCATTCATCCCGCCGCCCGGAAAAATGGCGCGTGCGTTGCACGGATATCGATTTATGTGAGATAAGTTCAGGCATGCCCGTTCCGTACAGCCTTGCCCTCGCTCCTCTGCGCCATCGTCTGCGCAGCGGGCAACTGACGCCCACGCAACTCGCGCACGATGTGCTGGCTGCCGCTGCAGAGGGCGACCACCACCATGCGTGGATCCATCGGCTCCCGGAGCAGTCGGTGCTGGCGCAGGCGCAGCGCCTCGAAGCGGATGCGACGGCGCAATCGTTGCCGCTGTACGGGGTGCCCTTCGCAATCAAGGATAACATCGACGCCGCGGGTCACCCGACCACCGCTGCATGCCCGGGCTTTCGCTATACCGCCGCCAATTCGGCTGCGGCAGTACAGCGCTTGCTGGATGCCGGCGCGATCTTGATCGGCAAAACCAATCTCGACCAGTTCGCGACCGGGTTGGTTGGAACGCGCTCGCCGTATGGCGCATGCACCAACGCGATCGACCCGCGCTACATCGCGGGAGGTTCGAGTTCGGGATCGGCGGTCACGGTCGCGCTTAATCTGGTGAGTTTCGCCCTGGGCACGGATACCGCCGGCTCCGGGCGCGTGCCGGCGGGCTTCAACAATATCGTCGGGCTCAAGCCTACGCGCGGCGCGATCAGCGCCGCCGGCGTGGTGCCGGCATGCCGCTCGCTCGACTGCGTGTCGATATTCGCATTCACCGCGGGCGATGCGTGGGACGTCTATCGGGTCGCGCGCGGTTACGATGCAGCCGATCCCTATTCACGTCATCCCGAACCATCGGTCCACGCGCCGGCAGGGCGGTTCCGCTGCGGCGTGCCGGCCGCCTCGCAACTCGACTTCTGCGGCGATGCGGAAGCCGCGCGGATGTTCTCACGGGGCATCGCCCTGGTCGAGCGCGCTGGCGGCAGCATCGTGGAGATCGACTACGCGCCGTTTCGCGCGGCGGCCGAGCTGCTTTACCACGGGCCATGGCTGGCCGAGCGGCTTGCTGCCATCAGGGAGTTCTTCACCGCGCACCAGAACGAAATGCATCCGGTAACGCGCGCAATCATTGCCAAGGGCGCCGATTATTCCGCGGTCGACGCATTTGAGGCGGCCTACCGGCTGCAGGATCTGAAACGACAAGCCGCGTCGGAAATGAACGGAATCGACGTTCTCGCAGTGCCGACCGCCCCGACGATATACACCATCGCGCAAGTCGAGGCCGATCCGATCGGGCTCAACTCCAATCTCGGTCTGTACACCAACTTCGTCAATCTGTTGGATCTGGCGGCGATTTCCATCCCGTCCGGCATGCGCGCGGACAGCCTCCCTGCCGGGATTACGCTGGTCGCGCCCGCATTCAGCGAACCGTTGCTGTGCGAGCTCGGCGCGAGGCTGCACCAATTAAGCGGCATGTCGCTCGGCGCCACCCGGTTCGAGCTGCCCGAGTGGCCCGCGCTGACTCCGCCTTGATGCCGGCGTCCTTCACGACCTTGAGCCAGCGCTCGTAGTCGCTGCGGATGCGCTGATGCGAGCGCGCACCAACATAAGGCACGCGCTGCAATTCGTGCACCGTGAGATTACATCGGGATCAAGGTTATGGATTTATTACAATATTTATCATGCTGATTCAAATGATAAATGGCGCTGGCACGTCGGTTGCTATGTAAAGCGTATGGTAGAGATCAAGTCCATCTGCAGTTACTGCGAGCCGGCGGCTTACGCCTGACGCCATGTCGTTCGCTCACTACATCAAGGAGATCGGCCGCGGCGCGGAAGGCGCCGGCGACCTGTCGGAGCAGGACGCTCATCAGCTGTTCGGCGCGATGCTCGACGGCGGCGTGCCGGAACTCGAGCTCGGCGCGATCCTGCTCGCGCTGAGAGTAAAGTCGGAATCGCTGCCCGAGCTGCTCGGCTTTTACAGCGCGCTCAACGAGCGTCTGTGCCGCCTGCACGCTCCTTCCGGCAAGGCGCAGCCGGTGATCCTGCCGAGCTACGGCGGCGCGCGCGATCAGGCCAACTTGCTGCCGCTGCTGGCGTTACTGCTGCAGCGTTTCGGCGTGCCGGTGCTGGTGCACGGCGTGCTCAACGGCAACGGCCGCGTCGCCAGCGTCTACATTTTCCGCGAGCTCGGCATCATGCCGTGCGCCAATCTCGCGCAGGCGCAGGATGCGCTCGACAACGAAGGCATCGCATTCGTGCCGACCGCGGTGCTTGCGCCCGGGCTTGCCGAATTGCTGAGCCTGCGCGGGCGGCTCGGCGTGCGCTCGAGCGCGCACTCGATCGCCAAGCTGATCGACCCGTTCGAAGGCGAGGGCTTGCGCGTGGTAAGCGCATCATATCCGCCGTATCTCGAGAAAATCCGCGAATTCCTGCTCGCGACCGGCGCGCATGCGCTGCTGCTGCGCAGCACCGAAGGCGAGCCGTTTGCCGATCCCAGGCGGCGGCCGCAACTCGAATACTTCCGCGATGGGACGGCGCAGGTGCTGTTCGAAGCCGAAGCGGGCCCGCAGAAAAGCGTTCCGACGCTGCCGGCGGGCATCGATGCCGCAGCGACCGCGGCGTGGATCAAGAGCACCCTCTCCGGCGAAGTGCCGGTGCCATTGCCGCTGGTCAATCAACTCGCGTGCTGCCTGTTCGCCGCCGGCTACACCAGCGACATGAATCAGGCCAAAGCGATCGTCGCCGTCGAGACCGGCAGTCTCGCCGCGGCGTGATGCGCGTGTTCGGGTGAATACAACGCGCAGGGGGGAATGATTTCGGCGGGTAACCCGAGTACTTCAATATACGTCGCGCTGATACCGTCCTGCTTTGCTCAGTTCAGCCAGAAAGCCGCGTGCCTGCTCGACACTGAAACCACCTTCCTGTTGCGCGATTTGCTGGAGCGCGAGATCGACGTCGCTGGCCATGCGCTTGGCATCGCCGCAAACATAAACATGGGCGCCGCTGCGTAACCAGCGCCATAGCTCGGCGCCTTCTTCAAGCATGCGATGCTGGACGTAGATCTTGTCCGCCTGGTCGCGCGAAAACGCGGTAGACAAGCGCGTGAGCGCACGTGCCTGAACCAGCCCTTCAAGCTCCTCACGATAAAAAAAATCTTCGCTGAATCGCTGGTTTCCGAAGAACAGCCAGTTTTTTCCCTTCGCATTCGTCAAGGCCCGCTCCTGCAGAAATGCACGGAATGGCGCGATCCCGGTCCCCGGCCCTATCATGATGATCGAAGCCTCGGGATCCGCCGGCAGTGCAAATCCATGGGACTTTTGCACGAACACCTGCGCTCTACGGGCAATCTGTAACTGCTCGCCTAAGTAACATGATCCGACCCCGCGATAGGTATGCTCGATGAACTCATACTCGAGCAGCCCGACGGTCAGGTGCGCCTCCCCGGGATGCGCCTTCGCCGAGGAAGCTATCGAATACAGGCGCGGCTGCAGGCTGCCCAACGCGCGCACGAAGTCGCGCAGCGGGGGCCGGGCCGAACGGAATTCCATCAGGCAATCCAGCACGTCATGCACGCCGTAGTCGGGTGCGCGCGAGTCGTCGTCCGCCAGCTTCGCCAACAGCGTTCGGTCGGCGTAATCTTTGGCGTGCTCCGAAAGCACCCGAAAGAGATCTTCCGTCGGCACGCGCAGATCGCGGCGCCACAGCAGCGCCTCGCGCACACTGATCGGTTCGCCACCGGCGAGCTGCACCGTTTCGGATCCGCGGCCTTTGAGGATCGCGATGATGAGCTCGACCTCCTCGGGGTTGTTCATCGGCCAAATGCCCAATGAGTCGCCGGGAGCGTAATCGAGGGGCTCGATGAATTTCAACGCGACATGCTGGGTCGCCTTCTCCGAACCAGGCTCATTGAGCCGGCGCGACTCAACCAGTGTTGCCGGCACCGGCAGCTCGCGGTGATAGCCGCGCTCGCCGGCCGCGTGTTGAGGTTTTGCGGGCGCGCTTGCCGCGGCAGACAACGCCGGCGCGGAACGCTCGGCAGCGGCGGATTTGCCTTTCGCAAGCAGGACCTTGATCGTTTTGGCCGTCGCGCGCCCGCCAGGCACGCATTTGTTGAGGTCTGGGTCGGCACCGCTCGCAATCGCCTCGGCGTAGCTCGCGCACAAATAACCGCATTGGCCGCAATCGAGCTGCCCCAACGCGGCCATGATCCGGTGTGGCAGCGGCCGGCTGTCGGCAAGCTTCAGGCGCTCCTCCAGCGAAAGAGTCGGATCGTGCCACGGAAACTCCGCCGGGTGCGCGGACGCATCCGCGGCTTGCGGGATCGGCGTCGGAGCGACGGCTGGCGCCTTCGCCAGCGCTTGCTCCATGCCGAGCAGACCCGCCAGAAAGCCGTTCAGCCAGGCGCGCTGTGCGGGCTCGAATGGCGCAGCCTCCGGGATCAGGACATGCATGTTTCGAGCTCCTTATCGGCAGCTGGCACAACCGTCGCCGCCATGGCGCGCAGATCTTCGACCGAGTGGCGGCGCGCGAATTGCGCGAAGGGCTCGGTGCCTTCGCGTCTGGCCAAGTACCCGCGCAAAAGGTTTTCAACGACGAGCGGCACGTCATCCGCGCGTACATTGCGCAATAGCTCGCGCCCGAGCCTGGCGTCGTGCGCGTATGTCCCGCCCACAACCACGTGATAGCCCTCGACTTCGGCGTCTTCGCCATCGGGTATCTTGGTGCCCACCAGGCCGATGTCCCCGATAAAGTGCTGGGCACACGAGTTCGGACAGCCGGTCAGATGGATGTTGACGGGGGAATCGAGCGCCACGCGCGCTTCAACATGCTGTGCGATCGCCATTGCATGGAGTTTCGTGTCGCTCGCGGCGAGCTTGCAGCCGGTGTTGCCGGTGCAGGCGACCAGTCCCGCGCGGATCGCCGACACCGAAGTCGCGAGTCCGAGCGCGCGGATCGCCGCCTCGGCTTCGGACTGCCGGTCGGCGGCAATCCCCGACAGCAGCAGGTTCTGCCACACGGTGAGCCGAATGTCGCCGTCTCCGCAGCGCCGCGCGATTCCCGCGAGGCCGCGCATTTGCACGACGGTCATTTTGCCGACGGGCAGGGCGAGCCCGGCATAGCGCAGGCCGGTCTGCTTTTGCTCGTGCCAGCCGATATGTCCGGAGCGACCGACCGGGGGCCGCTTGTCGCATGCGGTGAACGCAAGGCGTGGAAGCTGAAAACCAAGTCGCGTTTCCACGTCGGTCCAGAAGCCTTCCAGTCCAAGACGCTCAAGCACGTATTTCAGGCGCGCCTTCTTGCGGTCGGTGCGGTCGCCGTGTTCGATGAAGGCCTTGACGATCGCGGCGGCGACGGGCACGCACTGTTCGGGGCGGCAGACCACGCCGACGTCGCGCGCGAGATCGCCGTGCCCCGTGATACCGCCCAATGCGACGCGAAAATATACGCCGGCAGGTACCGCGTGGCCGTCGCCCACGCGCACCGCGTAGAACCCGATGTCGTTGGTTTCCTCGACCGTCCCGATCTGCCCGCCGCCGTCGAACGCGATGTTGAATTTGCGCGGCACCCCGTAGAATTCGCGGTGGTTCAGGATGTAATGATGCAGCGCATTGGCCAGCGGCCGCGTATCGATGAGTTCCTGCGCATCGATTCCCGCCGTGGCCGAGCCGGTGATATTGCGCAGGTTATCCGCTCCGGCGCCGCGCGAGGTGAGTCCGGCCGCTGCGATTCCAGTCAGAACATTGACCGCATCGCGCGCCTTGATCTCGCGCATCTGCAGGTTCGCGCGCGTCGTGACATGGACGTACCCCCCGCCGTAGCGTTCGGCAAGATCGGCCATTGCCTCAAGCTGGTGCGCGGTCAGTATCCCGTTCGGAATGCGCAGCCGGCACATAAAGGCATTCTGCGCCGGCGCAACGTAGAACAAGCCGTGAAACCGATAGAGAAATCCGTCCGTGCCCTTCGGAAATTCATCTTTCGCGGCGTTCGCGAGCATTTCGTCCCACATGTCGAACGCATGCTTGGCGCGCTTGGCTTCCTCTTCCTTGGAGAGCTGCTTGCCCGCGGCAAGCCATTTGTTCTGGGCGAGGAAATGGATTTTTTCGGGGCCGGCAGGCTCGGCAGCGCCCCGAACATCGGCGGCCGGAGACGGCGCGGTAAGCCCGCGCGCCGAGCGCGCCGCGGCAAGCCCCTGCGCCAGCCCTTGCAGGTACTGTTTCTGTTCTTCCGAAAAACCCGGGTTGCCGGCGAGGGCGTTCACAGCGACATACCCATCGCATAGGCCGGTGCTACAGCGCTGCGATCTTCACGCCGAATCGCATCGGTAGGTGTCGCGGCAATTCGCGCCGCCGCCGCGAGCGCAACGACATCACCGATCACCAACACTGCGGGACTTTGCAACTTGGCGTCCTCTACCGTGTCCGCCAGGCCCTCAAGCGTGGTAAATACCGCGCGCTGGGAAGCCAACGTGCCTTCGGACACGCAAGCCGCAGGCGTCGACGGCGCCAAACCGCCCATCATGAGTCCGCGTGCTATTTCACGGGTATTGCGCAACCCCATGAACACGACCAGCGTCGTGCCCGATGCGGCGAGCGCGCGCCAATCGGGAGCGGGTCCATTGGCGGTGTGTCCGGTGACGAATGTCACTCCTTTGGCGAGGCCGCGATGAGTGACGGGAATGCCGGCCGCGGCGGGAGCGGCAATGCCCGCCGAGATGCCATTGACGACTTCACAATTCACGCCCGCGCGCACCACAGCGAGGAATTCCTCGCCGCCCCGCCCAAAGACGAACGGATCGCCGCCCTTCAGCCGCACGACGGTTTTCCCCTGCCTGGCATAACGTACCATCAGGCGCGTGATAAACGCCTGCGGCGTCGAATTGCAGCCGCCGCGTTTTCCCACTTCAATGATGCGGGCATCTGTCCGGACATGCGCAAGGGCGCCGCGGTGAACGAGGTCGTCCACCAATACGACGTCCGCCATGCCTATTACCCTGACCGCTTTGAGTGTGAGCAACTCCGGATCGCCGGGCCCCGCGCCCACCAGAAATACATTACCTGCCAAGCGCCTCTCCGGATACGACAGCCACGCGCGCGCGCGCGTTGATGTCGTAGGTATTGTCCATCGCGCCGACCGGTTCATCGCGTTTAACCCCGTGCGTGGCGACGAAATAACTGCCTGCGACAAAGATGGCGCCGCCGATGATGTTGCCGAGCGTGACCCACAGCATGTTATGGGCGAATCCGGCGATCGATACGGTTTCGGGATGATTGCCGAACATTGCGATCGACAGCACCGTCATGTTCGCGACCGAATGCTCGAAACCGCAGGAAATGAAAGCAAACAGGCACCAGAAAATGACGATGCACCTGGCCGAGTCGGACTGCACGCGCGCGCTCATCCATAACGCGAGGCACACGAGCCAGTTACACAGGATCGCGCGGGCAAGCAGGACGGCCCATGGCGCCGACATCTTCATCGCCGCGGTTTGCATCAGGAACCCATCCGGTTTATCGAGGATGCCGGAGCCGCCGCCGAGCGCGAACAGCGCGGCGAGCAGAACCGAGCCGGCCAGGTTTCCGATCCAGGTCATGGTCCAGGTTTTCGCGATGTCGGCGTAAGACCCTTGCCCCGAATAGCGGCGCAACGCCATGAACATCGTGTGCCCGGTGAAAAGTTCGGCGCCCGCTACCACGACCAGCGTGAGCGCTATACCGAAGCTGGTGCCCATGACGAGTTTGCGCCATTCGGGCGGAACGGCGGAACCGAGCACGAATATCAGCAGGATTCCGAATCCGACGTAGGCGCCCGCCAACATGCTCGCAACAAAAAACCCCGCGGGCGATGTGTTTGCGTGGCCGAGTTTCGCCTGGGCGGTTTTGACGAACGACTCGATGGTAGCTTGGTACATGGCCGATACCTCCAAGTGACGCCCACCGACTCTCCGGCAGACTTCATGAGGGCTAAGCAATCGGCATGCCAATATGTTGCGACGCGCCATTTGCGTTCGAGCGTCTATGGAAATTACCCGCCACAATCGCCAAGACAGGCAGAAAGGGGTTCAGTCTGTCGCCATATAACGCAAGCAGACTTCTGCACTGACGCGGTGCACAAATACGGCTTATGGTTCATTCCGGTGCGCTGTCGAAGCGCGAGGAGGGTATACAGACGGGAGCGCGGCATGGGTGGGTTGATGCTCGGCAGCCGTCACTGCGAGCTCGATTTTTTCTATCTAGACGAACTCGAGAGCTACTTGCGTGACGGGCTGTTCACGCAACCGATCACTGCGTTTTCTCGCGACCGGCAGAAAAAATCTACGTCTAGCACTGCATGCTCGAATACGGCGCTGAAAACTGGCGCTGACCCGAGGCGGGCGCGCATGTCTATTTATGCTGCGCCAGTGCGGGTATCCTTGTTACCGTGTCGAGTATGCGGCCTGAATCATTCCTTCCGCATCATTGTGCTAGAATTCCCCACTGTTAGTGTCAACAATAATTTTCGAAAGGAGAGAGGTCATGGGCGCGATATTTCAGTCACTAGGGCGTACGATCGTTGCCGGTCTGGTAATCCTGGTTGCGATCATCATCATCGCAAGCGGGGTGTACGGAGGCGGCGCCGCCTTGGCGGGCGATCATGGCTGGGGG
>Ga0209415_10014373_pt1 | contig 12932 bp, 12 predicted proteins | sample PeaSoiSIISIP2007_FD_187696 | JGI IMG/M metagenome (GOLD analysis project Ga0209415, IMG submission 187696) | Peat soil microbial communities from Weissenstadt, Germany - SII-SIP-2007 (SPAdes) (version 2) | ecosystem: Environmental > Terrestrial > Soil > Wetlands > Peat | place: Germany...
GATCGTGCTGGCGCGCAATCGCCTGCGCCGGCCCCGCTGAGCATCCCGCGCCGCGCGCCGGCCGCGGCCGCCATATGCTCACCCGGTGGAGCAGCGACCACTCGCGCGAATCGGACGGTCTGTCGGCGTCGTCGGCCTCGGCGCGTGGCAGCTCGGAGCCGACTGGGGCGAGGTCGGCGAGGATGAGGCCGCCGCGCTACTCGACGCCGCGGTCGACGCCGGCGTCACGTTCATCGACACCGCCGACGTGTACGGCGACGGACGCAGCGAGCGCAGTTGCGGCGCGCTGCTGGCACGACGCCCGGACGCGGGCCTGCTGGTCGCGACCAAGATGGGCCGGCGGGCGGCGCAACTCGCCGAGAACTACAGCCGCGAGAACTTCCTCGCCTGGAACGATCGCTCGCGAGCCAACCTCGGTGTCGAGACGATCGACCTAGTTCAGCTGCACTGCCCGCCGACCGCGGTCTACCACGACGACGCCGTCTTCGCCGCGCTGGACGAGATGGCGGCGGACGGGCGGATCCGCCACTACGGGGTGTCGGTGGAGACCTGCGAGCAGGCGCTCGCTGCGATCGCTCGCCCGCATGTTGCGAGCGTGCAGATCATCCTCAACTGTTTTCGCCTCAAGCCGCTCGAGCAGGTGCTGCCGGCCGCGCTCGCCGCCGGGGTCGGCATCATCGCCCGCGTTCCGCTGGCCTCGGGGATGCTCTCCGGGCGCTACGACGAACACACGCGTTTCGGCGCCGATGACCACCGCACCTACAACCGCCACGGCGAGGCGTTCGACGTCGGCGAGACGTTCTCCGGTGTGCCCTTCGACGTGGGGCTGGAGGCCGTCGGCCGGCTCGCCGGAATCGTTCCGGCCGGCTGCGCGATGGCGCAGTTCGCGCTTCGCTGGATCATCGAGGCGCCCGGCGTCTCGGTCGTGATCCCCGGCGCTCGCAACGCCGAGCAGGCGCGGTCGAACGCGGCGAGCGCCGACCTTCCGGTGTTGACCGCGGAGCAGTTGGCCGCGGTGCGCGAGATCTACGACGAGCTGATTCGCCCGCACGTCCACGATCGCTGGTGAGCGCGCCCCGCGGCGCGCGCGAACGGGCGCCGGTTCCGCGATCGCGATGGCGCAACGAACCGGGGTTGCGCGAGGGACCCTCAGTGACGGCGGGTGGCCGCCAGCTCGCCGACCGTTCCGGCGCCTGCGGCCTGAGCGCTCGCCCAACTGTAGGTGAAGCTCGTCCAGTTCGTCTGTGCCGTCCACACGAGCGTGATCGCGTAGCCGATCTGCCCGGCGGCGTCCCGGCTGACCGATGCGCCCATCGAGAGCAGTCCCTGCTGGGGGAAGGCGAGCACGTCGTGGCGGTGGCCCCAGCAGCCGTCAGCGGTCGCACTCGTGCAGTCCAGGTTGGAGGTCTGCTTGCCACCCCAGCCGTCGTAGTACATCCAGGCGTAGTAGGCCTCGAGTGCGTTGCCGTAGCCGCCGGCCCAGTTCGAGGACCAGCCGAAGGTCGAGAAGTTGGCGAGCAGCGCGCTCGGATCCGGATCTGCGTCGCTGGTCACGCCCGTTGCTGCGACCGCGTTCAGCACCGGGCTCAGGCCGGCGACCGCGGGCAGGCCGTAGGCGAGGCGATCGAGGTTGCACAGGACGAGCAGCTGCTGGGAGCCGCTGAGCGAGTAGAAACCGGCCGGCAGCAGGTACGGTCCGAGCCCGATCTCGGCGTGCGCGCGGTCGAGCGCGCGGATCATCGCGTGCTGGCAGATCGGACCCCGCGGAGCGCTCGCGCAGGCGCCGGGAAGCGGGCCGACGTCGATGTTCGTCGACGGATCGGTCGCCGCGCTCGCGCTCGCGCTCCCCACCAGCAGGAGCACGGCCGCGAGCAGGCTCACGCGGCGGGCTGCGGAGTGCCGGCGGTGCTTCGGAGCGGTTTCTGTGGTCGCGCTGGTCATCTCGGTGCTTGGCGAAGGCGGTTGTGGGCGGCGCTCGGCGACCGGCACTTTCTGCGAATTGCGGTCACGGCAGTGCATGAGAGGGCTCTCCGGTCGCACGTGCGCCGCTGCCGCTGATCGTAGGCCGCCCCCTACCCAGAGGGAGGTGAGTTTCCACCCCCTTTGGGGTGAGCTTCGTGGACCGCGGGCGGCCCTCCCTTGCCCGCCGGCGCCCGAGCGCCTATCTTTGACGCGTGCGCAGCGGCTGGCAGCGGATCGGCACGATGGTGGTCGTGCTCGCGGCGCTCGCCGTCACCGCCGCGCTGGTGTCGCCGGCCGGCGCGAGCGCACCGCGGACACGGTGCCCAGCTGCCGCCACGGCGCCCCCGCCGAGCTCGGCCACCGCGGTTCAGTGGCAGTTCAGCGAGGTCGGACCGCCGACGCCGCCGAGCGCCACGGTCTCCTCGTCGTGGACCCGCGGCAGCGGTAGCTGGAGCGCAGGAGACGCCAGCGGCGCGATCTGCAGTGGCGACAGCGGTGGGGGAGCGCCCGGGCGAAACCTCGTGCTGAGCGTCTCGCGCGCGTCGACGCTCTCGCCACACATCACCCGGCTTGGCTTGCTTGGCGTGGGACTCTCGCTGCGGGTCAGCGTGAGCGCCAGCGACGACCCCGCCTGCCCGTCGGGCACGGCGGGGTCGGTGAGCCTCTTCGCGAGTTATTACAGCGTGCATCGCGACACCATCGCGCTGCATTTCGCGGCGGCCTGCGCGGACCACGATCACACCTTCGCCGGCGCGATCGTGCACGTCCTGATCGCCCGGGACGGGCATCAGGTCAACAGCGCCGGCGCCTGAGCACGGTCTCGACGCCTCGGGCATCAGCCCGCGGCGTGACACGCGGGGCAGCCGCGTGAGGCCACGCAGCGCAGGCCCCGCCAGGCCCGGGAAGCGCGGTTTGCTAGGGTCGCCAAGCTGACCAAACGGTCACCTTCTGACCCCGCCCGCAATGGAGCCGACGTGAACGAATCGCCCCGCCCAAGCTTCAACCCCTGGCTGAGCGTCGCCATCGTCTGCCTCGCGCAGCTGATGGTGGTGCTCGACGCGACCGTCGTGAACGTCGCGCTACCGTCGATCCAGCACGGCCTCAAGCTGAGCCAGGGCAACCTCCAGTGGGTCGTCAACGCCTACACGCTCACCTTCGGCGGCTTCCTGCTGCTCGGCGGCCGGCTGTCGGACCTCTTCGGCCGCCGCCGCCTGTTCTTCATCGGCGTCAGCCTGTTCAGCGTGGCGTCACTGATCGATGGCCTCTCGGGGTCGTCGGGGATGCTCGTGGGCGCCCGCGCGCTGCAGGGCATAGGCGCCGCGCTCGTCTCCCCGGCGACGCTCGCGATCGTCAACACCACGTTCCCCGACGGCGACGACCAGCGCAAGGCGCTCAGCCTGTGGGCGGCGCTGTCGGCCGGCGGCGCGGCGGTCGGGCTGCTGCTCGGTGGCGTGCTCACGCAGGCGCTGTCGTGGCCGTGGATCTTCTTCGTGAACGTGCCGATCGGGGTCGCCGCAGTCGCTCTGGCGGTTCGCTTCGTTCCCGGCGGACGGGCCGAGGTTCACGAGCGCGGGACCGACATCCTCGGGGCGGTCTCGATCACGGGCGGCCTCGCGCTGCTGATCTATGTGATCGTCAAGACGCAGAACTACGGCTGGGGCTCGCTGCGCACGCTCGGCCTGGGGGCCGTCGCCCTCAGCCTGATCGCCGCGTTCGTGGCGCTGGAGGCGCGCGTGCGAGCACCGCTCGTTCGCCTGTCGATCTTCCGCACGCGCGCCCTCGCGGTGGGTGACGGGGCGATGTTCTTCCTGGGCGCCGGGTTGTTCGCAAACTTCTACTTCGGCACTCTGTACCTGCAGGACATCCTCCATTTCACACCGATCGCGACCGGCTTCGCCTTCCTGCCCGTCGCCGTGCTGATCGGAGCCGCGGCGGGTGTGAGCCAGCGGATCGTGCCGCGCTTCGGCGTACGCGCGGTCGCCATCGCAGGCATGGCGATCGCCGCCGCGGGCCTGGCGCTGATGGTTCGCGTGAGCGTCCACGGAACCTACGCCGGGACGCTGCTGCCGGCGTTCGTCCTGCTGGCCGTCGGGCTCGGGCTCGCGTTCGTGCCGGCCACGCTGATCGGCGTCTCGAGCGTTCACGGCGACGACGCCGGTCTGGCGTCGGGGCTTTTCAACACCGCCCAGCAGGTGGGTGGCGCGCTGGGGCTGGCGATCCTCGCGACGCTCGCGGCGAGTCGCTCGAGCAGCCTGATCGCCGCGCTGGGCCACCATGCCAGTGCAGCCGGCGTCGCCGGGGCAACGGTCTCCGGCTACCGGATCGCCTTTCTCGTCGCGGCCGGTTTCATGTGCACGTCGATCCTGGTGATCGTCGCCTTCCTGCGCCCACGTCATCTCGCGCACGTGGCGCTTGACGGGGAGCCCGCGCCGGCCGGCGGGGTCGCATGACGGTCCCGCTGCTCGGCGCAGAGCCTCGCGTTGACGCCCTGCGCAATCGCGGCGCGCTGCTGGCGGCGGCGGCGCAGGCGTTCGCCGAGGGTGGCATCGACGTGTCGGCCGGGGAGATCGCCAAGCGAGCCGGGGTTGCGAAGGGGACGCTGTTTCGCCACTTCCCGGCGAAGCGCGATCTGGTCAACGAGGTGCTGGCCGATCGGCTGCTCGAGCTGGCCGCCGCGGTGTCGGAGATCGCCGCGACCCGCCCTGCGGGCCTGGACGCCGTCGCCGAGCTGATGTCACGCGGCGCCGAACTGCTCGCGGCGGACCGCTCGTTCTTCGAGGCCGCGACCTGCGCCGGGCTCGCCGACGAGCGTGTCGCGGGCGCCAAGCGGAAGCTCGCGGCCGGCTTAGACGAGCTCGTCGCGGCCGCTCAGCGGAGCGGGGAGGTGCGCGGCGATGTGACGGGCGTCGACATCGCGATGCTGATGATGGCGGCGACCAACACCTGCGCGCCGACCCACGTGCTCCAGCCGCAGCTGTGGCGGCGCTATCTCGCTCTGATGATCGACGGACTGCGGCCTGGGGCGACGAGCGTGCTTCCGAGCGCCGGCCGCGTCCCGGCGAAGGCCGGGCGGTCACGCCAGGCGATGGGCGCCGCGCCCGCGAATCCGTAAGCTACGCTAACGATTGTGGAGGCGACCAGTCCTGCCCTCACGGCGTGAGGCTCGCACGCGCCGGCCGCGAGAGCGGTCCACCCTTGCCCCTGGACCGCGACCGCTACAAGTGGGTCGCGCTGTCGAACACGACGCTCGCGTCGCTGATCGCGACGATCGATCTCTCCGTCGTCCTGATCGCCCTCCCGGACATCTTCCGCGGGATCGACATCAATCCGCTGAAGCCGGGGAACACGACGTTCCTGCTGTGGATCCTGATGGGCTTCATGATCGTCACCGCGGTGCTCGTGGTGACGCTCGGGCGGCTCGGGGACATCTTCGGCCGCGTCCGCATCTACAACCTCGGCTTCGTCATCTTCACGATCTTCTCGATCGCGCTGTCGGTCACCTGGATGCACGGGGAGGCGGCGGCAATCTGGCTGATCGTCATGCGCATCTTCCAGGCGCTCGGCGCCGCCATGCTGCTCGCGAACTCGGCGGCGATCCTGACCGACGCCTTCCCCGCCAACCAGCGTGGCCTGGCGCTCGGCATCAACAACATCGCGGGCATCGCGGGCTCGACGATCGGCCTCGTTCTGGGCGGCGTGCTCGCCCCGATCTCCTGGCGCCTGGTGTTCCTGATCTCGGTTCCGATCGGCCTGTTCGGCACGGTCTGGGCGTACCTGATGCTGCGCGAGATCGGGGAGCGACGGGCGGCGCGGATCGACTGGTGGGGCAACCTCTGCTTCGCCGCGGGACTGATCTCGGTGATGGTCGGCATCACCTATGGGATTCAGCCGTACGACGGCCGGGCGATGGGGTGGACGAACCCGAGCGTCATCGCCGAGCTCGCCGGCGGGGTGGCCCTGCTCGTCGTCTTCGTCGCCGTCGAGCTCCGCGTGCGCGAGCCGATGCTCGATCTTCGACTGTTTCGCCTGCGGGCTTTCGTGGCCGGCAACGTGGCCTCATTGCTCGGCGCGGTCGGGCGCGGCGGGTTGCAGTTCATGCTCGTCATCTGGCTGCAGGGAATCTGGCTGCCGCTGCACGGATACGACTTCGCGAACACGCCGCTGTGGGCGGGGATCGCAATGCTGCCGCTGCTCGCGGGCTTCCTGGTCGCCGGACCGGTCTCCGGCTTCCTGTCCGACCGCTACGGACCGCGGCCGTTCGCCGTCGCCGGGCCCCTGCTGGCAGCCGCATCGCTGGCGCTGCTGTCGGCGCTGCCGGTCGACTTCTCCTACGCACCCTTCGGCGTGCTGCTGTTCGTGTTCGGCATCGGCAACGGGATGTTCGCGGCCCCCAACCGCGCGGCGATCATGAACAGCCTGCCGCCGTGGCGGCGCGGCATCGGCTCCGGCATCGCCTCGACCTTTCAGAACTCGGGCCAGGTGCTCTCGATCGGGATCTACTTCTCGCTGATGATCATCGGCCTGTCCGTCAAGCTGCCACATGCGCTCTACGCGGGGCTCTCGGCGCACGGGGTTCCGGCGGCGGACGCCTCGCGGATCGCTCACCTCTCGCCGGTCTCGACGCTGTTCGCGTCGCTGCTCGGCGCGAACCCGATCCGCTCGCTGGTCGGCCAGCCGGCGCTGCACGCCCTGACGCACGCCCAGGTGACGGCGCTCACCGGCCGCCGCTTCTTCCCGGAGCTGATCAGCCCGGCCTTCGCCGGCGCCCTGACGGCGGCTCTGCGCTTCTCCTTCATCGCCTATCTGATCGCCGCGGCGGCGTCGTGGCTGCGCGGCGGCACCTACCGCTGGAGCGCCGAGCCAGCTGCTGACGAGGCGGCTCCGGCGCGGCCGGCGACCGCGCTCAGTCACTGACCGCGAGCTGCGCGACGCGACCCTCGCCCGCGCTCAGTCCCCGACGGCGACCGCGAGCTGCGCGACGCGACCCTCGCCCGCGCTCAGTCACCGACGGCGACCGCGAGCTGCGCGACGCGACCCTCGCCCGCGCTCCGTCACCGACGGCGACCACGAGCTGCGCGACGCGACCCTCGACCACGCTCAGTCACCGACCCGCGACCACGAGCTGCGCGACGCGACCCTCGACCGCGCTCAGTCACCGACCGCGACCACGAGCTGCGCCGCTCGGCCGGCGACCACGCTCAGTCAGCCAGCGGCATCGCGAAGACGATCTTCGCGCGGGCGACGGCGACGAAGTCGGCGGTCAGCTGCTGGCCTCCGTCGAGAGGGTCGATCGTGACGTTGGTCAGGGCGATGAAGTCGCGCTCGGATGCGTTGAGCATGTCGGAGATCCGGCTTCGGTAGCCCTCGCGCGCGAGCGTGACCTCGCCGCGGATGCGGTGGCGGTCGGTTTCGACCAGCAGGCGTTGATGGCGATTCTCCACGTCGTGGTTGTATCGGCAATCAGCCGCGCGGTGTGGAGTCGGTCAGCTGCTCGTCGTGCACGAGGTCCCGCGGCGCGACCGGCTCGTTGCGCTGCTCGCGCACGATGTAGAGCGGGCGGCGCTTGGCCTCGTCGTAGATGCGCCCCACGTACTCCCCGATCAGCCCGAGGGCGATCAGCTGCAGGCCGCCAATCATCAGGATGAGGATCGTGAGCGCGCCGAACCCCGGCAGGTAGCCGCCGGTGAACTTCAGGATGATCACGATCGGGATCGCGATGAACGCGACGCTCGCGAACAGGAAGCCGAGGTAGGTCGCGATCTGCAGCGGCAGGTGCGAGAACGAGGCGATCGCGTCGAGCGAGAAGCGCAGCATCTTGCGCACCGGGTATTTCGTCTCGCCGGCGTGGCGCGGATCGCGCTTGTAGTGGATCGCCGTCTGTGTGAAGCCGACCCAGACCGTCATTCCGCGCAGGAAGCGGTTGCGCTCTCCCATCGAGAGCAGCGCGTCGAGTGCGCGGCGGTCGAGCAGGCGAAAGTCGCCCGAGTTGGGCTCGAGCTCGACCTGCGCCAGCTTGCGAAAGATCCGGTAGAACCAGTGTGCGGTGGCGAGTTTGAAGGCCGTTTCGCCCTGGCGCTCCTCGCGCACCATGTAGACGACGTCGGCCCCGTCCCGCCACGCGGCGAGCATGTCCGGAATCCGCTCGGGCGGATCCTGGAGGTCCGCGTCGAGCATCGCGACGGCGTTGCCACGCGCGTGCTCGAGACCAGCGGTGAGCGCCGCCTGGTGGCCGAAGTTGCGCGACAGGTGGACGACCCGCAGTCGCGGATCCGCCGCGGCGAGGGCGTCGAGCTTCTCCGGCGTGCTGTCCTTCGAGCCGTCGTTGACGATGATCAGCTCGTAGTCGAGTCCTTCCAGCGCGGCCGTCGCGCGCGCGTAGAACTCGTCGACGAGGGCCTCCTCGTTGAACACCGGCGCGCAGACCGAGAGCTTCCCGAGGATGCGCTTGGGTTGGATCGCCATCGTCGCTCGCGTGATCGCTCTCTGTGGTGCGGACGCCGCCCGCAGGCACTCAGGTTAGACCCTGCCGGAAGCGCTGCCGAGTTTCCGGGTGACGCTTCCGCGCGAGCGTAACAGGGCGGGTTGAAGTACGGCTCAAGGGTCTGAGCAATCGCGACGGCGCGGGTTCGGTCATCCTGTGCGGAATGCGCATGCTGGAACCGGCCGGCTGGCGCGAGGCGCCGACCCTTCGACAGTTCGTCAAGTACGGGCTCGTCGGGGCATCGAACACGATCGTCAACTTCGTCGTCTACAGCGTCGGCGTGACGATCGGCATCGACTATCTGGTGGCCCTCGTGATCGGCTACACCGTCGGCGCGCTGAACAGCTACGTCCTCAACCGCCACTGGACCTTTCGCGCCGGCCACGTCGCGCACGCCACGGCCGGCAGCCGGTTCGCGCTGGTCACGGCCTGTGCGATCGCGGTCAACCTCGGCTTGCTGTACGTGCTCGTCCATCATCTCGGCGTCTCGAAGATCCCCGCGCAGGCGATCCTCACCCTGCCCCTGCTCGCGGTCACCTTCCCGGTGAATCGCTGGTGGTCGTTTGCGCACCCGGGTGGGCCCGGCGACTCGCCGCCGAGCTCGCCGTGAAGGCGCCGGTCTGGCTCCCACGCCTGGAGGTCGAGCGACGCTGGTGGTTGGCTCTCGGTCTCGTCACGCTGGTGGCCGGCGTTCTACGCCTGATCACGCTGAGCACCGTGCCGGACAATCTCTTCTACGACGCGGCGGTGCGCTCGATGGGCCTCTCGCTGCACAACTTCCTGTATGGCGCGTTCGACCCGACCGCACGCACGGCGATCGACAAGCCGCCGATCGACCTGTGGTTCCAGGTCGTCGCGGTGAAGCTGTTCGGCTTCAACTCCGTCGTGCTCAAGCTGCCCGAGGCGATCGCCGGCACCGCGGCGATCCCGCTGCTCTACGACCTCGTGCGCCGCGTCGCCGGCCCGCTTGCCGGCCTGTGCTCCGCGATGACGCTGACCCTGCTGCCGACCGCGGTGATCACAGCGCGCAGCGACACGATGGACTCGTTCATGATGCTCCTGCTGCTCGCCGTCGCGTGGCTGCTGCTGCGCAGCGTGCAGCGTCGCGATTGCCGGCCGCTGCTGGCGGCGGCGGCGGTGCTCGGGCTGGCGTTCAACGTCAAGCTGTTCGAGGCGCTCGTTCCCGTCCCGGCGTTCGTGCTGTTCGTCTGGCTGTGCTGGCGTGCCGAGCCGCTCGGGCGCCGGCTTCGCCGCCTGGTGGCGGCGGGTGGCGTCTTCATCACGATCGCGCTGTGCTGGATGACCTTCGTCGCGCTCAGCCCGGCACGCGACCAGCCCTACGCGATCGGCTCGACGAACGGAAGCGTCTGGAACTCGGTGTTCGTGTTCGACGGTTGGGACCGCATCGTCAAGCCCGCGGCGCCGAAGAGCTTCGCAACGAAGAGCGCGTCGGCGCCGCTCGCCCACACCGCCTCCGCGACCGCCGTCACCGCCTCGACGGTCCACGGCATCGCCTCCAAGCCGGGGCCGCTGCGCCTCTTCCAGTACAGCCTGGTCGGCTACGGAACGCGGCTCGGGACGCTGCTGTTCGCGGCGATCGTGTTCGGCCTCGTCGGGCTCGCACCGCTCGTGCGCCGGCGTCTGCGACCGCCGCCGCGCGAGCGCGACGACGAGTCGGTGGGTTGGGCGGCAATCCTCGCGGTCTCACTCTGGCTGGCGACCGGTTACGTGCTGTTCAGCTTCTCGGCGCACACCCAGCCGCGCTACCTCGAGGCCTTCACGCCGGCGGTGGCGATCGCGCTCGGGTGCGCGCTGCCGGTCGTGGTCGCGCGGGCGCGTGACCTGTTTGGGGTGTACGTGCTGCTCGCCGCGTTCGCCATCGTGATCGCCGAGGGCGCCGCCGAGACCGCGAGCGGGAGGCATGGCTACCTGGCGATCACCCTTGCCGCGCTGCTCGCAGTGCCCGTCGTGCTCTACGTCGGACTCGCGTACGTGCGCCGGGTCCGGCTGCGCCGGTGGCCGCCGTGGTACATGACGCTCTGGACGGCGATCGGAATGCTGTGCGCGCTGCTCGCGATGCCGGCCGTGCGCGACGTGCTGCTGATCCGCGACCACAGCGGCGACCAGGCGGCCGAGGTGAGGCTCGCCTCCTCGATCGTCGATCCGGTCTCACGCTTTCTGCTCAGCCACGAGCCCGCGGGCGGCTACGAGGCTGCCTTCAGCGCATCGACGATCGCCGCGCCGTTCATCGTGCTTGGCGCCAAGCCGGTCCTGCTGCTGACGACGGTCAACGCACAGCGGCTCGTGACGCTGGCGCAGCTGCGCGCTGCGGCGGCGCACGGCCGTGTCCGCTACGTGTTCACCGAGAGCGCGTGCCACGATGTCGTCGTCACGCACGCCGCCTGCTCGGTGGCGATGCAATGGGTGCGCACACACGCGCGCGACATCAGCGCGCAGGCTGGGCTGCCGAAGAACAGCGGCCTGCTCTACGATCTCGGCCAGCCTCCGGCGAGCTGATGGTGCGATGCGAGTAAGGACACTTCTGAGCGCGGTCGCGCTGTGCGGGGCGGCGCTGGCACTCGGCGCCGTCACAACGTCGGCCGCCGGCGTCGGCGTGTCCTCCTGCAACCAGGCGCGCTGGTGCACGATCACGGCGTCGGGAGACGTGACCCCGTTGGCAAGCCAGCTGGCGATCGGGAACGTGAGCGCCGGGACCGAGCTCGCCGTCACGCAGGACAACATCGGCCAGAATCAGCTGGGCGGGCAGATCCTCAACGGCAGCCTGCGCGGAAGCTGCGGCTGGTCGCAATACGCGCGCGACTGGGCGACGAAGGGGCTGAGCGTGATCGCCGGCTGTGCCGACCCTGTCCTCAACACCAGCCAGTTCGTCGCGCAGAACGGGAGCGCGGTCTGGAGCGGCTGCTACCCGCGCTGCTTCGGCGGCGTGCCGCTGACCTTCGACAAGCACTGCGGCGAGCCCGGTCACAAGTGGTGTTACGGCGCCAACTGCGAGGAGTTCGCCAACTTCTTCCCCTGGTCGCCGGCGGCGCACCCGACCGATCCGCTGAGGATGACGCGCCGCCACCGGCTCGATGTCCGCTACATGGCGCGCTACGGCGACGCCTGGACCAACACGCCGTTCTACTTAGTCCGCGACATAGACGTGGCGCACGGGACCGGGAACTGGGTCTTCATCAGCGGCGCGGCCTGCGGAGTCGCCACCGGGCCTCCGGGCACCTATCGCTGGCTGCCACATCCCAGCAAGCCCCACCACCACAAGGCGCCCACGGCGCACGTGGCGCACGCCGCGGGCGGCGCGTCCGCCTAGACACCCTGTAGCCTTACCCGGGATTTAGGTTGGCGCGGTCGTCTCGCGCCGGCTGACGATCCGTCAACAGCGCCCCCGCCCGGTTCCCGTCCCCGTTGCTCGACATCCCGATCAGCCGCCGCCACGTCAACGACCGCTCGGCTTGACCGCGCAACAGCGAGGTAGCAGCTGATGGACCGGCTTCTCGAGCTGCAGACTCACGAACTTGAAGAGCAGCACTGGTGGTACCGCGGGCGCCGCCGGATCATCGCGGAGCTGCTTCGCGGGCTCGAGCTGCCGGCGGATCCCCGGATCCTCGATGCCGGCTGTGGCAGCGGGCGCAACATGGTCGACCTCGCGCGCCTGGGGACGGTCACAGGAGTGGAGATCGCCGACGCGAGCCTCGCGCGCGCGCGGGCTCGCGGCATCGGCGAGGTGGTGGAGAGCTCGATCACCGACCTGCCGTTTCCCGACGGGCACTTCGACCTCGCGGTCTGTCTCGACGTGATCGAGCACATCGACGATGAGCTGGGTGCGCTGCGCGAGCTGCAACGGGTCGTCGCACCCGGTGGCGCGCTCCTGGTGATGGTTCCCGCCTATCAGTGGTTGTGGAGCGAGCACGACGTGATCAACCACCACAAGCGCCGCTACAGGGCGGCCACCTTGAGAACGCCAGCGGCGCAGGCGGGCTGGCGCCCGGTGCGGACCACGTACTTCAACGGCATCCTCCTGCCGGTCGCGATCGTCCACCGCCGCCTCACGCGCCGCTCGGTCCTCGTCGGCGAGCCGGTGTCCGACCTGCAGCAAACATCCGAGCCGCTCAACACGATCCTCGAGTGGCCGCTGCGCTTCGAGGCGCGCCTGATCGGGTTGGGCCTGAGGATCCCCGCCGGCCTTTCGCTGGCGGCGGTCTTCAGCAAGCCGGCATGAGCGGCGCGCAGGGCGCTGTCTCGGGTCCGGCGCCCGCGTTCGGCTCACCGCCGCGGCCGGCGGCTGGCGGCGGCCTTCGAGCCGCGGCGGAGCACGCCGCGCTGTTGGCGATCCTGGTGTTGAGCGGGTTGTTGGAGTTCGTGAGGTTGAGCCAGAACGGCTACGCGAACACGTTCTACGCGGCGGCGGTGAAGTCGATGTTGCGTTCGTGGCACAACTTCTTCTTTGTGGCGTCGGATCCGAATGGTCTGA
>Ga0209415_10014374_pt1 | contig 12931 bp, 12 predicted proteins | sample PeaSoiSIISIP2007_FD_187696 | JGI IMG/M metagenome (GOLD analysis project Ga0209415, IMG submission 187696) | Peat soil microbial communities from Weissenstadt, Germany - SII-SIP-2007 (SPAdes) (version 2) | ecosystem: Environmental > Terrestrial > Soil > Wetlands > Peat | place: Germany...
TCCTTGCGCGGCATGCCAGCCTGCTTGATGCACAGCTGCATGATCTCCTTCTCGAGGCCGCGGATCGTCGCGACGTGATCCCGGAGATTGACGATCAGCGCGTCGAACATTTTCGGCGCGAGCTTGAGCTCCATGAACTGCGCCGCAATGCGCTTGCGGACCCGCTGCGTTTTCACGTCCTTGGCGCCCGGGCCATCGAGCGCCTTGACGACCTGCGCCTGGAGCTTGGCGATCGCAGCGAACCGGCGCGCCGCTTCCTCGGGATCCGGCCCGGTTTCCAGGGCCTCCTCCTCCTCGGTGTCGGCGTCGTCGTCGTTCTCGCTCTCGGCCTTCTCGAGGGCCATCAGCTTGGGGTTCTGGGGCTGGGCGATCTCGTCCGGGGCATTGGGGTCGACGTAGCCGACGATGATGTCGATCAGGCGCCCCTGGCCTGCCTTGACCGGCTCGTAGGCCCGCAGCAGGTATTCGTAGGTTGCCGGGAAGTTGGCGAGCGCCGAGCGGACCGCATCGAGACCTTCCTCGATGCGCTTGGCGATGCGGATCTCGCCTTCGCGGGTGAGCAGCTCGACGGTGCCCATCTCACGCATGTACATGCGAACCGGGTCGGTCGTGCGGCCGAACTCGGCATCAACGGTCGCAAGTGCCGCCGCGGCTTCCTCGACGGCCTCATCGTCCGTAGCGACCGGGCCATCCGCCAGAATCAATGACTCGGCATCGGGTGCCTTCTCGTACACCGGAATGCCCATGTCATTGATCATGTTGACGATGTCTTCGATCTGCTCGGGATCGACGATCTCGCTCGGCAAGTGATCGTTGACCTCGCCGTAGGTCAGGAAGCCCTGCTCCTTGCCCTTTGCGATCAGCCGCTTGAGCTGGGACTGACGCTCGTCGGCAACCACGCCGATCGGCAGGGTCGAGGCCTTCTTGTCACTCAAGGTGGATACCCCTCGTGCGGGCACAAAAGAGCCGGGAATTTTACACAGACACGCGCTGCAACCCAAGGTTCGGAGCCAGAAACCGCCCCGTTGTCAAGAATCGTGCCTACGGACCCACCGGGATCCGGAGTTTTGCATCGATGTCCACGGCCAGGGCGATCACCCTGGGGTGCGTGGAGGCGGGCGACGGCGGCGCTGCAGCTCCGTCAGCTCGCGCTTCTCGTCCTCGCCAAGACTCGCCGATTCCGCCCGTGCAATCAGCTCGTCGACCCGTTTGTCGGGACCGGTTTCGGCGATGAGCTTGCTGACCGCACCGGCGAGCTCCCGGCCAATCGCTGCCTCGTCGAGTTCCGGCAGCGGCCATGCCGCGAGCTCCGCAAGCCGGCCATGTTCGGGCCGGTCCCGCCAGCGTTCCACCAGCTGCGCAGCTGTTAGATGAGGTTCGGACTGGGCAGTTTCAATGAGCTCGGCCAGTACCTCGAGGCCGCGATCGCCGCCGCTCCGGAGGGCTTGCGGGTCACGGATCGACTGCGCTGCACGCGGATACTGCACGATCCGGGCGATCGCCTGACTGACGAGCGAGCCCCGCCCCGCGGCCGCGGCGCGCGGCGCGCGGCGCGCCGGGGAGGGCGGCGCGAACGGCGAGGCGTCCGGAGGCTTGTGAGCGCCATCGCCGAGCCCGAGGTGCTGGGCGAGGCGCGGCGCCGGCATCCGCACCTCGCGGGCGAGCCGCTCGATCAGCAGCTCGCGGTAGATCCCGTCCGGCACGCGGACCACCAGTGGTCGGGCGAGTTCGGCGAGCCGCGCGCGGCCGTCCACCGTCGCGAGGTCGACGTCCGAGGAGAGGTGGCTCACCAGGTACTCCGACAGCGGCAGCGCGCCGTCGAGCCGGGCCTCGAACGCCTCGCGGCCTTCCGCCGCCACCAGCGTGTCCGGATCGTGACCCTCGGGCAGAAACAAAAACTTGATCTGGCGGCCTTCCTTCGCGTGCGGAAGGCACGTTTCGAGCGCGCGCCAGGCGGCCTGGCGCCCGGCGCGGTCGCCGTCGAAGCAGAACACGACGTCGCTGGTGACACGAAATATCCGGTTCAGGTGTTCGGGGGTTGTCGCGGTGCCAAGCGTCGCGACCGCATAGTAGATGCCCGCCTGCGCGAGCCGCGCGACGTCCATGTACCCTTCGACGACCAGCAGCTGCTTGATTGTGCGCAGCTGCTGGCGGGCCTCGTACAGCCCGTACAATTCGCGGCCCTTGTGAAACAGCGGCGTCTCGGGGGAGTTGAGGTACTTCGGCTCGCCCGCGTCGATGACGCGGCCGCCGAACCCGACGACGCGGCCCCGCGAGTCGCGGATCGGGAACATGATCCGGTCGCGGAAGCGGTCGTAATACCCTGGACCGGAGGATTTCTGCTGGTCGGCCGTGCGCTCGATGATCAGGCCCGCCGTCAGCAGTGCCTGGCGGCCAACCTCGGTCGCGCCGAACGTTTTCAGCAGCCCGTCCCATCCCGGCGGGGCATAGCCGAGGTGATAGCGGACCGCGGTCTCGCCGACCAGGCCGCGGCCCTTCAGGTAGTCCTTGGCGCGCTCCGCATCGCGCAACGCGTCGCGGAAGTGCTGGTCCACGTTCGCGGTCAGCGCGTAGAGGTCATCCTGCATCCGGTCGCGCGGATCGGCGGCGACACCGCCTTCGTGTGGCACCTCCAGGCCCGCGCGGCTCGCGAGTTCCTCGACCGCTTCCGGGAAACCGAGCCGATCGTGCTCCATCAGGAATGACAGTGCCGTTCCGTGCGCGCCGCAGCCGAAGCAGTGATAGAACTGTTTTTGCTGCGAGACCGTGAACGAGGGTGTTTTCTCGCCATGGAACGGGCAGTTGGCCTTCCACTCGCGGCCGGCCTTCTTGAGCTGCACGCGGCTGCCGATCACCTCCACGATGTCGGTGCGGGCAAGCAACTCGTCGATGAATGCGCGAGGTATGCGGCCAGCCATGGGCGGCCTCCGGGCGCCGGTCAGCCGCCGAGCAGCGCCTTGGTACGTGCGCCGACGGCGCCCATGTCAGCGCGGCCCGCGGCCTTGCCCTTGACGATGGCCATGACCTTTCCCATGTCCCTGACCGACGTGGCGGCGGCCATGGCGATCGCGTCCTTGATCAGCGCATCGATCTCCGTCGTCGACAGCTGCGCCGGCAGGTAAGCGCTGAGCGCGGCGATCTCGGCGGTTTCCTTGGCCACGAGGTCCGGGCGGGCGCCGGCCTCGAAATGGACAATGGACTCCTTGCGCTGCTTGATCATCTTCTCGATGACCGACAGCGTCTGCGTATCATCAAGCGTGATGCGCTCATCGACTTCACGTTGCTTGATTCCTGCCTGCAGCATGCGGATGAGCCCCAGGCGATCCTTGTCGCCCGAGCGCATGGCTGCCTTCATGTCCTCAGTGATGCGTTCGCGGAGGGTCATCGCGCGATCCTCACCGGAATCAGCGCGGAGCCCGCATGCCCTCGCGCGAGATGCGCTTCAGGTGGCGCTTGACCGCCGCCGCCTTCTTGCGCTTACGCTCTTGGGTCGGCTTCTCGTAGAATTCCCGGCGTCTGAGTTCCGTGAGGACGCCGGCCTTTTCGCAGGCGCGCTTGAAGCGCCGCAGGGCGGCGTCGAAGTACTCATTCTCGCGGATACGTACGCTCGGCATTGAGATCGGCCTTCCTCGCATGGTGCCCGATCAAAGGTCGGGCGCAGAACCGATAAGTCTACGGATGTCACTCCTAAAAATCAAAAGCCTGCGCCGTCGAGAGTGCCGCGGCCGCCCGGTTGCCGGGTGGGCGGTACGGTGAACAGGCAGACCCTGAACGTCGTCGCGATCGAGTCCTCGTGCGATGAGACGGCGGTGGCCGTCTTTAACGACCGGGACGGGCTGCTGGCGCACCGCGTGTACACCCAGACGGACCTCCACGAGATCTGGGGCGGCGTCGTACCGGAACTCGCCTCGCGCGACCACGTGCGGCGGCTCGCGCCCATGATCGTGCGGGTACTGGAGGAAGCGGGCGCCCCCGGCCGACCGGTCGGGGGCGTCGCGTACACCGCTGGCCCGGGGCTCATCGGTGCGCTGCTGGTCGGAGCAGGGGTCGCGACCGGCCTCGCCTATGCCTGGAACGTTCCGGTGGTGGGGGTCCACCACCTGGAGGGCCACCTGCTCGCCCCGCAGCTCGAGCGAGACCCGCCAGGATTTCCGTACCTTGCGCTGCTGGTGTCGGGCGGCCACACGATGCTGGTCGATGTCGCAGGAGTCGGCTGCTACCGGGTCCTCGGGGAGTCGCTCGACGATGCCGCCGGGGAGGCCTTCGACAAGACCGCCAAGCTCCTGGGCCTGCCTTATCCGGGGGGTGCCCGGCTCGCGGCCCTGGCCGAGTCCGGTCGACCCGGGGTATTCAAGTTTCCCCGACCGATGCTCGACCGGCCGGGCCTCGATTTCAGCTTCAGCGGCCTCAAAACCGCGGCACTGCTGGCACTCAGGGGACACGAGTCCGATCCCGCGGCCAAGGCCGATCTGGCGCGGGGCTTCGAGGAGGCGATCGTCGATACGCTTGCGACCAAGACCCGGCGTGCGCTCGCGGCCACCGGTCGTCGCGTGCTGGTGGTTACCGGCGGTGTCGGGGCGAACCAGCGCCTGCGCGCGCGCCTCGCCGAGGTCGCGGCCGCCGCCGGTGCCCGCACGGCGTATCCGCGCGCCGAATTCTGCACGGACAATGCCGCCATGATCGCCTTCGCCGGACACGCGCGGCTGCTGGCCGGCGAACGCGGCGGGCTCCCGGCCGTCGCACGCGCCCGCTGGCCGCTCGAGGAGCTCAGGATCCCCGGCTAAACGCCGGTGCGCAGGTGCGCTGGCGCTGGTAGGGTGCGCCGGCGCACGCTGCGTGTGCGGGGGTACACCTTAAGATGGGCGATCGGATCTTTGTGCGGGACCTGAGGACCGAGACCATCATCGGCATCTTCGACTGGGAACGGAAGGTTCGGCAGACGATCAGCTTCGACCTGGAATTTCCGGGGGACGTCCGCCGCGCCGCGAAAACCGACCGGATCGAGGACACGCTGAACTACAAGTCCGTGGCGAAACGCGTGCTGGCGTTTGTCGAGGCGAGCGACTGCCACCTGGTCGAAACGCTGGCCGAGCAGGTGGCGCAATTGATCCTGCGGGACTTCGCCGTCGAGTGGGTCAAGATCACCCTGAACAAGCCTGGCGCCTTGCGCGGCAGCCGCGACGTCGGCGTGATGATCGAGCGCACGCGCGCCGATTACGGCATCTGACCGGTCACGATGGCCCAAAACCTCAGCGATCCGGCGTCCGCGGGCGTCGCCGTGTACGTTGCGGCGGGCTCGAACGTGTCCCCCGTCGATAACCTGGTCAAGGCGATCGCCGCATTGCGTCGCGCGTTTCCTGACCTGCTCGTCTCGCCGGCGTTCGCTAACACCGCGGCCGGATTCAAGGGCGCGGACTTCATCAACCTCGTGGTTGGGTTCAGAACCGCGCTGCCACTCGCGGCGGTGCTCGCCGAGCTGCACGCGGTGGAAGCGCTGTGCGGTCGCGGCCGGACGGACGCCAAATGGGCGCCACGGCGCATGGATCTGGACGTGCTGCTATACGGCGATTTGGTCGGCGAATTTCCTGGGGCGAGGCTGCCGAGGCCCGACCTCGCGACGCGCGCCTATATGCTGGGACCGATGGCCGCGATTGCGCCTGACGTCGTGCACCCGACGCTACACAAGTCAATCGGCGAGCTTTGGGCGGCGTTCGACCAGCAGGCGCACCCATTGCGCCGCATCAGTCTGGCGCCAGCCGGGGCCCGCGGATGATGCGCCGCGCGTATGCCGCTATAGCCCGCCGATCGTCCGGCCACCGTCGATGGCTAGCACCTGGCCGGTCACATACGGTGCGTCCCTGACGAAGTACAGCGCCGCCTTTGCAATGTCGTCCGGCGCCCCCATGCGCTTCAGCGCCGTGCGATCGAGAATCCGGGCCTTGAGCTCGCGGTCGATCTCGCCCTCGGGCCACAGAACCGGGCCCGGGGCAATTGCGTTGACACGCACGTGCGGTGCCAACTCGCGGGCCAGCGACTGCGTTAGCATCACGAGGCCTGCCTTCGCTGCGCAGTACACCGGATGGCGCTTCAGCGGCCGCAACGCGTGGATATCGACCATGTTGAGTACCAGACCGCGGCTGCGGCGCAGCTCGGGCGCGGCCGCCTGCGCCAGAAACAGCGGAGCGCGCAGGTTGGTACCGACGAGGTCATCCCAGGCGGCCAAGGTGATCTCGCCCACCGCCGTCGGATAGAAAGTCGAGGCGTTGTTGACCAGCACATCGAGCCGTCCGAATGCGTCGACGGCCGCTGCAACCACGCGCGGCAGTGCTGTGACATCGAGGAGGTCCGCGGCATGTACCGCGACGGAATGCGGGCGCAACGCATCGAGTTCGCCGGCGAGCGCCGCAGCCTCGCGAGCCGATGTCCGGTAGTGGATCAGGAGGTTGGCGCCCTGCGCATGCAGCCGGCGCGCGATCACGGCTCCGAGGCGGCGCGCACCGCCAGTAATCAGCACCGACTGGCCGGCGAGCGGCAATGCGGTTCCGGCAGGCATGCCGCGAGGATACCCGTCGGCCGCGCGCGCGCGCCAGCCTCATGATCGCCGCCGGACTCGTGCCGCTGTCCGCCGCCGAACGTGCGCACGAGGCGCGCGTCGTCGCGAAGATCCGTGAAGCCATCGAGGACGCCGGTGGCTGGCTGCCATTCTCGCGCTACATGGAGCTCGCGCTGTACGCGCCCGGCCTCGGGTACTACTCGGCGGGCGCCCACAAGCTCGGCGCGGGCGGCGACTTCGTCACCGCTCCCGAACTGACGTCGGTGTTCGGCCGCTGCGTGGCGAGCCAGTGCGCCGAAGTGCTGGCGACGCTCGGCGACGGGGAGATCCTGGAGCTCGGGGCCGGCAGCGGCGCGCTCGCCGCCGACGTGCTCGGGGAGCTTGCGCGTCGCGGCACGCTACCGGCCGCCTATCGCATCCTCGAGCCGAGCCCGGACCTGCGCGAGCGCCAAGCACGCCGGCTCGGCGCCCTGCCGGTTGACATCCGCCGGCGGGTCACATGGCTCGAGGGTGTGCCGCAGGGGAGCTTTCGGGGCATCGTGCTCGCGAACGAGGTCCTCGATGCACTGCCGGTCGAGCGCTTCCGGGTCGGCGCGGCGGGCTTCGAGGCTCTGGGCGTCGCGATCGAGGGGGAGCGCTTCGGCTGGCGGACCGCGCCCGCGAGCCAGGCACTCGCCGCAGACCTGGCGGCGCTGGCGACGGACCTGGCGACGCCGCTGCCGACAGGCTACGTGAGCGAGGCGTGCGTAGTCCTCGATCCGTGGCTCGCAGCGGTGACCGAGCCGCTGCGCGCCGGGATCGCGCTGCTGATCGACTACGGGCTGTCCCGCCGCGCGTACTACGCGCCGCAGCGCGACGGTGGCACGCTGACCTGCCATCACCGCCAGCGTCGTCACGACGACGTGTTCGTCAACGTCGGACTGCAGGACCTGACGGCGTCGGTCGACTTCACGCGGGTCGCCGCGGCCGCGGTCGCCCACGGGCTCCGGGTCGCCGGCTACACCTCGCAGGCGCACTTCCTGCTCGGTTCGGGCTTCGAGCAGCACCTCGCGCTGGTGCGTGCCGCGGCCGATCCGTCGCGCGAACCGCTGTGCGCCCGCGCCGCCGCGCGCCTCGTACTGCCGGGCGACATGGGCGAGACCTTCAAGTGCATCGCGCTGGCGCGCGACTACGACGGGGCGCTCGGCGGTTTCTCGCTCCGGGACTTCACGGCCTCACTATAGGCGTGCGCGACGCGCACACCGGTCCCAGTGCCGCAATCCGCGTCGCGCGCAGCCGTTCACCGACCGCAGCGCCGGTCAGGCCGGCGCGGGCCGCCTCGGGTAGAGTCGTCGCTCGCACGACCGCCAGAGCGTCCCGCAGGAAAGTGCCCTCAGGGTAGCGGAGATCGGCGAAGCCGGTCCGACCGCGCATGTCGGCCTCGCAGGCAAGCAAGAATTCAGCGAACCGCTCCGGGCGCCGCGGCGCGTCGCAGTTCTCGAGAAGCTCGAGCACGGTCGCCGGGCGCAGCTCGAGCGCGCGGTGGCAGACCCCGTGGTAGCGCGCGACCAGGACCGCGAGCTCGCGGAAGTCGTTCGGCACCCGCAGCCGGTCAGCGAGCGCATGGACGAGCGCGACACTGCGCGCCTCGTGGCCGACGTGCTTCGGCCATTCGGCCGGTGGGGTTTCTCCCTTGCCGAGGTCATGCGTCAGCGCTGCGAAGCGTACGCGGGCGATCGGACTCAAGGCCGCGGCGGCCTCGAGCACCAGCAGCATGTGTGTGCCGGTATCGATTTCCGGGTGCCACCGCGCCGGCTGTGGCACGCCCCACAAGCGGTCCAGCTCCGGGAACACGACGGCGAGCGCGCCGGCGGCGCGTAGCACTGAAATGAACGCCTGCGGTGCGGGCTCGGCCAGGGCCTTCGCAGTCTCCTGCCAGACGCGCTCGGGCACCAGCGCGCCGGCTTCCCCGTTGCCGACCATCTGCCGCATCAGCGCCAGCGTCTCCGGTGCGACGTTGAAGCCGAGCGGAGCGTAGCGCGCGGCAAAACGCGCCACGCGCAGGATCCGGACCGGGTCCTCCGCGAACGCATCCGAAACATGGCGCAGGACCCGCCGTTCGAGGTCGGCGCGGCCGCCATACGGGTCGATCAGGGCACCGTCGGCGTCGCGCGCCATCGCATTGACCGTCAGGTCGCGCCGCCGCAGATCCTCTTCCAGCGTCACGTCGGGCGAGAAGCGGGTCTCGAAGCCGTGGTAGCCGGGCGCAGTCTTGCGCTCGACGCGCGCCAGCGCGTATTCCTCGTGCGTCTCCGGATGCAGAAAGACGGGGAAATCCCGCCCCACGTTCCGGTAACCGAGGCGTACCAGGTCCGCCGGCACGGCGCCGACCACAACCCAGTCGCGCTCCTTGACCGGCAGGCCGAGCAGCGCATCGCGCACGGCCCCGCCAACGAGATAGATCTGCATGGGTCGATTCTAGCGGTGCGACGGCTGCCTCGCGCGCCGCGCTACACTCAGGCGAACTTCGCCGGCGCGTCGAGCCATTGCATGCGTTATCGCACCCTCGTCGTTCTGCTGGCACTCGGGCCGCTTGGCGGCTGTTACCTGCTCGAAACGGCCCGCGGCCAGCTCGAGCTCAATCGACGCCGCGTGCCGATCGCGAAGCTGCTGGCCGAGCCGGCCACGCCCCCGCCGCTGCGCGCCCAGCTCGAGCTCGTCACGCGGATCAGGGACTTTGCCTCACGCGAGCTCGGCCTGCCCGACAACGGCAGCTATCGCTCGTATGCCGATGTCGGTCGGCCGTACGTGCTGTGGAACGTATTTGCGGCCCCGGAGTTTTCGGTTGACCCGAAGACCTGGTGTTTCCCGGTCGCCGGCTGCGTCGCCTACCGCGGTTACTTCGCCGAGACCCGGGCGCGGCGCTTCGCCCTCGGCCTCGAGTCGCGTGGTTTCGACGTCGCTGTCGGCGGGGTGCCCGCCTACTCGACGCTCGGACACTTCGCCGATCCGGTGCTGAACACGATGCTCGGCTGGGACGATTCCGAGCTCGCCGCGCTCGTATTCCACGAGCTCAGCCACCAGCTGCTCTACGTCAAGGGCGACACCGCCTTCAACGAGGCCTTCGCGACGGTGGTGGAGCACGAAGGCGTGCGTCGCTGGCTGACCGCCGCGGAAAACACGCCCGCCCTGCACCAGTTCCAGGTCCGCGAGGCGCGTTACGCGGAGGTCGGAGCACTGGTGGCCGAGGCACGCGCACGGCTGCGGCTGCTGTACGCGCGCCGCCTGCCGCCCGGCGAGACGCGTGCGCTCAAGGCCGGCGAGCTGGCGCGCCTGAGAGCCGACTACGCTGCCCGCCGTGCGCGCCTTGGGCCGGGTTACGAATGGCTGTTCGGGGTCGGGCTCAACAACGCCCAGCTGGCGTCGTTCGCGACGTATCAGGACTGCGTGCCCGGACTCGAGGCGCGCCTCGCGGAGGTGGGCCACGACCTGCCGCGGTTCTATGCCGCCGCCCGTGCGCTCGCCGCGCTCAGCAGTGCGCAGCGGCGGTCTGCGGTCTGCGCTCAGGCGTCCGGTGCCGGCCCCGGACCTGCCGTGCCGTAGAGACGCCCGGGCCGAAATCGGCGGCCACGGACGGACGCCCGCGGTGCACGCCGCCGGTCACGGCCTCCCGACCCGCGTGCCGGCAGCGCGCCGGTACATCGCGAGACGCACCTCGCGTTGGCGCACGCCGAGGTATCCGGGCACGACCGCGCGCAGCGAGGTCGGAGCAATGCCGAGCCTGGCAAGGCCATTGTCGCTGCAGACGCTGTCGAGCTCGAGCGACCGGAAGTTATCGAGCGACAGCGGCTTGCCCGGGACGAAGTCGAGCACCAGTGCCTGCAGCCAGCCGAGCGCGTCGGGCAGGCCGATGACGACGCATCTTCGGCCCAGTACCGCCGCGACATAGCGGACGGTGTCGGCCAGCGTCAGCGTCTGCGGTCCGCACAGCTGCAGCGTCGCCCCATGGGTCGTATGGTCCGCGAGCGAGCGCGCCATCGCCTCGACGACATCGCCAATGAACACCGGCGCGAAGCGCGTTCCGGAGCGCGCCAGCGGCATGACCGGGAACAGCCGCAGCAGCGCGGCGAACCGGTTCATGAACCCGTCCCCCGGCCCGAAGATCACCGACGGCTCGAACAGCGTCCAGACGACGGCTCCGGATTCCTCGCGAACCACGCGTTCGGCGACGCCTTTGCTGCGCAGGTAGTGGCTCGGGGCATGCTCGGCGGCCCGCAGCGAGCTCATGTGCAGCAATCGGCCAACGCCGCCGGATCGGCACGCCGCCACCACCTTGCGGGCCAGTTCGACGTGCGCGCGGGCAAATCCCGCGCCGCTGCGGCCGCGCTCGTTCAGGATTCCGACCAGGTTGATCACGACGTCGGAGCCGCGAACGGCCTCGACCAGCACGCTCGGGTTGTGGACGTCGGCGGTGATGAGCTCGAGCCCCGGCAGCACCAGCAGGGCGCGGTGCCGGTCGCGATTGCGGGTCAGCACGCGTACCCGGTGCCCGTCGCGAACCAAGCGGCTGACGAGATGGGAGCCGACGAAGCCGGTCCCGCCCAGTACTGAGATCGACAGTGACCGCATGCCCGCCCCGGTGAACGCTCCGAGCCGTCAGTATAACGGCCCGGCGTCGCCGCCCTGGGTCGCGGCTGCCGTGGGCAGAGGCCCTGCGGCGCCGGCTCAGCGAATCGGAATCAATGCCGTTGCAGTGCCGCGGCGGACGGTCACCAGCAAGGTGGTCTGGTTTTTCGCCGCCGCCCGCAGTTCCTTGAGGTTGTTGACCCGCTGGCGATTGACGTTGGTGATCACGTCATTGGCGCGCAGCTGGGTCTGGCTTGCAGGGCTGCCGGACTCGATCGCCCGCACCAGCACACCTCCGCCCGGTGCGTCGGCGAGGTCCGCGCCTTCAAAGGCGCGATGGATATCGGCCGCGCCTCCTTCCGAGCCCTCCTCGTGATCGCCGCTGCGGGCCTGGACGACGGCCGCGACGCGCTTCGCCTGGCCGTCTCTAAGGAGCGCGATGTCGACGCCTTCGCCGACCCGCAGCAGTCCGATGTGATTCCTGAGCTCCGCGGCCGACTTGACTGGCTGGCCATTGACCGTGGTGATGATGTCGCCTGCCTTGATTCCTGCCTTTTCGGCCGCGGACCCTTCGACGACCTGCGAGACGAGCGCCCCTTGCGCGTCCTTCGAGCCGAGGCTTTCGGCGATATCGGGAGTCAATGTCACGATGTTGACGCCGAGGATGCCGCGCTTGACCTCACCGTACTTGACGAGCTGCTCCATCACCGAGCGGACCATGTTCGACGGGATCGCGAAACCAATGCCGATGTTGCCGCCCGACCGCGACAGGATCGCGGAGTTGATGCCGATCAGCTCGCCCCGCAGGTTGATCAGCGCCCCGCCGGAGTTGCCCGGATTGATCGAGGCGTCGGTCTGGATGAAGTCCTCGTAACCGTCCGGGTTGATCCCCGACCGGCCGAGGGCGCTGACGATGCCGTAGGTGACGGTGTGCTGCAGGCCGAACGGGTTGCCGATCGCGAGCACGAAGTCGCCGACCTCCGCCTTGCTCGAGTCGCCGAGCGGGATCTCGGCCAGCTTTGCGTCCTTGACCTTGACGACCGCCACGTCCGACGCGGAGTCGGAGCCGACCACGGTCGCCTTGTAGTCGCGCCCGTCGATCGTGGTGACGGTGATCTCGGTGGCGTTTTCGACGACGTGGGCGTTGGTAACGATCAGTCCCTGCTTGGCATCGACCACGACACCCGAGCCGGCGCTCTGGAACTGACGCTGACGCGGGCCCTGCTCCGGCACGTCGAAGAACCGGCGGAAGAACGGGTCCTCGAGCAGCGGATTGCGCTGGCCGCGCTCGGTGACCGTGCCGCGGGTCGCGACGTTGACGACCGCCGGCGAGGCGCGCTTGACGATCGGGGCCAGCGACGGGAGCGGTGCGCCGTTGACGTCAGAGGGCAGGTGCGGTTGCGCGATGCCCGCCGGTGCGATCGCGGTGAGCGACAGTGCGAAGGCGATGGCTGCGAGTGAACGGCCCGAGGCCGCGCGACGGAGCCGGAAGGCGGTGTGCATGGAAAACCCTTGTCTCAGAGAGCGAGGATCACGACGATCGGCCGGACGCCAATGCTACCCCGCCGCGTCGCCGACACGTCGAACGTGACCGCGGAGGGGCACGAAAGTTCCTCGCCCGGCCAGCGGGGCTCTGAGCCCCGCTGGCCGGGCGAGGGGTGCGAAGCGTCAGGCGGCCTCGACGTTGATCCGGCGGGGCAGGACCTGGGCCTGCTTCGGGATCGCCACCTCGAGCACGCCGTTGGTGAAGCGCGCCTTGACGGACTGCGAGTC
>Ga0209415_10014375_pt1 | contig 12931 bp, 6 predicted proteins | sample PeaSoiSIISIP2007_FD_187696 | JGI IMG/M metagenome (GOLD analysis project Ga0209415, IMG submission 187696) | Peat soil microbial communities from Weissenstadt, Germany - SII-SIP-2007 (SPAdes) (version 2) | ecosystem: Environmental > Terrestrial > Soil > Wetlands > Peat | place: Germany...
CCCCCCCAGCCACTTCTACGGCTCCGAGGGTGGCAAGCACCTGAACGCCCCCATCGTGGCCATGGCCCCCACGGCCACGGGCAACGGCTACTGGCTGGTGGCCTCCGACGGCGGCGTCTTCGCCTTCGGCGACGCCAAGTTCGACGGGTCCATGGGTGGCACGCACCTGAACGCCCCGGTGGTGGGCATGGCCGTCACGCCCGACGGCAACGGCTACTGGCTGGTGGCCTCCGACGGCGGCATCTTCTCCTTCGGCGACGCCGCCAACCACTTCTACGGGTCCGAGGGTGGCAAGCACCTCAACAAGCCCATGGTGGGCATGGACGTCAGCGAGACGGGCAACGGCTACTGGACGGTGGCCTCCGACGGCGGCATCTTCGCCTTCGGCGACGCCGTCTTCTACGGGTCCATGGGTGGCCTGCACCTGAACGCCCCCATGGTGGGCATGGCGGCCACCCCTGACGGCAAGGGGTACTGGACCGTGGCCTCCGACGGCGGCATCTTCTCCTTCGGCGACGCCGCCGGCCACTTCTTCGGGTCCATGGGTGGCACGCACCTGAACGCCCCCATGGTGGGCATGGCGGAGACAGCCACGTAGCCGGCGTCGGGGCCGCCGACCCGCCCGACATGGGGTCGGCGGCCCGGGCACGACCCGGTTGTTGCGCACCGGTTGTCGCCGCGCGCGCCGTGTATCCGCGCGCTGCGCGCGAGGCTGGGCCTAGGGTGGATCGAGGCTTTTTCCGGCGCGGCCGGGCACAGGGGTCCCGGTGAGCGGGCCGCGCGAGGAGCATGCGGCACAGCGAGTCGTTGTGGTGGAGACGCCAATGGCGGGTCGGGCCAGGGGGACGCGATGAGGCCCGTGGCCCGGCTCGGACATCTTCAGATTCCGACAGTTCGACACCCAGAATTCGATCCGGCAACAGAACCGACAAGGAGCAACGATGCGGCCGCCGACGACTAGGAAGAGTGGAACCCGTTCCGGCCTGCGCCGGCTCGCCGTGCGGACGGTGGGCATCGTGGCCCTCGGGACGGCGGGCTTCGTCACCAGCCCCCTGGCCACCGGCATCGCCAGCGCGCTCCCCGACACCTTGACCTTTACCCCCACGCCGACTCCCACGGTGACGGTCCCCGACGACGGCGCCATGCAGGGCGGTCTGACGGCGCTGGTGGAGAGCTCCGGGACACCGCAGAGCGGCGTGACGGTCACCGGGGCGGAGAGCGCGGACGGCGGGTCGGGTGCCACCGCGAGCTGCTTGACGAACGCGAGCGGGGAGTGCCTCCTGCTCACCAACCACAACAACTCGATTACGAGCGGGACCTTCACGGCGTCGATTCCCGGCCCCGTCACCACCACCGCCACGGTGAACTTCGTCGACAAGGGGACCGTCCCCAGCGGAATGAGCCCATTGGTTGTCACCAATGGAGACGCCGCAGCCGCGCCACTGGCTGGAACGGATCTGTTTTCCAACGGGAACCACTACTTCATCGAGGAGAGCAGCGGGCACTCCAACGACTATGACGCCACCCACTCGGAGGCGGTGGTCACCGCGCCGATGAACGGCGCGACGGGCGCCGAGCCTTATGCCTTGACGTGGACGATCCAGAACACCGGCACGGCGTCGGTGTTGTTCGACGCCATCGCCAGCGTGCCCGCGCTACCCAGCGAAAACGTGATCTGCACAAGTACGACTCCGACCGGCTCGCCCGGGTCAGCCGCATGCACGGCGGGCAGCTACGACCTGGACAGCAACGGGCACTTCTCGAACCCGGCCAACCCCGGGCTCGACGGAGTCGGCGTTAACAACGGCACGCTGGCCGCCGGCAGCGCCGTCATCAACGCCGGGGCGACGCTGAGCTTTACTTCGTACATGACCGGGGGGGCCTTGAACGACGCCCGCGTGGTGCTCGACTCGCCCTCCGGTGTGGCCAGCGCCACGGTGTCGGTTCAGTTGGCGCAGGATCCGGCTGGTTCTCTCGTGGCTGGCTCCAACATCGGAGCCGCTACGACGCCGGTGACATTGGCCTGGCGTCCCGCGGCCAGCGGTTCGTCGGTGTCGGGCTCACTCCTCGCATCCGACAGTGCCGCCGGCTCCAACGCGGCCGACGACTGGGTGGTGGTCGGCGTCTCGGGCACGTCCGAGCTGGCGAACTTCGACCAGACCACGGGACAGACGTACTTCGCCGCTGGCACTTCGCAGACCCTGGCCCAATTCGAGACCGACCTCGCCACTCCGGCGACGTACGCCTCGTTCGGGGCGACCTCGTACGGGTCCACCGGGCAGGTGAACGGACTGGGCACCCAGGCGCTGGCGTTGGCCCCCGCCACGGTCACCGTTCCCGCCGACGGGTCGATGAAGGGGTCGATCACGGCCACGGTCACCGACGTCAGCAGCAACCCGGTGAACGGGGCCGTGGTCACGGTCACCGGTGAGACCGGTGGGGGAACGGGGCACTCGACCACGTGCACGACCAATGCCCAGGGGCAGTGCCAGCTCACCACGAACGCCGACGCCACGGTGGAGAACAGCGTCCTGACCGCCTCGATCCAGACGTCGGTGCTGCAGACGGCCAACGTCGACTTCACGGCACCGGGCACGGCACCCACCGCGCTCGCCACGACCGTGGCCAACGGCAACGGCGGGACGGCCGCGCTCGCGGCCGGCGACACCTTCTCCGACGGCAACCACTACCTGATCGACGAGAGCAGCACGAGCCCCGCCGACTACGACGCCACGGCCTCGGAGGCGGTGGTGACCTCGCAGCTGACCGCCTCCGGCTCGCCCCTGGCCACGGGGGACGAGCCCTACGCCCTGAGCTGGAGCATCCACAACACGGGCACCACGAACCTCTACCTCGACGCTGTGGGGAGCGTGGCCGTCCTCCCCACCACCAACGTCATCTGCACGGTGGCGACGCAGAGCGACCCCCACGGGTCCGCCAACTGCTCGGCGGGCAGCTTCGACCTCGACAACAACACGCACTTCTCCAACCCGGCCAACCCGGGGTTCAACGACATCGGCATCGTGAACAACACGATGGGCATCGGGGCCACGACCATCGCCGGGGGGTCGACGTTGACGTTCACCGACTACATGATCGGGGCCAACAACAACGCCGAGGTGGTGCTGGACTCGGGCACGGGGGTGAAGGCCTCGGCCGTGGTGACCTCGCAGCTGTTCAGCGACCCGTTCTCGTCGGCCGTCGAGGGCTCGTCCATCGGCGCGCCGTCGACGGAGACCCTGGTGTGGGCGCCCGCCGTCGCCGTGTCCTCGCCCATCGGCTCCCTGACGGCGCACGACACGTCGATGGGGTCGGCCGCCCATGACTGGCTCCTGATCGACGCCAGCGGGACGTCCGAGCTGGCCAACTTCGCCCAGACCACGGGCCAGACCTACAGCGCCGGCGGCGCCTCGGTCTCCGTGGCCACCTTCCAGAACGACATCACCTCGAGCGCCTTCCCGACGTACTCGGCCACCGGCTACGGGGCCAACGGCCAGGCCAACATCTTGAACAACACGACGCCCCCGCCCCCGCCCCCCACGCCCCAGCACTACTGGACCGTGGCCGCCGACGGGGGCATCTTCGCCTTCGACGCCCCGTTCAACGGCTCGATGGGCGGCAAGCCGCTCAACGCCCCCATCGTGGGCATGGCCGTCGACCCGGTGACCGACGGCTACTGGCTGGTGGCCTCCGACGGCGGCATCTTCGCCTTCAACGCCCCCTACGCCGGGTCCATGGGGGGCAAGCACCTCAACTCGCCCATCGTGGGCATGGCCGTCGACCCCACCACCCAGGGCTACTGGCTGGTGGCGGCCGACGGCGGCATCTTCGCCTTCAATGCCCCCTATGCCGGGTCGATGGGCGGCAAGGCGCTCAACAAGCCCATCGTGGGCATGGCCGCCGACCCGACCACCCAGGGCTACTGGCTGGTGGCCTCCGACGGCGGCATCTTCGCCTTCAACGCCCCCTATGCCGGGTCGATGGGCGGCCAGCCGCTCAACAAGCCCATCGTGGGGATGACGGACGACCCGACCACCCAGGGCTACTGGATGGTGGCCTCCGACGGCGGCATCTTCGCCTTCAACGCCCCCTATGCCGGGTCGATGGGCGGCAAGGCGCTCAACAAGCCCATCGTGGGCATGGCCGTCGACCCGGTCACGAATGGCTACTGGCTGGTGGCCTCCGACGGCGGCATCTTCGCCTTCAACGCCCCGTTCAACGGCTCCGAGGGCGGCAGCCCGCTGAACGCGCCGATGGTGGGCATCGCGGAGTCCTCGACGTGACGCCCCGGGGCCGGGGAGCGGCCCCGGGCGGCTCGTAACGACCACCGCGCGCCCATGAGGGTGACGCTCATTCCCGGCGACGGCACGGGGCCCGAGCTCGTGGCCGCGGCGTGCGCCGTGCTCGAGGCGACGGGCGTGGCCCTCGAGTGGGAGGTCCGTCGCGTCGGCCCGGCATCGGGATCGGACTCCGGGCTTCCCGACGAGGTGCTGGCGTCGGTGCGGGCCAACGGCGTGGCGCTCAAGGGCCCGGTGACCACCACCAAGCAGCGCCGGGGACCCAAGTCGGTGAACGTCGCCCTGCGCAAGGCGCTCGACCTGTTCGCCCAGGTGCGCCCGAGCCGCAGCCGGCCGGGCATCCGCAGCCCGTTTTCCGACGTGGACGTGGTCGTGATCCGCGACACCACCGAAGACCTCTACGGCGGGGTCGAGTTCGACGCCGGCGACGAGGACACGGCGTCGCTGATCGAGCTGGTCAACCGGTCGGGCCGCGGCCACGTGGCGCCGGGCTCGGCGCTCGGGGTCAAGCCGGTGTCCGAGGTGGCGTCGCGGCGCGTGGCCCACTTCGCTATGCAGTACGCCCGCACGCAGGGAATCGCACGGGTGACCGCGGTGCACAAGGCCAGCGCCATGCGGGCGACCGACGGCCTGTTCCTCGAGGTGGTCCGCGAGGTCGCCCTCGACTACCCCGACGTCGGCTTCGACGACATGCTGGTCGACTCCACGTGCGCCGCGCTCGTTCGGCGGCCCGAGGAGTTCGGCGTGCTCGTCACGCTCAACCTCTACGGCGACATCCTGTCGGACCTGGCGGCGGCGCTGGTGGGGGGCGTGGGCCTCGCCCCGGGGGCCAATTACGGGCCGACGGCGGCGATCTTCGAAGCGGCGCACGGATCGGCCCCCAAGTACGCCGGGCTGCACAAGGCGAACCCGATGGCCATGATCCTGTCGGGCGCGCTGCTGCTGCGTCACGTCGGCGCCACCGACGCCGGCGAGCGGGTCGACGCCGCCGTCGACGCCGTCATCGCCGAGGGCCGCGTCCTCACCTACGACCTGGAGCGCACGCCACCCGCGACTCCTCCGGCCACCACCGAGGAGGTGGCCGACGCCGTGATCGCCGCCATGGCGCGCTAGCGCCCTGGCGCGCCCCCTGGTTGGTTGCGCCCGCCGGGCGCCGTGATGGGGTGGTGATGTCGAGCGACGACGTGCTCGACGTGCTCGACGGGTTGCGTCCGGTGCCTCGCCGGCGTGCCGGGTCGAGACCCCTCTCGACGACGAGCCTGTCGGCCACAGTGGCCGCGACATGCGGCACCTGGCCGAGGCGTACGGGCTCCCGTTCCCCGCGCCTGCGCTCCGGGAACACCGCCGAGCCCGCGCCGGTGCCCCGGCGCGGGCACCGTGCGCCGGGTCACGCGGCGTGCAGTGTCCAGCTGGAGATCACGAGCGTCGAGCCGGTGATCGCCTCTGCCACGGTCATGGCGTAGCGGCCTGGCGTGTGCCCCCCCGAGATCGTCACCGTGGCGGACAGGGTGATCCCGGTGGCGGTCGCCCCCGTGGCGCTGACTGTGACCTCGAGGGGGCTCAGGTACCCGGGAGCGGGCGCGCCCACGAGCGGCGCCGGCGCGGTGACGCCCGGCGCCACCGCCGCCCACCACGCCGTCTGGTCCTGGGTGAGCGACTTGATGCCGGCGATGAAGCCCGCCACCCCCGCACTCTGGTCGAGCAGCGGCCCCGTCGACTGCGCCCACTCGGGGTCGGGCGTGCCCGCCAGCGCCAGCTGGCCCATGGGGATCGAATTGGTGGTCAGCGTCAGGCCCTCCGACACGAGCGCGGCGGGGGCCGGCACCGTCGGAGCCGCCGGCCCCACGCGGTAGGTCAGGGTGGCGCCACCGGTGGAGGCCGAGGACACCTCGCTGGCCGAGACGATGTAGCGCTGGGTCGTGAACCACAGGGCGTTGGTCGGCCAGCACGTCACGAGGGTCAGCGTGGGGGCGGGCGTGTCGTAGATGGGCGAGCCCTGGGCGACGACGCCGTGGCTCTGGACGGTGAAGGTGTAGGTCGTGCACGGCGTCTCGTAGCGCACGACGGCCCCGGGGACGAGCTTGGAGATGTTCACGAAGTAGCTCACGTCATGGGCCTCGAGCACGGCGTTGCCCCGGGCGCCGGGGAGGGCCGAGCCCGGGAGGAGCCCCACGGCGACGTCGAGCACGTCGTCCCCGACGCCGTGCTCGACGGGGGCGGTCAGGCCGATGGACGGGATGACCAGCAGGCCCCGGACGCCGCCGGCCGACGTGGAGCCGCACAGCCCGAGCGCCGCCTGCGAGGCGTCCAGCGCGCCCTGGCTCCCCGACTGCTCGGCTTTGGCCTGGCGCTGCTTCTTCTCGAACTGGTGGACGAGCGCCGTGCCCACGCGCTCGGAGTGCGTGGTCCACAGCGTGGCGTTCACCTGCCAGGCCACCGCCGCGGCCACCAGGAGCAGCCCGGCGGCGGTCAGCAGCCGGTACCGGTGCCGGCGGCTCGTCGTGCCGGCGGCCCGTCCGAAGCGACGGTGACGCTCGCCGTCGGTCATGTGCCCTCAGCTTTCCCTCTCTCCATTCTACGTCTACGCGGTGTCGCCGGACCCTCGCCGTGCGTGATCTCGGCGGGAAGGCCGCCCCGCCGGGGTGGCGCCCCTCGGCGGTTGGCTCGCCGGCCGACCTCGGGCCGAGAGGGGAGGCCCCCGGTAGGCTTGTCGTTCAGTGAAGAGCTGGGGGTCGCGCAGCGCGGGGGCCCGGGGCACCCCGGCGGACGGGGACGTCACGGGCGGGGAGGGTCCCACCTGGGACACCACGACGGCCGATCCCGCCGCCATCGTTCCCGAGGACCGCGGTCCGGAGGCCGACCGCCTCCTGCAGCAGGCGCTGGGCCGCCACATGCTGCTCGGCGAGGCCGCCCTGGTGGCGGCCTGGGCCCTGTTCTCGTTCGTCGTCTTCCACTTCCTCACCGAGAACCACCGCACCACCGGCACCGTCACCCTGGGCTGGCTGTTCACCGGGGTGAGCGGGGCCATGGTCCTCGTCATCCTCCTGTTCCGCCGGTTGTCGGAGCGCCGGATCCGGCTGGGCCTGCACGACGCCGGCGTGGCGCTGCGCTCCATCCAGTCCGTCACCGACCCGGCGCTGTCGTTCCTCCCCCTCGACTCGCTGCTCGACGAGCTGCTCGCCCGCACCGGCCGCGTCATCGGGGGTGACGTGGCCACCATCTTCCTGGTGGCCGAGGACCGCCGGAACCTGACGGTGCGCGCCTCGTACGGCGTCGACGAGCTCCTGGCCGAGCGGACCGAGGTGCGGGTGGGCGAGGGCGTGGTGGGGGAGGTGGCCGACCGGGCCCAGGCCGTCATCGTCAACGACGTGGCCGGCACCATGCTGTCCACCCCCGTGCTGCAGGAGCGCGTGGCATCGCTCGTGGCCGCCCCCCTGCTCGTGGGCGGCCGGGTCATCGGCGTGGTGCAGGTGGGCACCCGCCATCACCACCGCTTCGAGGGTCGCGACCTCCAGCTCCTGCAGCTCGTGGCCGACCGCTCGGCGGCGTCGATCGAGCGTGCCCGGCTCGACGAGGCCGAACGCCGCAGCCGCCTGGGCGCCGAGCACGCCCGCCAGCACGTGGCCATGCTGGCACGCGCCGGCGACGTGCTCGCCACCGCCCTCGAGACCTACGACGAGGCCATGGTGAGCCTGGTGGACGTGGTCGTGCCGTCGTTCGCCGACTGGTTCGCCATCGACGTGGTGGACGAGGACGGCACCCTGCGCCGGGTGGCCGGGGGCGCATACGGCGAGTGGGACGGGCGTCCGGTCCACCACCCCCATCCCGACGGCGAGGCGCTCGTGCGCCGGGTGCTGGCCACGGGCCGACCCGAGGTCCTCATGAACGTCCACCGCGACGGGCCGCCGCACGGGGGGGAGCCCGCGCTCCCCGGCGGCTTCCTCACCGGGTTGCCGGGGTCGGGCATCGAATCGATGTTCGTCGTGCCCGTGCACCTGCGCGGCCTGTCCTTCGGCGCCTTGAGCTTCGTCACCGGTGCCGGCCGGCGCGGCTACCGGCGCTCGGACCTCCAGACGGCGCGGGGACTGGCCGAGCGGGTCGCCATCGCCGTCGAGCGGGTGCTCTTGTGGGGGGAGAGCCGCCAGGCGGAGCAGGCCGCCACCCACCACGCCGCCCAGCTGCGCCGCCTGATGGAGGCCGCCCTGGCGGTCAACGCCCCCCTCGCCGAGCCCCAGGTGCTGCGCGTCCTGTCCGAGCACGCCCGGCGCGTCCTCGAGGCGGACCAGGCCGTGGTGGTGGTGCCCGCACGCGAACCCGTGCCTCAGGGGACCGGCCCCGACGTCCTGGCCGAGGACCAGCTGCGTCCCCCCGTGGGCGTCGACGCCGAGGCCGAGGTCATCGGGCCCACCGCCCTGCAGGACGCCAGCGCACCGGTGGTGAACGTGGCCAGCCGGCTCGTGGCCCGGTCCAACCGGCCCATGCGGTCCTTCGCCGGCCGGCTCGACGAGGACGGCGCGGCGAACGCGCCGGCGTCGCTCGACGCCTCGTCGGCCATCCCGTGGATCGCCGTCCCGCTCGCCGACTCGGCCTCCGCCAACCGCCGGGCCATCGTGGTGCTCGGCCGGCCCCGCCGGACCTTCACCGCCGAGGACGAGTCGGTCCTCGTGCTCCTCGCCCAGATGGCCACCGTGGCGCTCGAGAACGCCCGGCTCTATCAGGCCGTCCAGGGCAACGAGCAGCGCCTGCAGGCGGTCGTCGAGTCCTCCCCGCTGGCCATCGCCGAGCTCGACCTCGACGGCGTGGCCCGGTGGTGGAACCGCGCCGCCGGGACGCTGCTGGGCTGGGACGACTCGGCCGACAGCGACCGCCGCATTCCCGCCGGCGACGACGCCGCGGCGGCCATGCTCGCCCGCCTGTGGGAGCGCACCTGCCACGGCGAGGCCACCGTCGGCGTGCAGCTGGCGGGGCTCGACGTCGACGACGTGCCCTTGGCGCTGTCGGTGTCGACCGCCCCCCTCCAGGACCATCAGGGGATGGTGACCGGGATCCTGGCCGTCGTCGAGGACGTCACCGAGCGCCAGCGCATGCTGGAGCAGTTCCAGCAGGCGGAGCGGCTCGGGGCCATGGCCCGGCTGGCGGGGGGCGTGGCGCACGACTTCAACAACCTGCTCACCGTCATCCTCGGCTGCAGCGAGATCATGCTGCGCCGCCTCGACGGCGCCGACCCCCTGGTGTCAGAGGTCGAGGCCATCCAGCGCGCCGGGCAGCGTGCCGCCGCCCTCACGAGCCAGCTCCTGGCCATCGGCCACCGCCAGGTCGGCCAGCCCGGGGTCGTCGACCCCGACGCGCTGCTCGACGCCATGGCGCCCATGCTCACCCGGGTGCTCGGCGAGGACGTGCAGCTCGAGCTGGTGCCGGCGTCGCCCGGCGGTCGCATCCTGGTGGACCCCGCCGAGCTCGAGCGGGCCGTGCTCAACATGGCCATCAACGCCCGTGACGCCATGCCCCGCGGCGGGCGCTTCGTCGTGCGCACCCGGGTGGTGGGCACCGAGGAGCCGGGGGGCACGCACATCGTGGCCCTGGCCGTGGCCGACACGGGCATGGGCATGGACACCGACACCGCCGAGCACTGCTTCGAACCGTTCTTCACGACGAAGGGGATGGCCAAGGGCACCGGTCTGGGCCTGGCCGCCGTGCACGCCATGGTGACCCAGGCCGGCGGCCAGGTGAGCCTGGACACCGCCCCGGGGAGGGGGACGACGTTCACGTTGTGGTTCCCCGCCGTCGACGACGAGGCGCTGGACGACGAGGACGGCTTCGAGCACGACACCAGCTTCGGCGACGAGCTCGTGCTGGTCGTCGAGGACGAGGACGAGCTGCGCCGACTGGCCGTCCAGGAGCTCGAGCGCCGCGGCTACGCGGTGGTGTCGGCGGCCAACGGGGTGCAGGCGCTGGAGGTGGCCGCTTCCCTGGACCAAGGGATCGACCTGCTCGTCACCGACGTGGTCATGCCCGAGATGGACGGCATCGAGCTCGCCGAATCGCTCACCGGCCGCTGGCCGTGGCTGGCCGTCCTGTTCGTCTCGGGCCACCTCGACGAGGGCGCCATGGGCCGGCATCCGCTCGAGGCCGATGCCGACCTGCTGCCCAAGCCCTTCACCCCCGACCAGCTCGGCCGTCGGGTGCGCCAGGCGCTCGACCGGGCGGCGACCACCCGGGCGGCGGGCCCCCAGCTGCGCCTGCCCATGGAGGCCTCGGGCTCCTGACGGCACAGCGGCCTCGGGCTCCTGACGGCACAGTGGCCTCGGGCTCCTGACGGCACAGAGGCCTCGGGCTCCTGACGGCACAGAGGCCTCGGGCTCCTGAGGCCTGGACAGCCCGGGCTCGGGACGGTCCTCCCGGGGCCGGGGCTAGCGGAGGACCAGGAACGAGGCTGGTCAGGGCTCGAAGCGGTACCCGACGCCGCGCACCGTGCGCACCCACTGGGGCCGGTCGGGGTCGGTCTCGATCTTGCGCCGGATCCGGCGGATGTGCTCGGTCACCGTGCCGGCGTCCTGCCAGGCCGAGGACGAGTCCCACACCTGCTCGAGCAGCTGCTCGCGGGTGAAGACCTGACGGGGGGACCCCGCCAGGAAGGCCAGCAGGGCGAACTCCTTGGCCGTCGTCTCGACCAGCGCGCCCGACACCCGGATCTCCCGGGCCAGGGTGTCGATGGCCAGGTCCCCGAATTCGAGCGTCCCGGTCGACGGGGCCGGCCGGTTGGTCGTCCGCCGCAGCACGGTCCCCACGCGGGCGGCCAGCTCGGCGGGGGAGAAGGGCTTCACCACGTAGTCGTCGGCGCCCAGCTTGAGCCCGAGGACCCGGTCGGTCTCCTGCCCCTTGGCGGTGACCAGGATGACCGGGATGTCGCTCGTGCGGCGGATGGCCGCCAGCACGTCCAACCCGTCCTCCGTGGTCAGCATGACGTCGAGAATGACCAGGTCAGGAGCACTCCTTGTCATCGCCGCCAGCGCCTCGGCCCCGGTCGAGGCCTCGGCCACCTTGTACCCCTCGCTCTCGAGCAGGCGCACGAGCATGCCACGGACCTCGGGGTCGTCGTCGACCGCCAGGACCTTCCCGCAGGAGCGGGCGGGGACCGCTGCGTACGCCGGCTCTTCCGCCACTCGAGTTCTCACCACCATCGCTCTCGCCTGCCCCCGCCACTAGAACTATTCGCCTGACCACCCAGCGTAGCGAGGTCGACCAGGCGATGGGAAGGGCCCGACGCCGTTTTCCGGCACCCTAGCCCCAGGGCCTGACAGCGCGTCCACCAGGCACGGAGTTGGGGGCGCGTTGATCAGCTGTAGGTCGGGCGGTGGCCTGCGTACGACACACTCGGACACGTGGCCAGTACGAGCATCGATGCGGCGACCAGCCGTGGGTCGGCCCCCTCGCCGCGGGCGGGGACGGCGGCCGTCGGGGCCCCGACGGTCCTGGTCGTGGGGACCGACGACTGGGCCATCGAGCAGTCGGCCACCGAGCTCGAGGCGGGCGGGTGCACGGTGCTGCGGTGCCACGAGCCCGGGGAGCCCGCCTTCCCCTGCAACGCATTGCTCCAGGGGCGCACCTGCCCGCTGGACGTCGGCTTCGACGTGGTGGTCACGGTGCGGGCGCGCCCCCTCGGCGCGCCCACCCAGGCCGAGATGGGCGTGGTGTGCGCCGTGCACGCCGGCGCCCCCCTGGTGGTGGCCGGCGTGGCGTCGGAGCGACCCTTCGGACCCTGGACCGCGCTGGCCGTCGAACAGGGTGGAGACGTGGTGACGGCCTGTGAGAAGGTGGCCGGGGCGACGGCAGCCGGGATCGTCACGGGCGGCTAGCGCCCGCCCCGAGGAACCCGAGGAGGCCCACCGGCCCATGTCCATCTGCACCGCTCAGTACCGTGTCCTCTAGCCACATCACCTCCGCCATCGACGCGTGGCTCGAGGAGCTGTGGGACTCGCGCGGCACCGACCTCCTCCTGACCACCGGCGCACCGCCGCTCGTCCGGGTCGACGGTCAGATGCGCGCCATCTCCCACGGGGAGGTCTTCACCCCTGCAACGGTCGAACGGGTGATCAAGCAGGTGGTGGGCGACGACCTGGTGGCCCGCTACGAGGCCGAGCGTGAGGTGGACTTCGCCTTCAGCTGGCGGGACCGGGCGCGGCTGCGTTGCAACGCCTTCCATCAGCGCGACTCGTGCGCCCTGGCGCTGCGCATCATCCCCTTCGAGATCCCCGGCTTCGCCCAGCTGGGCATCCCCCAGTCCGTGGAGCGGCTGGTGGAGCTGCCCATGGGGCTGGTGATCGTGACCGGGCCCACCGGGTCGGGGAAGTCCACCACCCTGGCGGCCATGCTCGACTTCATCAACCGCTATCGCCGGTGCCACATCGTCACCATCGAGGACCCCATCGAGTACGTGCACGCCAACCATCGTTCCGCGGTCAGCCAGCGGGAGGTCGGGAGCGACACCAGGTCGTTCAGCCGGGCGCTGCGCAGCGTCCTGCGCGAGGACCCCGACGTCCTGCTCGTGGGCGAGATGCGCGACCAGGAGAGCATCGCCACCACCCTGACGATTGCCGAGACCGGCCACCTCGTGTTCGCCACCCTGCACACCA
>Ga0209415_10014378_pt1 | contig 12929 bp, 10 predicted proteins | sample PeaSoiSIISIP2007_FD_187696 | JGI IMG/M metagenome (GOLD analysis project Ga0209415, IMG submission 187696) | Peat soil microbial communities from Weissenstadt, Germany - SII-SIP-2007 (SPAdes) (version 2) | ecosystem: Environmental > Terrestrial > Soil > Wetlands > Peat | place: Germany...
GGGACTCGAACCCCCACACCGTTGCCGGTACATGGACCTGAACCATGCGCGTCTGCCAATTCCGCCACGATGGCAATCTGAATTGCAATGCAGCGGCGGCCGCGAGGCCGCCGTGTCAGGAAGACCAACCCTTCTATTTTTGCAGCCCAGCCAGAGGCTGTCAAACCAACCCTTCACCACGGAAGCACGGACACACGAGAAACGGAAGCAAAAAAATTAAAGATATTCCTCCGTGTCTCTGTGCCTCCGTGGTGAAAAGCATTTCCGCAGCTCTACCAAGCCTTATCCCAGCTTCGCCGTCATCGAGATCTTCGCATTCAGCACCTTCGACACCGGACAGCCCTTCTCGGCCGCCTCCGCGTACTTCTGAAACGCCGCCGCATCCGCTCCCGGGACCTTCCCCACCACATCGATGTGGCTCGAAGTAATCGTCCACCCGGAATCCAGCTTCTCCATGGTCAGCGTCACGTTCGTGCTGATGCTTTCCGGCATCAGATTCGCCCCGCCCAGTTGCGCCGAAAGCGCCATCGAAAAGCACGCCGCATGCGCCGCCGCAATCAGTTCCTCTGGATTCGTCCCCGGCCCATTCTCGAATCGCGAAGTAAACGAATATTGCGTGTCTTTCAACACTCCGCCCGGCGCCGAAATTGTTCCCTTCCCATCTTTCAATCCGCCCTTCCACACTGCGCTAGCCTTGCGTTCCATCGTGTTCTCCTGATCATGACAAGAAGATTAAATCCCCGGCCATTGTAGACGGAGATTGCCGGCATGTCAGGTGCCCAGTCCGCCTGCGGACAATCTTTCACCCTCAATAAAAATCCGAGCAACTCAAATAGAATCCGTAGACAGGACAGCTCAACTTACACCCGGTTCTCCTTCAGTCCGCCGAGCAGTTCGGACAAAAGAGCTCCGGATGCCCCGGGCTCGTTTCCGCCCGTTTCACTTCAGTTCGATCTCCCCCGGGGAATCTTTTTGTCTGTTCACAAATCTTTCCTGCATTCACAGACCTTTTTGCGCTAGAATGCCCCTGCATTGAGAGCGGCTTCCATTTGGCCTGGAGCACTCTTGGCCTTCCCCCAGGAGGTAGTAGATGTATCGGTCCAATTCCAGCTCCTTGGCGGACTCTCGTCCGTTCGTGAGCGTTGATTCCTTGATCCGCAACCTTGCTCAGGATTTTGTTACTTCCTTCAATACTGGCAACTACGATCAAGTGGCCGCTCTCTTCGCTCAGGACGGTGCATTCATGGCACCGCATCACGATCCAGCCTACGGCCCCAAGGCCGTCGAGCGCCTGCTCCGCCAGTGCGCCGAAGCAGGATACGAAGACCTGCGCCTCGAAACCATCCGTGTCGAGGCTTCCGGCGAGCTGGCAATGGAAATCGGCCGCTACACCGTCGCCATCCGCCGGCCCGACGGCACTATCCTCGCTGACCGAGGCAAGTACGTAAAAGCCTGGCGCCGTCTGGGTGCGTGGCTAATCGTCGCCGATTGCTGGAGCAGCAATCTTCCCGTTCCGCGCTAAGCCGCGACTGGGCCATAATCTTGAGTGTTTGAATCTGAACGCCGCAGCCTGCCCCTACGGCTTGAACTCCACCGCAACCGTGGTCTGCACTACTACCGGCTTGCCGTCGATCCGGTAAGGCTCGAACCGCCACCAGCGCAGAGCGTCCATCGCGGCTTGCCCCAGCACCTCGGGACCATTCAGCGCCCGCACATCCACCACCGACCCGTCGCGGTCCACCACTACGTCCAACTCAATCACGCCTTGCAGCTTCGCCTGCCGCGCCTCCAACGGATAGTCTGGATCCACGCGGTGGGTCAATAGCTTCTCCATCACCTCGGCGGGAACGCGTGCCTGGGGCTGCGGCGCTGCCGTTGTCTTTTCGCTCTTCTGCAGACCAGACTCTAAATCTTCCCACCCGCGATTCCAGCGCCACCACAAAGCCGTCAGTAAGATCGCCGCCGATACCAGCACGAAGATCCATCTCCGGTCGCGGCCCCTGCGGGTAAGAGGCTGCGCGCCGCCCGATCCCCCGCTCTCCGAGCCTTTCCCTGCTCCGATCGGAATCTTCCCCCGCACTCCCGGTTCCAGTTCCGCTTTCGTCGTACCCGCCCAATCGCGAATTGCCGCCTGCTGTTCCGCCGTCAGCCCCACAAACTCCAACCCCAGGCGCAGCTTGTCGTGATGCCTCACCAAAGCCCGCGTGCGCAATGGATCCGCCACCAGCGGCAGCTGAATCTCCACTCCCACAGCCTCACCCGGCAACAGTTCTCCCGCCAGCACCGCAGACACTCCGCCTTCACCCAAATTCACCGATCGCCCCGGTAAAGTATCCGGAATCCCCGAACGCACCACCGTCACATCTAGCAGCGCCTGCACGCGGTATCGCAGCCAACGCCGCCGCGAAGTCTGATCCCGTCCCCGTGCCTGTGCCTCTGCCGGCATTCAATGCCTCTGATTCTGCGAAGAAGTTCTTACTTGTTGCGAGCCCGCAGCTCCACAATCTCGCTCCCGTTTGCCACCAGCACCATGCTCGCCATTCCAATGAACAGCCCGTGCTCCACCACTCCCGGCATATCGCTCAGTCGCCGGGCCAGCCCATCCGCGTCCGGAATCTGCCCGAACCGGCAATCCAGAATGTGATTGTTCTCATCGGTCAAGTACGGCTTCCCATCCGCTCCCCGCCGCAGCTCAACCGCCGCTCCCAGCGCCTCAATCTTTTTCTGTACCACTGCCTGCGCGAACTTGATCACTTCCACCGGCAGCGGAAACTTTCCCAGCACCGGAACTCTCTTGCTCGCATCGGTGATAATCACGTAATACTTCGTCGCCGACGCGACAATCTTTTCCCGCAGCAGCGCCCCACCCCCACCTTTAATCAGCCGCAATTGCGGATCAACTTCGTCCGCTCCATCCACGGTTACATCGATATCCGGGCATTCATCCAGAGTGGTAAGCGGAATCCCAAGCCCGGCCGCCTGCTCCCGCGAACGGTCAGAACTAGGTATGCCGCGAATCTTCAGACCGTTCTTCACCTGCTCTCCGAGCAACTGAATGAAATACGCCGCCGTCGACCCCGTCCCCAGCCCAACCACTTGACCATCCTTCACGAACCGGAGGCTCGCCCGCGCTGCCGCCTCTTTTTCTTGATCGTTCGCCATAAGTTTTCGATGCTGAGGACTCTCGAAAGGCGCTTGCCAGCAGCGCCGCTTTAACCCAAGCTCTTCTGCACGTAAATCAAATACCCCGCCAGCGCCATTCCAAACAGCACCGTCACAATCGCCACCAGATCCACGACAAATCCCGCCGGCTCAAACTTCCCCTCATCCAGTTGTGCCCGCGTTTTTCGATAGCGCGCCAATCCCGCCACCATCAGCGCCACGCCCGCCAGAATCGCGCTCATCCCCATCCACACCGAAAACCCCGTAGTCTTCGACCCGTGTCCCTGAAACTCCGTCAACTGCCGCATGGCGATCGCAAACCGTCCAATCGCGAATCCAAACACCACAATCGCAATGCTGGTTCGCACCCAGGCCAGAAACGTGCGCTCATTAGCCAGGTGATCGCGGGCTCGATTGGAATTCTCAACCACAGGTTCTCCCCTAACGGCAGGATCAGGATGATGACCGCAGGATGATGACCGCAGCATTATTCCACAGCCTTCGCAGCCTTGTCGTGGCAAGGCAAATACCGTAGAGAATTCGCCGTTTTGTGGAAACTCTTTAACCTGGACTTTACGTGTCTCACCCCCCTCGCGAATTTGTCCGCAATGCGCCGCTTTGGTTCGGCTTTCACGGCTCGAATCCCCCGCATGCCGCTGCGCATCCGTTATCCTAGTAGCTACTTATGGCAACGACGAAATCAAAGCCTTCCGGCAGCCCCTCCGCCGTCATGGAAACCAACAACGGCGCAAACCCCGAACGCGAACGCGTCTTCAACGCCTTCCGCCAATGGGGATACCTCGAAGGCGACCTCGACCCGTTAGGCTTCCTCCGCCCCCGCCCCACTCCCGAACTCCAGATCGAAGGCGAGTACGCCCGCGAAGCCCGCGCCATTTACTCCTCGACCATCGGGGTCGAAATCAACCACATCTACGCTCCCGAACGCCGCCGCTGGATCTACGAGCAGATGGAATCGCCCGATCCTGCATCCGAGGTCACAGAAAAAGACCAGCAGCGCATTCTCGACCTGCTAATCCGCGCCGACGTCTTCGAGCAGGTCATGCAGCAACGATATCTGGGCAGCAAGCGCTTCTCGCTGGAAGGCGTCACCGCGCTGATCCCGCTGGTCGACGAAATTCTCGACACCGGCTCCCGCCTCGGCGCCATCGAACTTGTGATGGGCATGAGTCACCGCGGCCGCCTCAACGTGATCGCCCACGTAGCCAAGCGCTCCCCGGACGAGATCTTCGCCGGCTTCGAAGACGTCAACCCGCGCAGCGTTCTTGGCTCCGGCGACGTGAAATATCATATGGGCGCGACCGGCGAGTACATCACGCGCAGCGGCAACAAGGTTCACATCCATCTGGTTTCAAATCCCAGCCACCTCGAAGCCGTCGACCCAGTAACGGTCGGCCGCACGAGAGCTAAACAAGACCGCACCGGCGAAGGCGGACGCGAAAAATATCTCCCACTCCTGGTCCACGGCGACGCCGCTTTCGCCGGACAAGGCATCCTCGCCGAAACGATGAACTACGCCGACCTCCCCGGCTACACTGTAGGCGGCACAATTCACGTAGTAGTCAACAATCTCCTCGGATTCACCACGAGCTATCTCGAAGAACACTCGACGCGCTTCGCCGCCTGCATCGCGCGCCGCCAGTCCATCCCCATCTTCCACGTCAACGGTGAAGATGTGGACGCGGTCGTCCGAGTAGCGCGCCTGGCTACCGAATACCGCTACCAGTTCGGCACCGACGTAGTCATCGACCTAATCGGCTACCGCCGCCATGGTCACAGCGAAGTCGACGATCCCACCATCACCCAGCCGCTGCTCTACAAAAAGATCAAAGAACATCCCCCGCTCTGGGAAATTTACGCTGACGACATCGGAGCTACCGACGCCCCGGCACAAGCAGCCGCCGTCAAGGCCGAATTCGAATCCGCTCAAAAAGATGCCGGCAAGCTAACCAAGAAGCCGCTGATGCGCGACCTTCCCAGATACTGGGACCAATACTACGGTGGCCTCCACAAGCCGGAATTCGAAGTGGAAACCGGACTTTCGACGGAGGAACTAGCAGAGCTTACCCAGCACCTCACGACGTACCCCGAAGGCTTCCACATTCATCCCAAGGTGAAGAAGCTCTTAGAGCAGCGCGCCGAGATGGGCACAGGCGAGCGTCCCGCAGACTACGGCATGGCCGAGGCTCTAGCCTTCGCAAGCTTAGCGAAATCCGGCATCCCGGTTCGTCTCAGCGGCCAGGACTCCCGCCGCGGCACCTTCAACCAGCGCCACTCGGTTCTAATCGATATCGAAAACGAAAACGAATACGTCCCGCTGGAAAACATCGCGCCCGGCCAGGCCCGCTGCGAAGTCCACAACTCCACTCTTTCCGAACCCGGCGTCCTCGGCTTCGAGTACGGCTACAGCCGAGACTATCCCGAAGCTCTGGTCCTCTGGGAAGCCCAGTTCGGCGACTTCGTGAACGTAGCCCAGGCCATTATCGACCAGTTCATCTCCGCCGGCGAAGCCAAGTGGAACCTGCTATCGGGTCTAGTCCTGCTTCTCCCCCACGGCTACGAAGGCCAGGGACCGGAACACTCCAGCGCCCGCATCGAACGCTTCATCCAGCTAGCTGCGAAACACAACATCCAGATCACGCAGCCATCCAACGCCGCGCAATATTTTCATCTTCTCCGCCGCCAAGCCCTGCGCCACTGGCGCAAGCCTCTGGTAGTCTTCACCCCGAAAAGCATGCTGCGCCATCCCGACGCATCCTCGCCAATCGAAGACTTCACACGCACAAATTTCCAGAACGTACTCCCCGACACCGAAATCGGAGAAGCCGACCGCATCCTGGTCTGCACCGGCAAGATCGGCCACGAACTCCAGGCCGAACGCAAAAAGAGAAAAGACACCTCCACCGCCATCGTCTTTCTCGAACAGCTCTATCCTTTCCCGGATAAGGAACTAGTCGCCGAATTCGCCCGCCACGGCAACTCCGGCGAAATCGTCTGGGTACAGGAAGAGCCCGCCAACATGGGAGCGTTATTCAACATGCTCCCCCGTCTCCAGCGCATCGCCGGCAACCGCCACGTCCTCTCCGTAAAGCGCAGCTCCAGCGCCAGCCCCGCCACAGGCAGCGCTAAAGCCCACGAGGTAGAACAAAAAACGCTGCTAACCCTAGCCTTCACCACGAAGGGATAAACAGGACCAGGCAGAGGAGGTGCAGCAAGGGAGGAAATACTCCTGACCAAAATATGGGCCGCCTGGAACTTATCGTCCGCGATCGGGTTTGCCTAGGTTAGCAAGCCTCAACAGTCAAGGAGTGTCCCATGAAGAAGTTTGTGTGTCCGATCATTCTTCTCGGATGCATACTGCTCACGCCTTGGGCAGCAATTCTTGCACAGGGAGCGTTGGAACTCGGCATTGATCGCTCAAATCTGACCAAGCAGAGTGAGTCGACTCAAGAGAAAACATTAGAAGGCATTCACGCCCTGCATGCGATATGGTTTCGTGACGTTCTTTCCGCGGCCGGAAAGCCTGAGGCCTTGGCGAAGTTCGTCAATGAAGTGAAGCTGGCGAAGCAAAACCACTTGAAAGTGCTTTTCAACGTTCTTCCATCGTATCTGGATTATGACCAAGCCTTTGCGAATGCGGGTGACGATTTTCGCAGGATCTGCGGGTGGTCAGGGGGCGATGGAAAGCTGAGCGAAATCAACTTGACCAAATTTGCTCAACATTTGCGCGAAGTACTGGATGCGGTAAAGGCAGCCAACTTGACCATTGATGCCTTTGAAATCGGCAACGAATTTGACACCTCGTGCTATGACGCTGACGTACCAGTTGGGCACGTGGCATCTGAGAAAGAGATCGCCATTTGGCTGCGTGGCTACGGCGAATTTCTCAAAGCGGCGGCTCTCGTGATCCGCGATCCCAAGTGTTTTCCCCATGCAAAGATTATTACGTTCGGTATTGCCCATGCCAGCGATCAGTGGGACAAGCCGTGGCGCCACATCTCTCACCCCGCTTCCGTTGTCGCCAGACTGCGAAATGTAAATGGGTTCAATTATCTGGATAATACTTTGTACCATGTTGATGGCTACGGCACGCACATCTATCCCTGGCCAGGAGACATTGTCGGGTCTGTTCGTGGCACCTTAAGTCAAGATGCAGACGCCCTAGGACGAGATAAACCTCTCTGGGTTACGGAATGGGGCTTTCTTTCGAAGAGCTCGTTTCCAACTCAAAAGGGTGAGACGCTTAGTCAGGGTATAAAGGAAATTCTGGCCACTTTCGAGAGCCTCGCCCCAAGTATCCCCCTGGGACCTGTGATGTTTTACCGCTACGATGTATGGTTAACTGACAATACGGGACAGTTGTTACCCGAAGCGGGCGTACTATCGGGTTACGCAGCCAAGCACTGACTCAAACTGCCACGCCTTAGCCCCAAGTCGCAGCGGCCTTGCTCAACATCCTCGTCTAGGTGTTACCCTACCCTGTATTCACCCGTGCCCCACCGCCCCCAACCCCTCCGCATCGCCATCGACACCGGCGGCACCCTCACGGGCAGCCCGCCGCAGCGGACCACTATCCCGGCCTCTCCGTCACAACCTTCCCACCAGCCCCCGGCAGCGCAGTCTTAGCTCCTCCAGCATTCTCTCCGGCCAACAGCGCCTCCAAACTTCCATACGCATAAATCGTAGGCGCATGATTCTGCATCAGCCCACCCGTATCTGCGGTCGGCCCGTAATTGCTGTGCACATCCCGCCCCAGCATCCGCAACATCGCCATCAACTGCCCCCGATGATGCGACGTATGTGTCATCCGCCGCGTCATCACCCAGGCCCGCGACCGCTGCACATCGAAAAACTTCACATCTTCTTCCCACCATGCCTCGCCTTTTCCCTGCAACACCGCCAGCCGTTTCCCGCTGTCCTCGGCATACCGCTTCATGAACTCCATCCGAATCTCCTGCTTCGGCAGCGGAGGCGTGGCCATATCAATTCCCAGCATGTTACGGAACCACAGGTCTTCACTCACGCACTGATGCACCATCTGCTCATGCACACTGCGCCCTCGCGGATCGCCCTCCCGCGGACGCACCTCAAGATCCTCGTCACGGAATTCGCTCCACACACTGACCACCTTCACCCGCTCGGTGGCGTAAGTCTCGACAAGAAATGCGTATCTCATAGTCGCAAATGTTACCCTAACTTTCCGAATCAACTCCATGCCCCGCCGCCCCCAACCCCTCCGCGTAGCCATCGATACCGGCGGTACCTTCACTGACTGTGTCTGGATCGACGCCACCAACCGTCCGCGAATGATCAAAGTCTTCTCCACTCCCTCCGATCCCTCCCAAGCCATCGTCGAAGCCCTTCGCAAAATCAATCACCCGGGCGAGTTAGTAATCCTGCACGGCACCACCGTCGGCACCAACACTCTCCTAGAACGCAAAGCATCCCGCACCGCCCTAGTCACCACCGCAGGTTTCGAAGACGCCATCGAGATAGGCCGCCAGGCCCGCCCCAAGCTCTACGATTTCTTTTTCGATCGCGTCGAACCGCTCGTCCCCGCCGATCTCCGCTTCGGGATCGAAGAACGCACCGCCAGCGACGGCAAAATCCTGACCACACCTTCGACCGAGAACCTAAAATCGCTAGCCTCCCAAGTTTCAAAGAAGCAGCCCGAGTCCATCGCCATCTCGCTACTCTTTTCCTTTGCAAATGAGAAAAACGAGCTAGCGATCGCTCAAACCCTCAGGCCTCTAGGCGTTCCGCTCTCCATCTCTCACCAAATCCTCCCGGAATTCCGCGAATACGAACGCACCTCAACCGTAGTAATCAACGCCTACCTCCAACCAGTAATGCAGCGTTACCTGGAAAATCTGCAGACCCGCTCTCGTAGAGACGTTGCTTGCAACGTCTCTGCTGGCACCCATCCCCGAATCTTCGTAATGCAATCCAGCGGCGGCATCACCCCCCTCGCTTCCGCCGCCAGCGAGCCCGTCCGCACCGTTCTCTCCGGCCCCGCCGGAGGCGTAGTCGGAGCCGCCGCCAGCGCCCGCAGCAGTGGCTTCGAGCGCATAATCGCCTTCGACATGGGAGGCACTTCCACCGACGTCTCCCTCGTCGAAGGCGCCATCACCACCGCGAGCCAAGCCGAAGTTGCCGGGCTCCCCATCGGCGTCCCCATGCTCGATATCCACACGGTAGGCGCAGGCGGAGGCTCGCTAGCCCGCTTCGACGCCGCCGGCGTCATCCGCGTAGGTCCCGAATCCGCCGGCGCCGATCCGGGCCCCATCTGCTACGGCCGCGGCACTCAGCCCACCGTCACCGACGCCAACCTCTTACTAGGCCGTCTGCAACCCACCCGCTTTCTCGGCGGAGACTTCGCTCTCGATCTCGACCGCACTCGCCGCATCACCGCAGAGTGGCTGAAAAAAGAATGGCTGAAGCGGCCGGGAAGTCCCCTAACTCTCGAACGTTTCGCCGCCGGCGTAATCCGCGTGGTCAACTCCACCATGGAGAAAGCCATCCGCGTTGTCTCCATCGAACGCGGACGCGATCCCCGCGATTACGCCCTGGTAGCCTTCGGTGGCGCCGGAGGCCTTCACGCCTGTGCCCTTGCCGAAGCTCTCAGCATCCCGCACGTGATCGTGCCCGCGCTCCCCGGCGCGCTTTCCGCTCTCGGCATTCTGTTCAGCGACGTAGTCGAGGATTACTCCCGCACCGTGCTGTGGCGCGTCGCGGGGAAAGTTCCACACGCGCGGATTGAGCAAGAGTTTGCGACATTGAAGAAACAAGCCACCAAGGATTTTCAACAAGAAGCCTGGCAAGGGAAAGTGCACTATCGCGCGAGCCTCGACATCCGCTACTGCGGCCAAGGATACGAACTAAACCTGCCGTTCACTAAGAATCTTCTGAAGAAATTCGAGCAAGAACACCACCGCCGCTACGGCTACGCCCACCCAAAGCGCGAGGCAGAACTGGTAACCCTCCGCCTCCGCGCCACTATAAAATCCCATGCAGGCCGTGCCGGAACAGCCAGTGTGGGGACGGGCACCCTTGCCCGTCCAGGCCGAGCAAAGCTCGGCTCGCCATCCACCCCCAAAGCCCCAGTCTTTTTCGAAGGCAAGAAACTCGCGACAGCAATTCACTCGCGCGATGCCCTAAAGCCCAGCAAGATGTATTCCGGCCCGGCCATCATCACCGAATACAGCGCCACCACCGTAATTCCGCCCCACAAACGCTTCCACCTCGACCCCGCCGCCAACCTGATTGTTACAATCTGATAAAAATCACGCTCCACGCTCCGCACTCGCCACTCGGTGCTAGGTACTCGCAACTCGCTTCGTTACAATGAAGCCGTGAAGCCCAGTATCTTCGTCGTCGAAGACGATCCCGATATTTCTCGCCTGGTTCGACACCACCTGGAGAACGACGGTTTCGCCGTGCGCGTCTATCCCAACGGCTCCAGCGTGATCGCCGACGCCGAACGCCAACGCCCCGCGCTCTTCGTTCTCGACATTATGGTCCCCGGCAAAGACGGTCTGGAACTCTGTCGAATGGTCCGCCAAACCCCGGGCCTCGCGTCCGTGCCAGTGATTTTCCTGACCGCCAAGAGCAGTGAAGCCGACCGCGTCCTAGGTCTCGAAATCGGAGCCGATGACTACATCGCCAAGCCTTTCAGCCCCCGCGAACTCGTGGCTCGAGTCAAGGCCGTGCTCCGCCGCTTTGAGCGTCCGCTCCCTCCCAGCCCGCTCAAGGTCGGAGACATCGCCATCGACCCTGCCGCCATGATCCTCACCGTCCGCGGAGAGACCGTTCCCACCACCGCCACCGAGTTCCGCCTGCTCGACTATTTCGCACGCCACCTCGGCCGCGTCTTTTCCCGCGATCATCTTCTTGATTCCGTCTGGCGAGACACTTCCTACGTGACCCCGCGCTCCGTCGACGTCTATGTCCGCCGCATCCGCGAGAAAATCGAACCGGACCCGGAAAACCCGCGCTACCTCAAGACTGTCCGCGGCGCGGGCTACCGCTTCGAGGCTCCGAAGTGAGAGTGACAAAGAAGTGAGGAACGGGATTTTCCTTAAGCTGATGGCGGCCTTTCTGGTCGTCATCCTCGCCGCCGCCATAACCTTCGACGCCATGCTCGGCGGCGCCTGGCAAGCCTCTCTGCTCAACGAAATCGAGCGCAACTTGATCCAGAAGACCCAACTCCTCGCGCACCGCGTGGAAGCTGAACGCAACGGCCACTCCCTCGCCGACATCGCGGCTCAAGAAGGACAAGCCGCCGGCGCTCGTGTCACCATCATCGACTCCGCCGGCAACGTGTTGGCTGATTCCGAGTCCCGGCCCGGCGCCACCGAGAATCTCGCCCAGCGCAGAGAGTTCGCTGCCGCTCTATCGGGCCGCGTTGGCTCGGACCAGCGCCGCAGCGCCACCATTGGCATCCCGTTTCTTTACGTGGCCGTTCCCATCTCCGGCGGTGCTGTCCGCCTCGCCTATCCGCTCTCCGATGTAGAAGCCGTTTCCCTGCAGGTTCACCACCGGCTGGAGCTCGCCTCCGGCTTGGCGTTCCTCTTCGCTCTCCTGGTGGCTGCCGTCGCCGCTCAGTGGAGCGCGCGCCGCCTCGAGCGCATCGTCGAGGTCGCCGCCCGCATCGCCGAAGGCGATCTCCAGGCCCGCATTCAGGAAACTTCTCAGGACGAGGTCGGCCGCGTCGCCGCCGCCATCGACGGCACCGCCCGCCGAGTCGAAGAAAGCTTCGCCGCCGTCCGCTCCAGCCAGCGTCAGCTCGAAACCCTGCTCAACAGCATGCAGGACGCTGTCATCGCCGTCAGCGCCGATGGACTCGTTCAGTGGGCCAATCAACCCATGGACCGCCTTGTTCCGCAAGGCACGCGCCTGCATCAGCCCGTCGTTGAAACCATCCGCGACCCCGACTTCCTCGCCACCGTCAAGGAAGCCACCGCCGCCCGCGAAGTCAAGACCGCCCGTGCCACCTCGATCGTCCCCGGCCGCGCCTTCGACGTCACCGCTGCCCCTCTGCCCGACGGAGGTGCCGTCGCTGTACTCCGCGACCTAACCGAAACCGAGCGCGTGGAAAAAACCCGCCGCGACTTCATCGCCAACGTCTCTCACGAACTACGCACGCCTCTCACTTCCATTCAAGGCTACGCGGAAACCTTGCTCGACAGCACTCCCGAAAACACCGCTCCCGCGCGCGAGTTTCTGGAAATCATCCGCAAGAATTCTGCCCGCATGTCCCGCCTCACCGAAGACCTGCTCACCCTGGCCCGCGTGGAATCCGGCGAAACCCGTTTCGAGATGGAGCCCGTCCCCCCCGCCGAGCTTCTCCACGACGCCGAAGAGAGCTTTCGCGAAATCGCCCGCACTCACGGAGTCGACTTGCAAATCCAGGACTCGCGGAACCAGGACGCCCCGCAGAGCGAAGATTCGCCGATTCAGCATCTGCGCTCCGTCCTCGCCGACCGCGAAGCCATCCACCAGGTCTTCTCCAACCTGATCGACAACGCCCTGAAGTACGGATCCATGCCCGGATCGAAGTCCGGTGAGTCCCCCGGACGAATCGTCCTCGGAGCCCGCGCCCTTCCCCACGCCGTGGAATTCTTTGTCAAGGATTTCGGCGCCGGCATCGCCTCCGAGCACCTCCCGCGCCTGTTCGAACGCTTCTATCGCGTCGACAAAGCCCGCTCCCGCGAATCCGGAGGCACCGGCCTCGGCCTCGCCATCGCCAA
>Ga0209415_10014379_pt1 | contig 12929 bp, 9 predicted proteins | sample PeaSoiSIISIP2007_FD_187696 | JGI IMG/M metagenome (GOLD analysis project Ga0209415, IMG submission 187696) | Peat soil microbial communities from Weissenstadt, Germany - SII-SIP-2007 (SPAdes) (version 2) | ecosystem: Environmental > Terrestrial > Soil > Wetlands > Peat | place: Germany...
CGGCACCGGCTGGGGCGGCTTCGCGATCCACGCCGCCTCGAGCTACGGATGCCGCGTGACGACGACGACGATCTCCGCCGAGCAGCACCGGCTTGCGAGCGAGCGGGTTCGCGCCGCCGGCCTGCAGGACCGCGTGACCGTCCTGCTGGACGACTACCGCAACCTGCGCGGCAGCTTCGACAAGCTCGTCTCGATCGAGATGATCGAGGCCGTCGGCTGGCAGTACTACGACACGTTCTTCGAGTGCTGCGCCTCCCTGCTGACGCCGGAGGGCGCCATGCTCCTGCAGGCGATCACGATCGACGAGCGGGCCTACCACGTCGAGAAGGCGAAGCGGAGCTTCGCCAACACGCACGTCTTCCCCGGCGGCTGCCTGCCGTCGCTCTCGGCCATCTCCCGCTCGGTCGCTCGCGTCACGGACATGCGCCCGATCGGGCTCGAGGACATCACCACCCACTACGTGCGAACGCTGCGCTGCTGGCGGGAGAACTTCCTCGCCCAGCTGGATCGGGTGCGCTCGCTCGGGTACGACGGGCGCTTCCAGCGGATGTGGGTGCTCTATCTCGCCTACTGCGAAGGTGGCTTTGGCGGCGGGCGGATCGGCAACGTGCAGCTGCTGCTCGGCAAGCCGCTCTACCGGGTGGCCGCCGGCGGCGATCCGGACTGACGCGCTCGGGCGTCCGGCCTGTCCCGGCCCCTTTCCGCGGGCCCGTCAGGGCCTCATGCCACACTGAGAGGGTGGTCGGACCGCCAGCCCTCGACGGCGCGCCGGTCCGCGGGACGCCGCCGGCGCAGCGGCTGCGGAGCCACTGATGGATGCCCACTCCGCCCGCCGGCTGGCCGCCGCCGCGCTGCTCGCGCTGCTCGTCGCGATCTCGGTGGCGATCCCGTCATCGGCCGCCACCGCTTCGACGACGACGCCGACCTTCACGACGACCGTCACCAAACGCGTCGCGCACCCGGGCACCTACGCGGTCGTTGTGACCGTCCCGGGGCGGTCGGTCGCGACCTCGATCAGCGTCTATGCCGGGGCGCAGTCGCAGCGCGGTCTCGCGATCACCGCCCTGCAGCCGGCCGTGCTCGAGTTCTCCGTTCGCGTGCACGGGCGAAGCTTCACGGTGCGCACGGTCAGCACCGTCGAGCCGGCCAGCATGGGGGTCGCCGCGGCGCTGCAGGCCCCGCAGTCCTCGGGTGGCTTGGCGCCGCCGACCGGCGCGACCGGCGCGACCGGCGCGACCGGCTCGACCGGCTCGACCGGCTCCGCCGGGCCGGGAGCGATCACGATCGTCTCGCCGCCGAGCGGGCCCTACCGCAAGCTGGTGTGGTCGGACGAGTTCGCGGGGCCCGCGGGCGGCGCGCCGAACCCCTCCAACTGGACGCCGGACACGGGCGGCGGCTGCGGCACCGACACGCTTTCCACGGCGACGACGAGCCTCGCCAACGCCTCGACCGACGGCCGCGGTCACCTCGCCATCACGGCGATCGCGGATCCCGGCGGGCCGACGCCGTACACCTCGGCCCAGCTGGACAGCAAGGGGCTTGTCTCGATGCGCTTCGGCGAGATCGAGGCGCGGATCGAGATCCCGACGGGTAGCGGCCTGTGCTCGGCGTTCTGGATGGTCGGCGACACGACCGCCGCCGCCTGCGACCTGCAATGCGGCGAGATCGACATCATGGAGGCGATCTCGCCCTACCCCTCGACGGTCTTCGCGACGCTGCACGGTCCGGTCTCGGGGTCGTCGAACTTCCAGCAGTGGGAGCAGTACGTCACCGCCACGACCCCGCTGGCCGGGACCTGGCACACCTACGGGCTGATCTGGCGACCCGGACGGCTCGTTTGGACGATCGACGGCGTGCCCTACGCGAGCGCCACCAGGAGCGACCTGCCGTCGAGCGCCCAGTGGGTGTTCGACGGGCATTCCTTCCACATCCTGCTCGACACGGCGGTCGGCGGCTGGCCCGGCCCGCCGAAGAGCGGCGCGCCCTTCCCGGCGAGGATGCGCGTCGACTGGGTGCGCATCTACAGCTGAGTCGGGCGCCCGGCGTTCGGCGTCAGACCGGCAGGTCGACGCCGTCGCGGTCGACGCGCGCGCCATCCGTGAGGGGGCGTGACGCCACGATCGGCGGATCCACTTCGAAGCGTTCCATCCTGCGGGTTGCCGCGGCGAGCAGTCGCAGCCGCTTGCCCGCCGGCAGGCCGGGCGCGCGGACGACCTCGGCGTCGAGCACCTCGGCGCCGTCATCGAAGATCTCGTACACGGCCTCGGTGCCCAGCACCTCCTGGCGCACGAAGCAGCGTGGTCCGTCGAGCAGCACGAACGGCATGACTCCCGTATCGGCATCGCCCGGCGCGAGGCGAGCGCGAATCGACGGCCATCATCCCCGCTTCGCCCATCCTGGACGAATGTCGTAGGCGACGGCCTGCTCGGCGCGCCGCCGCACCCGGCTGCGCAGGCGCACCGACATTGATTGAATGCGGCTCTCTGGCGGCAGCACCGCCGCGAGATCCCCGGACATGGCCGTCGAACCAGAGAAGAACGCGGCCATCGGCCGCCAGGTCGCGATCGGCACGGCGACAAATTACGTCGGTCGCCTGATCAACCTTGGCGTGTGGTTCGTGCTGACGCCGATCATCGTCAGCCATCTCGGCAACCCCAACTACGGGCTGTGGGCGCTGGTCGCATCGTTCGTGGCCTACGGCAGCCTCGCCGATCTCGGCATCGCCTCGGCGATCACCAAGTACGTCGCCGAGTTCCGCGCACGCGGCGACAGCGAAACCGCCTCGCAGCTGATCGCGACGGCGCTGTGGCTGTACTGCGGACTCGGCCTGCTCGTGGTCGTCCTCGGCGCGATTCTCGCCCCGCTCGTTCCGCACCTGATCAAGGTGGCCCCGCACGAGCACGCCACCGCCTCCTGGCTGGTCCTGATAACGGCCGTCGCGGTCGCCGTGCAGCTCCCGTCCAACTGCGCGATCTCGGTGCTGCGGGGCCTGAACCGCTATGACCTGCTGAACCTGATCGGCTCGCTCGCGATTCTCAACATGGGCGTCGGCATCGTCGTGATCCTGATACTGGGGGGCGGCGTGCTCGCGATCACCGCGCTCGCCGTGCCGGTCACGCTGCTGTGGCTGGTGCCGACGATCTGGCTGATCCACCGAACCGCACCCGACCTGCGCTTCGGCTTCCGCGGCGCCCAGCGCAGCCAGGCGCGCCGAGTGCTCCTGTTCGGTTCGGCGCTGTTCGGCATCCAGGTGGCGCAGGTCGTCAAGTTGCAGAGCGACGAGATCGTGATCGGCGCGGCGCTGCCGGTCAGCAACGTGGCGCCGTATTCCGTTGCGCGGCGGCTCAGCACGCTCCCCGGAGGGCTCACCAACCAGTTCGTCAGCGTGCTGCTGCCGCTCGCCAGCCGCCTGCATGCGGAGGGCGACGGCGGCCTGCTGCGCGAGATCTACCTCTCCGGCATGCGCCTGACGCTGGCGCTGTTCTCGATCGTCGGCGGCGCCCTGATCGTGTTCGCCCATCCGTTCCTGGTCGCGTGGGTGCCGCGCTACGCCTCGGCCGCGAACATCGTGGTGCTGCTGACGCTGGCGGCGCTGCTCGAGGCGCTCATATCGCCCGTGTCGCAGGCCCTGCAGGGGATGAACCGCCACCATCCGCTGGTCGTCTTCGCGCTCGGCTCGGCGGTGCTCAACCTCGGCCTGTCGATCGTCCTGATCGGGCCGCTCGGCGTTCGTGGCGTCGCGATCGGAACGCTCGCCGCCACCTTCCTGGAGGCGGCGATCGTCCTTCCGTTCGGCGCGCGGGTGCTCGAGGTTCGCCCCACTGCGGTGCTCACGCAGATCGTCGCGCCAGGAGTCCTGCCGCTCGTGCCGATGGTGGCGCTGCTCGTCCTGATTCGCCAGACCCTCGCGCCGGCGACAATCCCCACGATCGCGCTCGCCGGACTCGCCGGCTCGATCGTCTACAGCGCCGTCTATCTCGCGCTGCCAGCCGCCTCGGGGGAGCGCATGATCGCCGGGCGCCTGGCCCGCGCCGCGCGAGGCGCGTTGCGGCGCTGAGCGTACGGCGCCGTCAGGCCGGCGGCGCCCCCGGGCCCGTGCACCAGCAGCGCAGTGCGACGCTGGCGTAGGTGGCGGAGGGCCTGGCGGCCTGCGACAGCGTGGCCGCCACCAGCGGGGTGCCGAGGCCCACCGACACGACGCGACTCCAGCGCGCGCCAGGGGCCAGGATGATCGGCCCGAAGCGTGGTCCCCGCTTGCCGGCCACGGTCAGTGTCACCCGGTAGCTGGTGACGTGCAGCTCGTCGCTGATCACGCCGAGCTCCACAACGCCCTCGCCAAGCGGCAGGATCGTCAGCGCGGTCGTGCCCTGAGCTCCCTTCGGCGCCGCCAGCGGCGTCAGGCCGAGCACGCCGGCGCCGCTGAGCAGCACGAGCGCGCCCCCCAGCGCGAGCACCTCAGCGGCGCTCAGCCGCACCCGCGGGAGACGCAGCGTCCGCGCGTGCCCGCGGGCGGTGCCGCGCACCGCCGCGACGAGCGTCACGGCGGCGAGCGTGTCGAGCCAGGCGGCGGTTGTCAGCCGGACGCCCAGCGCTGCCAGCAGCAGCGCAGCGAACACCGTCGCCACAACGCTCAGCGCGATCGACAGCAGCACGATCTCGACGCCTCGCAGCTGGCTTGGGCGGAAGAGCGCCGCGACGATCGCGTAGCCCGGCAGCGCGAGCACGAGCGGCAGTGCGATCGGCGCACGCACCAGCGCGAGGTGCGTCGGCAGCTGGGCGGAAACCAGGCACGCGACGAGCGCGAGCACGGCCACCAGGCCGAGGTCGGTGCGCGCTCTCACCACAGCCGTCGCACCCCGTAGATGACCAGGTTGCCGCTGTCGTAGATGCGGTCGACATCGCGGAGGTCGAACTTGTCGGCGCTGGCCGCCGCCATCAGCGAGGGCTTCCCGACGTCGAAGAAGTAGCCGGCGATGATGTCGCTGCTGACGTCTCGCAGGTCCGTCTCCACGAGCGTGATGCGGTAGCGCCGCAGCAGCTGGCGCTCCCACGGCTGGAGCGTCTGCGTGCTGCTCAGAACGAGATCGATGTTGGGGTTGATCCCCGTGAACGCGGTCTGGTGCCCGTAGTCGATGAACAGGCGCGCGTCGGCATCCTCCGCCGCCACCACGGCGCTCGGGCCGAGCGCCTGCCCGCTCCAGGTCGCCGCCGCATACTCCGGCGAGCTGAGCGTGCGCCCGCCGGCGTCGACGCGCACGGGCTGCGCCAAACGCTCGCTCGAGGGCCAGCCGGCGATCACACCCGATCCGAACACCAGCGCGACGATCAGAGCCACCAGCACAGGGTGTGCCCGCCGCTCGACGGCGCGGCGCTCGAGCAGCCAGACGATGCCGAGCGAGACCGTCAGGCCGACACCGATGAACAGGAACTCGCCCGCTCGGCTCGCCGTCTCCCACGCTGCGGGAATCAGCCGCAGTGGCAGCGTGCACATGTAGGCCACCGCGGCTGCCGCGAGCAGCAGCATCAGCGGGTTGCGCCGCCGCCCGCGCCAAACGACGCGGAGCCCGGCGAGAACCGCCAGGCCGAGAACGAGAATGCCCAGGACCGCGACCAGCTGCTCGGCCAACGGCGTCTGCTCCGCTCCCCCCTGGTTGGCGAACAGCACGCGGGTGGCGGCTTCGCCGTTCAATGTCTGGATCACCTTGTCGATCGCGCCGGTGAACACCGGGCGCAGGTAGCCGACCGTGCCTGCGGCGGCGAATGCCAGCCATCCTGCTGCGAGCACGGCGACCACGCCGGCGATCGCCCAGGGCGCGCCGCGCCGCCCGCGGAGCTTCCAGTGCAAGAGGCAGTAGACGAGCAGGAATGCGACCAGCGCGTAGGCGGTGACGTGGTGGGTGACGACCACCGCAGCGGCGATCGCCAGCGCGACGGCCGCCCAGGCCCGCCCGGTCCCCGCGTCCGGGGCGCGGCGCCAGCGCACCAGCGCGTACACGGCGACGGTCGCCAATGGCAGTGCAAGCGACTCGTAGCTGAACTCGGCGGAGAAGAAGAGGAAGGTCGGCGTGGCGGTGTAGACGAGCGCGCCCAGCCCGGCGGCCCGCCGCGAGCCGCTGACGGCCTCGTAGAGCAGGTAGAGGGCGAGCATTATCACGATCCGTGCTACGGCGATCAGCGTGACCCCGGCGGCGAACGGTGAGATTCCGCCGGCGCGGGCGATCGCCGCGGCGACCGCCTCGAGCCCGGGATAGCGCGGCGTGATCGGGAGGATCGAGTTGCTGCCGAACAGCGACCCGGACCCCAGGATCGCCTGAAGGTTGTGGAAGTGCACGAGCTCGTCGGCATAGGTGAAACCGAACGGATCGCGCAGGATCTTCACCGCGTAGAGCGCCAGTCCGGCGACGACGACGATCGCCGCGCGCTCGGCGCTGCTCGCGCGGCGGCCCGCGAGACGGTATGCAGCCGGAGCGACGATCAGCGCCACGGCGAGCCAGAAGACCTCTGACCCGCCCGAGTGCCCGGTGCGCGAGAGCGCGTCGGCGGCCGAAGCGGCGGCGACGCCGGCCGCAGCCGCCAGCACGATCCAGGCAAGCGCGCCGACGCGCCGCTCGCCGCCCGCGCGCTGCGGCGGCCGCTCCGCCGCGACCGTGCTCACGGCCGGCGCTCCTCGTTGCGACGGGCGGCCCTGCGCGCGCTCAGCGCACGCTCGTAGGCGGCCTCCACGCGCGGCACGACGGCGGCCGCCGTGAACGCCTTCGCACGCTCGGCGCCGGCGGCGCCAAGCCGGTGGCGCAGCGCCGGATCGCCGATCAGCCGCTCGAGCGCTTCGCGCAGCTCGCCGGAATCCGCCGGCGACACCAGGATCCCGGTCTCGCCGTCGGCGACGACCTCCGGCAGGCCGCCGACGCGCGACGCGACGACCGGCACGCCCGCCGCCATCGCCTCGAGCGCCACCAGGCCGAAGGTCTCGCGCGTGATCGACGGCACCACGGCCACCGCGCAACGCCTCCAGGCGGCCAGGACCTCGCGGTGCGAGAGCATTCCGAGCGCGATCACGCCGTCGCGCGCCGGCACGAGCTCAGGCTCCACGAGCCGCCCGATCAGCACGAGGGGCGGTCCGCCGGCCAGCCGCTCGTGGGCGGCGACCAGGGTTCCGACGCCCTTGTCGGCGGCCACGTCGCCCACATAGAGCACGAACTCCCCCAGCGGCAGGCCGGCTGGCAGGACCTCCTCGGCGGGCCCGGCGCCGCGCTCGTCAATCAGGAAGTTCGGCACGATCTCATACGGGGTGCCCCGGTGCGCCAGACCGCAGCGCTGGGCGACCTCACGGCTGACGGGCAGGAAGAGGTCCACGGCCCGGCGCTGCGCTGCGCCCGAGAGCTTCGTCAACACCGCGACCGGTGGGCCGATGGCCGGACCGTAGGAGTGGGCCGCGCAGGTCAAGCACTTGAGCGGGCCGGGACCGCTGCAAGGCTCGCCGCGGCGCATCAGCCGCTTGTTCGCGCAGAGGAGGCTGTAGTCGTGCAGGCTCAGCACGTAGGCCGCACGCCGGCCGCGCGCGAGCGGGAGATAGGCGTGCGCAAGCCAGTTGTGGCCGTGCACGACATCCGGGCGCTCGCGCCCGAGCACCCGCCGCAGCGCGAGCACCGTCGCCGGGTCGCCGACGGGCGGCGCGTGACGGCGGCCGTGCTCGCTGAACAGCCAGCCGACCCGCTGCGCGAGGCCGGGTAGGCGATGGATCCGCACCCCGTCACGCTCCTCGTAGTCGGACTGCCCGGGCTGGCGCAGCGTGGCGACGGCGACGTCGTGTCCGCGGGCGTGCAGCGACACCGCGAGCGACTCGGTCATGCGCTCCTCGCCGCCGACGATCGGCGCGTAGAACTGGGCCAGCATCAGGACCCTCATGTCCGGCTCCCGGCGACCTGCCGGTAGAGCTCGACGAGCGCGGCCGCGCAATCGTCCCAGCTCGGCAGCACGAGGGGTCCTCGTGCCAGCGGGTCGCTCAGCTCGCGCAGGATCGCCGCGGCGACGGTCTCGGGCGATGCGTCGACCGCAACCGCCCGGGCCAGTCCCCGCGCCGCCAGCTCGCCCAGACCGGAGCCGGGCGCGACGAGCAACGGCCGGCCAAGCGCGAGCGCTTCGAGCGCGGCGATCGGCTGCGTCTCGAAGTCGCTGAGCAACACCACCAGATCGACCGCTGAAAGTCGGCGCGCCATCTGCTCGCGCGCGTCGGCTGCGACGGCGGAGATCTCGACCGACTCGCCGAGCCCCAGCCGCGCCACCTGGTCGCGCAGCCGGCCCTCGTACGGGCCGGAGCCGGCGACCCACAACCGGGCCGAGGGCGCCACGGCACGTACGTGTGGAAGCGCCGCGATCACTCGTTGGTGGCCCTTGTAGCGTTCGAGCCGTCCGACCGAGGCGATCAGGGGCCGGCCACCCTCGGCCGGATGATCGAGCGGGCCGCCGGCCGGCGGCGCCGGGAGCTCGACGCCGTTGGAGATCAGGCGGAACCGCTCGCGCGGCAGGCGCAGCTCGTCCGCGTATTCGTCGATCTCGAACGCCGCCACCGCGACCAGCGCCGCCGCGCGCGCCAGTAGCGGGCGCAGCGCGGTGCGGTGCGCCCGGCGCGCCCTGTTTCGCAGGTCGGCCGAGTGGCCACCGCCGTGAAACGTCACGACATAGGGAATGCGATGGCGCGCTGCCGTCGCCATCGCGAGCGGCGCCACGAACGTGTGGTAGGACTGGACGTGCACGACGTCCCAGCCGCCCGCGGCGATAACCGCGTGCAGACCCGGCGCGAAGCGCCAGTCGGCGCGGCGCGGGTGGGCGCGGACACGGCGGACCTCGACGCCGTCCACCCGTTCACTCGCGGGCAGCCGGCCCTCGATGTCGGTCGTCAGCACCGTCACGTCGTCGCCGGCGGCGGCGATCCTCGTCGCAACCTCGTGTACATGGCGCTCCACGCCGCCGATCTCGGGCAGGTAGCTGGGAGTGACCATGAGCACGCGCAGACCCACCGCGGACGCGGCGACGGCGTCGCGAGCGCCGCTGTCGAGCGTCACGGCAACCACCGCGCCCGCACGTATGCGGCCGTCGTGATCGTCAGGCCGGCGACGATCGCGCCCGCACGCGCGAAGCCTCTGCGATCGCCGCGGATGCCGCGCCCGAGCTCGCGTGTCAGCGCGCGCGGCAGAACGGAGCGCACGTACGCACGCTCGGATCGCAGTCCATCGTCGGCCCCCGCGACCGCGGTCAGCGACGCCTTCGCCGTCCCTTCGACGACGCAGCGCCGGGCGAAATAGCGCATCGTGCCGCGCTGCGCGGGCACATCGTGGCGGACCCGCGCGCGCGGCTCATAGATCCAGTGGTGGCCCGGGTTCGCACGCGCGGCGCGGATCGAGAACTCGGTCTCCTCTGCCGTCCCGGACAGCGGCTTGGCGCCCGGAGCGCGGCCGAACCGCGAATCGAATCCGCCCGCCGCGGCGAGCACCTCGGCCCGCATCGACATGTTGGCGCCGATCGGGTTGCGCACCCGAGCCGTCTCGCTCGGCATCCCGGCGTAGGTGCAGCCGATCACCCAGTTGAACTCGGCCGGGAACCAGGCTGGCTCAGAACGCTGCCAGGACGGCTCGATCAGCCCGCCGGCGCCGAGCACCAGCGGGTCGGCATAGGCCGCCGCGAGCGCCTCGAGCCAGTTTGCGCAGGCCACCGCGTCATCGTCGAGGAACGCGAGGATCGAACCACGAGCGCGGTCCGCCCCGGTCTGGCGTGCGCCAGAGAGGCCGGCTCCGTGGGCGTTGCGAAGGACCTCGACGACGGCGAGTTCGAGGCGTGCGCGGCGTTCGAGCTCGTCGTTGCCGTCGATCACGACGAGCGTCTCGAGCGCCGGCCGGGTCTGCGCGGCGACGGAGGCGACGGCCGCGCACAACGTCGCCCAGCGATCGAGCGTGTGGGCGCAGATGATGACGCTGATCGTGTCGGACCCGGAGCCTTGCATCGTCATCTCGCCGGACAGTAGCGGCCGAAACGGCCGCCGCCGCACGCGATCAGCCCGGCACGCTCACGTTCAGCGCGCTCTCGCGAGCGTGCGCTCGAGTGCGTCGTCCAGCGCCCGGTGAACGTCGCGCTGGGACCACAGCGGGCGAAAGACGTGATCGTCGGTGGCGATTCGGTCCAGATGGACGTTCGGCCACTCTCCAAGCCGCGGCATCAGCCCGTCCTCCGCGAAGTCGTCCAGCAGCGGCTCGTCGAGCGAGAAGAGGAGCAGCGTTTCGACGTCGCGCTCACGGAGCTGGTCGAGCATCTCGACCACCTCGTCGGCGAAGCGCGTCTGGCGCTCGACGCGGCGGTGGATCGAGGTCACCTGGCGAAGCTTGGTCGCCAGCATCCGCGTGATCCGCCAGCGGTCGGTCGCGACGATGCGAAGCACCCGCGTCAGCTCGCGTCCGTGCAGCAGCGCCCTTGCCCGCCGCGCGTCGCGAGCCGCCCCGAGCTGCGGACTCCAGACGAAGGCGAGCAGGTTGACCAGCAGCAATCCGCGCACGCGCTCGTCGGCGAGCGCGCTGTGCAGCCCCCAGTAGGCCCCCGAGCACATTCCGCCGACCAGGAAGCGGTTGGGGAGTCCTCGTCGCGCGAGCTCGTCGAAGGCGGCGTGCACCTGGCCTGCGAACTCTGGACGCTGGAAGCTCCCGCCGCGCGCGTACGCCGGCTCGTCGCCGCCGGAGTCTCCGATTCCCAACACGTCGAAGCGCAGCGTTGGAACGCCGATCGCAGCCCACCGGCGTGCCGCCTCCACCCACATGCGCTGCGGCCCGATTCGGCGCACGGCTCCGGCGTTGAGCAGCACCACGCACAGATCGGCCTCCGCCATCGACAGCGGCTCGGTCAGCACGCCGGAAAGGATCTCTCCGTTGTAGGTGAACTCGAACGGCGTCTCGCGGATGGCCGCCGAGCCCACGGCCAGGTCGGTCTCGTCGGCGGCGGCCGCCGCCTGAGTCGCGGACCGGCCGGCAGCCGAAACGGCGTCCCCCCCTCCCTGCTCGATCCATGCGAGCAGGCGGGCGAACAGCTGCCGCGGAACCTGTGCCAGAGAGGGGTCGACCATCATCGAGCCATAGCCCGGCCCGTTCGCCACCGTGAGTTCGACGCCGCTGCGCTCGAAGTGCTCGCGCATCCGCCGGTCCGGCGCAAGCGTGTCGCGCCCGAGCAGCAGCGCGCGGCGGTGCGAGCCGTCGGCGATCGCGAGCTCGGTCAGATCGAGCGACTCGAGCGCGGCGACGGTATCGGCCGTCAACGCGAACCCGGCCACCGTGAAGTCGCCGGCGCGGCGATCGGCGCCGTCGCCCTCGGACGGCCCTCGCCCGTTGGCTGCCGCGTGCTCGAGCGCCTCGACGTTCGTCATCCGCGCGAAGGCACGCATCTCGCGGACCAGCATGCTCCCCTGCGCTGGCACCGACCAGAGGACAAGATCGTCGATCGCCGCTCCGAGCGCCAGGGCGCGACAGGCCACCATGCCTCCGAGCCCGACCCCGACCGCGACGATCCGCTCGCAGGCCGATGTCGCCCGCAGCCAGCCGGCGGCCGTGGCCGCGGCGGCCGTCCATGCATCGAGCAGCCCAGGGTCGCGCGGCGACCCGCCGCTGTCCCCTGTGCCCGGGAGGTCGAAGCGAAGCGCCGGATGGCCGGCCTGCGCGAGCACGCCGGCCAGCGCGCGCAGGCTGCGGTGTGCGCCCAGCTCGTCCCAGCCGAACGGCGGACAGAGGATGACGCCGGTGGGCGAGCGCTGCGACTCCAGCGGCAGATGCACCGTCGCGAAGATCGCCCCGCCGTCGAGCGGGAGGTAACACGGTCGCCCCTGGATCGCGAGCAGCCGTTCGGTGAGTGCGGGGTGCGGAAGGAGATCGGTCATCGGCGTTGCAGACCTAGGATCGGCAGACTGCCGGGGAGGTTGAGCGCGACGGCGACCCGCGGCGCGCAAAGCCGTGCGCCGGCGCCACGTGCCGGCGCCCGGCGGCACTCGCCCGGAACGACGATTCACGCGCACCTGCTGCCCCGAACGTTCACACACACACCGTATGCGAAGCGGTAACGCGACAGCGACGCTTCCCGCGCTTTCTCGGGACGATCGTCACGCGCCCCAGAGCAGCCGGCGAACCTCCGCGGGCCAGATCGCCGGCTCAAAACCGTGCGTCGCCAGCAGCGCCAGCGCGACTCGCTCCTGCCCGAAGCCAAGACACGCCGTGTGCGCCGCGCTTCCGTCGGCGAGAGCCAGCCCGTAGGTGGCCGCGAAGTGGTCCTGGTGGTAGTTGAACGAGGCGATCGCCGTCGGCGTCTCGCCCGCGATCGGGACCAGCGCCTCGAACTTCAGCTCCTGCCTGCGCTGGCTGGCCGAGAGCATCCGCCCGCCCCGTCCGAAGAATTGGTCGGCGGCGTTATCTCGGGTCGCGTCGAGACCCAGGCTCCGCAGCAGCGCGAGGGCGCGCTCGCACCACTCGTCGCGCCAGGCAAGCACGTCGGCGGGTGCTCCCAGCCGGACGATCTCGCGCATCTGGAAGCTCTGCAGGCGCGCGGGATCCCCCGACGGCTCGCGTCGATAGACCCATGCGCTGCCGGTGTCGACCGCGAGCCCCCGATCGCTGAGCGGGCCGCGGGCGGCGATCGCCGGATAGACCGGGTAGCAGGCCGCCGGAACGAGCGCCAGGTCGGTCATGCGCAGGTACTCGCTCCAGTCCTCATGGCGTTCCGCCAGCTCGGCCGCTCGAACAGCGTCGTCCTCTCCGCCCTCGAAACCGAAGACGGCTCCACAGAGGTGCGGGAAGGAGCGCAGGTAACCGCTGCCTTCGAGCTGATCGCGCGGCATCAGCGGCGGAAAGCCGATCCGTTCCGGACGGTCGCCCGCAGCGGCGGCGCTGACCAGGGAGTCGAAGCCC
>Ga0209415_10014380_pt1 | contig 12928 bp, 11 predicted proteins | sample PeaSoiSIISIP2007_FD_187696 | JGI IMG/M metagenome (GOLD analysis project Ga0209415, IMG submission 187696) | Peat soil microbial communities from Weissenstadt, Germany - SII-SIP-2007 (SPAdes) (version 2) | ecosystem: Environmental > Terrestrial > Soil > Wetlands > Peat | place: Germany...
ATCCCAGGTCAACAGCACGTCGAGCAGGTCGCTGTCGATCATGATGAATTCGAGGTCGCTGGCTGCGCGCGCCGTGAATTTGCGCGGCAGACCGGGAGCAAGCGCCGCGCGAGCCTCCGGACTTCCGGCGCGCACGACGCCGATGAGACGGTCATCGGCGCGCAACTCGACCGAGCCGGCCACCAGATAGAACGTACGCTTTTCTGTGTCGCCTTCCTTGAACAGGGCGCGGCCGACGCCCAATTCGCGCAGCTGCGTCTTGCGTGCGAGCGCATTCAAGTTCTCAGCCTTCAATCCGTCGAGGGGCGAGAATGTTCTTAAGATCGCGAGATTGATCGGTCGTTCAGTCATCGAAAGATGTGCCGGCGCCTGCGGTTACAAGCCTATGATTTTGGCTGCGAATGCTATCACACGTGGACCCCTGTACGACCACGTATTGGGTCACATCGACGGCTGCGTCGAGGGGTTTAGCGAGCGCCATCCGGCATCGGGGCGAAAGCGCTCGCCAAAGCGCTGTTCCAGTTCCGAGAGGCGCGACGTGATCTGATCCACCCCTCGTTCCTTTGCGTACTGCAGGGGGCCGCCGCGAAAAGGCGGGAAGCCCGTCCCAAAAATGGCACCCGCATCCACCAAATCGGCGTCTTCTATGACACCCTCCCGAAGACATGCCGCGGCTTCGTTCAGCATCGGCAAGACCAATCGGTCCTCGAGATCCGGGGGAATCTCGGCATTCTGCGCCCGCGTGCGCACCGGTTTGCCGTCACGCCATACGTAAAAACCTTCGCCGCTCTTGCGCCCGAACTTCCTTTGGTCCACCAGTTTGAGCAGCACCTCGGGCACGGGCCGCCCAAACGCTTCGGCGAGGACGCGGCCGACGTGCAACGCGACGTCCAATCCGACCACGTCGGCGAGTTCGATCGGACCCATTGGCATGCCGAAACGTGTGGCGGCATGATCGATGACCGCCGCGGGGATCCCGTCCGCGAGCGCAAACAGCGCTTCATTGATGTATGGCAGCAATATTCGATTCACGACGAAACCCGGCGCGCTTTTGCACGGCAGCGGCAGCTTGTCGAGCTTGCGCGTGAACGAGGCTGCAAGCCGCGCGACCTCGGCCCGAGTGGCGGTGCCTTGCACGATCTCCACCAATTGCATTTGAGCCACGGGGTTAAAGAAGTGAATCCCCACCAGCCGGCCAGGGTCATTAAGTCCTTCGGCCAGGGTTTCGATCTTGATGCTGGATGTGTTGGTCGCCAATACCGCATTCGGTTTCAGGCGCGGCTCGATTTGCGCATACAAGGCGCGCTTGGCGTCGGCATTTTCGACGATGGCCTCGATGAGGACATCCGCATCCTTGACCCCCGCACCGGCGACATCCATGCGCATGCGGGCGAGCGCCTCGGCCGCGGCGCCGGGCGCGTTCAGGCGCTTGTCGAAGTACGTCTTGGCGCGTGCGAACGCCGGTTGGATCAGTTCCTCGCTGCGGTCCTGCAGCGTTACGTTCAAGCCGCGCAGTGCCGCCCATGCCGCGATGTCGCCGCCCATGACGCCGGCACCGATGACGTGCACGTGCCGACAATCAATCTGCGTCTTGCCGCCGAGCCCTTTGAGGCGATCCTGCAGGAGAAACACTCGGACCAGATTGCGTGACGTCGGTGTGCACATGAGCGTGCCGATGGATCGCGCCTCGGCCTCGTAGCTCTCGGCCCCGGCGGCACCGTAGTGCTGCCATAGGTCGAGAATTGCATAGGGAGCGGGGTAGTGTTCGCGCGGCACCTTTTCCCTCAACGAGGCAGCGGCCTTACGGGCGACAAACGGCCGCACCGCGTCGAGGTTCAATAGTTTCTCGACGAACGGCGCGGTCTTGATCGCGGGTGGCTGCAGCAGCAGGCGTTTGGCACGCGCCTTGAGTTCGGCCGGCGCCACGAGCTCATCGAGCAGACCGACCTCGAGAGCGCGCGCACCCTTGAACGGCTTGCCCTTGAGCATCAGCACCATAGCCGGACGGACGCCCATGAGCCGAACGGCGCGCACGGTACCGCCGAATCCGGGATGTATGCCGAGCAGCACCTCCGGAAGCCCCAGGGACAATTTCGCGTCATCGGCACCGATTCGATAGCGGCAGGCCAGGGCAAGCTCCAACCCGCCTCCCAACGCGAATCCATGCACGGCAGCGACGCTGGGGCAGGGCAGGTGCTCCAGCCGATCGAGCACGGTCTGCCCGGCGCGCACCAGTGCGTAACCGTCCTCCGGAGTGCGAACGTTCAGGAATTCCTTGATGTCGGCGCCCGCGACGAAACCATTGGCTTTGGCGGAGCTCACCACGACACCGGCCGGCCGCATCCCGGAAAGATGATCCAAAGCAGCGGCCAAATCGCGAAGCACCGCCGCCGATAAAACGTTGGTCGAGGTCCCCGGGGCGTCGCATGTCAGCCAAGCGATGCGCTCGGCGTCCACCTCCAAGCGCCAGCTGCCGATCTGCGTCATGGCTTACGCGGCCTCGAGAGCATGTTCGTGAATCGTGAAATCGCAAATCAGCGGCAAATGATCGGATAGCTGGATGCCCGGCATTTCGAATCGAGTCACCTCTATCTGCGCACTGTGCAGAATGAAGTCGAGCTCCTTGCGCGGACTGCGGCTCGGATAGGAGGGCAGACCGCGCGCATTGGCGTTGGTCAGTCCCGCCGCCTGCATGAACAAGTAAAGCTCGTTATCGCCCCAGTAGGTGTTGAAGTCCCCGGCGACGATCACGGGTTTGCTGGTCTTGCGCACCAGATCGTACAGCGAGCGCAGTTGGTACTGCCGGTGCCGGTATTTGAGCGACAGATGCACCAGGAAGATTGCGATGTCGTCCAACTCAAGCTCTATGATGAGCCGCTTGATGCCGGTGTCGAAGTAATGGAATCGTTCCCCACGAACCCGGGGCGCGGCGAGAAAGGCATTCGCCTGCTTGCGCACGATGGGCATCAGCTGATTCAGCGAGGAAACGCCGTACTTGCACTCGAAAGTGGAGTAATGGCCGAGCGAGCGGGCGATGAATTCCGCCTGATTGACCATTCCCGTGCGGATTGAGCCGGTATCGACCTCGATGAGGCCCACCACGTCCGGGTCCTGACGCTTGATGAACTCGGTAATCTCGGACAGCACCTGCGGGTTCGAGCGCAAATACCCGGCGCCCGGCACCGGAAGGTGGAACGCCGGGCCGGTACCGGTCGCATAGCGGATGTTATAGAGAAGCAATCGCACTTTCGGCATTGTATCGGCGCGCAGTGTTTCGCGCATGACCATCGTCGAGCTACACTAGGGGCCCATGTCCAGCCGTGTAAACCCTATTCGCCTATTCGTCACCCACAACTGGGAAGAGAACGACGACTACACGCGCGTGTTCGAATATCTGGAGGCGCCGGGCACTTTCTATTACGTCAATACCAGTCAGCCGCACACGAAGCGGCCCATGGACAAGGAAAGCCAGCGCGAGGACCTACGCCGGCAAATTGCGCCTTGCGAGGTCGTCGTTGTGTTGCCCACCGTCTACCGGGTCGCGCCCGAGTTGGTGCAATTTCAGATGAACTTTGCCAAGGCCGCCGATCGGCCGATCATCGCCATGGAGAATTTCGGATCCACCGAACCGCTGGCCAAAGCCATCAAGGATTTGGCCGACGAGGTCAGCGCGTGGACCGCGCGCGACTTAATCGACGCATTGCGCCGTCAGGCGCGCCATCAAGAGACGACGCGCTGGGACACGATTGAGTTCAAGCTCGATTGACGGCCGTGGGCGTCGAGGGTGGCATTCCGCCGGTCAGCTGGCGGCTGTGAGCACCGGAATTTCGAAGTCGGTCGCGGCGTGCTCGACGTCGACGCTGCGCAGCTGGACCACGGACGCGGTTTGACGGGTGGTATTCGCCTCAGTGCGGCACATCAGCCCGAAGATCTCCACGATGAGTGCGGCACAGTCATCGGCTTCCTGATTCGACATCTTGCGCACCGAAGCGGCAACCGCATCCTCCCCGCGCAAGGGCTGCACTCCCGCCAAGTTGCGCATGACCTGTGAAAAGGATTCGCGCGCTTCATTGGGGAGCTGATCCTCGGCCACGGAGGCGAGATGGCGCCTATACGCTGAAATCAATCGTTGCTTAATCGGGGTGGAGCGAACCAGTTCCAAGGTCGCAAAGTGAAGACTCTCCCACGCGCTCATCATGTTAACCCCACGGACGAAACCTAGAACTTAAAGTAGTTTCGAGATTGGTCTATTCCTCAGAATCTTGTTAAATCAATACACTGCGGTTGGAATATACAAGACATTCGACAAAACGCAACGCGGACTTTGTCAAGGTTTTGAGATATGCGCAGTGGGAATTTGTCGATCCTGCACGGATCGAAATGCCGAATCCGGCAGGGGATTTACTTGACCTAAGATTAGGTAAGTATCGTAAATTATTGAATGTAAGCGATAATTGCCATGTCACCCCGGGAGTAGGTCGGCGTCCTCGGGGGAATGGCTGGCGCCGATCAGCATATAGACCGCAGGGACGACAAACAGGGTAAATAGCGTGCCGATCCCGAGGCCCGTGGAGATCACGAGCCCGATCGCATAGCGCGATTCGGCGCCGGCGCCGCGCGCCAACACCAAGGGGATTACCCCGAGCGCCATCGCCGCCGTGGTCATCAAAATGGGGCGCAGCCGCACGCTCGCCGCTCTCACGATGGCGGCGCGCTTGGATTTGCCGCTTTTCTGCTCTTCGTTCGCGACTTCGACGATCAAAATGCCGTGCTTGCTGATCAGGCCGATCAAGGTCACCAGGCCTACCTGGGTGTAGATGTTCAACGTCGCGCCGCCCACGCCGATGGCGATGAAGATCAATGCGCCCGCGATGGACAGGGGTACGGAGATCAGAATGACGAGCGGATCGCGGAAGCTTTCGTACAGCGCAGCGAGCGTGAGGAACGCGATGATGATCGCGAATGCGAATGTGGCGATGACACCGCCTGATTCTTGAACGAACTGGCGTGTCTGGCCGCCGAAATCGATCGAATAGCCCGCAGGCAGCGTGTGTGCGGCGAGATCGCGCAGATAATTGAGCGCCTCGGCCTGCGACACGCCGAGCGCGGCCACGCCCGACAAAGTGGCCGAGTTCAATTGCTGAAAATGATTCAAGGTTTCCGGCACGGTCTCGGTGCGGATTCGCGCGATCGTCGATAAGGGGACCGGCACGCCGCCGATATTCGCGATCGGATAATCGAGCAACTGGCTCGCGTTCAGGCGCGACACCCGTTCGACTTGCGGAATGACCTTGTACGAGCGGGTCTGCATGCTGAAGTAGTTGACATAGCCGCCGCCGAGGAGGCTGCCGAGCGACGAGCCGATCTGAGTCATGTTCAAACCGATCTGCGCCTGCCACTTGGTCGCCGTCGCCGTGACCGCGGACACGGTCACGGGCGCGCTCGCTCCCGCCATCATGTTTTTCTTGATCATCGAGGCGATGAAGGCTTGCCAGCCGAAGATTCCGCCCAGCACGATCGCCACGGCCAGAATCATGATGACCAGCGGTTTGATCATTCCCTTGAACATGACGGGCGTGCCGTCCTGAGGTGGGGCGGATTGCATGATGTTCGCCGAGATCCTTAAGGAGATGCGGTTGAATTGGCGGCGACGTCGGCGCGGTTCCACCAACCGCCGCCCAGCGCCTGAAACAGCGCCGCGGTGTCCGCGTAGCGCTGCGCGCGCGCCTTGACCAGCGCTATGGCGGCCGATTGATAGGTTTGTTCTGCGGCCAGTACCTGCAGAAAGCTGGTGCCGCCGGCCTTGTACTGCGCCTGCACCAGCTCGAGGCTGCCCGCCGCCGAGCGTTCGGCGGTCGTTTGGGCCGCGAGCGCGTCGGCATCGCCCTGTAAGGCGTACAGGGTATCGGAAACATTTTGAAACGCGACCAGGACCGTGGCTTGGTAATTGGCGGCCGCTTCCTGCGCGGCGGCCACCGCAGCGCGCCGCTCATGCACCAGTTGTCCGCCCTTGAATATCGGCTGCGTCACGGAGGCGGCCAGGCTCCACACGATCGAGCCGGGTGAAAACATATCCGCGAATTTGACGGCGGCGCCGCCGTAGCTGCCGGTAAGGGTCAGCTGCGGCAGCAAATTGGCGGTGGCTACGCCGATCTGTGCCGTGGCCTGGTGCAGCAATGCCGAATACTGGCGCACGTCGGGGCGCTGCTCGACGAATTTCGACGGCACGCTCACCGGCAGATCGGTAGGCAAGCTCAGCGAATCGAGATGGAATTCTGCGCCGGTGTAGTCGGCGGGCAGGGATCCCACGTAGGTCGAGAGGAGATTGCGCTCCTGTGCGAGTTGGGTGCGCAGCGGCGGCAGGGTGGCGAGAGTGGCTTGCAGAGTCGCCTGCTGCTGCAGCACGTCGGCGCGCGACGCGCCGCCCGCCGTGACGCGCCGCTGCGTGATGTCGAGCTGCATTTGCTGAGCGCGCGCGATGTCTTCGGTGGCGGTGATCTGCGCCCGCAGCGAAGCCTCGGCGATTGCTGCCGTAACCACATTCGCGGTGAGGGTGAGATAACTTGCCTCAAGCGCAAATCGCGCGTAGTCCGCTTGCGCCTGCAGCGCCTCGATCTCGCGGCGGACGCCGCCGAAGGCGTCGAGCGTGTACGACACGTTCACCGAGGCGCTGTTCAACGTGTACAGAAACCCCGAGCCGATTTGCGGCAGTCCAAGTTCCGCCGCCGAACTCCTGGCGCGCTGCGCTTGGTAATTCGCCGAAATGCTCGGATACAGCGTTCCGCGCTGCGCCGCCACGTTCTCATTCGCCTGGCGCAAAGAGGCTTGTGCGGCCTGCAAAGTCGGGTTGTTTTTCAAGGCGAGTTCGATGAGCTGGTTGAGCTCGGGCGATTGGAACAGCGTCCACCATTGGCCCGGAATGTCCAAACCATCGACGAATTGCTGGGCGTCGCCGCCGGGCATGGGGGCGGAGGCGGTGTGCTCCGGAAGCTGGCCCGCGGGAACGAAGCCGGGGCCCTCGGGTGCGGGCGGCGGCTTGAAATCGGGGCCCGCCGCGCATCCCGCGAGCGCGCAAACGATGAGGCCCGCGAGGCGGCGCTTGGCTCGATCGATCATGAGTTGCCGGCCACCATCGGATTACGCGTCGACGCGGGTTGCCACGCCATTGAGGAAAATCTCGACCACCTGATTCAGGCAAGGCGCGAAAAATGACACCTGTCGGTTTCCTTTGCAAGAAGTATTTGCGGGTTATAAAGTATAGTAATAAAATATTCACATTGAAACAATTAGTGGACTAATGAACAACCAACCGCCCTCGCCATGTGACATGTTGGAGGCGAGCCTCGGGCGCCTGCGAGCCCGGATGCCCGAAACGCCCGTTGCGGCGATCTTGCTGACCCGTCTGCTGCTCAACATCGGCCGCGGCATGGCTACGATGCTCGAACAGCGGATTCGCCCCTTCGGGCTGGCGGAGGCGGAGTTTCGCGTGCTGACCACGCTGTTCTCCCAGCCCGAGGGTGTCGCGCATCCCAGTGACTTGTGTGTGAGAACCTCGCAAAGCCCGGCCAATATGTCGCGCATCAGCGATGCGCTGGTGAGCCGGGACCTTATTACGCGCGTGTTGAGCTCCCAAGACCGGCGGCGCATGGTGTTGCGCATTACCGAGCACGGTGAAGAATTGGTACGCCGGTTGCTGCCTCAGCTGCATGCGCCTCTCAAAGAGATGTATGGCGAGTTCACGGACGCAGAGCTGCAGCGGTTGATCGGACAGCTCAAACGATTGGGCGTAAAGCTCGATCAAGTGACGGGGCAGGAAGCCTCGCCGTGAACCGCGCGAACGGGTTATTGAGGGCGGCACTGCTGCTGTCCACATCGATCGCAGGCTGTGCCGGCCTGCCGCCGAAGCCCGCTCCGGTGGCGCTGCCCACCGAGGCGCCGCTGTCGGATTTGAGCGGCGGAGGCAGTTGGCCCGCGCAAGATTGGTGGCAGCAGTATCAGGATCCGACGCTCGACCAGCTGATCGATATGGCGTTGCGCTACTCGCCGACGCTCGCCACCGCTCATGCCCGCTTCGAATCGGCGCGCCAATCGGTGCGGATCGCGAGCACCGCGAGCGGCGCGCATCTGCAGGCGAACGGCGATGCATCGCGGCAACGCCTCAGCGACAACGGGCTGTTCCCGCCGCAACTGCTGGGTTTCACCTGGTACGACCAAATGGACCTCGGACTTCAGGCGAGCTATACCTTCGATTGGTGGGGCAAGCAGCGCGACGCGGTCGAGGCGGCCATGGATGAAGCGCACGCGAGCCAAGCGGATCGCAGCGCCGCGGCGCTGATGCTGGCGAGTTCCGTGGCCGACGCCTACTTCGGCTGGCAGGCGGATCAGAGCCGCCTCGCGCTCGCCCGCGAGCGCGAGATCACCGTGCAGGCCGAGGCGGCGGTGACCGCGGCACGAATCGGCGCGGAGCTGGATTCTGCGGACGAATCACAGCGGGCGGCGGCCGCGCTGGCTTCGGTGCGCGAACAGATCGCGGTACTCGAGGGTTCGGCGCAGCTGCGCGTCGTGGCGCTGGCGGCGCTCGTTGGTCGAGCCCCGGCCAGTTTGCCGCCGCTGGCGCCGAAACCCATGCCGTTGCTCGACGGCGCACTGCCCGATGATGTGCGGATCGATTTGGTCGCGCGCCGCGCGGATGTCACGGCCAGCCGCTGGCGGGTGGAAGCGGCGGAGAGCAGCCGCGAATCGGCGCGCGCCGAATTCTTTCCGGACGTGAGCATCAATGCGCTGATCGGCGTCCAAAGCATCCATATGTCGACGCTCATCGAATACGGCAGCCGCGTCCCGAACGCGGGCGCGGCGGTCCATTTGCCCCTGTTCGACGCAGGCCGGCTCAAGGCGCGCTATGGCGCGACTCAGAGGGCGCTCGATGAGGCGGTGGCCGTTTACCAGGACACCGTGGTCAACGCCGCACGCGACGTGGCGACGCAGGCATCGACCCTCGCGCAACTCTCGGCGCAGAGAGCCCAGCGCGAGATCGAGCTGGACGCGGCGCTCAACCTCAAAATCAGCGCCGCAGCACGCGTGCGCCAGGGTCTCACCGATTCGAGAACCGAATTGAGCGCCACCGATGCGTGGATTGCTGAGCAAGATGCCCTGTTGGAGCTCGATGCGGCCGCCCTCTCGGCGGACATCGGGCTGAAGCGCGCGCTGGGCGGCGGTTATGAAAGGACGAAAGCGACACCATGAATGCAAGCATCGAGCCCGCACCCGCGGTTCAAAATTCCGACAACGGCAAGCGGCGCAGGATTCTGCTGCGGATTGCCGTTGTGTTCATCGCCATCGGCGTGCTGTGGGGGCTTTACTGGTTGCTCGTTCTGACGAAGCGCGAGCGTACCGATGATGCCTACGTCAACGGCAACAAGGTGGTCATTTCGGCCCAGGTTCCGGGCACGGTCGTGTCGGTTCTCACCGACGACACGCAGTTGGTGCAGGCAGGGCAGGTGTTGGTGAGGCTCGATCCGGTCGATGCAGAGATCAACCTGGCGCGAAGCGCCAACGCGTTGGCGCAGGCGGTACGCCAGGTGCGTCAGGAGACGTCGACCGCCGAACAATACGATTCGCTGATCGCCACGCGCAAGATCGAACTCGCGCGTGCGCAGGCCGACCTCGCCAAGCGCGAACCACTATTGGCCGCCAACGCCATTGCGCCAGAGGAAGTGCGGCATGCACGCGAGGCCGTGGATTTGGCCAAAGCGGCGCTGACGCAGGCGGTACGCCAAGCGAGCGCGGCGCATGCCCTGGTCGACGGCACCGAGGTGCACAACAATCCCGCCGTGCTCGAGGCCAAAGCCGCGTTTCGCGATGCCTGGATTGCCGCGCGGCGCAATGCCGTGGTCGCGCCGGTGACGGGCTACGTGGCCGAGAGGAGCGTGCAGCTCGGCCAGCACATTCAGGCCGGACAGTCCCTCATGACGGTGATTCCATTACATGCATTGTGGGTCGACGCCAATTTCAAGGAAGTGCAATTGCGCAATCTGCGCATCGGCCAGCCCGCTGAAGTGCGCAGCGACCTGTACGGCGGGGCGTACATATACCACGGGCACGTCACGGGCATGTCGGCGGGGACCGGCGCCGCATTCGCGCTGCTGCCGCCGCAGAATGCGTCGGGCAATTGGATCAAGGTCGTGCAGCGCGTACCGGTGAGGGTTGAGTTCGACGATCGGGATCTCGCGAAGTCGCCGCTGCGCGTGGGCCTCTCGGCCACCGTGACCGTGGACACGACGAACAGGGAAGGACCGGTTCTGGCGAGTAAGGCAGCCGACAAAGCGGTGGGGGATACCCAGGTTTACGAGCAGGATCTCGCGCGGGCGAACGCCGAGGCCGACGCGATCGTGAACCGCAATCTCGGCGCAGACAACTAAGCGCGCGGCGACCGGATGGCCATCGTACCCACGGCCGAGGCGGCGCGCGAGTACCCGCCGTTGCGCGGCGGAAAGCTGCTGTTTCTCACCGCCGTGATCGCGACCGCCGCGTTCATGGAAATACTCGACATGACCATCGTCAATGTTTCCGTGCCGACCATTGCGGGCAGTCTCGGCGCTAGTAATTCCGAAGGGACCTGGGTCGTCAGTTCCTACATGCTCACCGCCGCGGGCGAGGCCGCCGTTCGGCGCGCGTGCCTCCGGCGCCCACTGATTGCTAGCCGATCGCACGCCGCAGATCCGCGATGACGGTCCTGCCCGCCAGATAGAAGTGACCGACCGCCCAGAATCCCGTCGGTGCGAGAAGCAATAACGCCAAACGCAATGAGGCCGCGTCGGTCGCGCGGCCGTGCGCAAAGAAATCACTCGCGAGTCCGACCGCCTGGGGGGCAACGATCAAATTCAGCACATTGCCGACCACCAGGGACAATGCAATGAACATGGAGCGCAAATGCGCCGGTGCGAGATTTTGCAGCAATCCCATGCACGGGCCAATGAAAAAATAAATGGCCGGAATATACATCCAGAGCATCAGTTTCGACAGCCACAGGGTGTGTGTCCAATAGGCGATGAATGACGGCACGGTCGCGATTGCCACCACTGCGCCGAGCAACCACAGAACCCGCCGTGGAGCGGTCATATAAGGCCTCGACAGGAGCCAGGCGGTGCCGGCAGTCGCGGCCATCCCGCCGATCAGATGTATCGGCCCCGTCACGGCACCCGCTTCACCGACGTCGAGGTGATAGGCGCGCATCAGAAACGCCGGTGTCCACCAAATGAGTCCCCAACCCCACAAGGAACACACCCCGCAACCCATGAGAACGTGGAACGCGGCCCTTTGGCGCCATAGGAACCGTATGGCACCGAGTAGTGAAGAGCTGGTGTCGGCGCGTGCAGCGTCCAATCTGCCGCGGGTCGGCTCGCGAATGGTCAGGTAGGCCAGCATTCCCATGCCTATCCCGGGCACGCCGAGAGCGAGGAACGCCGCACGCCAGCCGTAGGCATGAGCCACCGCGCCCGCCATGTCGGCCCCGAGCCAAGCGCCTATCGGCGCGCCGAGCGCCAACACGCTGAAGGCCATGGGTCGGCGGTCCGCGGGGAAGCAGTCGGAGACGATTGAAGAAGACGGCGGCAGCCCGCCGGCTTCACCCACACCCACGCCGATGCGCGCCAGCAAGAGCTGCAGATAGGTCCGCGACAGGCCGCATATCACCGTAAACGAGGACCAGAGAAACAGCGCCGCCGCAAGAATGTTCCTGCGGTTGAAGCGATCCGCAAGCCACGAAATCGGCAGACCGAAGGTCACGTAGAACAGCGCCAGCGGAACTCCCGTGAGGAATGCCACGCCGGCATCGCTTAAGCGCAGTTCGAGGCGGATGGGTTCGAGCACGGTCGACACGACATAGCGATCCGCGATATTGACGGCGTAAATCGCGCACATCATGACGAGCACATACCAGCGCTCGAGGTGCGTGGGTGCTTGGGTTCGCGGTAGGTCGATTGCCGTGGAATTCAAAACGCAGTCTCGCCTATAAAATCGAGCCAACCATACAGGGTCCTCATTCGGGGTGCGAATCGTTACACTGGCGCTGCGTTCCGCACCGTGGAGACTGAAATCATGACACTTCGCCGGTTGGGTTGCCTTTTGTTGGTCGCGGCACCGATTCTTTGCGCGCAGACCGAGGCGGAGCCTTCCGCGAATCGCCCGGCGATGCTCGGCTATAGCGCGCAAGGCGCCGCGGTGCAAGAGGAGTGGGAACGGAAGTTTCGAGCGGGCATATCGCCGGTCAACATTCGCGACACCATGCGCCGCTTGAGCGCGCGCCCGCATCATGTCGGATCGCCCTACGATCGGGACAATGCGCAGTGGATTCTCGCCAAATTCAAGGAATGGGGTTTCGATGCCAGGATTGAAACCTTCAACGTGTTGTTTCCGACGCCGAAAGCGCGGATCCTGGAAATGCTGCGCCCGACGAATTTTCGCGCGCGACTCCAGGAGCCGCCTGTCGCTGCGGATCCGACCTCCAACCAGACCTCGGAGCAGTTGGCCACTTATAACGCGTATTCGGCCGACGGCGACGTCACGGCGCCCCTGGTTTACGTCAATTATGGCAACCGCGAAGACTATGAGGAGCTGGATCGTCTCGGAGTCTCAGTGAAAGGTGCCATTGTGATCGCACGCTACGGGCACGGCTGGCGCGGCGTCAAACCGAAGGTCGCCGCCGAGCACGGGGCGATCGGCTGCATCATCTACACCGATCCGAAGGGCGGCAGTTATTACCAGGGCGATGAGTTTCCCGCCGGAGGTTGGCGGCCCAAGGAAGGAGTTCAGCGCGGCAGTGTCATGGACACCGACTATCCCGGCGATCCCCTCACCCCCGGCGTCGGTGCGACCGCCGATGCGAAACGGCTGCCCTTGAAAGACGTCAAAACCATCACCGCCATTCCCG
>Ga0209415_10014381_pt1 | contig 12928 bp, 7 predicted proteins | sample PeaSoiSIISIP2007_FD_187696 | JGI IMG/M metagenome (GOLD analysis project Ga0209415, IMG submission 187696) | Peat soil microbial communities from Weissenstadt, Germany - SII-SIP-2007 (SPAdes) (version 2) | ecosystem: Environmental > Terrestrial > Soil > Wetlands > Peat | place: Germany...
CCCATTTCTTAGAGGGATCCAGTAGCTTAGAGGAGCGCGAAATGGCAATTCCGTATTACCACGTTGATGCATTCACGGGTGAGCTGTTTGCAGGGAACCCGGCGGGGGTCTGCATCCTTTCCGCCTTTCTCGCGGATAACATCATGCAGAAAATTGCAGCTGAGAACCGGCACAGCGAGACCGCTTTTGTTGTTCCTCGCGCTGATGGTGATTTCGACTTGCGCTGGTTTACACCCAAAGTCGAGGACGACCTTTGCGGGCACGCGACCTTGGCATCCGCCTACGTGCTCGCGCTGCGGAAGCACAACCTGTGGCCGGTTCGCTTCCACACCCGCAGCGGCATGTTGACCGTTGCCCGGGACATCGTAGCAAAAGACCACGACGGCTTTGTAATGGACTTTCCCGCCATGCTCCCCCAACCATGTGAGACGCCAGTCGACCTCTTACCAGCTCTGGGTTTGGAAAAGCTGGGTTTGAAAACGGCGCTAGTAATGAAATCGCGCGATTATCTCGTGGTGGTGGATCAAGCTGACCAAGTGCGAGCGCTCTCGCCCGATATTGCCGCTCTTGCCAAACTGGACGCCGGGAAAGGCACGATCGTTACCGCTCCCGGCGAGGGTGATGTGGATTACGTGTGCAGAATGTTTCTACCGTCGGCCGGCATCGATGAGGACCCCGCGACCGGCTCGATACACTGCACACTGGCTCCCTATTGGGCGGGGCGGCTGGGTAAGGGCACGTTTCGCGCGCAACAACTCAGTGCTCGCGGTGGATATGTGGAGTGCACGCTTGGTGGCGATCGCGTGAAGATCTCCGGCAGGGCACGCCTGTACCTTCACGGCACACTCGAACTCTAGAAACCGTTCCTACATCCCCAAGCCCGGAAACGACATCCGCTCCGATTTCAACTCCCGCATCAGCAACCGCACCAGCATGCCATCAAATCGCGTTCCACTCATCTTGGCCAGTTCGTCCAATGCCTGCTCCGAAGTTCTTGCCGCCGAAACCGATTGCTCCGTGAGCATGTTGGCGTAAGCGTCGGTGAGCGCGATGATGCGCGCCCACACCGGAATCTGTTCGCCGATCAGGCCATCGGGATACCCCGATCCGTCGAACCGCTGGTGATGATGCGCAATCGCCTCGCACATGTGTGCGCTGTGCGGCAGGATACCGACAATCTCCGCGCCCACCTGGGCGTGCCTCCGAACTCGAATAAACTCTTCGTCGGAGAGCGGCCCGGGCTTATTCAGAATGCGCTCGGGGACGAAGATCTTGCCCACGTCGTGCACCCGGGCCGCATAAACCAGGTCAGCGGTTTCTTCCGCCGGCAGCCGCAGCGCTCGGGCGATAATCTCGGTATAGCGCGCCACCAGATCCCCGTGGCCGGCGGTGCGCAACTCGCGCGATTCCACGGCCCGGCTCAGAATCTCGATTGATTCCCTGAGCAAAGGCACGTTGCAATCCTGATCGCCACCACAAAGCTTGCGCAACGTGGCAGTGAGTTCATCGACGTCTTCAAAGCCAGTATGCTCGCGCTGCAGAAAGCCTTCGATGTAAGCGGAAATCTGCTGCCGCTGCCGCGCAAAATCCTGTCCATCGGCAAACTCTTCAGCCGTCGACACCCGATTCCCGCCCGAGCGCTTCGAAACATACATGCCCGCGTCGGCCACGCGAATGATGTCTTCAATGGAAAAACCGTGCATCGGAAAACTCGCAACTCCAAAGCTTCCCGTGATTTTATGCTCGGCCAGCATGGGGTCGGTGGCAATCCATTGCCGCAAGCGCTCCGCCAGAACCACCGCCTGATCTGGCCCGGTTTCGGGCATCAGCACGATGAATTCATCGCCGCCGTAGCGGGCCACCACATTTTGCTGCCGGGATTTCTGCTCCAGCAACCGCCCCAGCCGGGCCAGCACCAGGTCGCCCTCGAAGTGTCCCATGGTGTCATTGACTTCCTTGAACTTGTCGAGGTCAATCAGTACCACTGAAAACGGACGACCCGAACGCGAAGCGCGCTTCCACTCCGCCGACAGTGCTTCCCAGAAAAACCGCCGGGTCTTGATGCCGGTCAAACCGTCGGTAATGGATTGCTGTTGCAGCTTCTGAAACACGAAAGCATTGTGCAGCGCGGTGGCCAGCAGGTCGGCGAGCGTATTGAGAATCAGCACGTCCTGCGGAGCGAAGGCACTTTCGTTCCGGCTTTCGATGTTGAGCACTCCCAGCAAATTCTCTCCGTAAGTGATCGGAATGCAAAGCACCGCGCGCGCGTCCGGCAGGATGCCCGAGAGTTGCCCCTTGTCGGCGTTCTGCACCAGCGCACGCTCGCCGGTGCGAGCCACGCGTCCCAGGATGCCGGTGCCCAAAGCAATGCGCTGGCCCATGGCGTGGGAGGTTACGCCGGCTTCCGCCTTGATCTCGATTTCCTTGGTTCCGTAGTCCAGCAACCCGATGCCGATATGATCGAAACTGAAATTTTTCTGGATCTCGCCGGCGATCTGGCCCAGCATCTGGACGGGATCTTCGCTCGAAATTGCCGTACGCGAAATGTTGTTCAGAAACGCGAGTTGCCGCGAACGGCGCTGTTCTCCGGCGAACAAGCGGGCGTTTTCCACCGCCACCGAAACCTGGCCAGCCGCCGTCATAAGCACGTCCAAGTCGCGCTGTTGAAAAACGTTTTCTCTCTCCCGGCTCATTGCCACCATCGCTCCGGCCGGCTTGTTCCCCAGAAAAATCGGCGCAGCGATCAGGCATTTCGCGGGCCGCACCGGGACGTGAGTAATCCCAAGGCGCGCACGCACCGTCTCCAGTTCGGACCGGACAAGCAGCGGCTGTCCACTGTGAATCACGTACTCGGTGAACGCATTCTCCAATTTGCGCGATCGCTTGGGGCACACCAGATGACCTTCCACTTCCAGTTCGAAGTGGATTCGGTCGCCTTCCAGGAACCCGATATAGAAGTTGCTGGTATCGAAGATTTGCCCCAGTTCGATTTGGATGGTATGCAGGATCTCGTCCTGATCGAGACGCGAACTGATGGCCTGCCCGATCTGCGTAAGCAGTTCGTATTCCTTGGTGCGCCGGTGGGCGTCGTGCGTGACCACGTAATTTTCCAGTGTGAGCGCCAGCTGCATCGCGAGCCCCACCATCAGGCGTGGACCGGATGATCCAAAAGCCTTGCGCTCCGCATGCGGAAACACGATCACTCCAAAATTGTGTTCCCGGGTTTGCAGGCTGACCGCGGTCAGGTTGCGGATATCGGCTTGCGCGAAAACCCGCTTGAAATCCGCAAACCCTCCCACCGGTCCAGTCAGCAGAGGTTCGCTCATCTCGGCCAGATCGTGGACGGTTAAAAAGCCGCTTTGCCGGTACGCCACCTGCGAAATGTAATCGGCCGCGCTGCTGCTCTCGATCTTCTGCAGAAATTCCGCCGAGAACCCGTGCTGCACCGAAGGCAACAGCCCGCGCCAATGTTCCGCAATGCAGATGGCGGCGCGCGGCATGGACAATGCGACCACCAGGCGGTCCAGCGCCGCCTGCATATTCGGAGTCAGGTCGCCGGCCGAAAGCAGCCGGCGCGGATCCGCTCCCAGCGTTGACAGAGCCAACGTGCTTTCCTGCAGCGAATTGCGCTGGTTCTCAAACAGCACCATCACCATCGCGATGCCCAGCAGCATCTGCGGCACCGGGCCCAGCAAGCGGCTGGCGCTGCTCAAGGTCTCACCAAAGGGGCTCCGCAGCTGGCCCATCCCCATGAGCGCCGCCCACAGGGCCAGAGCCACTCCCAGGACTTTGAAGGCTAGCGATCCGCGTTTGTACCCGTTCACATAAAATACTGCGGAACAATACAGCAGCACCAGCGCGATCCCCACGCCGAGGGGGATAGTGGGGTGGGCGTCGGGAACGAAAACGCCGCCGGTGACCTGGCCTCCGAAGTTGAGACCCACGAGAACCACCCCTAAGGCGGCGACTGCGGCGTCATACCAGCGGAAGCGATAACGTCCCCGCATCAGTCGCGTGGAGACGAAGATACAAAGCGCCATCGCCACCAGAAACAGCGAACTGGCCAGAAATGCCAGCCGCGACGCACGATAAAAAGAAAGCGCGTCCAGGACGTAATGCAGCGAGTAAGCCGCCCACGCCATTTGCCACGCGCGGAAATATGCCTGCCGGCTCTGCTCGTAGAGATAAGTAAAGACGAGGAACAGCAGCACCGAGACGCATCCCGGGATCACGACCGCGCTGATGGCCAAGCTGTTCATGTTTCGTCAAACACTCCCGGCGAGCACTCCGACGAAGACGGTCCCAAGCAGCTTCCGGGGGGAAGCGGTGACTTTATGTTTTCACACGCCGTGCCCCAGCACAACAAGATTTAAGTACAGTCGAAGAAGCTCGCGAAATCCCGTAACTTGTTGGATTTAGACCGGATTGCGCGGGGCTCACAGCTTGACGATAGTTTTCCACCGCCCGTAACATCGCAAGAGATTCCCAAGGAGTTCATCTCTGAGCAACCCTTTGCCAAGCCTTGCATCGTCAGGCGGCGCATCTGCCGCCAAACTGCGCGTGCGCTTTGCCCCTTCGCCCACCGGTTTTCTGCATGTGGGCAGCGCCCGGACTTTTATTTTCAACTGGTTATACGCCCGCCACAACGGCGGAACCATGATCCTGCGGCTCGACGACACCGACGTCGAGCGCAATACGGACGCGTCGGTCAATTCAATTTTCGAAGGCCTCAAATGGCTCGACCTGGGCTGGGACGAGGATTACAAACAATCCGAACGGGGCACTCTTCACCGCAAAACGGCCGAGGCGATTTTCGAAAAAGGCCTGGCCTACCGCGACTTCACGCCCGCCCACACCGGTGACGGCGAAAAATCCGGCGCGCAAGGCACGTGGCTATTCAATCCCGGCATGCGTGAACTCTCGCGCGCAGAAAGCGACCGCCGCGCCGCCGCCGGAGAGCCTTTCGCCCTGCGTTTTCGCGTCCCCCGCGAGAGCGGCCGCCTGGTGCGCTTCACCGACGCGGTCTACGGCGTACAAGAAAAATCCGCCGCCGACATCGAAGACTTCGCCCTGCTTCGGTCCGACGGCATGCCCACGTACCACCTGGCCTCCTGCGCCGACGATGCCGACCTGCACATCAGCCACATCATTCGCGGCCAGGACCATCTCACCAACACTTTCAAGCACGTCCTGATTTTCGAAGCTGCCGGCGCAACGCCGCCCCAGTTCGCGCATCTCCCGCTGCTGGTCGCTCCTGACGGCACCAAGCTTTCGAAACGCCGCCACGGCCCGGTGGTAAGCGTCACCACCTATCGCGATGCCGGATTCCTCCCCGAAGCCTTCATCAACTTCCTCTGCCTGCTGGGCTGGTCGCCAAAAGACGACCGCGAGAATATGTCTTTGCAAGAACTCACCGACGCGTTCTCGCTGGAAGGAATCAACCGTTCGAACGCCGTCGTGAACTTCAAAGAGGCAAGCGTGGGACAAGAGGCTCGTGTGGAGCGGGCACTCCTGCCCGCTACTGCCGACATCTCTAGTGTGCTTGTCACCCCGAGCGCCCCTAACGTTGTCATTCCGAGCGAAGCGAGGAATCTCGGTTTTCCTTCCACCGAAGACACCTTCGACCCCAAAGCCCTCTGGCTGAACGCCGAACACATCCGCAGCCTGCCGGTCGAAAATTTAAGCTCCCGCCTGCTCCCAATCGTGCAAGCAGCCGGATTCGCCATCCCCCCAGAAAAAATGCAGCGCATCACCCCGCTGATCCGCGAGCGCATCAAGCTGCTCCGCGACGTGCTCACCGCGGCCGACTTCTTTTTCGTCGATCAGCTCCCGCCCTACGACCCCGCCGAACTCATCCCACAAAAAGGAGACGCGGCCATGGCACTGAAAGTTCTAAAGCGCGCGCAAGAAGTGCTGCCGGCAGTCGAATTCAAACACGACCCGCTGGATCAGGCTCTCCGCGACGCCGCCCAGGAGCTAGGCGTAAAAGCCGGACAAATGTTCCAGCCCATCCGCGTAGCCGTCTGCGGCCGTAAGAACGCCCCACCGCTGTTCGAAACGCTGGAGGTGCTGGGCAAGGAGACCACGCTGGTACGCGTCGAGAAGGCGATCGAGAAGATGCACTAGTGTTGGAGGCAGGAAGTGCAACGTGCGTGAAGAGACTCTCAAAAGATTCTTTCAAGGCGAAGTTACAGCTTCAGATCTGGCGAAAGATGTTGCTGGTTCAACTAAGCGCCTAAGCTCAATCGCCTCTCGTGTGGCGATTGAAGACATGGGCACCGAGTTCAGCGTGACTCGTCCGATGCTTGTGTCACTAACGGATGCTGTTCTTGCCGGAGCACTTCCACCTGACGCACTTGCGACGATTGGTTTCGCACTGGAAGCCTCTGACAAGTTCGTGTGGGACGGCGATTCGGACGAACTGGTCGCCAGCGTGATAGCCGACTGGTCATGCCCCGAAATCAACTATCCCCTGACTCTCGAAAATGTTGCGAAGTTTCGAGCATGGCTTACTGGTGGCGAACCTTATCCGGAACGGCCATCAACGGCGACCAAAGATGGTGGACGCCTTGTTTCGGTGAGGGAAAAAAGCCCCACAAAACTGCCATGAACGGGCTGGAAGGTGGAATGATGCGATGCGCGAGCGGCCGGGAATCAGGCTAAGACGTCCAAGGTTTTCCTTCGTGAACCTTCGTGCCCTTCGTGGTTAGCGCTTTTTTCTGCCCCGGAATAGCTCCCTGCCGATTTTGTTGCATCCCCGCGCCCAGTTTCTAATCTATTAGCCCGTACGAATGTTCGAGTGTCGTCCAACCCCTTCAGCTCATCATCAAAACCTGCATTTCTAAACCACGAAAGGGATTTCCCATGAAAGCCGTTCAAATCAGCAAGCCCGGCGGAAATTTCGAAGTCGTCGAGCGCCCCGTCCCGCAACCCGGCCGCGGTCAGGTGCGCATCAAGGTTGAAGCCTGCGGCATCTGCCACAGCGATGCGCTGGTGAAAGAAGGATACTGGCCCGGAATTCAATATCCGCGCGTGCCCGGCCACGAAATTGCCGGACGCATCGACGCCCTCGGCGCCGACGTCACTCTATGGAAGCCCGGCCAGCGCGTCGGCCTGGGCTGGCACGGCGGGCACTGCTTCGAATGCGACCCCTGCCGCCGCGGCGACTTCATCAACTGCCAGAACGAAAAGATCACCGCGATTTCGTTCGACGGCGGCTACCAGGAATACATGGTTGCTCCCGCCGAGGCCCTCGCCGCCATGCCCGATGACCTGCCCGCCGACGAAGCCGCGCCGCTGCTCTGCGCCGGAATCACCGTCTTCAACGCGCTGCGCAACTCCGGAGCCCGCGCCGGCGATCTCGTGGCCGTGCAGGGCATCGGAGGCCTCGGCCATCTCGGCATTCAATACGCCCGCCAGATGGGCTTTCGCACCGTCGCCATCGGCCGCGGCGCTGACAAGAAGCCGCTGGCCACGAAACTGGGTGCTCACGAATATATCGACACCAGTACGGGCGCTCCCGCCGCGGCACTGCAGAAACTTGGCGGAGCGAATGTGGTCCTGGCCACCGCGCCCGATTCCAAATCGATTTCTTCTGTAGTGGATGGTCTTGCCGTCAATGGCACGCTTCTGGTTGTCGGCGCGGCTTTCGACTCGCTCACCGTCACGCCCATCCAACTGATCGGCGGCCGCAAGCGCCTGCAAGGCTGGGCTTCCGGCACCGGCAAAGATTCCGAAGACACCCTGAAATTCAGCTCCCTCAGCGGCGTGCGCCCCATGATCGAGCGCTACCCCCTGGAAAAAGCCGCCGACGCCTACCAACAAATGATCAGCGGCAAAGCGAGATTCCGAGTCGTGCTGACCATGAGCTAATCGCGGCAGTCGCACCACTTCTAGCTCTTTATCATCTCGAGCCAAAGCGGAATCTGCCATGGCTCCTGTCATGCTGAGCGGAGCAGTGACGATCGCAACGCGATCGTCACTGCGGAGTCGAAGCATCCCTTTGCCGCCCCGGCGGTCCGATTCTGCCCCATGTTCCCAGACTCTAACTGCTCGTTGCCCGGCGCATCCAGTGGCGTCGGTAGGGATGCTTCGACTGCAAACGACCTGCGCTTCGCGCAGGTCGTTTTTCGCTCAGCATGACAACGGTCCTGGAGAGGGCTCTTAGCTGCGTCGGGAACCACTTGACATGAAGTACTTTGTAATGTAAAGTGAATTCATGATCGCACCCGACGCCCCATTTCTCGACTCCATCAAACAACGCTGGATCCCTCCAGAAATGACCACCGCTCCTGCTCTCGATCCCAACCAGCCCGCCGGCCCAGTCGAGCCGCACTACGCCCTGCTGATCAACCCGTTCTATCCCAAGGACGCGCACGCCAGCTTCGGCAAACATGTACTCACGCCCACCCTCGCCCTGACCAGTTTCGCCGCGACCACGCCCGCGCATTGGCGCGTCGAATATTGGGATGAAAACTTGCTCGACGGTCGTCCGCCGTTTCATCCCATGCCGCAAGTTGTCGGCATCACGGTGCATCTCACGTTCGCGCGGCGAGCGTTCAAGTTGGCCGATTGGTACCGCGCGCGCGGCGCGAAAGTAATCCTTGGCGGCCTGCATGTCTTGTCTTGCCCCGACGAATGCGCGCCCCACGCCGACGCGCTCGCGCTCGGCGACGGCGTCCAGCTCTGGCCGCGCATCCTGCATGACATCGAAAACAACTCACTGCACCCACGCTACGCGGCCACGTATGAAAACGACTACTGCGACGATCCCTCCCCTCGACGTAAAATTCTCCCCCGCCACAGCTTTCTCACCACTACCAGCCTGATCGCCACCCGCGGATGCCACAACCGCTGCGGCTTCTGCTATCTCGCGACCGACGGCCTGCGCATGCCCTATCGCATGAAGCGCCCGGAACAAATCGCCGCCGAGTTTCAGGAAGACGCCCAGCCCTACGCCGTCTTCATCGACAACAATCTCGGCTCGCGCCACGACTACCTGCACGCGCTGTGCGCGGCCTTGCGCCCGCTCAACAAAATCTGGAGCGCCGCCGTCACCATCGACGTCACCGACGATCCCAGCCTGATCCGCAACATGGCGCTCGCCGGATGCACGGGCGTGTTCGTGGGATTCGAATCGCTTTCCGACGACAACCTCGCCGACGCCCACAAGAAAACGCCGAAAACCTCCGACTACGCGCGCCGCGTCCGCATGCTCCACGATTACGGCATCCAGGTGAACGGATCGTTCGTCCTCGGCTTCGACCACGACCGCAAAGACGTGTTCGCCCGCACCGCCCAGTGGATCGAAGAAAATCGCCTCGAATGCGCCACCTTTCACATCCTCACGCCCTACCCCGCAACCCCGCTGTTTCATCAGATGGAATCGCAAGGCCGCCTCCTGCATCGTGACTGGACGCTCTATGACACCGGCCACGCTGTCTTTCAACCGAAACACATGACTCCAGCAGAGCTCGAACACGGCTACGCCTGGATCTACCAGCGACTGTTTTCGCATGCCTCTATCTGGCGTCGGCGACCGAGAGTCGAAACCTGGAAAGATCTGCAGACCATCCCGCTCTACCTCGCCATGTCGTACCTCTACAAACGTTCCAACCGCTTCTGGCATCTGCTGATCAAGCACGACCTGGTAAATCCCGTGTGGAAACCGCTGGTGGAGATGACGCGCCTGCGCCACGTGCGCTATCGGCGCCGGCTGGCCGAGCAGGATGCGCTCACCGCCAGTCCCGGACAAGTCGTCTCAGCCGGAGTGTGAAGTAAGAAACGCTCGTGGAGCCGAGCCGCCCCTCCACAAGCGTTTCTACGTGCTCTCGGCGATTCCTGCCGTCCGCATGTGCTAGTGTGCTCGCCAGGACAACCCGCGACCGTCCTCCGGAAAAATGATCGCCCGCATTTTCATAATGCTGCTGCTGCTCCTCCTGGTCTGGATCGCGCCATTACACGGCCAGAATCCACCCGTCAACGTTGCCGCTCCCGAACCGATCTCGACCGATCGGCCGGCCATCACCAACTCCAGCGTGGTCGTCCCGGTGGGCAGCCTGGTGGCGGAAAATGGCTTTCTTGAAACCGGCAGCCAGGGGCAGAGTATCGTCGACGGCCCGGAAACTTTGCTGCGCCTTGGCGTCGCCAGGAAAACTGAATTGCGGTTCACCCTGCCGGACTATTTCGACAACCTGAGCGCAGGACCCTCCACCTCGGGATTCGGAGACTTTGCCCTCGGCGTAAAGCAGCAGCTCGGCCCCACGCACGGCAAGTTCGACGTGTCCGCGATTCTGTTTGTCAGCTTCCCGACCGGCGCCACCGGCATTCCCAGCGGCGGCTACGATCCGGGATTCCAGGTACCGTGGTCGCGCGCGCTCTCCGCCAACTGGACTGCGGCCGGAATGTTCTCGTTGTACGCGCCCACTCAGGGCCGCACGCGCAACCTGACCGGCGAATCCACGTTCCTGTTCGACCGGCAATTGACCAAGCCCTGGGATGCGTTTATCGAATACGCAGGAGACTTTCCGGAAAACGGCGGCCCCCGGCACTTACTGCATTTCGGAACCGCGCTGAAGATCACTAAGCAGCAGCAGCTGGATTTCCACGTCGGCGTGGGCCTGTCGTCAGCCGCAGTCGATCACCTGATCGGCATCGGCTATTCGTTCCGATTGCAGCCGATCCATCGTTAGCGCGCGACCGCGTTTTCTTGCGATAAGATCAAAGCATGACTACTCCTGACGCGAAACCGGAGCCCGGCGCCGCGCCCGAGTCTCGCCCCTCCAACTTTATTCGCGACATTATTCTCGACGATCTGAAGACGGGTAAATACGCAGGCCGCGTGCAAACCCGCTTTCCTCCCGAGCCCAACGGCTATCTGCACATTGGCCACGCCAAAGCCATCTGTCTTGATTTCGGTCTCGCCGACGAATTCAGCGGACACACCAACCTGCGCTTTGACGACACCAATCCCGAAAAAGAAGAAACGGAATACGTGGAGTCGATCAAGGCCGACGTGCAGTGGCTCGGCTTCCACTGGGACGGTCTCTTCTACGCCTCGGATTATTTCGACCAGCTCTACGAGTGGGCGATCAAGCTGATCAAAGACGGCAAAGCCTACGTCGACGATTTATCGGCGGAAGAAATTCGCAAGTACCGCGGCACGCTCACCGAACCCGGGAAAAACAGTCCGCATCGCAACCGCTCGGAGGAAGAGAACCTGAATCTCTTCGAGCGCATGCGTGCCGGCGAGTTCCCGGACGGCTCCCGCGTGCTGCGCGCAAAAATCGACATGTCCTCGCCGAACCTGAATATGCGCGACCCCGTGATGTACCGCATCCTGCATGCCGAGCATCACCGCACCGGCAACAAGTGGTGCATTTATCCCATGTACGACTACGCGCACGGCCAGTCGGATTCGCTCGAAAAAGTTACGCACTCCATGTGCACGCTTGAGTTCGAGGACCATCGCCCGCTCTATAACTGGTTCATCCAGCAGCTGGGAATTTTTCCCTCGCAGCAAATCGAGTTCGACCGCCTCAACCTCACTTACACGCTGTTGAGCAAGCGCAAGCTCCTGCAACTGGTGCAGGAAGGCCGAGTGCGCGGCTGGGACGATCCCCGCATGCCCACGCTGAGCGGCATCCGCCGCCGCGGCTACACGCCGGAAGCCATTCGAAACTTCAGTGCGTCGATTGGCGTCTCAAAAACCACGGGCTCGATCGAGCTGGCCATGCTGGAACACTTCGTCCGCGAAGATTTGAACAAGCGCGCTCCGCGCGTGATGGCAGTGCTGCGTCCGCTGAAAGTCGTGATCGCTAACTATCCCGAAACTCAGATCGACGAACTGGACGCAGTCAACAATCCCGAGGACGAAAGCGCCGGCTCGCGCAAGATTCCATTCTCGCGCGTGCTCTACATCGAGCAGGACGACTTCCGCGAAGTCCCTCCGCCGAAATATTTTCGCCTTTCGCCCGGACGCGAAGTCCGCCTGCGCTACGGCTATTTCGTGACCTGCACCAGCGTGGTGAAAAACGAAAAGGGCGAAGTGGTCGAAGTGCACTGCACCTACGATCCCGCGAGCAAAGGCGGAAACTCTCCCGACGGCCGCAAAGTAAAGTCGACCATCCACTGGGTCTCAGCCGCGCACGCCATCGACGCCGAAGTGCGCATCTACGAAAACCTCTTCACCAAGGAAAATCCCAGCGACGTGGACCCGGGCAAAGATGTGCTGGACAATCTCAACCCCAACTCGCTGGAGATCATCACCGACGCGAAAGTAGAACCGTCTCTGACCAATGCCCCAGCCGGCACTCGCTATCAATTCGAGCGCCTGGGATATTTCTGCGCCGACCCCAACTCGAAGCCCGGGAAGCCGGTATTCAACCGCACGGTCGCGCTGAAGGATGCCTGGGCAAGGGCGGAGAAGAAGCAGGGCGGAAAATGATAGAGCTCGATGCCCTGGTCCGGTGAATGAACGCCAGGGACTATTGGCATCCTGGGGCGCAGCTTTTCGCGCCGAAGGACCTACGCAATCTTCGCAGGTTCCATAGGTCCTTCGCTTTGCTCAGGGCGGCAGACTGTTTGGAGCGACCAGAATGAGGAATACCCGTTCACTTCGCTCTTGCCGCCGTTTCCACCCCTGCCAGCATCTTGTCCAAATCTTCCCGCGACAGGTAGCGCCCGTTCACAACCACCGCGGCGATCCTCTGGGTGTTGCGGATGTCGTCGAGCGGATTCGCATCCAGCAGAACCAGATCGGCCAGTTTCCCCTTCTCGACCGTTCCGAGACGATCCTCCATGCCTAGAAACTTTGCGGGATTGAGGGTCGCGGTTTGCAGCGCTTCCAGCGGTGTGAATCCCGCGGCCACAAATCTTTGGAGTTCTTCATGCAGGCTGAATCCGGGAAAAACATAAACGCCGGGAGGCG
>Ga0209415_10014383_pt1 | contig 12927 bp, 13 predicted proteins | sample PeaSoiSIISIP2007_FD_187696 | JGI IMG/M metagenome (GOLD analysis project Ga0209415, IMG submission 187696) | Peat soil microbial communities from Weissenstadt, Germany - SII-SIP-2007 (SPAdes) (version 2) | ecosystem: Environmental > Terrestrial > Soil > Wetlands > Peat | place: Germany...
TAGGGCAGGGCGTTGTAGGTGGTTTTTTCAAAGCTCACCGTGAGAATCATGTCGCCGCCGCCCTGCCAGGGCGGCATGCACTCGAGCAGCGCTTCGCGGCCGTAAAGCACGCCAATGCCGGTCGGCGCGAACAATTTGTGCCCGGAAAACGCGTAAAAATCGCACCCCAGCTCCTGCACATCGACCGTCGTGTGCGGTACCGCCTGCGCGCCGTCGATGAGCGTGGCGATTCCGCGCGCCTTGGCCGCGGCGATCAAGCGCCGCACGGGAAGCACCGTACCGAGCGCATTGGACACATGTGCGCATGCGAACAGACGGGTGCGCGGGCCGAGCAGCGCTTCGACGGACTCGACGTGGACCTCGCCGCTCGCGTTCATGGGCGCGACCTTAAGCTTTGCGCCCGTCTGTTCGCAGACGATTTGCCACGGCACGATGTTGGCGTGATGCTCGAGGTGGGTGATGAGCACCTCGTCCCCGGCCTTGAGCAGCGGTCTCGCATAGCTTTGCGCGACCAGATTGATCGCTTCGGTCGTGCCGCGTACGAAAACGACCTCGTGGCGCGAGCGCGCATTGATGAACCGCACAAGCCGGTCGCGCGCTCCTTCGTACAGGGCGGTCGCTTCCTGGCTTAGGGTGTGTACGCCCCGGTGTATGTTGGCATGGTGATGGCGTTCGTAGTCGTCGACCGCGTCGATGACCGCATTCGGACGCTGCGCCGAGGCGCCGTTGTCCAGGTAGGCGAGCGGCTTGCCGTGCACCAAGCGCTGCAGAATCGGAAATTCTGCGCGAACCGCCCGCACATCGAAGGGGGAGCGCTGATCGCGCACGGCCACGCTGCTCATCGGAAACTCCGCAGCACTTGCGAATCCGGCAATTGAGCGATCAGCGCGTCCTCGATGGCGGAGCGAGCCGCGCTCAGGGACATGCCGGTCAGCGCGTCGGCCAGGAACGCATAGATGAGCAGGCTTTGCGCCGTCCCGCGATCCAAGCCGCGCGAAAGCATGTAAAAGAGCATGTCGGGGTCCAGCCGGCCGGTGGTGGCGCCATGAGCGCACTTGACCTCGTCGGCGTGGATTTCCAGCTGCGGCCGCGAATCGATTTCGGCGGAGTCCGACAACAGCAAGCCGCGGCAGGACTGCTGCGACTCGGCCTGTACCGCCCCGGCCTCGACCACGACCTTGCTGTTGAAGATCACGCGGCTGGTGCCGCTCGCGATCGAGCGCGCCGTTTGCTGGCTTCGGGTATGCGCTGCGTGGTGCGTGGCGATGTTCACGCAGTCGACTTGGCGCTCCTCGTGGCCCACCAGCAGCGAGTAGCTGTCGAGGCAGGCGCCCGGCTCATTCAAGTGCGCGTCTAGCGAGGCGCGCACTAAGCCGCCGCCCAATGCGATGGTGAACTGCTTGCACCGGCTTCCCCGCTGCTGAAGCACGTCCAGCGAGTCGATATGCGTGCAGGCGGAGCCGGTCGCAAATATGCGGTAGTGCTCGATCGCGGCGTCCTGCCCGAGGGCCAACTGCGTGGCGGAATTGCACAGTGGCGTCCATTCGCCGCGCTGAACATGATGCTCGATGATGGTGGCATTCGATCCGGGTGCCGCATCGACGATGACCCGAGGATAGGCGATGGTGCCGGGGCGGTCCGCCGCCGCCGTGTGCACGATGACCAGCGGGGCGGCGAGATTGCCGCTGATCTTGAGGTACAGCCCGTCGGTGAATAACGCGGTGTTGAGCAGCCCCCAGCGCGCGCCGTCGGCGTCCGACAACGGTGCAAGATGGCGCGCCACGAGATCCGGATTTACTCTAGATAACTCTCGTAAACTATTGATTTCAAAATAGTTTGATCCCGCGTCAATGCGCGCGCCTGCGTTTGTGTGCGCGGGCAGCACCGGAAAGCCGTTCACCATAGGGATGGTGGCGAGGCGCTCTCCGATGCGCCACGAGTCAAGCGCATCGGCGGCGCCGACCGAACCTGCCGGCGCGCGCGGCGCATCGATGAAACTCTCTGCGGCCAAGCGGCGCAGATTGGTGTAGCGCCAGCTTTCATCGCGCGTGGTCGGCAGCCCCAAACGCAAAAACCGCCCCATAGCCTCCGCACGCAGCGCCGACAGAGGGTCGCGTGCAGACCACGGTTCGCGCCTCGGCGAATCCGATTGGCGCGCAAGCCATTGCGCTTCGAAGGATCGAAGCGCGGCAGTGGTCGCTGCGGCGACGGCGAATGGCTGCGGCGAGCTCATGCGACTTTGCTCTCCTTGACCCAATCGTAGCCGCGCCGCTCCAGTTCCAGCGCGAGCGAACGATCGCCCGATTTCAGGATGCGGCCCGCGGACAGCACATGCACCTTGTCCGGCACGATGTAGTCGAGCAAGCGCTGGTAATGGGTCACCAACACCACCGCGCGTTTGGAGTCGCGCAGGCTGTTCACGCCCGTCGACACCACCTTCAACGCGTCGATATCCAGGCCCGAATCCGTCTCATCGAGGATCGCGAGCTTGGGCTCCAACACCAGCATTTGCAGAACTTCGTTGCGCTTTTTCTCGCCCCCGGAAAAACCTTCGTTCACGCCGCGCGTGAGGAAGGTCTCGCTCATTTGCATGAGCTTCATCTTTTGTTTGATGAGCGCCAAGAACTCGTACGCGTCGACCTCCGGTTCGCCGGCGACTTTGCGTTTGGCATTGAGCGCCGCCTTCAGCAAGTAAACGTTGTTGACGCCCGGAATCTCCACCGGGTATTGAAAGCCCAGAAAGAGACCGGCGCGTGCACGCTCCTCGGCGGGCAACGCGAGCAGGTCGCGTCCCTCGAACAGGACCGAGCCGCCGGTGACTTCATAATCCTCCCGGCCGGCCAACACCTGGGCGAGGGTGCTCTTGCCGGAGCCGTTCGGGCCCATGATGGCATGCACCTCGCCGGCTTCGACCTCGAGATTGATTCCCTTGAGGATCTCTTTGCCCGCCACGCGAGCGCTCAAATCGGAAATTCTCAGCAACATTGTTTCCTCGAACCCGCGATCAACCGACCGCGCCTTCCAAACTCACGCTCAGCAGGTTTTGCGCCTCCACGGCGAATTCCATCGGCAGCTCCTTGAACACCACCTTGCAAAAACCGCTGACGATCATATTGACCGCGTCTTCCGCGCCGATGCCGCGCTGCAGGCAGTAGAACAACTGATCCTCGCCGATTTTCGAGGTGCTGGCCTCGTGCTCGACCGTCGCCGTGGGATTCTTGACTTCCATGTAAGGGAAGGTGTGTGCGGCGCATTTCGCGCCCATCAGCAAGGAATCGCATTGGGTGAAATTGCGTGCGCCGGCGGCGCTCGGCAAAATCTTCACCAGGCCGCGATAGGTGTTCTCGGCATGGCCCGCCGAAATTCCCTTCGAAACTATCGTGCTCTTGGTATTGCGGCCGATGTGGATCATCTTGGTGCCGGTATCGGCCTGCTGATAATTGTTGGCGACCGCAACGGAATAGAATTCACCGATCGAATTCTCGCCCTTCAACACGCAGCTCGGATATTTCCAGGTGATGGCCGAACCGGTTTCCACCTGTGTCCACGAGATCTTGGAATTACGGCCGCGGCACTCGCCGCGCTTGGTGACGAAATTGTAGATTCCGCCGAGCCCGTTCTCGTCCCCCGGATACCAATTCTGCACGGTCGAGTACTTGATCTGCGCATCGTCCAACGCGATCAACTCCACTACCGCCGCATGCAGTTGGTTCTCATCGCGCATCGGCGCGGTGCAGCCTTCCAAGTAGCTGACGGACGCGCCTTCGCCCGCGACGATCAAGGTGCGCTCGAATTGGCCGGTCTTGGCCGCATTGATTCGAAAATAAGTGGACAGCTCCATCGGGCAGCGCACGCCCGGCGGCACGTAGACGAAAGAGCCGTCGGAGAACACGGCTGAATTCAGCGCAGCGAAGAAATTATCCCCCGGGGGCACGACGCTGCCCAAATAGCGCTCGATCAATTGCGGATGGTCGCGAACCGCGTCCGAGAACGAGCAAAAGATGACGCCGGCCTTACCGAGCTTCTCCTTGAAGGTGGTGGCGACCGATACGCTGTCGAATACGGCATCGACCGCAACTCCTGCGAGGCGCGCACGCTCATGCAGCGGTACGCCGAGCTTGGCATAAGTGGCGAGCAGCTTCGGGTCCACCTCATCGATGCTCTTCGGCGCATTCTGCGGCGCGCGCGGCGCGGAGTAATAAGATATGTCCTGATAGTCGATCGGCTTGTAGTGCACGTGGGCCCAAGTGGGCTCCTGCATGGTTTGCCAGTGCTGAAACGCCTTCAGGCGCCAATCGAGCAAAAACGCGGGCTCCTTCTTCTTGAGCGATATCGCGCGCACGACGTCCTCGTCGAGCCCGGGCGGCAAACTATCGGATTCGATATCCGTGACGAAGCCATGCCGGTACTTTTGGCCGATGAGCGCTTCGACGTCTTGTGATTTGCTTGACACGATTGAATTCCGGTTCAGGTTGCGCGCACGCTCAGGACGCGTGGCGGCGAATTTCGAAAGCCAGGTTCGAGACGCGCACCGAGGTTGAATCGAGGCCGGCCAATTGACGCAGCGTCACATCCTCCAAGGCACGCCGGATCGCGGCATTGACGCGCTGCCATGCGCCGCCGGTTCGGCACTGCCGCTCGATGCCGCATTGGCTCGAGGCACCGCTGCATTCGGTAATGGCGATCGGGCCTTCGAACACGTCGAGAATTTGCGCCGCGGTGATTTGCTCCGGATCGCGTGCAAGGCGATAGCCGCCGAGGGAGCCGCGCGAGGAGATCACCAGCCCGGCGCGTTGCAAGCCCTTCAGCACCTTGCTCACCGTCGGTCGGCTGAGGCGCGTGCGCTCCGCCAGCTCCGCCGCGGCGCGATGCCGCAGCGGTTCTTGCGCTAGACTCGCCAATACGACGGTTGCATAGTCGGTCAATTTGCCCATTCGCAACATGATGAATTGCCTTTGCTCGAGCGGTCCTGCATGTGGGACTATTTTAGTCCTATTTAATACGAAGTACCAGCCCGGGCGCGGAATCATCGTGATTTTGTTATCCTTGTAGGGGTTATCCCCCGAAATACATCACTGAGACACTTTAAGCCATGAACACCGAAGAGCTAACCGCTACAGCACGTGCATTGGTCGCCAAGCACCGGGGCATTTTGGCCGCCGACGAGAGCGGCGGCACCATTGCGAAGCGCTTTGCGAGCATCAAGCTCGAGTCGACCGAGGAGAACCGGCGCACCTATCGCGAGATGCTGTTCACGGCGCCGGGTGCGGGCGAATTCATCAGCGGCGTGATCTTGTACGACGAAACGCTGCGCCAGAAGACCAAGTCGGGCGTGCCTTTTCCGACGTATTTGAGCCAGCACGGAATGATCCCCGGCATCAAGGTCGACACGGGCGCCAAGCCCTTGGCCGGATTTCCCGGCGAGACCATCACCGAAGGGCTCGACGGTCTGCGCGAGCGTCTTGCGGAGTACCGCAAGTTGGGCGCGAGATTCGCCAAATGGCGCGCGGTGATCGACATCGGCGCCGGCATTCCGAGTGCCTACGCGATCGATGCCAACGCGCAGGCGCTGGCGCGCTATGCGGCTCTATGCCAAGAGGCCGGCATCGTGCCGATTGTGGAGCCCGAAGTGCTGATGGACGGCGGCCACTCGTTGCAGCGCTGCGAAGAGGTGACTAACGCCGTGCTCCAAAGGGTATTCGGACATTTACACGCGGCGCGGATTGTTCTGGAGGGCATGTTACTCAAGCCGAACATGGTCATAGCGGGCAAGAAATGCGCGGAGAAGGCCTCCGCTGAGCAGGTCGCGGAAGCTACGCTGCGCACGTTGAAGCGGCACGTGCCCTCCGCGGTGCCCGGCATCGCCTTTTTGTCGGGCGGCCAGAGCCCGACCGAAGCGACGCTGCATTTGAGTCTGATGAATGCCGCGGGACCGGCGCCGTGGGCGCTCACGTTCAGCTATGGGCGCGCCCTGCAAGAGACGGCCCTGCAGGCCTGGAGCGGCAGCCCCGCGGCTTTCGCGGCCGGCCAGAAGGCGCTGTTCACCCGAGCCAAGCTCAATGGCCTGGCGGCGGGCGGTACCTACAAGACGTCGATGGAAAGCGCGGCGGCTTAGTCCTTCGCGCTGCCGGCGAATCCGCGCCTCACGGCGCGGCGTTCAAAGCTCAAGCAAGTCCTTGAATCAAACTACATCCATCGTCGAGATCCGAAATCTGGGTTATGCCGTGAGCTCCCGTGCGGTGTTCGCCGGCCTCGACATGGATATTGCGCGCGGACGGGTGACCGCCATCATGGGGCCGAGCGGCACGGGTAAGACCACGTTGCTGCGCCTGATCACCGGCCAGGCGGTCGCCGACAGCGGCTCGATCCACGTGGCCGGGACCGATATGCGCAGCGTGCGCCGCGCCGATTTGTACGTGCTGCGTCAGCGCATGGGCATGCTGTTCCAAAATGGGGCGCTGCTCACCGATTTGAGCGTTTTCGAGAATGTCGCCTTTCCGCTTCGCGAGCATACGGACCTGCCCGAGCGGCTCATCCGCCAATTGGTGCTCACCAAGCTGCAGGCGGTGGGTCTGCGCGGCGCGGCGCCGCTCATGCCGGCCGAATTGTCCGGAGGTATGACCCGGCGGGTGGCTTTGGCACGCGCAATCGTGATGGATCCGGAGATCTTGATTTACGATGAGCCGTTCGTCGGCTTGGATCCGATCTCCATGGGCGTCATATTGCGGCTGATTCGCCGTCTGAACGACGCTCTCGGTCTGACCAGCATCGTCGTGTCGCACAACGTGCAGGAAATTTCGACCGTGGCCGACACGGTGTTCTTGTTGTCGGGCGGCAAAGTCGTGGCGCGCGGCACGCCGCAGGAGCTGCAATCCTACCCGTCGGACGTCGTGCGGCAGTTCGTCGGCGGTTTGCCCGATGGACCGGTTCCGTTTCACTATCCCGCTATTGACTATTTCAGCGAGCTTTTGGCGCAGGGCGAGGATCATTGAACCCAATAAGAGAGCTTTGGAAGAGCCTCAAAGAAACGCTGCAGGACCTGGGCGCGATCACGCGGTTCCTGCTGCGCCTGATCGCCCATTCGCCGCGCGCGCTGTTGCGGTTCGAGTTGATCGTGCAGCAGGTTTTCAATTCGGGCGCCTTGTCGCTGGTCATCATCATGCTGTCCGGCCTGTTCGTCGGCATGGTCCTCGGACTGCAAGGCTTTCAACTGCTGCAGCGATTCGGTTCGGAGGAGGCCTTGGGCACCGCGGCGACGATCGGCTTGGTCAAGGAGCTGGGTCCCGTGGTCACGGCATTGCTGTTTGCCGGACGTGCCGGCACCGCATTGGCCTCGGAGCTCGGTTTGATGCGCGCCACCGATCAATTATCGGCGATGGAAATGATGGCAGTTGATCCGATACAGAGAGTGGTGGTGCCTCGCTTCCTGGGCGGAGTCATCACGATGCCCTTGCTCGCGGCGATCTTCAGTCTGATCGGCATCTACGGTGCGCAGCTCGTGGGTGTGCAAATCATGGGCGTCGATTCGGGCAGCTTCTGGTCGCAGATGCGGGCCTCGGTCGACCTGCGCGACGTCAACGAAGGCATTGTCAAGAGCTGCATATTCGGCATCGCGTGCAGCCTGATCGCCGTGTACGAGGGCTATTACGCGACACCCACCGCCGAGGGAGTGGGGCGCGCCACCACGCGTACGGTGGTCACATCGGCCGTGGTGGTGTTGTTCTTGGATTATTTGCTTACCGCGGCGTTTTTGTAAGAGGGTATCGTAATGAGCAAGTCGAGTACGTTGAATCTGGGAACGGGAGCCTTTGTGGCGCTCGGCTTCGCGGCATTGGCATTCCTGACCACGCAGACGACCAGCCGCGGCTTGCATTTCGCCAGCCCACCGCACTACGACGTGACCGCGAAATTCGACAATATCGGTGATTTGAAGGTGGGCGCACCGGTCTCCATGTCGGGCGTCGAGATCGGGCGAGTGGCGCGCATCGACCTCGACACCAACGAATACAAAGCGGTCGTGCTGCTGCGGCTGAATGCCAAGTACAACCAGATTCCCACCGACAGCGATGCAAGCATCTACACTCAGGGCCTGCTCGGGGGTAAATTCATCGGCCTGACCGCCGGAGGCTCCGACACGTATTTGAAGGACAAGGGTCAGATCGATTTCACGCAGTCGGCGTTCGTGCTCGAAAACCTGATCGGCCAATTGGTCGCGAATTTTGCGAAAAGTTCCGGCACATCGGGCTCCGCGCCCGCAAAAGAGGATGCACCGGCGCGCGTGGAGAAAGCCAAATGAAGAAACCTGTATTGCGCACGCGGCCGTTGTTCGCGCTCACCCTGTGTGTGGTGGTCGGCGCCGCGGTGCCGGGCATACGGACGCAGGCCGATGCCCAATCCCAAGTGCCGGGCGCGCCGGCAACGGCCGCGCCAGAGGCCGCGAACACACTGGGGCCGCAGGAGCTGATCGAAGATTCCGCGAGGCGCATGCTCGCCGAATTGGATGCGCACCGCGCGATATACGCCCAGGACCCGGCGAAGCTCGATTCGCTGGTCGCCAACGTATTGCTGCCGCATTTCGACAGCGATTACGCCGCCAGGTTGGTGTTGGGCAGCAGCTGGCGGACCGCCACGCCCGAGCAGCGCAAGCGCTTCGTGGACGCGTTCTATCACTCGTTGCTGAGTAATTACGGCAACGCGCTGCTCAATTTCACCGCCGATCGGTTCGTGATCCTGCCTTACCGGGGAGACCCGGGCGAGACCACGGCCACCGTGCGCACGGAAGTCAAGAAATCCTCGGGCGAAAAGGTGCCGGTCAATTTCAGTCTGCGCAAAACGGATGCCGGCTGGAAGGCGTGGGACGTCGTGATCGAGGGCATCTCGTACGTGAAGAGCTTCCGCACGGACTTTGCCGCGGAGATTCAGCAGAAGGGACTGGATGAAGTCATCGCGCGGCTCGAGAAGGATAACGAGGCTCGCGCCGGCGGCGGCAACAAGTGAACAAACGGGTCCACGAAGCGGCCGCTCTCGAGCCGACCGAGGACGGGCGCGCCCGCGTCGTCGGTTCGCTGGGCTTCTCGACCGTAAACGCGCTGCTGTCCGCGGGCAGCGATGCAATCCGTCGCGGCCAAGCGGGCGTCATTGACCTGGCCGGGGTCACGGATAGCGACAGCGCGGGTCTGGCCTTGCTGATCGAATGGCTGAGCGTGGCGCACGGAGCCGGGCAAAGCTTGCGCTACGATAACGTGCCCTCGCAGCTTCACCAGCTTGCCCGGTTGAGCGAAGTGGAGGAACTGATCGCGGTCGGGTGAGGCGTCAACCGATCCCCTCGCCGGGCGTTTGAATCATTACGTTCAATCGAAGGGGGTATTGCCGTGCGTAAGCTTGCTTCCATCGCGTTAGTGGTCGCTTTAGGGTTCTGCGCCGCAGGCTTAAGCTCCCGCGCTGAAGCAGGAGTCGTTGTCGGGGTGGGCATTGGGCTGCCGGGGATCGCATACCCACCGTTCCCCGCGCTGTACGCAGCTCCCTACTATTACCGGTATCCCCGTTATTACTACCCGGCTTTGGTGCCGTACGGGCTTCGCTACCAATACGGTCATGGGTTTCGCGGCTACGCCTACGGACCGCGCTGGCGCTAGGAGCGTCTGACTTCGGCTACTTCGGCTGCGAGCGGTCCGGAGCCGGGAAGTCCGGCGCCGCGCTCTCCGCCGCCGGTTGGTCGGGCGCCGAGCGGTCGGGGGCCGGAAAGTCGGATCCCGAACTGTCGGGAACCGGGACATCGGGCGCCAGTGCTGGCGCCGGTTCTTTGGGCGCGGGCGCCACCGCCGGGGGGGCCTTGGGATTTGGCGGGGAGGAGGTGTCCGGACTGTCCGGCTCCGGATCAATCAACGGCTCCTCGGTGATTTTGCCGTCGGACACCAAGAAGGCGCGGTGCGCCAGGTAGGCGTCGCGAATGAAGACATACGGATCGTAGACGTTCTTGAGCGTGGCATCCAACGGCAACAACGCGGCGCGGCGATCGATCAGTAAGGGCAGTAACAATCCATACTTCACGTCGGTATTGTTTATGTATTGACGCGGATTGGTATAGGCGTCGACGACCGTGGCCGGCGCGTCGCGCAGATCCGACGGTCCGAGCAGCGGCAACTCGAGGAAGGGGCCGGCATGCACGCCCCAATGGCCGAGGGTCTGGCCGAAGTCCTCATCGTTGCGGATCAATCCCGCGGAGGTCGCCGGGTCCAGCAGCCCGCCTATTCCGACCGTCGTATTGAGCAAGAACCGCCCGAGATCGTTGGCGGCTGCCATGAATTTCCCCTGCAACGCGTCGTTGATCATGACCGTCGTCGTATTGAGATTGGAGAAGAAATTGCTGATGCCCGTGCGGATGGGTTTGGGCACGGTGCGCACATAGGCGCGAGCAACCGGTTTGGCGATACCCCGGTCGATGGCGTCGTTGAATTTGTAGACCCCGCGGTTCCAAGATTCCCAAGGATCTTGCGGCGACCGCGGGCTGTTCGGCGGCAGCGTGACGCAGGCGCTCAACGTTGCCGCAGCGATGACCGCGAGCGCGTGGCGCGCCCCCCTTCTGATCAGCATGATAATTTATCGTTCTCCCTTGATATTGACCGCCGTGCAGCGTGGTGCGCGGATCGTGTTTCCTGGCCGCGTTCAATGGCGGCCGTTTCCGTTCCCGCTGTCGTCCGCGACCGTATTTTTTCGATTTTTTGGCATTGCCGCCCGCACCTCTTCGAGCATGGCGCTGATTCGCGCGCGCTGGATGGGGTTCAAATTAGGAAGCCCCAAGGCGAGTTGCAATTGATTCGAGGCCGTCAAGAGGTCGCCGTTCATCAGATAAAAATCAGCCATATAATAATACGAGTCGGCAACATTGCCGGCTGCATTCGCCGCCTTGGCAATGAGTCTCGCCTGATTGGGCGTCGGCTCCACTTGATTGAACAGATCGTCGAGAATCAGCTGCGCACGCTGATTGTCGCCCGCGCGCATCAAGGTTTCCGCCAGGCGTAGCGTGATCGGCACGTTGCGGGGAAACAGCACCAGGGCCTTGTCGAGGACGGCCTGCGACTCCTTGATCTGGCCGTTTGCGAGGTACGCCTGTCCCAGCGCGCCGTAAAACTGCGTCACTTTGGGGTATTCGCGCAGCAGCGCCTGCAGATCGGGTATGGCAGCGGCCGGATCCCGCGTATAGATGTCGGCGACCGCCTTGCCGTAGCGGTCTTGGACACTCAGGCCGCCACCATTCTTGAGCAGATGAGCGTAGTACTCGCGCGCAGTCTGCGGGTCCTGGACCAGGGATCTCAGGCGCTCGCGTATCAGCGTGTAGCTGAGCGAATCGGTGTGATAAATGCGCCCGAGCTGCGCCGCGCGATTGCGCGCTTCGGCGACGCGTTCGGCCGATAGCGGGTGATCGAGCAAGAATTCGATCTGCTTGGTTCGGCTCGGTTCCGGCCCGCTTCGCTCCAGAGCTTCGAAGAAACTCGCCATCGCCAACGGATCGTAGCCAGCGCTCGCCATCGTGCCGATGCCGACCCGGTCGGCCTCGAATTCCTGGGACCGTGTGTAATTGATCTGATGCTGAATGGCGGCGCTCTGGCTCGCCAGGATGGCGCCCTCCATGGCCCCCGGGTCGCCGCGCCCGGCCGTTGCGCCCAGCAGAATCGCGGCCAGCATGGCGGCCATCGACACCAGGCCGGCATGCGTTTGGTCGATCATGCCACGGACCAGATGCCGCTGGGTCACGTGCGCGGTCTCGTGCGCCATAACCCCGGCAAGTTCGTTTTCGTTGCGCGTGGCGATGATCAAGCCGCTGTTGATAGCAATGAAGCCGCCCGGCATGGCAAAGGCGTTGATGGCGGGGTCGCGCACCACGAAGTAGTTGAACTGGTGCTCGCCTTCCTCGGCATGGCTCGACAGGCTGTGGCCGATTTCTTGGATGTAATCGCTGACCTCGGGATCTTCGATGACCAATCCCTGGCCGCGCATTTGCCGGGCCCACATCCGGCCGACTTGATACTCCTCTTCGAGCGATACCGCAGCGGTGGCGGGACTGCCGAGGTCCGGCAGTTCTTGATCGGCTGCGCTCGGACCGGCGGCCCAGGCCACATTCATGCTGGCGCCGACCGTAAAAGCGGCCGCAAGCGCGCTCCAGGATCCCTTGGCGATCCAGGATTTCATGGCGGTTACCGATCTTACGAGCCTCATTATTCTCTCCGGCAAATCCCATTGGAGTGCCGTCGGTACCCCAAAGTTCGCGCATCCGTGCCGCGAAACCCCCTGCTTGGGCCCCAAAAAGCCCATTGCAAGGGTCAATTCAAAGAACTTCGGATGCATAGTCTGCCAGACGCGAACGCTCGCCGCGCATCAGCGTGATGTGGCCCGAATAAGTCCATCCGTGGAACCGGTTGACGACATAAGTCAGGCCGGTCGTGGTTTCGGTGAGATAGGGCGTGTCGATTTGCGCGATGTTGCCGAGACAGACCATCTTGGTACCCGGCCCCGCGCGCGTCACCAACGCCTTCATCTGCTTGGGCGTGAGATTCTGTGCTTCGTCGAGAATGATGAAGCGGTTGAGGAATGTCCGGCCGCGCATGAAGTTGAGGGAGCGAATCTTGATGCGATTGCGCAGCAAATCATTCGTTGCTGCGCGTCCCCAGCTGCCGCCTTCCTCATTATGCGTCAGCACCTCGAGGTTGTCCATCAAGGCGCCCATCCAGGGCTCCATCTTTTCCTCTTCCGTACCCGGCAGAAAACCGATGTCCTCGCCAAGCGGGACCGTGACACGCGTCATAATGATTTCGATGAAGCGGTTGCGCTCAAGCGTCTGCGCCAGACCGGCGGCGAGCGCGAGCAATGTCTTGCCGCTGCCTGCGGGCCCAAGCAGCGTGACCACATCGATGTCGGGATCGAGCAGTA
>Ga0209415_10014384_pt1 | contig 12927 bp, 7 predicted proteins | sample PeaSoiSIISIP2007_FD_187696 | JGI IMG/M metagenome (GOLD analysis project Ga0209415, IMG submission 187696) | Peat soil microbial communities from Weissenstadt, Germany - SII-SIP-2007 (SPAdes) (version 2) | ecosystem: Environmental > Terrestrial > Soil > Wetlands > Peat | place: Germany...
GCTTCTGGGGGAGCCCATGACAACCTGGTCGTATGCCTTGCCGCGCCTGCCTTGGCTGCGCGCGAAGTACGTGCTTTTTGTTTTCATCGGACTGATGCTGGCCTATGTTCTGGTTCACGACGAGAGCTTCCTGATTAACGCGAAGGATCCGGAATGGCCGCACATCCACCCGTTCCGCTGGTATCTGCTGCCGCACGGAATCGCAGGAGCTTGTGCTTTGCTGCTCGCGCCCATGCAGTTCTCGGATCGCCTGCGGCGGAGCTTCACCATGCTGCATCGCGTGATCGGCAGAGTTTACGTTGGCGGCGTGCTGATCGCCGCGCCGATGGGTTTCTACGTGCAATATTTCGAGGAACGGCTGGGCGCGCACCGGTCCTTCAGCCTGGCGGCCGCGACGCAAGCGGTTTCGTGGACTGTGACCACGCTGGTGGCGCTGGCGCTCATTCGTCAGGGGAAGGTCGAAGCGCACCGGCGGTGGATGACGCGCAGCTTCGCGGTGGCTTTGGTGTTTCTCGAGGTGCGCGTAGTTCTGGGCGTGACCGGCTGGGAACATCTGGGCCCCAGCACCGTCGAAACCGTGGTATGGGCGTGCAATGTGTTCGCCCTGCTGGCCGCCGACCTGGTGCTGCAGGTGCAGGAATGGCAGCGTTCGCGGCCGCTCCCGCGCACCGCGAAAATGGCGGCGGATTAAGTGTGATTCATCGCCGCGGATTCACGCGGATAGACGCGGATTCGTGAAAGGACTTCAGCCGCGCTTGGGCGAGACAGGCACACGTGTCGGCTCAATCCAAATTCACCACGGAGACACGGAGTCACAGAGAGAAATCGGAATAGGCTGGAACTGGTTTCACAAATCGGCTTTGGGTAGGGCCCGGCTTCAGCCGGGCCGTCAAGGGCCGCATCAACGCCGGGCTTTAGTCCCTGAGGGCCTGCCACTCGCCGGGCACGGTCATTTGTGAAACCAGTCCCGCAACCTGGAAGTCATCTTCCTTCGAACAATTCAAAAACCAACCGAGCGAATCTCTTGCTGGCAAGAGAAGGGCCATTTTAATTCTTAGTTTTCCTCGGTCTTCCACAGGGAAGAGGGGTCGTCCACAGCTTCTGCACAAGGGCATCGCGTTTTCTTGTTGCAGGCCGCGAAAAACTGCCGGAAAGTGAGCGTCAGCGAAAACGTGGGCGTTCCGAGCCTGCTGAATGATTGCGGCAGAGCCAGCAACGGCCGGCGATTTACGAGGGTGAACCGCCGGCGGACACTCCGGAAACGCGCGCAAGCGCGAACTGGTTGCCCGGGCGTTGCGGCCTCCTCCCCCGCTTGCTCTTCGGAGCAGGACTGGGCTGCTGGCCGTCGTAGCGGTTGCGGGCGCGTGATCGCAAGATCTTTTGATCGGCGATCATGGATCGGCAACCGGCTCCGGCAAATGCGGCACGCGCCGCTCTAGAGGCGGGTGTGCTGTCGGGCCGAAGCGGTCATTCCGCCGCCCTGCGGTGACAAAGCAGACGAGGAATTCCACGTGCGATGCGGCCGGGGTGGCTGGCCCCGGCCGCAATTGTTTTGGACGAAAGCTGTTTTCGACGAAGGCTGTTTTGGACGAAAGCGGATCGGTTCGGGCGGCGTTTTTTCACTCCGCTTCGTTTTTGCTGGCATTGTCTTCTGCCGGCGTTCGCCGCCAGCGTTTTCTCGCCGCCCTTCTTTTCGGCGGGATTCTTTTGTGCTGCAGTCGCTTACTGCTGCGGTAGGGTACTGTCCTAACTTAGCTTCTTCACCACAGAGTCACAGAGACGCAGAGAAACACAACTGCTGGGCAACCCCATCTCCTTCTGGCTCTAAAAGGCTCGAGGTCTCCTCCGTGACTGTTGGCGGTCCGAGGCTGACGGGTGATCCGGCGGCGCGGGCCAGCTGGCGGTGCGGAGGGAAGGAAGATCAGATCGTGAATCCCGAAAGTAGTCCGCGTCATCATGTTTAGTCTGCCGGGCGCGAGCATGATCTTTACTGGGCGGCAACGGCGAGCGGGCAGCCGATGATGGAGGTGAAGGGAATGGCGGAAAAGGTTGCGTTAGTGACGGGAGCGAGCGGCGGTTTGGGAACGCATGTGACCAAGGCTTTGCTGGACGCGGGATACAGCGTGGCGGGACTGGCTCCGGGAATCCGGGCGTCTGATTTTGCCAACCCGCGGTTCAGGGCGCTGCCGGTGACGATCGACAGCCTGGACGCGGCGAAGAAGGCGGCGGAGACGGTGATCGCGCAGCTGGGCAGGATCGATGTGCTGGCACACCTGGTGGGCGGGTTCGCGGGAGGGCAGACGGTCGCCGAGACGGACGACGGGACGTTCCAGCGGATGTTCGACATGAATGTGGGGAGCGCGTTCCACATGTTGCGTGGCGTGATCCCGCACATGCGGGCGGCGGGAGGGGGACGGATTATCGCGATCGGCAGCCGGGCGGCGGAGGATCCGGGGCCGGGAGTCGGGGCCTATAGCGCGTCGAAGGCGGCGCTGGTGTCGCTGGTGCGGACGGTGGCGCGGGAGAACAAAGACGCGGGGATCACGGCGAACGTGATTCTGCCGGGCACGATGGACACGCCCGGGAACCGGCAGGCGATGCCGGGCGCGGACCGGTCGCAGTGGGTCGAGCCGGGATCGGTCGCGAGCCTCATCGTGTGGCTGGCGGGAGATGGAGGGAAGGACGTGACGGGCGCGGCGATCCCGGTGTACGGGGGCGGGCTGTAAAAGGAGAGAAAAATCTTAAACCGCAGAGGACGCGGAGGACGCAGAGGACTGCATGGGTCCCCTTCGACGGGCTCAGGGCAGGCTGTGGGCTGCATTCTTACGCCGCTGCGCGGCTCAGCGATCTGCTTCAGAAATTCGCCTCGGGAACCTCAGGGGCTAAAGCCCCATTCATTTTGGGTTCGTCACGCGGCGCTAAAGCGCCGGTCTTCCACGGCGATGCATGGGCCTCCTTCGACGGAGAAAAACCTTAAACCGCAAAGGGCGCAAAGAACGCAAAGGAGTGCATAGGTCCCCCTTCGACTTCGCTCAGCTGGGAAAAACCTTAAACCACAGAGAACGCAAAGGAGAGCATGGATCCTCCTTCGGCTTCGCTCAGGGCGGGCTTTCGCTGCGCTGAGGATGACAGGGCGTCTTGTGAGGGGCTCTGGGGCTAAAGCCCCGTTCATTTTGGGCTCCTTTACGCGGCCCTGAAGGGCCGCTCTTCCACGGCGATAGATTGGTCCTTCGTGATGACAGACAGAAGTGGATAGGTCCCCTTCGGCTTCGCTCAGGGCGGGCTTTCGCTGCGCTCAGGATGACAGAGCGTCTGGTAAGGGCATCAGGGGCTAAAGCCCCATTCATTTTGGGCTCGTGACGCGGCGCTAAAGCGCCGCTCTTCCACGGCGATGCATGGGCCTCCTTCGACGGAGAAAAACCTTAAACCACAGAGGGCACAGAGGGCGCAGAGAAGTGCATAGGTCCTTCGCTGCGCTCAGGATGACAGAGCGTCTTGTGAGGGCATCAGGGGCTAAAGCCCCATTCATTTTGGGCCTCTTTACGCGGCCCTGAAGGGCCGCTCTTCCACGGCGATGGATTGGTCCTTCGTGATGACAGACAGAAGTACATAGGTCCCCTTCGACTCCGCTCAGGGCAGGCTTTCGCTGCGCTCAGGATGACAGGGCGTCTTGTGAGGGGCTCAGGGGCTCAGGGGCTAAAGCCCCATTCATTTTGGGCTCTTGACGCGGCGCTAAAGCGCCGCTTCCACGGCGATGGATAGGTCCCCTTCGACTCTCTTCCACATCCTTCAGGAATCCCGAAGTGGGACGTAGCTCTTTCGTAACTACCTTTAGTGCACAATTTTGGTTGCAGTTTAACATTCATGAAATATCTTCCCAGTAACATGGTTTCAGGGGGACTTGGAAGATGGCGTCAGCCCGCGTGGCGAGGTCGTTGCCGTTGCAGGTAGCCGCGGTGTGCTATCGGCGGCGAGGGAACGAGGTGGAATTCCTGCTGGTGAACACCAACGGCGGGAACAAGTGGACGTTCCCCAAAGGGTCGACCGATCCGCGGCTGTCGCACAGCCAGGCGGCGGAGCGGGAGGCGGCCGAAGAAGCGGGCGCGATGGGCACGATCGAGCCGCGGCATTTCCATCTGTACATTCATTCCAAGGGCGTGTTCTGGCAGCCGGGCGGGGTGCAGGAATTTGTGGTCAAGGCGTTTCTGATGGAAGTGGACCAGATGCGTCGGCCGGAGGAAGGAAACCGGCGGCCGACGTGGGTGACGCCGGAAGAGGCCAAGCGGCGGCTGGCCAAGGGGCGGGAAGTGAAGTACTCGCACGAACTGGAAACCGTGATTGACCGGGCGCTGGAGCGCATTCAGTTTCATCACGAGCTGTGGGGTTCGAACGGCGGGCGCGGTGCGAGGCCGGAGGCTCAGTCCGGCGACGCGATGGTCAGCGCAGTGTGGCCGTAGGGCGCGGGCTGCGCGGTTTTTTCACCACGGAGTCACGGAGGCACGGAGAAACCCAGCTGCTTGGAAAAGCCCATCCCTGAAACACAAATTCCCTTCATTTGTTTTTTTCACCACGGAGTCACGGAGACACGGAGAAACCCAGCTGCTAGGCAAAGGCCTACGCTTCCGGTTTTTACAGGCTCACCCCAAGCCACTTATGAGACCAGTTGGCTTTGTTGAGATGCTCGGAGAAGCTGAAACAGCCGTGGAAGAGCGGCGCTTTAGCGCCGCGTAAGCATGCCGCCAGGACGGCTGGGCTTTAGCCCCAGGGCCTAAAGGCCATTCCTCAGGGAAACGGGGAACGCGGCCCTGAAGGGCCGCTCTTCCACGGCGATTTCGGCGTTCTCGCGAGAACGAACGTGGGCTGTCGCAGGGAAAGCGTTAGCGGCGAACCATGGCGAGGGTACGCCTCGCTGTGCTCGGCGGGGCGGACGAATGCGTCCGCCCCTACATCCGTCAGAGCGCGGGCGGACAGGTACGGATGGGGGCGAGTGTCCGGGAGTAGGTACACTCTCGTGCTGGCCTGAACGTTACTTCGCAAGCGACTTGGCTGGCGGGCTCCGTTACAATCCACACAGATTCCACAATTCAAGACAAACCTTCCAGCCAGCAGCGCTGCTGGAAGAGGATGCCCGCCAATGCGAGCCATGGCCAAAACCATCTCTGCCTGCCTGACGCTGTGCCTGAGTGTGGGCGCGTGGGCGGAAGGCGCGGCGGCGGGGGCGAGAGGCTCGCATACGCCGTCGATCCGGCTGCCGGGTGCGGCCTATAACGCGATGGAGACCATTAATGCCGAGCACATTCGCTGGCATGTGCGGTATCTGTCGCACGATCTGCTGGAAGGGCGGGGAACCGGGCAGCGGGGCGGCGACATCGCGGCCGAGTACATGGCCACGCAATTTGCCGAATACGGGCTGAAACCGGCGGGCGACCATGGCACCTACATGCAGAAAGTTCCGCTGGTGGGAATCACGACCCTGCCGGAGACGCAGTTCGCGCTGGTGCCGCGGCAGGGCGAGACCATGAATCTCAAGCCGCTGGATGATTACGTGGCCTACGACCAGACCCAGCAAGCGCAGTCGGATGTAGATGCGGAGATTGTCTACGTGGGATATGGGATTGAGGCGCCCGAGTACAACTGGGACGACTACAAGGGCGTGGACGTGCGGGGCAAAGTGTTGCTGATGCTGGTGAACGAGCCGCCTTCGGATGATCCGAAATTTTTCAAGGGCAAGGCGCTGACCTACTACGGCCGCTGGACTTACAAGTACGAAGAAGCGGTGCGCAAAGGCGCGGTGGGAGTGCTGCTGGTGCATCAGACCGAAATGGCGAGCTATCCGTGGGAAGTGGTGCGGAACTCGAATTCGGGGGAAAAGTCGTTTTTGAAGCTGGAAGGACCGGGGCTGAAAGTGGCTTCGTGGATTCATCTGGACGTGGCCAGAAGGCTGGCGTCGGCTTCGGGGACGGACCTCGACAAGATGATGAAAGATGCGCAGGCGCGGGAGTTTCGTCCGGTGAGTCTGGGCACGAAGCTGAAAGCGCACATGGTGAGCAAGGTCCGCAATTTCGAGTCGAACAACGTGCTGGCCATTCTGCCCGGCTCGGATCGGCACGTGGCGGACGAAGCCGTGATGTACACGGCGCACTACGATCATTTCGGCATTCGTCCGGACATGCCGGGGGATAACATTTTTAACGGCGCCAACGATAACGCGACGGGATGCGGCATTCTGCTGGAAATTGCGCGGGCGTTTGGCACGGCGGCGCAGCGGCCGCGGCGGTCGATTCTTTTCGCGGCGGTCACGGCGGAGGAGCAGGGACTGCTGGGGTCGGAATATCTGGGGAAACATTCGCGGATTGCCGTGAGCAAGATCTCGCTGGACCTGAATTACGACGACGTGAAGCCGCTGGGCGCGCCCGAGGAAGTGGAAGTCTCAGGGGCGGAGCGGACGACGTTCTATCCGGCGGTGGAGGCGATGGCGAGGGAATTCCGGCTGGCGATCCGTCCGGATGCGCGGCCCGAGGCGGGACACTTCTATCGGTCGGATCATTTCAGCATGGCACGGGTCGGGATTCCGGCGTTCTCGATCAACGAAGGCATGAAGTATAAGGGACACACGGAAGCCTGGGGGATAGAACAGGAGCGGGAATTCGTCGAGAAGCACTATCACCAGCCGAGCGATGAGTACCATCCGGAGATGGATTTCACCGGCGACTCGGCGATGGCGCGATTTGGATTTGCGTTAGGCTGGGATGCGGCCAGCTTGCCCAAGCTGATCGAATGGCAGCGCGGAGATGAGTTTGAGGCGGCGCGGGTGAAGGGACAGCAGTAGACCGGGCGCCGTCCTAGTTTAGTTTCTTACCACGGAGTCACGGAGTCACAGAGAAACACAACTGCTTGACTTGCAGCCGTCCTTCGAGTTCCCACGTCTCGCAAAGGAGGGGGCTGTTAGGAAACTCGTGCCGTCCGCTAAAGCGGACTCGATTCTTTCCAATTTGCCTTCCCGGCACATCCGTGCCGGGCTTTCACATGGCGCCGCTACGCGGCTGGCCTGTTATTCATTCCAGGGCGTGTGAACCACCCCGCCCACCCTATCCGCAAAGAACGCGGATAGGATGGGGCACCCGAGGCGTCTGAACCACCTCGCCCACCCTTTCGCAAAAAGCGCGAAAGGATGGGGCACCCAGCTCGGGATGACGCCGTCGTTGAAGGTGAAGATGGTCAAAGTCCAAACTGAGCAACCCCATAACCTCGGTAACTTGGGGCCCTCAGTTCTGCATGCTAACCTCAATATGTAGTTTTGTAATCAGCGACTTCCGAACAGAAAACCTGTCTGGATGCCACGAATTCCTATTTTCCGACTGGGAGGGGCGCCGGAGAAGCCGGCGCTGCCCGATCTGGCTGCCGCCACGCCCGGCATCCCGCTCGAAGGCTTGAGCCTGGGCGTGGACAATCTGCGCCACGATGTGATGCTGAGTGCGCGCTTTGTGGAAGCGGCGCGGGCGCAGATCGTGCGTCTGATAGCGCGGCATGGGGAGCTAGAGGGATTGCTGGCGGCCGAGTCGACGACGCCGACGCCGGGGCCATCGTGGCTGCGCAACCTGGCGGGGAAGACGACGCGGCCGAAGAACGATCCGGGAGAGTGGAAGTCGCTGCTGACCGAGCTGCAGGTGGCTTCGCTGAACCGCGCGAAAAAAGAAGCCAAGCCGGCGGTGGATGTTCTGGGGCGGCTGGCGGTGAACAAATTCCTGCGCCAGGAAATCAACGCCCAGTTTGCCCAGGTGCTGGAGCGCTGCCGGGTGCTGCTGAAAAGCTACGACAACATGCGCCAGCAGAAGGCGCACGAGTACCGGGAGCGGCTGGGAGCGTTCCAGGTACGCAAGAAGATCATTCTGCGCAAGGCCGGCCAGGAGCTTTTTGAGACGCTGCGGGAAGTGGAGAAGAGCACGCTGGGGCGGATGCGGCGGTCGCTGTTCGGGGCGGATATCAGCGATGCCGGGGTGGTGACCTACCCGCTGTTCGTGAACCGGCTGCTGTTTTCCGAAGATGGGCGCGATGATTATCTCTGCGCCGAGCATTACGTCATGCTGGGCAACTGGGACCGCGATCCCGACCGCTACGGCCGGTTGCGCGAGGTGGCGTCGGTGTTTTTGCGTTCCCTGTACGGCGGGGAAACCAGTGCCGAAACGCTCGACAGCTGGATGAATGTGCCGCCGAATGCGCGCCTGCTGGTGGGAAGCGGGACGCCGGAGGATTCCGACGACGGGTTAGCGCAGCAGGAGCGCCTGGCGGCGTGGGTGCGGCTGCTCGAAGACGAGCACATCATGGAAAACGTGATCGCGTCGTATCACGTGGTGCCGCTGCTGGCCGAATACGCGCCGCGCATCAATCCGCAGCAGTTGAAAAATGCGTTGATCGATCGCACCGAGTGCGACCGCGTGGAGCGCATGATTCAGGAGTTCAGCAAGCTCTCGCCCAACAGCTTGTATGCGGCGGTGGCGAAAGTCGCCGCTTGCCGCGGCACCGAGCGCGCCAAAGTGGCGGCACGGTTTTTGGGAGACTTCTTCCACTACCACCGCGATCTGCGGGGCCTGGAGACTCTGAACGGCGCTCTGGATTCGGTGAACATCGTTCCCAACGAGCGGCTGCAGGAACTGTCGCGGGTGAACGGCACACTCTACGAATTTCTGCTCCCCGAAGAAGAAGAAAAAACCGACTCGGACCGGGTGCTGCGCCACGTGGTGCTCAAAGCCGACGTGCGCGATTCGACCCGCCTGACGCGGATGATGATGGATAAGGGCTTGAATCCGGCTTCGTACTTCAGCCTGAATTTTTATGATCCGGTGAACAAACTGCTGGCCAAATACAACGCGCAGAAAGTATTTCTGGAAGGCGACGCGATCATCCTGGCGATTCTGGAGCGCGAAGGCGAGCCCGTGCTGGCGGTAAGCCGCATGTGCGTGCTGGCGCGCGAGATCATCGAGATCGTGCGCGGGTACAACCAACTGATGCAGCGCTCGGGCATGCCGCAACTGGAATTAGGCCTGGGCATCACGCTGCAGGAGTCGGCGCCGCTGTACCTGATGGACGGCGAGCACCAGATCATGATTTCCGAAGCGCTGAACGAGAGCGACCGGCTGTCGTCGTGCAACAAGCGGGCGCGCCGGGTGATGGAGCCGCTGGCCGGGATGTTCCACGTGTATGCGTTTCAAACCGCGGAACTGGACGCGGACGGCAACCCGGAAGACGTCATCATCAATTTCAATTTGGGCGGCATTCGCATGAACGAAGCCGCTTACCGCAAGCTGCAGAAGGAAATCACGCTGGAGCCGCTGAAGGTGCGGCTACCGGCGCAGCTGGCGACGACAGACAAGGGCGAGTACCGGCTGTTCAGCGCCACGGTGCCGGTCGACCACGACATCTTCCGCAAAATCGTGGTGCGGGAGAGCCGCATCCCGCGCATCAATTCCGCGGAGTTTTCCGTGCAGGGATGGACCGACCGGCTCTACTATGAGGTCTGCACCGATCCGGCGATTTACGCCGCGCTGGAAAAGCGGCGGGCGGCTCAGGCCTGAGCCAGGGAAAGGCCTGTGGTCAGCATCCGCTGGAAGCTACCCACGCAATAAAACGGGCTCAGCCCCCTGTCCTTAAAACCCAGTCTTCGGCGGACGGAACGGAATCTGGAAAGTGGCTTCGACGTCCACCGGAACGCCGTTTTTCGTAGCGGGCTGGAACCGCCATTGCAATACAGCCTGGGTGGCGAACTGGTCGAGCCGCTCGTCAACGCCGCGCAACACCCGCACATTGCCCACCGTGCCATCGGCATGGATGACCGCATACAGAATCACCGTCCCGCTGACATTCTCCCGTATCAGCTGCAGAGGGTAGCCGGGATCCACCTTGCGGATCGCACTGGGCTCGGAGAGATCCCCGCCCGGCGGGTTCGCGTCCGGTTTCGTGTCATGATCGAGCTCGGCGAAGCGGACGATCCAGCTGCCGGCGGCCGAGTTCAGGTTCGGCATGTTCAGGGTGAGGGAATAAAATCTGCGGCCGCCAAAGACGGCGCGTTCGGCCTCGGACAGCTTGGTCGCAGTCTCCGGTTGCATGGGGCGAGCCGGACGACTGCTCACGCGCGGCCGAGGAAGGCTGGCAACGAGATTTGGGTTGACGACGGTTGCGGACTTTGCAGCAGGGTCGCCGCCAACGGGCAAAGTCCTCGCGGAAATCGGTCCGACATAAAGCCCCGCTGGAATGGCATTGGCGTCCTTCCCGTTTGGGCCACTTCCACTTTTGTTTCTGCCGCTACGACTTCCAGCTCCGGCCTCTGCCGACGACGAACCTGGTGTGGACGAACCGGGTGTGCCGGAGGCTCCGGGATGGCCTTCGGGCGTGGCGGCGAAGGAGCCGCGGCGGTTTCCCGGCGGCGGGTCGGGCGGTGCAGCCACGGCAGGATGCAGGCTCAGCGCGATGACGCGACCGGGAGACCCAACGCCGGCAGATCCGGCCGTCGAAAACGCCGGGGGTGGAGGCACAACCTGCGCAGCCACTTCGGCCGGAGATCGGCCGGCGGGAATCGCGCGCTGCTCTCCAGTTGGGAGCTGGGGCGCGGGAGCGATCACCACACTGTGCCCGATATTCAGCTCGCCCAGTGCGCGAGCGGGCGCATTCTCGACCAGGGGCGGTGGAGCTACCACTGCGGGCTGTGGAGCTTCGAATGCAGCGGTGCGCGAAGGGTTGATGTCAGGCGGAGGATCTACCACCGAGATCTGCAGACTGGGCTGTTCGCGGCCATGAGCAAGATGAGCGGCGTCGGGCGGCGGAGCCACCACCGATTCCTTCATCCGCGGCGCAATGCGTGTAACGTCGGCAGCCAGAGTGAGCGGCGCTTCAGGGACCGCCAGCCGAGGCCGCTGCCGGGTGTCAGACCAGGCCACGATATTGGGCAGCGCCAGGTTGTGCTTCAATTTGACACTGGGCGGAGCAACGACCGTCTGCGAGTGATTATCGGCCTCTCGCGGAACGGAAATGACGGGTTGGGGGGAAAACTCCGGGTCGGCTTTCTTCGGCGGAGCTTGGTCGGGGGTGTGGGTATCGAGGGGAGGCAGGTACTCCGAAGCCGAGTAATAGATAGCCTGGGAATGTTCGAAGACAGGGCGCGGCACCGGTTGAGGCACCAGCGCAACAAAGCGGACTACAACCATGAGCAGCGCAAAACCGAAGAAGTGACAGACGCCGGACTGAACAAAGCCCAGCCAGGGAAGCCCACGCTTCACGAACACGTCAGGCCAGAACGGAGCGGGATCGGAACTGAGTTCGAGGCGGGGAAGGTGCGGGGGCAAGATTAGGTCGCGCAGGTTCCCGAAAAACACTCGCGGCCAGGAGGGCAGCCTGACCAAGAGCGAGGGAACAGGAACCATCTGCGAGTTTTGATGAGTCCCCATGTCAGGCATCTTTAATATGGTAGATGCGGGAATAGGACTTAGGATAACCGGAAGGACATGCCGTCGCCCCAGTCCGCCGAAACGGGAGTGGACTGCTTTCGAATCTTATTCACTTTGAGAGCCTTCGAAGCAGATCATTGGGCCGACCAAATGATGCCACCAATTCCTCTAAACCCCAATCATAGTAGGATTGGGGCTAGGCAGGTGAGCGTCATGAGGAAACTGGGTCTCATTCTGGTCATCGTGATTGGCGCGGGAGTTCTTTCGGCGACAGCCGTCGCGCAGCAAGCCGCGCCACCAGCGAAGCCCGCGGAGCAGACCGCAGCGGACAAGGCGACGAATATCCCTCACGCTTATTCCGGTATGTACACCTTCCTGAAGGAAGGGGAATTCGCGCAGTTGACGGTGGAGGACGACGGCAGCATTACTGGCTTCGTTTCGCGCTACGGCGAGGGCACCAGCGACAAGGGAGCATTCCTCGATCAGTTCTTCAAGACCGGCAAGCTCGAGGGCAACAAATTGAGCTTCACGACGGAAATTGTGCACGGCGTGTCGTTTGACTTTAAGGGAACCATCGAGCGCGGGGAGGGAAAGAATCCTGGCGATGAGGCCTACTTCGTTCTCAAGGGCACGCTGACGGAGAACACGAGCGACGTGAACAAGAAAGTGACGTCACATTCCGAGGAAGTCGCGTTCAAGATGTTCCCGGAGGAGGCGTCGCCGACGGCAGTGCCTAGGAAGTAGGAGCAGTTGGCAGTCTCCGGCGGTGGTCATCCGGAGCGGTCTTGTGCGCGGCGAGGGCCGAGCCCTCAGGGGCTAAAGCCCCACTCATTTTGGGCTGCTTACGCGGCGCTGAAGCGCCGCTCTTCCACGGCGGCCGCGGAGGACGGGGAAGAAGTACATAGGCCCCTAGATCCCTCGCTACGTTCGGGATGACAAGCGTCTTGTGCGGGGCTCAGGGGCTAAAGCCCCATTCATTTTGGGCTGCTTACGCGGCGCTGAAGCGCCGCTCTTCCACGGCAATGCCGCGCCTTTCTCTTGCCCGTGCATCCGGTAACGGTTGAAGAAAAACCTTGGAACCACGGCGGCGCGGAGGACGCGGAGAAGTGCATAGATCCTTCGCTGCGCTCAGGATGACAAAGCGTCTTGTGCGAGCCTCAGGGGCTAAAGCCCCATTCAATTTGGACTCTTTACGCGGCGCTGAAGCGCCGCTCTTCCACGGCGACTACGGAGGACGGGGAGAAGTACATAGGCCCCTAGATCCCTCGCTACGCTCGGGATGACAAGCGTCTTGTGCGGGCCTCAGGGGCTAAAGCCCCATTCATTTTGGGCTGCTTACGCGGCGCTAAAGCGCCGCTCTTCCACGGCGACTACCGGAGGACGGGGAGAAGTACATAGGCCCCCTAGATCCCTCGCTGCGCTCAGGATCAGCGTGTCTGGTGGGGGCCTCAGGGGCTAAAGCCCCATTCATTTTGGGCTGCTTACGCGG
>Ga0209415_10014385_pt1 | contig 12927 bp, 8 predicted proteins | sample PeaSoiSIISIP2007_FD_187696 | JGI IMG/M metagenome (GOLD analysis project Ga0209415, IMG submission 187696) | Peat soil microbial communities from Weissenstadt, Germany - SII-SIP-2007 (SPAdes) (version 2) | ecosystem: Environmental > Terrestrial > Soil > Wetlands > Peat | place: Germany...
CGGCTCTGCGCTCGACTTCCGCCGCTCTACGAGCCCGCCACAGCGGCTCTGCGCTCGAGTTCCGCGGCTCTGCGCTCGAGTTCCGCGGCTCTGCGCTCGGTTTCCGCGGCTCTGCGCTCGACTTCCGCCGCTCTACGAGCCCGCCACAGCGGCTCTGCGCTCGACTTCCGCGGCTCTACGCTCGAGTTCCGCCGCTCTACGCTCGACATCCGCCGCTCCACCCCGACCTCGCGCCGCGATCCTCAGTCGCGGCGCCCCCGACCCCGCGGGACGCGCTATGGCCGCGTCGACGCGAGCGCCCGGGACGGCGCAATGGGCAGCAGGATGCGAAACCGCGTCCCCCCCCCTCGCGCGCGTCGCACGTGACCGTCCCCCCGTGCGCCTCCACGATTTGCCGCGTGATGGCGAGCCCGAGGCCGGTCCCCTCCCCCTTCGTCGAGAAGAACGGGTCGAACACCCGCGCGCGGATGTCCTCCGGGATGCCGCCTCCGCGATCGTCCACGGCGATACTCACGCTCATCCCGTCGGGGCGGACGACGACGTCGATGGGCCCGCCGGCCGGCATGGCCTCGCGCGCGTTGCGGAGGAGGTTCAGAAGCGCCTGGCGGAGCTGCGCCTCGTCGAAGAGCGCGGGGGGGAGCTTCGGCTCTTCCGTCAGGGTCACCGTGCAGCCCGATCGCTCGATCTCCGGGCGCGCGAAGTCGACCACGGCGCGCACCGAGGCGGCCACGTCCTCCGCTTCCATGCGCGGCGACGGCAGGCGCGCGAGGCGCAAGTACTCCTCCGAGAGGAGCCCGAGCCGCTCCACCTCGCGCGCGATCGCCGAGAGCAGCTGACGCGACTCCTTGTGTCCCCCTTCGGCGTGGGTGGGTGCCGCGTCCTTCGCGAGCTCCTCCTCGAGGAGCTCCAGGTTGAGGCCGATCGACGAGAGCGGGTTTCGGATCTCGTGCGTGACGTGCGCCGCCATCTTCCCGATGGCCGCGAGCCGCTCCGCCCCGAGCGCCCGGCTCTGCGCCCGCGAGACCGACGTGACCATCTGCTCGAACGCGGCCGCGAGCTCGCCGATCTCGTCGTCGGTCGGCGTCACCTCCTGGGGGGTGAGGTCCCCCTTCGCGACGGAGCGGGCGCGCTCGGTGACGCGCGCGAGCGGCTCGAGGAGCTGCCGAACGTGGATGGAGACCAGGACGCCGACGCCGAGCGTGAGGAAGGCGAGCGTGACGAGCGCGTAGATGGCGCGGGCCTGGCGCGCGTAGCTCGCCTGCGAGAGGGCGTCCATCGAGCGGGCGACGGTGTCGGCGAGAGCGTGGAGGCGCTTCTCCGCATCGTGCTCGATGGATCCGAGGACGAGGAGCGCGCGGTTCACCTCGTCGCGGTCGCCCGCGTCGATCGCCTGGAAAAGCCGGTCCATCGCGCGACGGTCGTCCGCCCACGCCAGGGCGATGGCGTCGAGCTCCCCGGTGACGGCCAGGGCGAGCTCGCGGGTCTCCGCGTTGGCGACGTGCGCGAGGTCGCGCGTCAAGGCGGCCCGGGTGTCCTGGTACTCGGCGCGGCGGACGCTCGCGAGCGTCTCGAGCAAGAGGCGCGTGGAGAGGGGGTTGCGCTCGTCGGGGATGCCGTCGACGAGCGTTGAGAGCGTGGCCTCGGTCGCGCGGAGCTGGCCGAGCTTGAGCGCGACGGGGACGAAGCCGTGGGCGAGCTCCGTGCTGTCCTCGGCGGTGCGGCGCTGAGCGACGCCGCTCCAGCCGACGGTGACGGCGAACGCGAGCACCGTGACGCCGAACGAGGCGAGGACGCGGCGGGCGACGGTCTTGCGACGGCCCCGCGCGCGCTCCGCGGGCGCAGGCGAAGGGAGGCTCGGGGGGGGGCCGGACGTCGGGCTCACGGGCGGAGCGGCTGGACCGCGCGGGCGATCCACGTCACGAGGTCGGACACCTTCGAAGGGCCCGCCTTGCGCATCGCGACGAGGCTCGACGCGCACGCCGTGACGATCTCCCCGCCCCCCGCTTCCTCGTGCTCCGCCTGACGCGCGGCCGCGATGCGGCGCGCGGTGTCGGGCATCGTGACGGGTAAAAGGCCGCCAGCTCCCGAGCACGCCGCGCGCTCTCCCTCGGCGATGAACTCGCGAGGCGCGCGCCCCAGAGCGCGCGTGAGGACGCGCCTCGGGGCCTCGTAAACCCCGAGCCCGCGTCCGAGCTTGCATGGGTCGTGGTAGCGGACGGCGGGGGCGTGCTCGAGGGGCGCGAGCCGGTCGATGTGACGCGCGGCGACGTCGACGAGCAGCTCGAGCTCCGGACGGAGGGGGGCCCCGACGGCCCCGTAGCGCCGCCGGAGGACGAGCGCGCACCCCGGATCGACCACGACGAGACGATCGAACCGCGCCACGCTGTCGGCCACGCGCCGCGCGTGCGCCGAGAAGGCCGGAGCCTCGCCCGCGTAGACGAGCGGAAGCCCGCAGCACTCCTCCACGAGCGCGACCGGCTCTCGGAGGAGCCCCGTCGCGGCCACCACCGCGTCCGTCGCCTCGGGAGTCGCCTTCCGCGCATACGTGCAGCCGACGAGGAGCCCGACCTTCGCGTCCGGTCGCACGGCGGGATGGCTCGCGAGCGCCTTCACGGCGGCGCGCGTCTCCTCCGCGTGGTCGGGGAAGGTGCGCCCGACGCGGCGCGCGGAGTCGGGGAGGATGCCGAGGAGCGCTTCGCCTGCGCGCGCGTCGAGGAGGGTGCCGGCAACGTCGTTGTCGTGATCGCACATCGCGCGGCACGCCCCGCACCCCGTGCATGCGAGGGACGTCTCTGCGAACGACTCCGTCGCCGGCACGTCCCCTTGCGCGAGGAAGTACGCCGTGGACATCTTCCCCCAGGGCGTGAGCGTCTCCCTGGGCTCCGCGTTCGAGACGGGGCACGCGCTCCTGCAGAGCTTGGGGCAGAAGACGCACGTCTCGAGCGACGCCCGGCGCGCCTCCAGCGTGGGGAGCCGATGCATCGGCCGGACGTCGGGGCGGCTCATCGCACGCCGATTCATAGCACGGCGGATTTCACCAGACGCGGACGCGCGCGTCCGGCGCGAGGTAGAGCGCGTCGGCCGGCGCGACGTCGAACGCGGCGTACCAGGCGTCCAGGTTGCGCACCGTGAGCGCCCGATACGCGGGCGGGGCGTGGCCGTCGGTCGCGATGCGCTGCCGCAGGGCGGGCTCGCGGATCTTGCTCTGCCAGCTCTGCGCGAAGCTGAGGAAGAACTGCTGGTCGCCCGTCCTGCCGTCCACCGTGGGGGCGGGCTTGCCGTCCAGGGTCGACTTCCACGCGTCGTAGGCGACCGCCAGCCCCGCGAGGTCGGCGATGTCCTCGCTCAGGCACTGCTTGCCGTTGACCGCGAGGTCGGGGAACGGGCGGTACGCGTCGAACTGCTTCGCGAGCGCGGCTCCCGAGGCCTCGAAGTGAGCGAAGTCCTCGGGCGTCCAGAAGCTCGCGAGCTGGCCGGTCGCGTCGAAGAGCGCCCCCTGGTCGTCGAAGCTGTGGCTGATCTCGTGGCCGATGATCGCGCCGATGGCCGCGAACTTCACGGCGGGGGTCGCGTCGGGGTCGTAGAACGGCGGCTCGAAGATCGCGGCCGGGAAGTTGAGGGCGTTCCGGATCGGGAGGTTCACCGCGTTCACGGTCTGCGGCGCCATCACCCACTCGCCGCGATCGGCCGGCTTGCCGAGCTTCGCGAGGGCCTTCTTGTACGCGAAAAGCTCCGCGCGATCGGCGTTCCCGAGGGCATCGCCGCGCACGATGTCGAGCCCCGTGTCGTCGCGCCACACGTCGGGGTACGCGACGCCGACCTTCAGCGTCGAGAGCTTCGCCTTGGCCTTGGCCTTGGTGTCGGGGCTCATCCACGCGAGCCGGTCGATGCGACGGCTGAACGCCAGGACGAGGGCCCGCACCATCTCCTCGAGGTCCTTCCGGTATTCCGGGCGGAAGTTCCTCTCGACGTAGAGCTTTCCGACCGCCCCCTCCACCGCCGCGTTCGTGACGTCGATGCCGCGCTTCCACCTTTCGCGAGGCTTCGGCGTGCCGCGCATGGCGGTGCCGTAGAACGCGAAGCTCGCGTCCCCGAACGCCTTCGGGAGGAACGGTGCGGCGCGGTCGATCGCGCGCGCGGCGAGGTACTCCTTCCAGAGCGCGAGGGGCCTGTCCTTCACGAGTTTCGCGATGCCCGTGACGGCCGCCGGATGCCACACGATGAACCCGTGCTGCACGTCGAGCGCCGCGGCTTTCCAGTACGCCGTCCAGTCGAGCCCGGGCGCCTTGACCGCGAAGTCCGCGGGCGCCCACGGGTTGTTCGCTTTCTTCACGTCCTCCGACTCGACCCGCGACGCGTGCACCTTCGCGATGTCCTGCTCGAGCGCGAAGACGCGCTTCGCCGTAGCGCCGGGCTCCTTGACCTTCGCGAGCGTGAGGAGAGTCGTCAGGTAGGCGAGGTACTGGGTGCGAAGCGTCTCCATGTGCGGCGACGCGTCGAGGTAGTAGCTCTGGTCGGGCATCCCGAGGCCGCCCTGGAGGAGGTAAGGCGCGACGCGGGTCGGGTCGTTCAAGTCTTGCTCGGCCCACAGTCCGAAGAGGCGCGACGTGTGGAAGCTCGTGTTGTTCAGCGCGTCGACGTCGGCGCGAAGGTCCCCACCGAGCACCGCCGCCAGGGCTCGCTTGTCCTTCACCTTCGCGATCCGGTCGAGCGCCGGCGCGAGCGGCGCGAGCCCCTTGGTCTCGATGGCCGCTTCATCCATGAAGCTCGCGTAGAGATCGCCGATCCGCTGCTCGGGCGTACCCACCGCGGCCCCCTTCGCCGCGCACTCCTCGAGGAGCGCCCTCGTGCGCTCCTCGACGTGCTCCGCGATGCGCACGAAGGGGCCCGTCGAGCTGCGGTCGTCCGGGATCTGCGCCGACTTCAGCCACGCGCCGTTGGCGTACTCGTAGAAGTCCGTCCCGGGGCGAGCCGCGAGGTCGAGCGCCGATGGGTCGATGCCGTGGGCCGTGGTCGTCGGCGCGGGGGGCGGACCCACCGGGACCGTCGCGGCCACGACCACGGGGGTCACCGGTGGAGGGAGCTCGTCGCCGCCGCACGCGAGGAGCGACGCGGCGGTGCCGAGCGCGAGAGGACCTAGGACGGAGCGGACCTGGGCGAGAAGGTGCGTGCGCATCGAGGTTCGCCGTGAGTACCGCGCGGTTCGGGGCGCCACAAGCGACTACCCCGCATGAGCCGGCGCCGCCTCGAGGCGGCCGAGGAGGGCGCCGAGCGCGTCCGCGCATGCCCCCTTCTCCGCGGCGAGCGCGACGATCTCGCGGGCCATCACGAGGTTCTGCGCGTGCAGCTTCCGCCCGAAGTGCGCGTCGATGTACGTGAGCACCTCGGGCGAGCGGCGCCGGACGATGCCGAGGCCGAGCTTGAGCACGCGGGGTCCGGCGAAGCGCGCGAGCAGATCGAGCCACGCGGGCGTGCGCCCCACGCGCGACGCGAGCGAGAGCCCCTCGCTCACGGCGTCGAGTGCGGTACGAACGAGCGGCCCGTCGGCGAGGAGCCGATCCACGCTCCCGGCGGCGTCGACCCCCATCGCGAGCGGAATGAAGGAGAGCGTGGTGGCGGGATTCGTCTCGTGCACGCCGAGCTCCAGGCGACCGCCGAAACCGGCCTGCGCGAGCGCGCGAGCGAGCGCTTCGACGCTCGCGGGCACCTCCGGGGCCGCGTCGATGATGGTGGGGGCGACCCTCGGGAGCCAATAGCGGCAATCGCCGTCGGGCGTCACGTACGCGACGACCCCCGGCATCGCCGCGCGAAGCCGCGGTCCGTGCGCCGCCGTCAGCCGGGCGAGGTCGCGAGGGAGCATCGGAGTGAGGACGACGACCGGGACGTCGGGGGCCGTCTGGAGGAGCCGATCGAGCGCGCCGTCGAGCTGCTCGACGCGCACCGTGACCAGGACGACGTCGGCGTCCGGCGGGACGCGCGCGTCGCGCTCGGGAGAAGGGAGCTCGTCCGTCGCGCGATCACCGTCGATGCGCGTGATGTGGACCGGGGCCGCCGGCGCGTCGAGCCGCGCCGCGCGAACGACGAAGGTCACGCGGACGGATGCGCGGGACGCGAGTCGCGCGCCGTACACGCGCGCGAGCGCCCCCAGCCCGACGATCGCGACGTGCACGAGCGCGACGCGTCAGCGGTACGTGAAGCGCATCTCGTGGTCGCAGATGCGGAACGCGTCGCCTTCACCGATCTGCTTGCGCGCGATCCGCTGTCCGTTGAACTCGACGCCGTTGGTCGAGCCCATGTCGACCATGAAGTAGACGCCGTTCTGGAATTCGATCATCGCGTGCTGGCGGGACACGTTCGGGTCCTTCAGCGTGAGATCACTCGACTGCTTTCCGCGCCCGATGACGAAGCGATCCTTCGTCACGGGGAGCTTCTCACCCTGGTAGATGACGCTGAGCATTCCGCCCTGCGTCGCGGGGAGCGCGGGCGGCGGGTAGCCGTTGGCGGCCGGCGCCTGGTGCGGGTTCATCGCCGTGGGGAGCGTCGGGGGGCGCATCATCGGCGGCGGATTGCGCGAAGGCGAGTTGGACGGGCGCGCCTGCTGAGCCGGCGCGCTGGCGGCGTGGACGCGACCCGGCGGCGGCGTCATGCCGACGGGCTGCGTCGAGCGCATCGGCGGCGGGGCGGCGGGCATCGCGGACCCGCGCATCGGCGGCGGCGGGAGCCTTTGGGACGGGGGGCCGGCCGACCCGCCGCGCATCTGCGGGGGCGGAGCGACGGGAGGCGGTGGGAGACCGCCACCGTACGGGGATTGCGGCGGCACGCCGAGCGGCTCCGTCCGCGGAGCCGGGAGCGGCGTCCGCGACGCACCACCGTAGCTCCTCTGGCGAGCGTACTGCTTCATCGCCTCGTTGATGAGATAGTCCACGCTGCATTCGAGCTCGCGCGCCATCTGCTCGAACGTCTCCCAGAGCACGTCCCGGCACTGGAAACTTCGTCCGCTCTTCTTGTTCGGGTCCGCGCTCATCGCCTCACACTATGGACAGTAGCGCCGCTTTCTCGGTCTGCACAAGCTGCCGCTAGGGCGCGTTCATGTTCGGGGCGATGCAGTCGCGCGCGAAGTCCCCCACGGTCGCGATCGTCTTCACCTCGGTCTCGTTCTTCCCGGGAGGGCTGCCGGCTTTCGGGATTTCGCACTGCCACCCGCACTCGTCCGCGGGGTCGCACTTCGGGACAAGCTCGCTGTCCCCTTCCTTGGCCTTCACGATCCGTAGGTCCGACTTCTTCCCCATGTAGAAGAACCCCAGGGCCGTGAGCTTCGGGCCGATCGCGGACGATCCGAGGTATCCCATCACGACGTCCCTCGCCCTCGGCTCCCCCGGCGGCGACTCGAGCGTGGCGAGCTTCTGCCCGTAGAGGAGCGGCTCGCTCTGGCCCATCTTGACGCCGCGCCCCGACGGCAGGTGGCTCATGAACTCCGGGATCTGCTTCGGGGTGATCATCTTCAGCACGGTCGTCGCCGCGACCCACCGCACCTTCCATTTCTTCGCGGGGAAGAGCGTGTACAGCCGGGGCACGACCTGCTCCTTCGGGAGCTCGCTCAGCCGACTGAACGCCTGATCGCGGACCTCGTCGGGGGTCGCCTCGTCTTTGGCAATCGCGAAGATACGCTCGATGTCGGCCGCGTTGTTCTTGTCGACGCCACCCTCGAGGGCGGCGAGCGCAGTCTTGCGGCGCTCGGCGCTGTTCTTCCCGTCGGACGAGTACACGATGAGGTACTCGACGACGGAACGCCCCTTGAGGCGCTTCATCGACGAGAAGACCTTCGTCAGCTCCTGGTCCTGGTACTTCGTGACCTGAATCGCGAGCTGCTCCTTCGTGACCTTCTGCTTGGCGTCGTCGTCGGCCTTCTGGACGATGACCGTCTGCTTTTCGATCCACGCCTTCGAGTCGATGGTCTTCGCGAGCGCGACGAGGTTCTCCGAGCCCTTCTGCTTCGTCGGTTCGTCGCCGAGATCCGCGATGAGGCCGACGATGCGGTCGACCTTGTTCGACTGCTCGGTAATCAGCGCGGGGAGGCCGCGGACCGAGTTGGGCCCGAGGAAGCGCATGATTTGCTCGATGCCGAACTGCTGCGACGGGTTCTCGAGCCGCGTCTCGAAATCCGTCTGGCACCACTGGGTCAGCGCCTGCCCGAGCGCGGACTTCGTCTGATCGTTCGACACGAGCGGGGGGTCGTGCTGCAGGAGCGCGTACGCGGCGTCCTTGAAGGGGATCGAGTGGTCCTCGGGGAGCGTGGACGGGTTGGCCTTGACCGGCGGCGGCGCCTGGATCTGCTTGACGAGCTCGGGGGTCATCCCGTCGACGATCTTCTGCCGTGCGTCGGCCGGAATCGCGCTTAGCGCATCCGTCATGAGCTCGGTCCCGATGCGGCGACCGTTGCGAGGTCGCATTCGAATCAAGGAGAGGGCAGCCTCGATGCGGAGGGGGGGGTCGTACTTGTCGTGGGTGAGGACGGCGACCAGCTTCTCCGGGCCGCGCTCGGTGGTCTCCCAGCGGTGGACCGCGTCGTCGTCCACACGACACCCCGCCACGGTTGCGGGCACCAGGGCGGAGAGCGTCAGGGCGAGGGGCACGCTCCAGCCGCCGATGCGCGTCATCGCGAAAGGCCCAATCGTACGCGCGTTCATGAACGGGTGCCCATCTCCGGATGTCCCTCCGCCGCTAGGATGCCCCCTGCGCGGCGCGCCGATGCTACGCCGTCGCCGCCGGATCCCCAAGCGTTTGCAGAGCCTTGCCTAAAGTTGACCTGCTGGAAACGCCCCCCTACCGTGCAGGTAGGACAACGTAGGCATGACGTTCCCTCTCTTTGCCCCGCGACGGGCCCTCGCCGACGGCGTCAGCCGGGATCCGCTGCCGGCGAACGTCCGGACGCACGGTCCAAGGGCTCGCGGTCGAGAGGTCGCAGCCCTGCTGCTGGGAACCGTCGGCGTCTTCCTCGGGCTGGCGCTTGCGTCCTACGCAGGTGCCCCGTCGGGCCTCCTGGATGGCGCCCCGAGCCCGGGAGACCTCCCCCAAGGGGCAAATTGGGTCGGCCCCGTCGGGGAGGCGTGTGCCCGGGCTCTGGTCACACTGCTGGGCTGGGTCGCCTACTCGGTACCGGTCGAGCTCTTGCTCCTGAGCGTCCCGTTCGTCACGGGCAAGCCGAACGCGGCGACGCCCGCGCGGCTGGCGGGGGACGTGCTTCTGGCGGTGGTGGCGGCGGCGCTCCTCCAGGTCGGGTGGCCGTCGCAGCTTGCGTTCGGGCGGCACCGCGCTTCGGGTCTCGTCGGGGAGCTTTTCGGCGAGCTCGGACGCTCCCTCTTCTCGACCGCGGGCTCCTTCCTCATCGGCTTCGCCTGCCTCGGATTGATCCTCATCGCGCGCGCGGCGTTCTCGTTCATCGCGATGGTGCGCGCGGTCGGACGCTGGAGTGCGAAAGGGGCGCTCGGAACGGCCGCGGGGGCGAGGACGGTGGCCGAGGCGTGGCAGACGGCACGCGAGATCGAGCGCGAGAAGGAGGAGAAGGCCCGCGAGGCGAGCCTGCCGCACATCGACCTCGAGACGAAGCACGACGCCGCGATCGTCGTCGTCGAGAAGAGCGAAGTCGACTCCGAGCCCGCCGGCTCGGAGGAGCTGCTCCGGCTCCTCGACGCGGAGGACCCCGCGAAGAGTCCGCCTGGCCGGAAGCGCGGGTCGCGAGCCGCCTCGTCCGCGCCACCCGCCGAGGCCGCAGCGTCGAGCGAGGCCGCCAACGCACCGACCGATCCACCGCTCGAGCGGCCGCGACGTTCGAAGAAGGCGCCCAAGGAGCCGACGATTGTCGATACGTCGGCGGCCCTCGAAAAGGAGGAACCGGCGTCCGCCGCGCGAGGTCCGCTCGCCGCCATGCTGACGGCTGCCCTCCCGCCGTCGTTCCGGCTCCCGTCCGTCGACTACCTCGTCGCGGCGAAGACGGACGCCGCGCTGTCGATCGACAAGGACGCGCTCTATCAGAACGCGGACTTGCTCGTGAAAACGCTCGCGGACTACGGCGTGAACGGCAAGGTCGAGGACATCCTCCCGGGACCGACGGTCACGACCTACGAGGTCTCGCCCGCGGCGGGCACGAAGGTGTCGAAGGTCGCCTCGCTCGCCGACGATCTCGCTCTCGCGCTCGCGCGCAAGGTGCGCATCGTCGCGCCGATCCCCGGGAAGAACCGCATCGGCTTCGAGCTTCCGAACGCCAAGCGGGTGCCGGTCAACCTCCGCGACCTCATCGAGGACCGCCGCTTCCAGACCCTGGACGCGCCGCTCCCCGTCGTCCTCGGCCGCGACATCCTGGGCAACCCTTTCTACGCCGACCTCGCCAGCATGCCGCACGTCATCGTGGCCGGGGCGACGGGCGCCGGCAAGAGCGTCGGGCTCAACGTGATGCTCACGTCGCTCCTCTACCGCCGCGATCCTTCGGAGCTCAAGCTCCTGATGATCGACCCGAAGGTGGTCGAGCTGGCTCCGTTCGACGGAATCCCGCACATGCTACTGCCGGTCGTCACCGACATGAAGCAGGCGGCGAACGCGTTGAAGTGGGCGGTCGACGAGATGGAGCGGCGCTACCAGCTGTTCGCCGACGCGGGGACGAAAAACCTCGGTACGTACAACAACTGGGTCGAGCGGGTCATTCGCGGCGACGTGAAGAACCCGGCAGCAAAAGTGGTCGTGTCGAAGGACCACAACGGGCTCACGGAAGCCATCCGCCCGGCCGAAGGCGAAGAGGGCGTCGCGCCGCTGCCGAACAAGCTGCCGCTCATCGTCATCGTGGTCGACGAATTCGCGGACCTCATGATGCAGCAGGGCAAGGAGGTCGAGGTCGCGGTCGCCCGGCTCGCCCAGAAGGCGCGCGCGGCGGGCATGCACGTGATCCTCGCGACCCAGCGGCCGAGCGTCGATGTGATCACGGGCATGATCAAGGCGAACTTCCCGACGCGCATCGCCTACCGCGTGGCCCAAAAGGTCGACTCGAGGACGATCCTCGACGAGCAGGGAGCGGAGCACCTGCTCGGACGCGGCGACATGCTAATCAAGCTCAACGGCACGAACGACACGCGGCGCGTCCAGTGCCCGTGGGTGAGCGAGGAAGAAGTACAGCTCGTGACGGACTTCCTCCGTACGCAAGGGACGCCCGTCTACGACGAGAACATCCTGAAGCCGCGCGACGAGGACGCGGACGCCCCCCCCGACGACGACGGGGAACAGGACGCCATGTACGACCAGGCGGTCCAGCTCGTCGCCGAGACGCGTCGGTGCTCGACGTCCTGGCTCCAGCGAAAGCTCGCCCTGGGCTACAATCGGGCGGCGCGGATCGTCGAGACGATGGAACGGCGGGGGCTCGTCGGACCGGCCAACGGGGCGAAGGACCGCGAGGTCTTGATCCAGCCACATTGACGACGGGAACGCACTGGCACGACGGGCAAAACCTGCTAATCCGCTCGGTCGCGCGCGATGGTCCTGGAAATTAGACTTGACAAGCCCCGAGGTTACACTGAAAGCGAAGCTCGTCGGAGGTCAGTTGCGGGGATGGCGCATGAAGGTCCAAGGATGAATCGAAGGGCCCCCCGATTCCCGAGCGACCCGGAGTCCGAGCGCGTCACGGGCGCGCGCGGGACGCTCACGGTGACGGTCGCAGAGTTCCGCATCGCCGACGAGGGGGCGCGCACGCGGCTCATCGGCGACATTTCTTGCCTGCTACGCGAGCCGGCGATTCCGGACAGCGCTCGGTCGGCCGGGCTCGAGCTCATCGGATGGCTCGCAAGGCGGATGCCGGGCGAGGCCGCGCACGCGCTCGGCGTCCCCGAGGCGCTCCAGGCGCAGCGCACGGGACGTCGGAAGGCTCGCTGACGTGCAAAGGTAGGGGGTCGGTCATCCACACGGGGTTGCGGGCGGCGCCGCTCATCGTCCTCGCGTCCGTCGCGGCCACCGCGTTCGTCCTCCGCGCGACGCACCGGGGACCGCCCCGCGAAGGGGCGCCCCGCGCGTCCCTCGCCGGTTCCCCGTCCGTGGAGCCGGAGTCGTTGCCGCGCGCAGTCGACGTCACCTCACGAGGCCGCGCGCCGGAGAGCGGACCGCACATGCTTCACGGCGATCCCCGCCACTCGCATCGTTCCCGCGGCCACGTGGCCACCCGCCCGAAGGTCTTGTGGACGTTCCACACCGACGGCCCCATCGAAGGGCAGGTCGTCGCGGCGCGCGACGAGAGCGTGCTCTACGTGGCGACCTTGGGCGGGAGCCTCTGGGCGCTCGATCGCTCCGGTCACCCCGTGTTTCAGGTGCCGCTCGGAGCTCGGGCGTACGCCACGCCTTGCGTCGGAGCGGACGGAACGGTCTACGTCGGGACGGACGGCGGCACATTCTACGCGATCGATCGCACCGGACGAGTCAACTGGAAGCTCGAGACGCCAGGGGACGCCGACACCGGAGCGATGGTCCTCGCCAGCGGGATCGTCGTCTTTGCAGCGGGCACGCGCGTGTACGGTGTCCGGCCCGGCGGTGTGACCGACTTCCGCTTCCAGGCGGGAGGGAAGGTGTTCACGGCACCTGCCCTGACGACGCGGGCCGGCGAGGATCGGGTCGTCGTCGGATCTCAAGACCACCACGTGTACGCCCTCACCACGAAGGGCCAGCTCGACTGGGCGACCGACGTCGGTGCGGACGTGGACGGCGCGGCCGCGATCGACGACGACGGCGGGATCTTCGTAGGAACCGACGGCGGTGAGGTCGTGCGGCTGGAATCCGATGGGCGGGTCGTGTGGAGGGCGCCCGTTGGCGGGTATGTCCGCGGGACCCTCTCGATCGCGCGCAACGGAGATATCCTCGCGGGTGTCTTCGGCCCGTCCCCGCGGGTGGTTCGCGTCA
>Ga0209415_10014386_pt1 | contig 12926 bp, 14 predicted proteins | sample PeaSoiSIISIP2007_FD_187696 | JGI IMG/M metagenome (GOLD analysis project Ga0209415, IMG submission 187696) | Peat soil microbial communities from Weissenstadt, Germany - SII-SIP-2007 (SPAdes) (version 2) | ecosystem: Environmental > Terrestrial > Soil > Wetlands > Peat | place: Germany...
GAGGAGGTGTTCGCCGTCCTTCGCAAGAAGGAGGCGCGCATGCCGACCAACTGGTCGCGCCGCTACAAGAACCACTCCGAAAAGCTCCGCTCGGGCGACATCTATCAGGTGGCCGAGGTCGTTCGGAACCTTTCGATCCGCGACAAGGACAAGGGACTGTCGGCGGGCGAGAAGCGCATGCTCAGCCGGGCGCGCCAGATCCTCGTGTCGGAGCTGACCTTCGCGCTCGACGTCGACGAGGCCGCGGCGGAAAAGCGCCTCGACGAGGCGCTGCCCTGACCTGTATGGGCCCGCACCGCATCGGCGGCGCGTGCTCGTCGGGCGGGAGGTGAGCCCGTGTCTGTGTGGGTGGTCGTGGTGGCGGCGGGCCGCGGCCGGAGATTCGGAGCCCCCAAGCAATTCGCGCTGCTCGGAGGGCGTCCGCTCCTGACGTGGTCCCTCGAGACGGCCCGCACCGTGGCCGACGGCGTGGTGCTGGTCCTTCCGCCCGGTGACGCTTTCGGCTCCGAAGCACCGGGCGCCGTCGACGGAGCCGATGTCGTGGTGCGGGGTGGCGACACCCGGGCCGCATCGGTGCGGGCCGGGCTGGCCGCGGTGCCCGATTCCGCCGAGGTGATCGTCGTGCACGACGGCGCCCGGCCGTTGGCGTCGCCGGGCTTGTTCCGTGCCGTGGTCGACGCCGTCGCCGACGGAGCCGCGGCGGCGGTGCCCGGGCTGGCGGTGGCCGATACCTTGAAGCGCGTCGTCGGCGAGGTCATCAGCGCCACCGTCGAACGCGACGGCGTCGTGGCGGTGCAGACCCCCCAGGCGTTCCGGGCCGATGTGCTGCGCCGCGCCCACCACAGCGCGTCAGACGCCACCGACGATGCCGGATTGGTGGAGGCGCTGGGCGCTACCGTGCGCGTCGTGCCGGGCGAAGTGCGCAACATCAAGGTCACCACAGCCGATGATCTCGAGGTGGCCCGGGCGTTGGTGGCGTCATGACCGGACCCAGCGCCGTGCCGGTGCGATTGCGGGTCGGACAGGGCTTCGACGTGCACCGGTTCTCGGGGGATCCGGGGCGCGCGCTCGTCCTGGGCGGCGTGACGGTACCGGGGGCGCCGGGGCTCGCCGGCCATAGCGACGCGGACGTGGTGGCCCATGCCCTGGCCGAGGCCCTTCTGGGGGCGGCCGCCCTCGGGGACCTGGGGCGGCATTTCCCTGCCAGCGACCCCGCCTGGGCTGGAGCTGATTCCATGGACCTCCTGAGCCAGGTGTCGTCGATGGTCCAAGTCGAGGGCCTGCACCTCGTGAACGCCGACTGCACCGTCGTGTGCGAGCGCCCCCGCCTGGCCGAGCACACCGATGAGATGGCGCGCCGGCTGCAGGCCCTCCTCGGTGCCCCCGTGAGCGTCAAGGCCAAGCGGGCCGAGGGTCTGGGCGCCCTCGGCCGGGTGGAGGGCATCGCGTGCCTGGCGGTGGTCCTCCTCTCCGCCGCGGCGTGAGCCCTCCGGCGCGCCGCCCTCGCCGTGGGTCACCGGGGCGCGGGCCCGCCGGCCGCAACGGTCGCGCCGGGACCGGTCGCGCCGGCATGGCGAATCGCGGTCGTGATGCGCCGCACGCCCGGACCGCCGGGCGCGGCGGATCGGGGGTCCGGTCACCGGGGGGGAGCCGACACGGCCTGGGCGGGGAGCAGGTCGAGGGCCGCCAGGCGGTGCGCGAGCTGCTCGCCGCGGGCCGCCGACCTGTTCGCGAGGTCTGGATCGCCGAAGATCTCGATCCGTCGCCGCAGATCGACGAGATCGAGAGATTGGCGACGCGCCGGCGCGTCCGGCTCGTCGTGGTGACGCGCACCAAGCTCGACCGGGCCGCCCGCACTGATGCGCCCCAGGGGGTCCTGGCGCGCGCCCAGCCGCTGGCAGAAGTCGAGCTCGAAATGCTGTGTGGGGCCCGAGGTGCGATCCCCCCTTTCCTGCTCGTGCTCGACGGTGTCACCGATCCGCACAACGTCGGCGCCTTGTTCCGTACTGCGCAATGTGCCGGGGTCACCGGAGTGGTGCTGGCGCGACATCGTGCCGCGCACGTCACGCCGACTGTGGCCAAGGTGGCCGCAGGCGCCGTGGAGCACATGGACATCGCGGTCGTCACCGGTATCCCCAACGCGCTGCGCCGGCTCGACGATCTCGGCGTGACGAGCGTGGGTCTCGACGCCGACGCCCCGAGCTCGCTCTTCGATCTCGGCGTCGACGTTCGTCAGGCTGTCGCCCTGGTCATGGGGGCCGAGGATCGGGGCTTGGCGACCCTCACCAGGCGGCGTTGCTCGGTTCTCGCCGCCATTCCCCAATTCGGTGCCCTGGGCAGCCTCAACGTGGCGGCGGCGGGCGCAGTGGCATGCTTCGAAATTGCCCAGCGCCGGGCCCGCGCCGGTCCGGAGGCCCAGGGGTAGTTCGTGCGCGATCATCTGCGCAGCGATAGAGGAGACGCATGGGGAGCGACACCGTTTTGGGTGTCACGCGGCACGGGTCGGTGGCCTCGGTCGAGTTGGCGCGGGGCAAGGTCAACGCCATCGACGTCGAACTGCTCGACGAGCTGGGGGCGACCCTCGCGACATTGGAGCAGGAGGCGGAAGTGCAGGCGGTGGTTCTCACCGGGGCCGGGAGGGCGTTTTCCGCCGGCGTGGACCTTCGTCGAGTGGTCGACGCGGCACCGGGGTACGTCGAGCATCTGCTGTCGGGTCTGCGATCCGTGATCGAAAGGCTGTTCGCGTTTCCCAAGCCGACGGTCGCCGCGGTCAACGGCGCGGCGGTGGCCGGGGGCTGCATCCTCGCCTGCGCCTGTGACCGTCGCCTCATGGCGGAAGATGCCCGCATCGGCGCGAGCGAGCTTGCGGTCGGCGTGCCCTTTCCCGTGTCCGCGCTCGAGGTGATGCGACACGCATGCGGATCACATGCCGAAGACGTCGTCTACGGCGCTCGGCTTCTCGATGCGCACGAGGCGGTGACGCTCGGCCTGGTCCACGAGGTCCACAGCGCCGGCGTCGTGCTCGAACGCGCCCAGGCGGTTGCGGCCGAGCTCGGCGGACGGGCACCGCTCGCGTACCGCCTCGCCAAGCAGCAGCTCCGTCGGCCCGTGGTCGAGCGCATGCGAGCCGACGCGCACCTCGACGGCGCGGTACGGCGCGAGTGGGAGGCACCTCACACCGCACAGCGGCTCCGACTCCAGCTCGACCGTTTGGCTGCAGCGAGATGACCCACCAACCGATGCAGCCGGTGTGCGTCCGAGCCGGTGGTGGGACTCGAACCCACGGCCTGACGATTACAAATCGTCTGCGCTTCCAGCTGCGCCACACCGGCTTGCCGGCAACGCTACCGCCGGTCGTGTCAGAGTCCGGGCGCGCGACAGGGCGGGTTCGAGGATCCTTGCTTCGCGCGCGGTGCATTGGCAGGCTTGACCCTGCGATGGGATTGACAGACCAGGACCGCCAGATCCTCGACTTCGAGGAATCGTGGTGGACCCGGCCCGAGGCAAAGGCGTCGGGCATCCGCCACCGCCTCGGCATGTCGCCGACCGGTTACTACCGGCGACTGGCCGAGCTGGTCGACACCGGTGATGCCCTCGATCACGCACCGCTCGTCGTCCGTCGCTTGCGCCGCCGTCGACTCGACCAGCGCCGAGGTCGGTTCGAGACGACCGCCGCACCGCAACATCCCCGCCGATGAGCGATCGCTACGACGATCCGGCCGGTGCCGGGAGCTCGGGTGCGAGCTGGGGTGGTGGAGCCGATCGCGCTGAGCACGGGTCCGACGGCCCCTCGGGCTTTCTGCGTGGGGTGGGGGTCGTGGTCGTGGCTGCGGTCATCGGCGTGTTGCTCCTGCCGTCTGCCACCCGGGCACCGCTGGACGTGACGACGGCGTCGCAATCCACCCCGACCTCGACGTCGCCTCCGACGACCGCCGCCCCGCCCCGGTCCACCACCACGACTCTGGCGACCATCGTGCCGGGCGCGGCCACGATCCGCGTGCTCGTCGCCAACGGGACTGGCATCAAGAACCTCGCGGGCGGCACGAGCACGTACCTGCGGTCGAGGGGGTTTCTCACCCTGGCGGCCACGAATGCGACCACCCAGGTGACATCGACCCGGGTCTACGCGGTGTCGGGCCCGGCCGTCTCGGCCACCACGGTCGTCGAGGCGCTCGGGTTGGCCTCGAGCGCCATCGAGCCCACAGGCGCGCCGGTGCCGGTGCCGAGCACGTCGGGAGCGACGGTGGTCGTCGTGGCCGGCCCCGATCTCGCCCGGTTGGCGCCTTCTGGGTCGACCACGTCCTCGACGGGCGCCACCATCGGCTGACGGGCGCGACGCGCCCGTGGCCGACGACCCGTCGAGCGAGAGACCGCCGCACGGCGACGAACCGCGTGTGGCCGATGCCCTCGGCGCGCTGGCGGTGCTGCTCGAGGCCCCTGACCGCAGCGCGGTGATGACCGATTTCGATGGGACGCTCTCGCCCATCGTGCCGGACCCGGCCACGGCGTACCCCCTCCCCGAGGCACCCGGCGTCCTCGCCGCCCTCGGCCGGCACTTCGCGCTCGTGGCGGTGATCTCGGGCCGTCCCGCGTTGTTCCTGGCTGAGCGTCTGGCGGCGGCAGGTCCCGCCGTGCAGTTGTTCGGCGCCTACGGGCTCGAGTGGATCGAAGACCGCGAGCTCAGGGTCGCGCCTGAAGCCGAACAGTGGAGGAGCGCGGTGGCCCGGGTGGTGGCGGCGGCCCGGGCCGAATTCGCCGGTGAGCCCGTGGGGATCGAAGACAAAGGGGTCTCGGTCACCGTGCACTGGCGCCAGGAGCCCGAGGCCGGGGCACGGGCCGGGGACTTCGCCTTGTCGTGGGCACAGCAGACCGGTCTCCTCCTCCAGCCCGGCCGGATGGCGGTGGAGTTCCGGCCCCCGGTCGGCATCGACAAAGGGGCGGTGGTCGAGCGCCTCGCTCGCGGCTGTGCCGCCGCATGCTTTGCCGGTGACGACGCCGGCGACCTGGCGGCGTTCGCCGCGCTCGACCGCCTCGCCCGGGAGGGGACGCGCACCGTCCGTGTCGCGGTGGCGGACGAAGAGACACCCGACGAGCTCGTGGCCACCGCCGACGTCATCGCGCGCGGCCCGGCCGAAGCGCTCGATCTGCTGCGACTGCTGGCCAAGCGCGCTCGGCGTTGACGGTGTCGGTCACTGCCGGCAGAGATATCGATCAGGGAGGGAACACCGCGGCGAGCTGGTCGGCGAGCCAGTCCCCGGGCTTGCGCCTCGATACCAGGGCGTGCAGCGCCTCGGCCCGGCGGGCGCGCTCGCCCGGGGCCATGTCCAGTGCCTGCAGGAGCACCGCCGCTGTGCCGGTCACGTCGAAGGGGTTTATTTCGAGCGCCTCCGGGTGCAGCTCGGCGAACGCGCCGGCTTCGCGCGACAACGCCAGGACCCCGTCGGTGGTATTGACGAGGGGGCCCTCCTTGGCGACGAGATTGAGCCCGTCCCGCAGCGGGTTCACGAGAAGCACGTCGTAGCGCATCAGCGCCGCGACCGAGCGGCCGGGGTCGTCGGCCACGTCGAGAATGATGGGGGCCCAGTCGTCGGTCGCCCAGGTGTCGTTCACTCGCCGAGCCGCTTGCTCGACCTCCGCTCCGTAGGCGAGGTATTCGAGCAGCGTCGATCGCGACTTGTAGGCCAAGGCCAAGAGCACGACCTCGCCGCGCAGATCGGGCCGCATCCGGAGCATCTCGTCGAAGGCCCAGAAGCCCCGCAGCAGGTTCTTGGCAGGCTCGATCCTGTCCACGCGCAGCACGAGTCGCCGACCGCGAAGCAGCTCGTCGAGGCGCGTGCCTGCCGCCGAGCACTCCGCCGAGGCGGCCTGTTCGATCAGGTGCTCGGAGTCCGGGGTCAGCGGCGACACGAAGGTGTGGTGCACCTCGACGCCCATGTCCTCGCAGCAACTCCGGAAACTCTGCTCCCAGCGCGTCGTGTGGAATCCGCACGCCGTGGCCCTGCTCATGCCTTCGAGCACCTCGAGCGCCACCACCGAAGGAAGTACTCGGAGGGTGTCGGGGCTGGCGAAGGGGGTGTGGGTGAAGTGGACGGTGCGGAGGTCGGGCCGCTTCCCGGCGAGCAACCCGGGTAGGAGGCTCAGGTGGTAGTCCTGGACGAGCACGGTGGCCCCCTCGGCCGCCGCCGCGTCCACAGCGGCCGCGAACAGCTCGTTGAACTCGCGGTACGCCTCCCAGGCCCGGGCCCAGTGGTGGTCGAAGCGCGGCCGCCGGGCCAGGTCGAACAGGTGGTGGTGCAAGAACCACAGGGTCGAGTTCGCCACGACGTCGTACGCCATGCGATAGGTGTCTCGGTCGGGTTGGACCGTGAGGAGGTGCAGGCCCCGCTCGGTCATGAGTCCTTCCGCGGTGGCCTTGCGGTCCGCCTCGGACATCGCACAGGCCACCCAGCTCGCACCGCTGCCTTCGAGCTGGGGGTGCAGGGCTGCGGCCAGGCCGCCGGCCGAGCCGGCGGGGACGGGCCGGCCCTCCTGGTCCAGTGCGAACGACATCGGTCCCCGGTTCGAGGCGATGACCAGGTCCGCTTTCAAGAGCGCCCGACCCTTCTCATACCGGAATGACCCTACCCCCCAACCTGCACAGGCCCCTCTCAACAAGCCACGATGGCGTGGTGCCCGAGGACGACCGCCCCCGCCCCACGGCTCTGCTGGCTCCCGACGCCTTCAAGGGGACGGCATCGGCTTCGGCCGTCGCCGCCGCCATGGCCGACGGCGCTCGATCGGCCGGGTGGGACTACGACCTGTGCCCGCTCTCGGACGGCGGCGAGGGCTTCGCTGAGGTCGTCGTGTCGGCACCGGCTGCTGGAGGTGGACTGCCGCGGGCTCGACAGAACCACACCTGGGTAACCGGTCCACTCGGGGCTCCGGTGCTGGCTCAGTGGTGGCTCTTGGACCGGATGGCGGTCATGGAATCGGCCGTCGCATCGGGCCTGCCTCTCGCCGGCGGCGCCGCCGGGAACGATCCGCTGGGCGCTTCCACCCGGGGTACCGGTGAGCTCCTCCTGGCCGCACTGGGGGCGGGGGCCCGACGGGTCCTGCTGGGCGTGGGTGGGTCCGCCACCACCGACGGGGGGCGGGGTGCTCTCGATGCCATCGAGGAGGCGGGGGGCCTCGGCGGGGCCGAGGTGATCGTGGCGTGCGACGTGGAGACCCGGTTCGTGGACGCGGCCGAGCAATTCGGCCCGCAGAAGGGCGCCACTCCCGCTCAGGTCGTCGAGCTCCGGGACCGGCTGACTGCTCTCGCGCAGGAGATGCGCTCCCGCTACGGCGTCGACGTGGCCCGCCTCCGCGGTGGGGGTGCCGCCGGGGGCCTCGCAGGAGGACTGGCGGCGCTCGGAGCTCAGCTCGTGCCCGGCTTCCGGGTGGTGGCGGAATCGGTCGGGTTCGCCGACCGGCTTAGGCATGCCGACCTCGTGGTCACCGGAGAGGGTCGCTTCGACGCCTCCTCGTGGTCCGGCAAGGTCGTGGGCGGGGTGGTCCACGCGGCGCGCGGCTCGGGGGTGCCGGTCCTCGTCGTGGCGGGTTCGGTCGGCCCCGGAGGCATCGACGGTGGTGCCCAGTCGGGCGCGCCGGGAGGGTGGTGGTCGGGTGACGGCGACCCCCCGGTCCTGGTTCTCAGCCTCACCGATCGGTTCGGCGAGGCACTTGCCATGGATGATCCCGCCGGTTCCGTGCAGGAGGTCGTCGCCCACGCACTGGGGGAGCTCTTCGGATCGGATCGATCTTGACAAGGAAGTGAGTAACCACTAACTTAACGAGCCTATGAAGGCGGCACCACGAGGGACAGGGACGGAGCGCCAGACGGCCGACCAACGCCGGACGTCGGTCCTGCGTGCCGCCATGGCGGAGTTCGCCAAGGGCGGGTTCGCCGGGACCTCCACCGACGCCATCGCGGCTCGAGCCGACATCTCACAGCCCTACCTGTTCCGCTTGTTCGGCACCAAGCGGGACCTCTTCATCGCCACCATGGGGCTCATGCACGCCCGCATCGAGTCCGCCTTCCGGGATGCGGCCGAGGGCAGGTCGGGTGCCGAAGCCATGATCGCCATGGGTGACGCGTACAAGGAGCTCCTGGGCGACCGAGACCTGCTCCTGGTGCAGCTCCATGCTTTTGCTGCGTCGGAGGACGACGAGATCCGCCGTGCGGCGCGCGAAGGGTTTCGTCATCTGTGGAACGTCGTCGGAGAGCTGACGGGTCTCCCCGACGAGGACCTGCGCGGCTTCTTCGCCCAGGGGATGCTCCTCAACGTCATGGCCGCCATCGACGCCGCTGCTCTGGACGAGGCCTGGGTGCGAGCGTGCGCCCCCGACCCAGAGCAATTCTTCGCCTCCAAGAAGAGCTCCTGACCCCGCACCGCTGACCCCGACCGGATTTCGAGAGGAGACCGTCGTGTCCATCGAAGGTAGTAATCAATCACTAACGAAGTCGCCCCGACCGGTGCGCCACGGCGCGGCGTGGGCGGTGGTCATCACGTCCCTGGCGCTGTTCATGGCGACGCTCGACAACCTGGTGGTGACCACGGCCCTGCCGGTGATCCGGGTGCATCTCAACGCCGGGCTGGCGGGGCTCGAATGGACCGTCAACGCGTACACCCTCACCTTCGCCGTGCTGTTGCTGACCGGCGCTGCGCTCGGCGACCGCTTCGGCCGGCGTCGGATGTTCCTCGTGGGCCTCGTCGTCTTCACTACCGCGTCGGCTGCAGCCGCGCTTTCCCCCACCGTCGGCTGGCTCGTCACGGCACGCGCCGTGCAGGGTGCGGGCGGCGCGCTGATCATGCCCTTGTCGCTGACGTTGTTGTCGGCGGCGGTCCGGCCCGAGCGGCGGAACCAGGCACTGGGAGTGTGGGGTGCCATCGGCGGTGTGGCGGTGGCGGCCGGCCCTCTGGTGGGTGGAGCGGTGACGAGCGGATGGTCGTGGCAGTCGATCTTCTGGATCAACGTTCCCGTCGGAGTGGTGCTCGTGGTGCTGGCGCGCTGGCGACTGGTGGAGTCGCTGGGGCCGCGCCAACCGCTCGACCTCGGCGGGGTGGTGTTCGCAACCACCGGGCTGCTCGGCATTGTGCTCGGCCTCGTGCGCGCCAACTCGCACGGCTGGACGAGCGTGGGCGTGCTGAGCTCGTTCACGGTCGGGGCCGTCGGTTTGGCCGCCTTCGTGGCGTGGGAGCGGCGCAGCGCGCATCCCATGTTGCCGCTGCGCTTGTTCCGTAGTCGCTCGTTCACTGCGGTGAACGTCATGGCCCTCCTCATGAGCTTCGGGATGTTCGGGTCCATCTTCTTCCTGTCGCAGTTCCTCCAGGTCGTTCAGCACTACTCGCCGCTTGCCGCGGGCCTGCGCGTCTTGCCGTGGACAGGCATGCCCATGCTCGTGGCCCCGCTCGCGGCCGCCCTGGCGCAGCGGTTCGGTGGGCGGCCGGTGCTCGCCTCGGGATTGGCGCTCCAGGCGATCGGGCTCGCATGGCTCGCCCTGGAGGCCACCCCGACCCTGAGCTACTCGCGCCTATGGCTCCCCTTTGTGGTGGCCGGCGTCGGCATGGCCTTGTTCTTCGTCCCGCTCGCTTCGGTCGTGCTGTCGTCGGTACGTCCCGAGCAAGAGGGCGTCGCCTCGGGGACCAACAGTGCGTTCCGGGAGGTGGGCGGCGTGCTCGGGATCGCCGTGCTCGGTGCGGTGTTCTCGGCTCGCGGTGGTTACGAGAGCGGCCCGGCCTACGTCTCGGGACTCGTTCCCGCGGTGTGGGTGGGCGCGGTCGTCGTCGGCGCCGGGGCGCTTCTGGCCTTGGCTCTGCCTCGTCGTCTTGCCGCCCTGGCGGCGAAGGCCCCGCGTGACACCGCTGAGACAGGTGTGCGCCGCGACCCCGGCACCCTCACGCCGGCCGTCGTCTCGATCGGATCCGGGATCGACGCGCTCGGGGCCGATAGGGGCGCCGGCGCCAGGGTCGCCGTGCGGGTACCCGAGCTCGTCTGCGAACCGGAGTGAACGGGGGGCGCGGCGCGCTATGGACGCTCGGTCGGTGAGTCGAGCGGGAGTCGCACCCCGGCCCGTCGCAAGGCGGCGCCCAAGACGTCGGTCGCCTGGGGCCGCAACTCGGTGAGGGGTCGGTTGCGGTGTATGCGCACGCCCAGGTCGACCTGGGTCACCGCTTCGACACCGAAGCGCTCTGCCACGTCGACGAGCAACGCGAGCTCCACGCCGTACCCCGGTGCCAGCCCCGTCTTGTCGAGCACGGTCCGGGGCGCGGCCGTTTCCCCGGCGAGGGGCTGGCGCACCTCCGACAGCGCCGGGAACAGGAGGTCGATCACCGGGCGCGCCACGAGCTCGGTCACACGGCCCCCCTCACCTTTCTCACCGTGCAGGGGTCGGTCGTAGAAGCCCTTGACGAGCGCCACGTCCGGTTGCCCCGGGACGCGGTCGGGGAGCAGGAGAGGGCCCAGAAGACCGGTCACGTAGTGCGGAGCGAAGTTCTCGACGTCGGCGTCGAGGAACACGAGGAGCTCCGCATCGGTCTCGTGGAGCGCCGCGGCCATGGCTTGGCCCTTGCCGCCCCCGACGGTCCCGGCCTCGATCACGCGTCCTCCTGCCCGGCGGGCCACGGTCGCGGTGTCGTCTGTCGATCCGTCGTCGACGACCACGATGTCGTCGACGAGGTCCACCCCGCCGCCGGAGCCGGTCAGCGTGGCGCGCACGCTGGACACTATGGCCCCCACCGTCCCGGCTTCGTTGCGCGCCGGGAGGCACACGGCCACCCGCCGGCCGACGCGCGCCGCCGCCAAGGCGGCCATGTCGAAATCCCGGTAGTGGAAGCTGCGCACGGTGGAGGAGCGTGCCCCACGACGTTGAGAGCCCACGCCTCCGATCATCCCCCATCTCGGGCCCGGGCACGCTCCGCACCCCCTCCATTGACGCGGGTGGTCGGTTTCGTCCACCATGGAGGGATCATCCAGAGCGGCTGAGGGACGGGCCCTGTGACGCCGCGGCAACCAGCGACACCGTCATTTCGGCGGGCGCCAGGTGCCAATGCCCGACCGATGTGGAGGTGTTTTGGTGGATTTCGTCACTGGACTTCGTTGCCGGGAATGTGCGCGGCCCTATCCGGCCGAGGCGCTCCATGTGTGCGACTACTGCTTCGGCCCCCTCGAGGTCGCCTATGACTACGAGGCCCTGCGGAGCTCGGTCACCCGTGAGCAGGTCGCGGCGGGCCCCCAGACCATCTGGCGCTATGCGCCACTGCTGCCGGTGTCGGACCCCGAGCCGATCGATCTCGGCACGGGATGTACCCCGTTGGTCCGGGCCGACCGGCTGGCGGCCGAGCTCGGGCTCGGGGAACTGTGGGTCAAGAACGACACGGCCAATCCGACCGGCTCGTTCAAAGACCGCGTGGTGTCGGTGGCCCTGACCAAGGCGCGCCAACTCGGCTTCAAGGTTGCGGCGTGCGCGTCCACCGGCAATCTGGCGAACTCGGTGGCCGCCCACGCCGCCCGGGCGGGCATGGTGTCGGTCGTGTTCATCCCGAGGGACCTCGAGGTGGCGAAGGTCGTGACGACAGCGGTCTACGGAGGGCACGTCGTCGCGGTCGAAGGTACCTACGACGACGTCAACCGGCTGTGCGCTGAGCTCACGAGCGAGCTTCCGTCTTGGGCCTTCGTGAACGTCAACGTCCGGACCTACTACGCCGAGGGGTCCAAGACCCTCGCATTCGAGGTGGCTGAGCAACTCGGGTGGGAGGCCCCCGACCATGTGATCGTGCCCGTGGGATCGGGCAGTCAGCTCACCAAGGTGGCCAAGGGTTTTGCCGAGCTCCACGCCGTGGGCCTGCTCGACGAGGAACCGCACGTTCGGGTGTCGGGCGCACAGGCAGCGGGGTGCTCGCCGGTGGCGACGGCTTTCGCCGAGGGCACCGACGCCATCCGGCCGGTCAAACCTCACACCATCGCCAAGTCCCTCGCCATCGGCAACCCGGCCGACGGCTGGTACGCGCTCGAGACGGTGCGCCGCAGCGGGGGTGCCTTCGCAGCGGTGACCGACGACGAGATCCTCGACGGGATCCGCCTGCTGGCCCGCACCGAGGGCATCTTCGCCGAGACAGCCGGAGGGGTCACCATCGCCACGCTGGCCAAGCTGGCCGCGCAGGGGGTCGTGCGTCGCGACGAGCGGGTCGTGGCCTATGTGACTGGCCACGGGCTCAAGACGGTGGAGGCCCTCGTCGACACGGCGGGCCCCACCGCCACCATCGCACCCACGCTCGAAGCGTTCCACGAGGCCATCGCCATCGACGCCACCGCGCCGGGGCCTCGGCCATGAGCGTCACCGTCCGGGTCCCCGCTCAGCTGCGCACGCTCACCGGAGGCGCGTCGCAAGCCACGGTGGACGGCTCCACCGTGGGGGAGGTGCTCAAGGCACTCGACGGCGCACACCCGGGGTTCGGGGACCGGCTCTTCGACGAGGGCGGGTCCCTGCGGCGCTTCGTCAACGTCTTTCTCGCCGATGAGGACGTCCGTTTCCTCGAGGGCCTCGACACCCCCGTCGCCGACGGCCAGACCCTGTCGATCGTCCCCGCCGTGGCCGGCGGCTGATCTCCTCGGGGCTCCCGAGCCCGCCTCCCCGCCACCTTTCTCGAACGCAGCCCCCGGCCCCTGCCCCGGCACCGGCCTCTTGCCGTGGTGTCCGGGCGGTTGCGACGGGTCCCTGGGCGTGGTTTGCTCTTAGCACTCCAAGCGCTAGAGTGCTAACAGTCGTATAGGGGCGTCCGCCGGGAGCGGCGCAGTCCGGCCCCGCCGACAACACCGGTAGAGAAACCTACGGAGGAAACCACGCCATGCCCAAGCTGATCGCCTTCGACGAGGAGGCCCGCCGGGCCCTCGAGAACGGCATGAAC
>Ga0209415_10014387_pt1 | contig 12925 bp, 8 predicted proteins | sample PeaSoiSIISIP2007_FD_187696 | JGI IMG/M metagenome (GOLD analysis project Ga0209415, IMG submission 187696) | Peat soil microbial communities from Weissenstadt, Germany - SII-SIP-2007 (SPAdes) (version 2) | ecosystem: Environmental > Terrestrial > Soil > Wetlands > Peat | place: Germany...
CAGCGGGAAATCGCCATCCGGCTGGCCATCGGAGCGGGCCGCATCGCCATGGTCCGGCAACTGCTCCTCGAAGGACTGATGCTGGCGGTGGCCGGCGGCGTCGTCGGATTGGCGGTCTCGCACTGGAGCACCCAAGCCCTGGTGCGCGTGCTGCCCAGGGGATACGCCAACACGCTGTCCGCGGCTATCGGCACGTTGTTGCTGCTGTTCACCCTGGGTCTCTCGGCCGGTTGCGGGCTGCTCTTCGGATTGATTCCCGCGCTGCAGTCGACGCGGCCCGACCTTGCGGGTACGCTGAAGGAACAGGTGTCCAACGTGGCCTCCGGTCCGGCGCGCTTTCGCCGCGGGCTGGTCGTCGCGCAACTGGCGCTTTCCCTCCTGCTGATCGTGGGCGCGTTACTGTTCGCCGGCAGCCTGCGGAACCTGCTCACCGTGAACCTGGGCTTCCGTACCCAACGGCTGCTGCTCTTCAACGTGAATGCCACGCTCGCCCGCCCGAAACTGGCCGACGCCATCGCGTTTTACAAAGATCTTCAGGAGCGGCTCTCGGCGATTCCCGGAGTCACTGGAGTGGGCGCGGCGGCCAGCGGACCTTTCGGCGACGGCAATCGCGGCGGAAATATCACCGTCGAGGCCTATCAGCCGCGGCCCGATGAGTACGTCGGCTCGTCCATTGTCGCGGTCAACCCGGGATTCTTTCACTCACTCGGAATCGCCCTCCGCGCCGGCCGCGAGTTCTCCGATCGCGACGACGCGGGCGCGCCCAAAACCGTAATGGTGAACGAGGCCTTCGCCAAGCGCTACTTCGCGGGCGGGAATCCCGTCGGCCGGCGGATGATGTTCGGCGGAAGCGATCGCCCGGTGCTCGACCGCGAGATCGTGGGCCTCGTCCCGGACACTCGCTCGGAGGTCCGCACACCATCGCGCGAGACGGTCTATCTTCCCTACGCCCAGTGGGACAAGCCCGAGCGGCTGGTGTTTTATGTGCGCACCGCCGGCGATGAGAATCGCCTCTCGTCGGACATCCGGCGCGTGGTGCGGGAAGCCGATCCGAACGTTCCGGTGAACGCCATCACGCCGCTGGACGTCAAGATTCGCGATTCCCTGTACACCGAGCGCCTCATCGCCCTGCTCTCGGAAGCGTTCGGAGTGTTGGCCACGCTGCTGGCGGCCATCGGACTCTACGGCGTGGTGGCGGTCACGGTAGCGCGGCGCACCGCGGAGATCGGCATCCGGATGGCCCTCGGGGCGGTGCCCGCGGACGTGGTGCGCATGGTGCTGAAGGACGCCGGAGGCATGGCGGCGGCCGGCATCGCGATCGGGGTGGTGGGAGCGTTCGCGCTGGGACGCCTGGTGGAGTCGCAACTCTTCGGCATCCAGCCGGCCGATCCGCTGGTGCTATCCGGCGCGGCGGCAACGTTGGCCGCGGTGGCCCTGCTGGCGGCGTTCATCCCCGGATGGCGCGCGTCCCGCATCGACCCGGTGCGGGCGCTCAAGTACGAGTAAGTGAATACTTTCGTACACTGAAGCTGCGGCGGCCGTTTGGGACCATGAGATTTCATAAATACGGCCTCGTATCCAACCGTGGCGCAGGCACTCCTGCGTGCCGCGTCGACACTCGTGTCGACGCTCGCTCGGGTCCTGAAAATACGCTGGCGCATTGATGAAACGGTGCACTAAGTCGATCCGGCGCACGCACAGTTTGGACCCCACAAGGCTCGGCTATGTTCCCAACCGTCCATGTGTTGAAGCACGAAGAACGGCGTTTCTGGACTTCATGGGTCGGCCCGCCTTGCACCGGTCAAGTAAACGTTATTTCCCGTCGAACGTCAAGGTGCTGTTCACGTCCGTGTGCCGGAAATCGCTGTTCGTGACATTGATCGCGACCACTTGTTTGAAGAAGAACAGCGCCCGCACCGAGAACTCCCCGCCGAAACCAGAGGGAAACCAGACCCCATCGGCCAGGCGCCGATAGCTGACGGTGAAGCCGATGCCGTGCACGCTCGTCCCCAGCAGGATGCGCACCGGCAGCGGAATTCCGATCGTCAGATCGGTGTTCACCTGTACCGGCTGAAACTCCTCGGCATCGATCAGCGCCTCTCCCTTCCAGTAGCCCTGGTTACCGGAGGCATCCTTCTGTTGGTTGGGACGGAACGTCACGCGGTAAACCTTGCGCCCGGCATGCATTTCGGTGCCCGCGAGCTTGTATTCGTAAACCTGCTGCTCCTCCGCCGTGAGCGGAAAAAGGCCGCGCGGTACCCCATCCTTCGTCTTTCCGAGCGACGTGCTGAAAGAGTCGCCCTCGCTCCCCGTGGTGACCGACAGGTTCTCTCCGGAGCCGCCGCTGAGATCCACGTTACAGCGGCGCAGTTCGCCATTCGTTCCCGGTGGATTCACCAGCCGGCGCTCGATGCCGTCCGCCATAGGGGTTACAGTGTATTCCCGCCGTTGCTCACACGTCATCTTGCCGTTCGACTGATGCATCGCCACCAGTTCCTGCTGGCGATACACAAACTGCTTCCGGGCCTCCACCGATTTCGCCTGATTGGCCGCCACGCGACCCATAATGTCGTCAATCGAAGGAGCCTGCGAAAATCCGGCTGAAGCCGCGATCAGTATCCAAGCAATCCGCTTCATATTCCTGAATACGAAGATACGCCCCTACAAGAACGCAGATCAACTTTCGCCTCTCGCCTCTAATCGTGCGCTCCTTTCCGATAACGGCTGTGAAGGCCGTTTTTGGAAGGCGCCTGAATGAAAAATACGTTGGCGAATTCACGAAACGACGTACTAAGCCGGAAACGGCGGCCGGTAACCTACTTCACGACCGCAATCGGCGGGATGGCAGGAACCGGATTTACGGTTTGGCCGTGATTCCTGCGGACCTTCCCCCCGCTCTCAGTCGCTCTTTCTCACCATTTCCATCCGTTGGATCATCACGTCGATCCAGTCGGGTTCGCCGCCATAGCCGATCTGCGTCCAGCGCCAGACGCCTTTTGGATCGACGATCCAGTTCTGCGGAATGGCAAAGCCATCCAGCAGGGTCGTGACAAAGCTGAAAGCCGGCATCACTGGGAAGGTGTAGCCCTTCTCTTTCATGAACGGCTCGACCAGCCCGAGATCTTCATCGATATTGAAGGTTAGAATCTGCAAGCCGGGGCGGTCCTTCACCGTCTCGTAGAGTTTCTGCAGGTGTGGCAGTTCGGTATTGCAGGGTCCGCACCAGGTGGCCCATATGTTGATCAGGACACTCTTGCCTTCGAGCGTGGCCAGCTTCCACGTCTTGCCCGAGAGATCGGCAAGGTCGAAGGTGGGAAGCTGCCGGGTTGGCTTCTCCCAACGGCCTTCGGCGGCCTCCTGAGGTTTTGCCCCGGGCGGCTTGCTCCAGACACCCCAGGCGACGTCCGTGCCGCCCAGCTCTTTGAAGACGGCGCGTGCTTCCTCGGATACCGGGTCGTCGAGGCGGCCATGCCAGGGCGTGGGCGGCGAGATGCGCGTCTCGAGGGCTAACTGATAATAAGTCAGCGCGTCGGCCTTGCGGTTCTCCAGCGCGGCGAGGCGGGCGCGATTGCGCCAATAATTCGACTGGAGCTTCGGGCTCTTGGGCGGTGCACCTTCCACCGCGGCGCGCACACTCTGCGCCTCGGCGGGACGATTGGCGAGCCGGGCCGCCTGCAAGATCAGACCGGTCAGGCTTTGCTGCTGATAGACCGCACTGCGCTCGATTTCGTCCTCCCTGTCGGCGGTGAGGTCGTCGCTCTTGGGTTGGTTCAACTCGGTGGCCAGCATGGGCTGCGCTTTGTGCAGCAGATCCAGCGCCCGCTTGGGCTGCCACTTGTGCGTCACCAGGAAGTCCGCCGCTTCGATGTAGGGCGACGAATCGGGGGGTTCGTAGTCGAGGGCCGCCTTGAGATAGTGATCCATGGCGGCGATTGCCTCTTTTTCCCCGAGAGACATGTCGCTCGAAATGGCGTTGTACCACGCCCCGCGGCTCAAATAGGTGTCGTCCGGATAGTCGTGGATCCAACCTTTCAAGGCTTCGCGATAAGCCTGATCGTAGGCCGCCCACCGGGCGGTGTCCTTCTGATCTTCAGGCTCTTTATGCGCCTTCCGCCAGCGTTCGTATACCACGCTGGAAGCCGCATTGCTGGACGGGAACTCCTTCAGGATGCGGTCGTCGATGGCCGTGAGGGCAGCTTCGGCTGCGCCGCTCTGCTTGTATCCGCCGCGGAGGAATCGAAGCCACTCGCCATCGGGTTTGGGTTCGGGTTTGGCGGATTCCAGGCGCTTGAGGTCCTCGGCCACCTGCCGGCGCAGCGCCGCGTGTTCCTGCGGCGGGCGCGAGCGAAACTCCAGGCCCCAGAGCGTCTCGTACTGCTTGAGGATTTCAGGATCGGACTCCTTCGCCAGGCGTTCGCGGAGCGCGGCCGCCACGCGCGCCTCGAGCGCAGTGTCGCCGCCTTTTCCGAGGATCCACTGAGTGCGATTGTCGGTGGAACTGCTGCATACGGAGAAGAACGAGCTGAGATACGCACCGCTCCTTCTTCCCATCGGTGAATTTCCCGGTCGAATAAATGTTGGCGAGTTGAAGAGCGGGCCAGGCGAACCCGGGCGCCTTGGCTTTGGCAGCCTCCAACAGGCGGATCGCCTCCGGCGTGTCCGTGCCGTTCAGAACGTACGCGGCCAGGTAGAGCGCGAGCGGATCGTCGGGCTTCTGCGCTGCCTGCTCTTTGTAGCGAGCCTGCAATGCCGGGAAATGGTCCGTCTCGGAATAGTGCACAAAATCGATGAGGCGGCGATACGGCTCCAGCTCGCGCGGGTACTTGGCCATGAGCCCTTCGAGGACTTCGTGCTGCCGCGCCGCCTGATCGACAAATTTCAATTTGTCGAGGGACTTGTTGTTGAGTTGTTCCCGAAGCACCTGCTGAACTTCAGGCCGGGGTTCGCAACCGGGTAATTGAGGCTGCGCGAGGCAGGTTCCCCCGAGAGAAAGGAAGGCAATGGAAAGTACCGAAATGCGCACAGGTCCACCTCCGTGCTGTGGATAGTGTAGCATCGGGGAAAACAGCGAGTTGACAACACCGGCGTCTCCGCCACAGGATATAATCCGAGTTCTCCGGAGGAACACATGCCTTCATCGAACAACGGACGCCGCGGATTCCTGCAACGCATGCTCACCGCGGGCGGACTGGCGGCAGCGCCCGCCGCGGCGCAGGCGCAAAACACCCGCGGACCCGCAACGAATTCCTTCCTGCCGTGGTACGCGCGGGCGCAGAACTACAAATCGCTCAAGCAATCCAGCTTCGATCGCACCGGAGGCAATCGCGATTCCTGGCCGATTGCGGCCGGCGGCGTCCAGGAGGTCTTCAATGCGCAAGGTCCGGGAGTCATCAGCCACATCTGGTTCACCATCGCAGCGCGCAGTAACGACCACCTGAAGGAGCTCGTGCTGCGCGGCTACTGGGACGGCAACGCAAAGCCCAGCATCGAGACGCCCATCGGCGATTTCTTCGGACTCAACCTGAATACCTACCAGATCTACCAGTCGGAATACCTGGCCTGCTCCCCGGGCAAGTCACTGAACTGCTATTTCGTGATGCCGTACCGCCGGTCGGCGCGGTTCACCGTCACCAACGAAGGCAAGCAGGAGGCCGGCTCGTTCTACTCCAATATCGACTACATGACGGTGCCCAGCCTGCCCGACGACGCGCTCTACTTCCACGCGCAGTACCGGCAGAGCGCGCCGTGCGTGCCGGTGGTCGCGCAGGGCCCCAAGCTCAATCTGGATGGCAGGCTCAACTACGTCTACCTGGAGACGCGCGGCCGCGGGCACCTGATGGGGGTGACGCTCGGCGTGCTGCAGAACGCCAACGGCTGGTGGGGCGAGGGCGACGACATGATCTTCGTCGACGACGAGTCCAAACCCGTGATCAACGGCACCGGGTCGGAGGATTATTTCCTGGGAAGCTGGGATTTCGGCGGACGCGACGGCGCGCAGCCTTTCGGACATGGCATGTACGGGGCACCGCTGATCGTCAACGCGGAACGCACCGGCGGCCGCTACTGCTGCTACCGCTGGCACGGCGACAATCCCGTGACCTTCGAGCGCTATCTCAAGCACACCATGGAGCACGGCCACGCCAACGATCGCGGCGACAATTTCTTCTCGGTCGGCTATTGGTACCAGACCACGCCGTATATCGATTTCCCAGCGCTGCCGCCGGTGGAGACCAGGATTCCGGTGGTCCGCACCGCATAGGGAGCCCCTGGAGTTTGTACCTTTTGCCAGGTCAGAGGTGGGACAGGTGATCGCCTTTTGTCGCCTGTCATTGTGGGGCAAGCCCTTCAGCCTGCCAACCGCCCGCCCGTCACACCGAGGAAAGCACGGGCAATTGTGCCTTTGCGGCGGGAGCCTCGAAACGGCGCCGGATTTCCACGTCGGCCACCGCCAGCGGGACGCACCAGTCATCCAGGGCAACCGCCAGTTTGCGCTCGATAGCCCATTGGGCAAGGGGCTGGCGATCAAATGGACCGCCCATCAGCACGGTGCGCGCTTGTTCTTCGTCGAGGAATTGCCCCATCTCGGTGTCCTCCAGGCCGCGTGTGTCCATGAGCAGGTAATGGCCGTCGTCAACCGGCGACAGGCTCAGGGCGGGGGCAGCCGCATCGGCTCTCCAGCAATCGCGCCATTCGCGGTAGGCACAATCAAACAGATCCCTGTGGAGAGTGTGGGCGCACGCGTATTCGCCCAAACACCATACGAATGAGACAGACTCTGGTACCCTCACTGCAGGATGGGCAGAGTGAGGTATCCCTCGGGCACGAAGAGGCTGCCTTCGGTGACGCCCTGCGGTGCCATCCGCGGAAGGTGCTGCGCCAGGTCGCGCATGCTGCGGCGGCCGGACAGGGCATCGTCGAATGCCCGCGCGATCCGTGTCACCTGCTCGCCGGACTCGTGCGCGAATTCCAGGCGGAAGCGGTGGATGCCGGCCGCTATCCACTCCTCCAGGTGCCGGCTGGATTCCTGCGCTTCCGCCCCAAAGACCGTATTGCGGCAGCCGACGTCGGCCATCACGGGATGCGCGCGCCCGGCCTCGTCGCGCAAAGCCACGCGGTGCTGCTCGCAGGGCCGGCCGCAATCGCGATAGCTGGTGCCGGAAGAGAGAAACCGGCAGAAGACGCAGTGCTCGGTGTGAAAGACCGGCAAGTGCTGCCAGGCGATGGCTTCGATGGCATCGCCGCCCACGCTGCGCGCCAGCGCCGCGATCTGCGCGGCGTTCAGATCGTGCGTCGGGGTGAGGCTCGAAAGGCCCAGCGCGAGAAGCTCCGCCGCCGTCACGGCATTGGCCGCGTTCAGGCTGAAATCCCCGATCAGCTCGGGATGCGGGCGCTCATGCAAGGCGTGAAGCAGGCCGGCGGATCGCACCAGAATGGGGCAGTCGCACGACAACAGGAAATCCACGATGCGCTCTTCCCCCGGTTTCAAAACCCGCGGGCTGGCCACGCGCGGGGCGATCCCCGCGGCACGCACGCGGTCGAGCGACGGCCGGAGGCCGTACAGGTCGAGATAGTCCAGCGTGATGCTGGCGGGCGCGAGCTCGATGGCGGCGTCGAGTTGCTCGGGAGTGCGCACCAGAACGTAGCACAGGCATTCTTGCCTGTGTTGCTTTTCTCTAACTTCTGTTTGCCGAATCCCAACCCGATTCACCCGCACCCGCCGCGCCGCACCCTGCCGCTCCTGCAATCGGTCCACCGCTTCGCGCCGCACCTGGTTGAGCAGCGAACTGGGCGCGAACGGCGAGCCCTCGATGCGCGCCTGCAAGTCCGCCAGTTCATAGGGCGTGTTGCCGAGCCGCCCCAGTTGCGCCCGCAGGAACTCCACGTCGAGCCCGCGATTCCTGGCAGTCCCGAGCGCCGGCGATTCCACCGTCACGGAGATCTCGCCGACCCGCCATTCGCTGACCAGGGGCGCGCCCTCGCGCGCGGTCACCGCCACACTCACCGGCTGCTTGCGAACGGGAGTGGCGGCCTCGGTGTACGGCCGCACGGCTTTATCCAGGTCGGGGTCGTGGGTGCGCCACACCAGGTCGCCCGGCCGGATGCGATTGGCGTGCAGCACGCCGTTGCCGAAGCGCAGCTCGAGCTGGCCTCCGCGCGCCTCGGCGTGCTTATCAACCTGAAAAATGCGGCCGCCCTCCTCGGGCTCCTCCGGACTGCGCCAGTCGGCGGCGTCGAACACTACGCCATCGCCCGGCTTCAGGGGCGCGATCCGGTGGGCTTCACCGGGCTCGATGACCACGCCGCTCTCCGCCACCCGCACCACGCGGCCCATCCACACGCCGCGATGCCGCGGTGCGCGTCCGTTGACCACCGCCTGGTGATCGGTCCCCCCGAGGAACCAGGGACCCAGGCCGCGCGAGTACACCTGCTCGAGTTGCAGCTCGGCTTCGCGGTCGATGCCCGGCTCCCGGCCGGCCCACGCATCGTCCACCGCCTGGCGATAGGCGCGCGTGGTGAGCGCCACGTAGTCCGAGTCTTTGTAGCGGCCCTCGATCTTGAGCGCGGAGATTCCGATTTCGACGATCTCGGGAACCTGGTGCAGGGCGTACAGGTCGCCCGGCGAGAGCAGGTAGCGCGCATCGCCCAGCGGACGGAGCTGGCCGTCGACGATCATCTCATACGGCAGGCGGCAGGCCTGCGCGCACTGCCCGCGATTAGCGCTGCGGCCGCCCCAGGCTTCCGACGAAAAGCACTGGCCGGAGTAGGCCACGCAAAGTGCGCCGTGGACGAAGATCTCCAGCTCGCAATCGGTGCCGGCGCGGATGGCGCGCACTTCGTCGAGCGAAAGCTCGCGCGCCAGGGTCACGCGGCTGGCGCCGAGGCTCTGCGCGAGCCGTACGCCATCGGCGCTGGTGACGCTCATCTGCGTGCTGCCGTGGATTTCGAGGTCGGGTGCGATCTCGCGGGCCAGCTTCAAGACGCCGATATCCTGCACGATGATGGCGTCGGCGCCCGCCTCGGCGATGGCGGCCAGGGCGCGGCAGGCTTCGTCCAACTCGTGGTCGAAGACCAAGGTGTTGAAAGTCACATACCCCTTCACGCCGCGGCGATGGAGCGTGCTCATCGCCCCCGGCAATTCGGCCAGGGAGAAACCCACCTTGGCGCGGGCGGTGAAATGCTTCAGGCCGAAGTAGACCGCGTCCGCGCCGGCCTCGATGGCCGTGCGCAACTGCGGCCAGTATCCGGCCGGGCTCATGATCTCCGGTTTGCGGCGTGGGGACATGCTGGGTATACCTTCAGCGTAACAGACGCGGGTTGTGGGGCACTTGGCGGTTCGGGACAGCGGACCCCTCAGCCGCGAAAAACCGCTCCCTTACGGTCGCGGCTCCGTTGCGAATGCGCGCGTGTTTGCAGAGCCGCGACCGTAAGGGAGCGGTTAGTGGCACGCACCGGCACCGCAACCAACCGGATAAATAGATATAAAATACCTATAGACGCCGAAATTCGAGACTCCGTTGCACGGAGCGAGTGGGAGGTGTTTTCGTGTCCGTACTCGTCAGCCGCTACAACCTTCTGGAAGAGGAGGGACGCCAGGCGCTCGCCCTAGGCGAGCCCGAGCGCCTGCAATATCGCGCCGAAGGAGGCGCCTACCTCAACCTCCGGGAACTGCCGCTCGAGCCCCTTTCGGAGATCGACGAAGACAAGATCGCCCGCCTGTGCCGCATCGTTCGCGGACTGGCTTTCGCCGCGGTGGACGCCGCCCAGTCGGGGCACCCCGGTGGATCGTCGTCCAAGGCCGAGCAGTTGCTCACGCTCCTCGCTAGCGGCGTCGTGGCGTTCGATGCGTGCCACCCCAAGCACCCCGGCCGCGACCGTATGGTGTGGTCGGCCGGCCATTGCACGCCCCTGTTCCACGCATTGCTGGCGCTGGTTTACGAAACCTTGCGCGGTAGCGGAGTCGCGCTTCCCGCCGAGGCCGAAAGGGCAGCGGTCTATCCCGAGCAATTGGCCCGCTTCCGCCGCTGGGGCGGCCCTAGCGGCCACGTGGAATCGCATTACGCCTTGGCCGACACCTCCACCGGTTCCTCCGGACACGGCTTCTCGGCGGGACTGGGGTTCGCCATCCTGCACCGCTCGTGCGGGCTCGACACGAAGGCCTTCGTGATCGCGGGAGACGCCGAGACCGAGGAGGGCATGAGTTACGAGGCCCGCAACCTGGCCTCGAACCTGGGGGTCCACAACCTGGTGGTCACGCTCGACTACAACGGGTTCGGCATCGATGGGCCGATCACCGAGGCGCTGCCGTCCCCGTATCTGAACCACTGGTTCGCGCAGGGCTGGAACATCGTCGAAGTGAATGGTCACAATGTCCGCGAGCTGGCCTACGCCTACCGCCTGGCGGCTCGGGAATTCGGCGAGGCGCGGCCCACGGTGGTGATGTGCCACACCACCAAAGGGGTCGGCTACGGCCGGCTCGCAGGCACGGGCGATTCTCACGGCACGCCCCTGAAGCATGAGGAATATGTCGCGGCCATGCGCAGCCTCGGCTTCCAGATCCCCGGAAAACAGGGGGACACGGCGGCCGACATTCGCGTGGTCGTCGAAGCCCTGGGCGCCGATGAGCGCGACTACCTCGCGGAGCGTTTACAGGCCGCCGCCCGCAAGCTTACACCGGAATCGGAGCTGGTGAAGCGCATGGAGACCGCGCTGGCGGGCAGGCCCATCGCGGATTACACCAGCTTGGCGCGGCCCGACATCCTGCCGCCGGAGCTGGTCTTCGAGGCGGGCGATTCGGTTGCTACCCGCAAGGCCACCGAAGCGTGGTTCGCCTGGGCCATGAAGCACACGGCCTTCTTTTACGTGGGCGCGGGCGATCTTATGAAGTCCATCCTCACCGGCAAGGCCGAGAGCGTTTACGGAATCCACACGCGCGAAAACCTGCTGGGCCGCGGCTTCCGATTCGGCATCGCGGAGCAGAACATGGCCATGATGTCGACCGCCATGAGTCAGGATGTGCTGCCCGGCGGCTTCCGCCCCATGACGGCATTCGCGACCTACGGCGTGTTCAGCCCCATGATGGCGAACGCCGTGCGCATGACGCTCATCAACAGCGCAGTCAATCCGCGCGCGTCCAGCTTCTTCATCATGCTGGCGGCGCACGACGGGCCGGAGACCGGCGAGGACGGCCCTACCCATCACGGCCTGTTCTGGATGTCGCTGTTCACGGCCTATCCGGGCATCAAGGTGTACAAACCGCTGGATGCCAATGAGGCCATCGAGATGCTGTTCCACGCTGCCCGCCGGGGCGAGCCGGTGGTGTTCTCGGCAGTGCGTCCGGGCACTCCCGTGTTCCGCCGCGGCGATGGCGTGCCGCCCGCGAGCGAGGCCGTCAACGGGGCATACGTGTTCCATCCGTTCCGCCACAACGGCAAGCCGAAGAAGGTGCTGGTAGTCTGCGGCGGTCAGGTGATGGCCAACGTGCTCGAGATTCTCCCGGAGTTGGAGGAGCGCTCGGACGTGAAGATCGTCGCGGTGACATCGCCCCAGCTCTTCGAGGAATTGCGGCGGACGGATCCGCCCAAGGCGAACGAGATCTTCCCGGACGAAGATCGGGAATATGCCATCACGCTGCACAACGGCTGGCGCGGATTCCTGTACCCGTTCCTGCTGCCGGGCGACTATAGCGAGCGGGTGTTCGGCATGGACGCGTTCTCGCGCTCGGGCAAACCGGACGAGATCTATCGGGCCGCGGGGTTCGATGCTGCCGGCCTCAGAAAAAAGCTGCTGGGCTAGCTAGGGTTAGGTCTTCGACCGGAAAACCACTCCCTCACGGTCGTGGCTCCGGTCGGAGCCGGGCCCAGAGGGCACCCCGTTAGCGAGCGGTCTTCGGACTTCCAGTCACTACGCCGCCGGCCGCGTCATCGACCAGTGCGAGTGAATCACCCGCCAACCCTCCTTCTTGCGCTGATACACCTGGGTGGCGTTCCAGCGGCTCTCCGCCGTCCCATTCCGCCGCACGAAGTTGTACGTGAGCACCGCTACGTCGCCGCACACCTGCACCTTCGGATCCAGCATCTCGTACCTGTCGAAGAGCGGCGTGCCGCGGTAGGGCTCATAGAGCGCCCGCAGCGCCGGAAGACCGTCGAGTCTCCGATCCGTCATGATGTGAAAGTAGGTGATCTCGCGATCCGAGGTCTCGAGCGCCGGGCCGGGGTCGCCCTTCTGCCATCCGTCCATGACGCGACGCTCGATCGCCACGATCTCCCGTGCGATACCCGCATCGGAATCCGCGGCTGCCAAGTCACCGGACAGCAGGGCGGCAACCGCGCAGGCCGCCATGATCTTCGTCAAAGGGTGACCTCCTTGAAGCGATCGTCGATCTCCACCCGGTAGCCGCTGGAGAGGCGATTGGTTTCGTTCGCCATGCCCACCACCGCCATCAACTCGGCGAACATCTCGCCGCTCATGCCGGCCTTGCGCGCGGAGGCGGTGTGCGACGCGATGCAGTACGGGCACTGGTTTGTAGCGCTCACCGCGAGATAAACCATCTCCTTGGTGAGGGCGTCGAGCGCTCCGGGCGCCATGATCTCCTTGATGCTTTCCCAGGTGCGCCGCAGCGTCACCGGGTCGCGCGCCAGGGCCTTCCAGAAATTGTTGATCCAGTCCGTCTGGCGGGTGGCCATGATATCGTCATAGACCGCCCGCACTTCGGGACTGGCATCGGCGTATTCAATGAGTCCGAGAGTGGCCATGCGCCGATTATCGCGCATGGCGGCCGCGGCAGCTTACAATGAGGGAATGGCAGACCCGGAACAACTGGAACGGCTCCTCAAACAATCCCAGGACAACCTAACGGTGATCGTCGCGATCCAGGACCGCCATGGCCGCATGCTGGTGGATCACCAGGAGTGGCTTGAGCAGCACA
>Ga0209415_10014388_pt1 | contig 12925 bp, 13 predicted proteins | sample PeaSoiSIISIP2007_FD_187696 | JGI IMG/M metagenome (GOLD analysis project Ga0209415, IMG submission 187696) | Peat soil microbial communities from Weissenstadt, Germany - SII-SIP-2007 (SPAdes) (version 2) | ecosystem: Environmental > Terrestrial > Soil > Wetlands > Peat | place: Germany...
CCATGGCGTCCGGGTGTCGATGTTTAGAGAAGGCAGGCACAAATGAACCCGCCATCCGTCGCGCCTGCTGCCCCCCTGCTCACCGGGCGGGAGTGGAAGCCGGCTTACGAGACCGAAGACGGCGACCTCGTCGAACTGTTCTACAACCCCGCCCTCGCTGCTCCAAATTCTACGACCGCATGACCGGCTACTTCTCGCAACCGCGCTGGTGCTGGCGGTCCGCGCCACCACTAGCGGCGAAGTCTTCGAGTACAGCGACAACCACGAATTGCTATCGCCGGGAGGCGCGGTGTTCGACCGGCTGAGCGGGGAGAATCCTGCCTCCGCAACGCCAGCCGGAGGCGAGGGCGTCTGCTGGCTGACACAGACTGCCGAAGGCAAGCGGATGATCCTGCAGACTGAAGAGGGGCCGCAGGAAGTACATTCCTTGAATCAACTGATCGACACGCTGCGGCGCGTTGGCTCTCCCTCCGTGTCGCCTGGAGATGACGCGCGGTTAGTGGTTTAGTGGTTTAGACCCTGGCCTCGAAACACGGTCACAGCGGAAGCAACTTTATTTTTCGCCACTTTTCACCCACCTTTTTGCTGATTCTCAAACTACTTGCGCCAACCCACCCGGTGCCGCACCACCCCGTCGGCGCAAATCTGTCTGCTACATTTAAATCAGGGAGAGAACTGCGCCAGAAGTGGGGCAGGCGCTTCCGCCTGCCAACCGCGGCACAGTCGCGCTGGCCATCCGGGCCCCTTTTTCGGAAACGAACCCAAACCGCTCACCGTGAGCGGTTTTTCTTTTTGGGAGGACGCATCCATGCAACCGATCAAACACGACCGTCAGAGACTTCGCCACCGGGAAAACCCGGGTGACGCAAATTGTAAAAATGACCCTCAATTTGCGTCACCCGATTTCGACTCATCTCCGCAACCCACACAAACAGAGGGGGTTACAACGTCGTGAAAAACAAACTGACACGCCCGGGAAACTTGCGTCACCCTGGCCCCTTCTCTGGGGGCGCAAATTGTAAAAACAACTCGCAATCTGCGCCCCCCGATTTCGCCCTCTCTCCGCAACCCACAGAAATAGAGGAGGTTAAAGGGTCGCGAAAAACAAACAGACACAGCCCGCAAATTTGCGCCCCCGCCCCCCGGGTCCCCCGCCCCCGGCCCCCGGCCCCTCACTGCGTGATACGCTCAATTCTTATGCCTCACGATGGCTTCGACCTCGCTGGCGCCGCCCGGCAGGAGATGATCGACCACGGATTCTCGCCCGACTTCCCTCCCGAGGTCGCGCAGCAGCTCGCCACCATCCACCCCCAGCCCGACCGCTCCCTGCGCGATCTCACGGCCCTCCTCTGGTCCTCCATCGATAACGACGACTCGCGCGACCTCGACCAGATCGAATGGGCCGAGCGCGCCCCCGGCGGCATTCGCGTCCTCGTCGCTGTCGCCGACGTCGATTCGGCCGTCCACAAAGCCACCCCTATCGACATCCACGCGGCGCGCGAGACCACCACCGTCTACGCCGGCATCCGCATCTTTCCCATGCTGCCGGAGCGCCTTTCCACCGACCTCACCTCGCTCTCCGAAGGCCAGGACCGCGCCGCCATCGTGATCGAAATGCTGGTCGGTGGCGATGGCGCCATCTCCAACCCGTCCATCTACCAGGCGCTCGTCAGGAACCGCGCCCAACTGACTTACAATGCCGTCGGCGCCTGGCTCGAAGGCACCGCCCCGCCGCCTCCCAAGGTGGCCGCGTCCGCCGATCTCCAGGCGCAACTCAAGCTGCAGGACGAATCCGCCCTGGCGCTGCGGCAGGCACGCGATCGCCTCGGCGCCCTGACCTTCGATCGCGTGGAAGCGCAACCGGTGATCGCTGACGGCCACGTCCAGGACATTCAGACGCGCCGCCACAATCGCGCCGCGCAGTTGATCGAAGACTTCATGATCGCCGCCAACGAGGTGATGGCGCTGACGCTGCGCTCGGCCGGCGTGTCCTCGATCCGGCGCGTGGTGAAGGCGCCGGAGCGCTGGCCGCGCATCATGGAGTTGGCCGAACGCTACGGCGACAAACTTCCGCCCGAGCCCGATTCCGGCGCGCTGAACGCTTTCCTGGTGCGGCGCAAGCAAGCCGACCCGGTGCACTACCCGGACCTCTCGCTCTCCGTGCTCAAGCTGATGGGGCCGGGCGAATACGTAGTGATGCGGGCCGGCGGCGAGGAGCAGGGCCATTTCGGACTGGCCGCGCACGATTACACGCATTCCACCGCGCCCAATCGCCGGTTCGCCGACCTGGTCACCCAGCGGCTGCTGAAAGCGCTCGCGGGCCAGCCGCCCTACGCGGATGCCGAGCTGGATTCCATCGCGAGTAACTGCACCTTGAAAGAGGATGCGGCGCGAAAGGTGCAGCGCGCCATGATCAAGCGGCTGGCCGCGGTGGCGCTGCAGCACCGCGTGGGCCAATCGTTCTCCGGCGTGGTCACCGGGGTAACGCCCAAAGGCGTCTTCGTGCGCGTGCTCGATCCGCCCGTGGAGGGAAGGCTGATGCGCGGCGAGCGCGGCCTCGATGTGGGCGACCGCGTGCATGTCACCCTGCTGAGCGCCGATCCGCAGCGCGGCTTCATCGATTTTGGGAGGTAATCATTATGCTTCGACACACCGTCGCCACACTGGCGTATCGTGCGGGCAAAGCGCTGCGCGGCGCGCCGCCGGAGTTTGCGGTATATCGCGCGGACGCCACTTCGCGCACGCCCGCCGAGATCCTGGCCCACATGGGAGATCTCTTCGACTGGGCCTTGAAGATGGCCGATGGCAAACACGAATGGCACAGCTCGCAGCCGCTGGCCTGGGACCAGGAGGCCGCGCGCTTCTTCGCCGCGCTCGAAGCCTTCGACCGGCGCCTGGCCTCCGCGGACCCCCTCGCGTTTCCCGCCGAGAAGCTGTTCCAGGGCCCGATTGCGGATGCCCTCACGCACACCGGGCAGATCGCCATGCTCCGCCGCATGGCGGGGTGTAAGATGCGCGCCGAGAACTACGTGAAGGCCGATATTGCGGTGGGGCGCGTGGGGGCCGAACAGTCGCCGCCGGCCTTCGAGTTCGAATGAAGCGCAAAGGCCGCGGCGCCCACCATACGGGACAGGAACTGATCGCGCCGCGGCCGTTTTGCGCGAGTTCCTCAAACCCGCCCATGAGATTCGCGGTTTTGGCGGTGGCGCTGGCGATGGCCATGGTTTCCCTCATGCGATGTTCCGGACAAGCGCGGCTGAATGCCGACGACATTTTGAGACTCGGGTCCGAAGCTCCCTTGGCCAAGGTGCCCTACGGCACGGCGCCCCAGCAGTACGCCGAGCTGAGGATGCCCGAAGGCAAGGGTCCGTTCCCGGTCATCGTGGTGATCCACGGCGGATGCTGGATCCAGTACGCCACCACGGAATACACCGCGCACCTGGCCTCGGCGCTGGTCAAAGAAGGTTGGGCCACGTGGAACCTGGAGTACCGGCGCGCGCACGAAGAGGGCGGCGGATGGCCCGGCACGTTCCTCGATACCGGCCGCGGCGTGGATGCCCTCCGCGAGGCCGCGCGCAAGTATCCCCTCGACCTCGGCCGGGTAATCGCGATGGGGCACTCGGCGGGCGGGCAACTGGCGCTGTGGGCCGCGGGGCGCAGCCGGATTCCGCGCGCCAGCGAATTGCACACCGATAATCCGCTGCCCCTGCGCGGGGTAGTCTCGCTGGCCGGAATCGCCGACATGCGTGCGTACGCCGATGGCGGACCGAGGGACTGCGTGGCGGGCGAGCTGCGGGTCATGGGCGGGACACCCGCGCAACAGCCCGCGCGCTATGCCGCGGCCTCGCCGTTAGCGCTTCTTCCGCTGCGAACGCCGCAGGTGCTGGTGTGGGGCGAGGAAGACTCCATCGTGCCCGAAAGGCTGTTCGAAGACTACGAGAAACGCGCGAAGCAGGCCGGCGATTCCGTCGAGATCGTCCGCGTAAAGGGCGCCGGCCACCACGAGCTTTGCTCGGCGGAGGGCACCGGATGGAAACAGATTACGGACGCGGTGCGGCGCTTGCTGCGGTAATCGGGCGCGCGTTTCCCGGAGCCCGCGTGGCGGAGGCGCTCCCTCTCGCGGATGGGCGCCGCAACTCGAATTTCAAGCTGCGGCTCGAAGGCATTGAGGAGCCGATGGTCCTCCGCGTCTACCGGCACGATCCGGCGCTGTGCCGGAAAGAGCTCGACCTGATCCAGTTACTCAAGGGCTCGGTGCCCGTGCCGGAGGTGATCCACGCCGAACCGCACGGGTCCGACGATCTGCCGCCGTTCGTGCTGCTCCGTTACGTGGAGGGCATCACCTTCCGCGAATTGCGGCGCGGCGGCGATCTCGAGGCCATCGCTCAGGCGGCGCGCTCCGTGGGCGAGACGCTCGCGGCGATCCATCGCCACACGTTTTCGAAACCAGGTTGGCTCTCCGTGGGTTTGGAAGTAACCGCGCCGCTGCTCGAAGGCGCGAATGCCATGCCGCGATTCGTGGATCGGTGCCTGGCGTCCGCCAATCTGCAGGCGCGTGTGCCTGCGGCCGTGTGCGATCGCGTGCATGATCTGATGTGGTCGCCATTGCCGGATCTGGAGCCCCTGGAAAATCAGGCGCAGCTCGTGCATGGCGACTTCAACAAGCGCAACGTGCTGGTGCGCGAGTCCCGCGGCCGGTGGTCCGTGGCTGCCGTTCTCGATTGGGAGTTCGCTATCTCCAGCACCCCGCTGACCGACTTCGGCAACTTCCTGCGCTCCGAGCGCGCCTCGCGTCCCCTGGCCGAGCCGCATTTCTCGAACGGCTACTTGCACGCGGGCGGTTCGCTTCCGGCGGACTGGCGCCGCCTCGCGCGGCTCGTCGATCTGGTCGCGCTGTGTGAAAGTCTGACCAGGGACGGGCTGCCGGCGGATGTAGAAGCGGAGTTGGTGGCGCTGGTTCAGGCGACCGCGTGAATGTGTTACGATAGCGGCCCATAGGAGATTACCCATGAGGTACACCAGATTCTTGATCGTACTACTGGCGTTCGCTGCCGCGTTGATGGCAGCGGACCCCTTTGTCGGAACGTGGAAACTGAACCCTGCCAAAAGCAAATACAAAACGGGGACGCCGCCGAAAGAGCAAACTGTCACCTATTCGGAGGAGGGCAGCGACCTGCATGTAATGGTCAAGGGGACCACGTCCGATGGCCAGGCGATTTCTACTCACGTCACCGTGCCCCCCAAGGGTGGGCCGGGGAAAATCATCGAATCGCCCTATGAGAGCGTCGTCGGCAAGAACGTCAACGATAACCAGCGGGAGACCCATTTTAGCAAAGGTGGCAAGGAGGTCTTCACCGCCAAAGCGAAGCGGTCGGCTGATGGAAAGACCATGACGGTAGCCGTTAAGGGGACCAATCCGGCCGGCCAGAAGGTAGAGGGCACCAACTATTACGAGAAGCAGTAGCTGCGTATTACAACACGTCCATTTCTTTTCTGCCTGGAAAGATTTTCAGGCGGCAGCAGTCACGAACTGGCGAATGGCGGCGCGTTGCGCTACGCCCGGTTCTTCTGGCTTCTGGCTCCTGAATTCTGGCTCCTGCTCTGTGGGGCACTCCGTTGCACGGAGCGAGGCCATCGTTTTTGTGGCCTGCCGCTTCAGATGGAATCACCCGCCGCGTCCCGCTTCACAAAGAACGCAATCGCCGTCACCAGGAATGCGCCCGCCAGCAAATAGACTGCCGACGCCAGCGCGATGGCCACGCCCAATCCGTAAACCTGGGCCAGGACCCCGATGACCAGAGGGGCGGCCGCGCCTCCGCCCAGCCAGCCGACCGTGTTCATAAGGCCGGCGGCGCTGCCGCGCGACTCGGCCGGAATCACATCGTACACCGACGCGAAAATGTTGGCGTCGTACATGCCCTTGGCGAATCCCCAGAGGGTGAGCGCCAGCACCAGCCACGTGGTGGAGTTGGTCATCCCGCAGAGCACCACGAACGGCGCGCCCGCGAAGACCCCCATCGCCTGGACCATCAGGCGCCCGCCGGGCCGCGTCTTGCGCAGCGAGTCCGCCAGCCATCCGCCGATCGGGGAGCCGGCCATGCTGGCGAGTTGCACGAAGATGGTGGCGGTGAGGCCGGCCATGGCGAGCGTCATGTGGAATTTGTCGTAGAGGAACTTGGGCATCCAGGAAAGCAGAACCACCGCCACGAAGTTGGCGCACAGGAAGGCGCCCAAGAGGCACAGGACGGTGGGCTTGCGCAGCAGAAGAGAAAAAGATCTTACGGGTGCTGGACAGGCCGGGAGGCCTGTCCTGCCCGGCTCGCGAAGGAAGCGGTGGAGCACGGCGCCCAGCACGATGCCCGAGCCGCCAAACACGATGAACGACCAGCGCCACCCGTAGTGCTGGCCGATGAGGCCCGCGAAAAATCCGCCGGCCACGGTGCCGATGTAGACGCTGGTCTGGTGCAGTCCCATGGCGCGCGAGCGGGTCTCGCGGCCGTGATAGTCGCTGATCAGCGACATGGATGCCGGAAAGTAGAGGGTCTCGCCCAGCCCCTCCGCGGCGCGGAATCCGAGCAGTTGGCCGAAGGTGCGCGATACGGCGGTGGAGACGCAGATCAGGCTCCAGATATACAGACCCCACAGAATCGCGGAGACGCGGCGCACCCGGTCCACAATGGCGCCGGCGAAGATCCCGCAGATGCCGTACACGAGAGCGAAAGAAGAGCCCAGCAGGCCCAACTGCACGGAGGTGAGATGCAGCTCTTTTTCGAGCAGCGGAAAAACCGAGAACACCGCCTGGCGGTCGGCATAGTTGAAGAAGGAGATGCCCCATAGCATCCCCACCACGGCCCACTTGTAGCGGTCCGGCTTCACGCGAGGCCGCCAGCGAGCCGGGCAATCATCTCTCGATTGTAGCCGCCCGCTGGCCTGTGCGCCGGCTCTGCCAGGCTTGCCGGGCTAAGTACGCGAAGGTGGGAAGCATCAGGCCATACATGGCGGCGATCATGTGGGAGAATTGACGCTCCAGCGACTCGGTTCCCATGTACTTGGGACCGTAGAGCAGCCACGCCCCGTGGAGGACCAGGAGGCAACCAATGATGACGCAGGACCAGAATTGGGCCCGCAGCCATCCAGGTCTGCGCACGGCCTTGTCCGGCTCCGAAATGCTGAGTGTTTCAAACCCGGTTGCGTCGATGTTGGCGATGTTCATGCTCCAATCGTGCAACGGGACCGGAATCCGCACCAGTGAATAAAGTACTATTGACCTACCATAACCTAGGTTAATCACGCCGATCCACGCCCGCTTGCATAAGGAGTACGTTGTGCCCTTCGGGATCGTGAAAAACCGCCCATCGTGGCCGTTCCCAATGCACTATACGCTTCTCGCCGAGCTTTTCGACCATCGCTTCGAGATCGGGCACTTCGACGAACAGCACGGCCTTGTCGCGCGACGGGTACGACTCCACGCCCTTGCGTTCCAGGCAGAGGAACGTGGCGCCGGCGGCGAAGCGGGCGTGATGGCCGGCCTGCTCATCGAGCATCTCGAGACCGAGGGTGTCGCGGTAGAAGACCTTCGCGGCTTCGAGGTCTTCGAAATAGAGCTCAAACCCGACCAGGCGCGGCTGCGTGATCATGACTCCTCCGTCATTTGTGGAAACTGGCGTGTGCACGTGTGCGTCCAACCTAACATCAACGGATGCTCATCTGATGCCACTTCCCGCACTGGTAAGCATACTATGGCTGTTGTGGCAGGGTGCAGCGAACAGCATTGATGTCCTGGTGACCGACTCCTCCAAGTCGCCGGTCGCGGGCGCTCGGGTCGAGTTGAAAGCCGGCGGCGCGATGGTCGCTTCGGCACAGACGGATGAGAAGGGCCATGCGGAGTTCGGTGAGCTGAAGCCGGCACGTTATGAGATCCATGCCTCGAAAGATGGATTTGAACCCGTTCAAACAGACACCCTGGAATTGCCTGCCGCGGTCGAGTTGACGCTGGCGCAGGCCGTGGCGCGCAAAGACAGCATCGAAGTCAGGGAAAAGATCGCTCCGTTGGATCAGGGCGCGTCCGCGCCGGAGCAGGCTCCGGTAGGAACCGTCAAGGAGCTTCCCGGACGTCCTGCGACGGTGGCAGACGCCCTGCCATCGCTGCCCGGCGTGGTCCGCTCCCCGGGAGGCGGCCTGGTCATGTCGGCGGCGGGCGAACACCGCAGCGCGCTGATCGTCAACTCGGCGGATGTCACCGACCCCGCGACCGGACAGTTCGGATTGACCGTGCCGATCGACAGCGTCGAGACCTTGAACGTCTACCAAACGCCCTTCCTGGCGGAGTACGGAAGATTCACGGCGGGGCTGGTTTCGGTGGAGACGCGGCGCGGCGGCGAAAAATGGAAATGGGAATTAAACGATCCGTTTCCCGATTTCATCATCCGCAGCTACCACCTGCGCGGGCTCCGCGACGCCACGCCGCGGCTGAACCTGGAAGGGCCGATCGTTCCGGGGAAGCTTTACTTTTCCGAAGGCCTGGAATACACGGTTCGCAAGACGGAAGTCTACGAGCTGCCTTTCCCTTTCAATCAGAAAAAACAGGAAGGGATCAATTCCTTCGCGCAGCTCGACTGGGTCGCGTCCGGCAAACAACTGGTGACGGCGACGGTGCATGTGGCGCCGCAGCGCATGCAATACGTCAACATGAACTACTTCAATCCGCAGGCAACCTCGCCCGACGCCGCCACCAACAACTACACCGCAACCCTGGCGGACAAGCTGACCCTGGGAGGCGGACTGCTGGACAACACCTTGTCGGTGACGCGCTTCGACGCCCGCGTCTGGGGACAAGGCACCCAGGAGCTGACCATCACTCCCGGCGGCAACAGCGGGAATTACTTCGCGCAGCAGAGCCGCAACGCGTCGCGCCTGAGTTGGACGCCAACCTACAACTTCGCCGCGGTGAACTGGCTGGGCACGCACAATTTCAAGGCCGGCGCCTACATGGCGGAAAGCACCGACAACGGAGAGGTGACCGAGCGGCCGTTCAGCATTCTGGATTCGTCGAACCAGTTGCTGGAACGCGTCACCTTCTCGAGCGGACAGCCGTTCCACAACTGGGACACCGAGTACGCATTCTTCGGGCAGGATCACTGGCTGGTGACGCCGCGGCTGGCGGTGGACCTGGGGATTCGCGCGGAGTCGCAGGAACTGTCGGAGAGCTTTCGCGTGGCGCCGCGCGCGGGAATCGCGTGGACGCCATTCGCCAGTACCGGCCCGGTGTTGCGCGCGGGGTTCGGATGGTTCTACGACCGCGTGCCGCTGAGTGTCTACTCTTTCGACCACTACCCGAGCGAGACCATCACCATGTTCGGACCCGGCGGGCAGATTACCGCGGGGCCGTGGGTCTATCAGAACGGATTGGGCACGGTGAGCTCGAAGTTTCCGTTCGTGTTCCAGGAACCCGCCGCGGGCAATTTTTCGCCGCGCAGCGCTACCGGGAACGTGCAGATCGAGCAGCCGCTGTCGGAGCACCTGAAGCTGCGGATCGGTTACACGCAGAAACAATCGGCGGGCCTGGTGATTCTGAATCCGCTGGCGCCGGGCGCAAATGGCGGCGTGGGCGCGAATCTCCTGACCGGGAACGGGCAATCGCGGTATCGCCAGTTCGAGGTCACGGCGCGCGTCCGATTGAACGACAAGCGCCAATTGTTCCTCTCCTACGTGCGCTCGGCGGCGCGGGGCGATTTGAACGATTTCGCCAGCTACCTGGGCAGCTTTCCGGTGCCCATCATTCGGCCCAATCAGTTCGGCAATCTGCCGGGCGATCTGCCGAATCGCTTCCTGGCGTGGGGCCTGTTCCAGCTTCCGGCGGGTTTCCGAATTGCGCCGCTGATCGAATTCCGCAGCGGCTTTCCCTATGCCGCGACCGACGCAGCCCAGAATTACGTGGGCGTGCCAAATGCGCAGAGATTCCCCAATTCCATTTCGGTGGATTCGCGTTTTTCGAAAGACATCCGGGTCAATCCGAAGTACACCGTTCGGCTGTCCGTGAGTGGTTACAATCTCACCAATCACTTCAACCCCGAGGCCTTCCATAACAACATCGCCGATCCGGCGTTTGGGCTTTTCTTCGGTCAGAGAGGCAGGCGCTTCACAGCCGATTTTGATGTCATCTTTTAGGGCGGGTACCTGCGCCAGATCTCCGTTGTGGGGTTTGAGCGGCATCACGGCGTTGGCCGTGGCGGTACACGGATATCACCTGGGTGTGGACGACAGCGCCATCTATGTGCCGGCCATCAAGCGCGTGGCGGACCCCCATCTGTATCCCTTCGGCGACGAGTTCTTCATGTCGCACGCGCACCTCTCGATCTTTGCGGAGCTGGTAGGCGGCTCCGCGCGGCTGACGCATCTGCCGATCGACTTGGTGATTTTCGGCTGGCACGTGGCCAGCATTTTTCTGCTGCTGCTGGCGGCGTGGCGGCTGCTGGGCTGCTGCTTCGAGCGCCGCTCCGCGCGGTGGAGCGGCGTGGCATTTCTGGCCGCCACCCTCAGTGTGCCGGTCACCGGCACGGGCCTCGCGATCATGGACCCGTACCTGACGGCGCGATCGCTCTCCACCCCGGCGACGCTTTTTGCGATTGCCGCCTGGCTGTCGAACCGGCCGCGGTGGGCGGTGGCGTGGCTGGCCGTGACGGCGGCGCTGCATCCGCAGATGGCGGTGTATGGCTCGTTGTTCATCGGCAGCATGGCGTTGGTTCGGCACAGCCGGGCGGCGCGTGCAGTTCCCGCACCGGTGTTCGGCGCGACGATCGGTCTGCCGCTCCTCTTGAATTTCGAGCCGCTGCGCGGAGCCGCGCGCGAATGCCTCCTGTCGCGGACGTACTTTTTCGTTTCCACGTGGACCTGGTATCAATGGATCGGCGTGTTCGCGCCGCTGGCCCTGCTGTGGTGGTTCTCCGCGGGAAGTCCCCGCCACACGCTGCCCGCGTTCCGGCCGCTGGCGGCCACGCTGATTCCCTTCGGGCTGACGTTCACCACGGTGGCCGTGATGCTGGCCATTCCGGCGCGCCTCGAGACCTACAATCGCCTGCAGCCGATGCGGAGCTTTCACTTGCTCTATGTCGTGTTGTTCATCCTGCTGGGCGGGCTGATCGGAGAGTACGGGATCAAGAAAAGTCTGTGGCGCTGGGTGGCGCTGTTTGTGCCGCTGGCCCTGGTGATGGTGCTGGTGCAGGAGCTGACTTTCCCGGCCAGCGAGCACGTGGAGTGGCCTGGGTCGAACCGCGGCAACACGTGGATCTCGGCGTTCTTGTGGATCCGGTATCACACGCCCAAAGGGGCGGTGTTCGCTTTGGATCCGAATTACATGGCGCAGCCCGGAGAAGATTCGCACGGATTCCGCGCAGTGGCGGAGCGCAGTGCGCTGGCGGACAACGTGAAGGACAGCGGGGCGGTCTCTCTGTTCCCGCAACTTGCGGAGGAATGGAAGAGCGAGGTCGACGCGGGCCGCGGGTTCGATCACTTTCAGTTGGAGGATTTCCGGAAGTTGGCCAGGGAGTATCCGGTGACCTGGATTCTGACCGCGCGGCCGAGGCCTGGCCTGACGTGTCCGTACGAGAATAAGGACCTGGCAGTTTGCAGGATGCAGTAGCGATATACTTTGACAGATGAAGACCAGCCGCCGCGAGTTCCTCGCCGTTTCCGCGCTGGCGCCGGCGGCAGGGCGCCTGATGGCGGCCAACGCGCCTGCGCTGCGATTCCCCACCACGCGACGCGAGCGCATCGCCGTGGCGTCGTATCCGTTCCGCGCGTTCCTCGACACGCCGCGCAACCGCGCGCGGCAGCCGCAGGGCCGGCTGATGGACCTCAAGGAATTTCCGGGCATGGTGGTGGAGCGTTTCCAGATCCGCAATGTCGAGTTGCTGGGTGAGCACATCCGCATCAGCGAGCCGGGCTACCTGGAGCAGCTTCTTGCGGCGGTGAAGGCGGCGGCCTCGCACGTCGTGGATATTCCGACGGGCGTGGGCGGGAGTGTTTACGACGCGGACGCCGGGAAGCGCGCCACGGCCGTCGCGAACGCCAAGAAGTGGGTGGACACGGCGACGGCATTGGAGTGCCCGAGCGTGCGCGTCCACCTGCAAGGAGCCCGCGGGGCGAAGCCCGATGCCGCCCTGGCCGCGGAAAGTCTGGGCGCGATTTCGCAGTACGGCGCGGCCAAGGGCGTGGTGATCAATCTGGAGAACGACGACCTCACGACGGAGGATGCGTTCTTCCTGGCGAAGGTGATCGACCAGGTGGACAGTCCCTGGCTGCGCGCCCTGCCGGACTTCGGCAACTCCATGCTGGGCGGCGACGAGAAGTTCAACTACGATGCGGTGACGGCCATGTTCCACCGGGCATACAACATCGCGCACGTGAAGGATTGCGAAGTGGATGGCGGCAAAGTGGTTCGCGTGGACCTGGCGCGCACGTTCGCCATCGCCAAGGCCAGCGGCTACAAAGGCTACTTTTCGATCGAGTTCGAAGGCGAGGGAGATCCCTACGCCGGTACCCAGAAGCTGATCGAGGACAGCCTCGAGTGTCTGGGATAAAATCGCCCTGTGGTAAAGTCTCGCCCTTGTGGTAAATTCTCAAAGATGAGAATCTTCCTGCTGACCTTACTCGCCGTTGGCGGTGCATACGCGCAGAAAATCACGGTGGAATTCGACCAGGCCGCCGACTTCAGCAAGTACAAGACGTTCGTCATCCGCAACGGACAGTTGAACAGCAGGAGTCCCGCCCTCAACAGCGAGCTGGTGAAGAAGCAGATCGAGGCCGACATCGAGCGGGGACTGACGGCCAAGGGCCTGACCAGGCTGACGGAAGCAGGGGATCTCAACGTGCGCTACCAGTTCGGATCGGCTCGCAGGGTGGAAACGGAGGCCTACCCGGCGGGGTG
>Ga0209415_10014389_pt1 | contig 12925 bp, 14 predicted proteins | sample PeaSoiSIISIP2007_FD_187696 | JGI IMG/M metagenome (GOLD analysis project Ga0209415, IMG submission 187696) | Peat soil microbial communities from Weissenstadt, Germany - SII-SIP-2007 (SPAdes) (version 2) | ecosystem: Environmental > Terrestrial > Soil > Wetlands > Peat | place: Germany...
TCCCAACCTCGGTCATAGCCGGGCCGCGCCAGGCGCGGCCACACCACGGCCCGTGGGCTTGGATCGCCGGAACGAAGCCCGGCGATGACCGGGGTTTGGGCGGCGGTGAAAGGTCAGACCTCGCCGGCCGCGCGACGTCAGGCCGCAGCGCTCACGCCGCCGGCAGCGGCTCGGCGCGGGCCGCATCGAGGTAGCGGGCGGCGCGAGGCCGCAGCGCCGGATCGAGTTCGATCAGCAGCGGATTGCCGGTGGGGATCTCGACCCCCGGGATCGCCTGGTCGGAAACGTCGTACAGCAGCTTGACGATGGCCCGCAGCGAGTTGCCGTGCGCGGCGATCAGCAGGCGCTGGCCGGACGCCAGGGCCGGCGCGATCGCGCCGTCCCAATAGGGCTGCACCCGCTCCAGCGTCGTCTTCAGGCTCTCGGTGGCCGGCACCTCGACTCCGGCGTAGCGGCGGTCGCTGGCGAAGTCGAACGCGCCGCCCGGCGCCAGCGGCGGCGGTGGGATGTCGTAGGAGCGGCGCCAGATGTGGACCTGCTCGGCGCCGTGCTTGGCGGCGGTCTGGGTCTTGTTGAGCCCGGTGAGGCCGCCGTAGTGGCGCTCGTTCAGCCGCCAGTGCTTGTCCATCGGAATCCAGAGCTGGCCCGCGGCGGCCAGCGCCAGATCGGCGGTGCGGATGGCTCGGGTCAGCACCGAGGCGAACGTCCGGTCGAGCTCCAGGCCGGCCGCCGCGATCAGCTCACCGCCCCGCCGCGCCTCGGCCTCGCCCTGCGCCGAGAGGTCGACGTCGACCCAGCCGGTGAAGCGATCCTCGAGGTTCCATTGGCTCTGGCCGTGACGCAGGAGAACGAGGGTCGGCATGGCTTCCGTCGGTTCGTCGGTGGGGCGCCTGCTTGCACGCTGGGCGGCGACGGCGCAAGCGGCGCGCGCCCTTCCGGCGACGACGGCGGCGGGCTATAGGCCGCCGCAATGTCCGATAGCCTCGCCTTGCCCGCCATCGCCTTGACCGCCATCGGCCTGGTGGCGCTCGCGCTGGTCTGGCCGCAGGGCCAGGGCGCGCGATCGCCGGCGCCGTTCGGTCACCCGGTCGCGACCTTCCCGGCTCCGATCATTTCGGCGCTCAAACAACCGCTGTCGCTGCGCGGCCCCGTGACGCCGCCGAAACCCGCCCCGCAGCGCACCGCCGCCGCGCCGCGCTAACCCCGGTCTGGAGCCAAGCTTGCCGCTTAAACCCCGCGCCGATCTCGCGCCGATGACCGTGGCCTATGAGACCACGCCGCTGATCAAGGCGACCGGGTTTCGCGAGTACGACGCGCGCTGGCTGTTCGGACCGGACCTGAACCTGGTCGGCGTGCAGGCGCTGGGGCTCGGGCTCGGGACCTACCTCGCCGAGCTCGGCCAGCGGCGCGTGGTGGTGGGCCACGACTTCCGCAGCTATTCGCTGTCGATCAAGCAGGCGCTGATGCTGGGCCTGGTCAGCGCCGGTTGCGAGGTGCTCGACATCGGCATGGCGGTGACGCCAATGGCCTACTTCGCCCAGTTCGACCTCGAGGCGCCGTGCGTGGCCATGGTCACCGCCAGCCACAACGAGAACGGCTGGACCGGGGTGAAAATGGGCGCCGGACCGCCGCTCACCTTCGGCCCCGACGAGATCGGGCGGCTGAAAGAGATCGTGCTGGCGGGCGAGGGCCGCGCCGTCGCCGGCGGCAGCGTGAGCCAGATCGAGGGCGTCGCCGAGCGCTACATCGCCGACGCCGCCGCGCGCTGCCGGCTGAGCCGTCCGATCCTCGTGGCCTGCGCCTGCGGCAACGGCACCGCCGGCGCCTTCGCCCCCGACGCCCTGCGGCGCATGGGCGCCGAAGTGATCGCGGTGGACTGCGAGCTCGACTGGACCTTCCCCAACTATAATCCGAACCCGGAAGATCATGAGATGCTGTCGGCGATGACGCGGGCGGTGCGCGAGCACGGCGCCGACCTGGCGCTCGGGTTCGACGGCGACGGCGATCGCTGCGGCGTGGTGGACGACGAGGGCGAGGAGATCTTCGCCGACAAGATCGGCCTGATCCTAGCCCGCGACCTCGCGCCCCGGTTTCCCAACGCCCGCTTCGTGGTGGACGTGAAATCGACCGGGCTCTTCATCACCGACCCGGTGCTGAGGGCCGCGGGCGCCTCGACGATCTACTGGAAGACCGGCCACAGCTACATCAAGCGCAAGACCGCCGAGATCGGCGCGCTGGCGGGGTTCGAGAAATCCGGCCACCTGTTCTTCAATCCGCCGCTGGGGCGCGGCTACGACGATGGCCTGGTCGCCGCCGCGGCGATCCTCTCGGTGCTGGACCGGCATCCGGACCAGAAGCTCAGTGACCTGAAGAAATCGCTGCCGGTCGCCTTCACCTCGCTGACGATGTCGCCGCATTGTGCGGACGAGGTGAAGTACGACGTAGTCGCTCGAGTCGTGCAGGGCTATGAGGCGCTGGGCGCCGCCGGCGGGTCGATCCTCGGGCGCAAGATCACCGACGTGAACACCGTCAACGGCGCGCGCGTGACGCTGGAGGACGGCTCCTGGGTGTTGGTGCGCGCCTCGTCCAACAAGCCGGAGATCGTGGTGGTGGTCGAGAGCACCCGCTCCGACGACGACATGCGCGCGCTGTTCCGCGAAGAGGTGAAGCCAAGGCTGGCGAAAGAGCCGCAAGTCGGCGCCTATAACCAGGAAGTCTGAGCGGGAGCCGGCCGCATGCGCGTAGCGATGATCGGGACTGGGTACGTGGGGCTGGTGTCGGGCGCGTGCTTCGCCGACTTCGGGCACGACGTCACCTGCATCGACAAGGACGAGGCCAAGATCAAGCGCCTGCGCGCCGGCAAGATGCCGATCTACGAGCCCGGCCTGGACGTGCTGGTGGCGCGCAACGTCGAGGCCGGCCGGCTCTCGTTCGAGACCAAGGCGGCCGACGCGGTGGCCGGCGCCGATGCGGTGTTCATCGCCGTCGGCACCCCCTCGCGCCGCGGCGACGGCTACGCCGACCTGACCTATGTCTACGCCGCCGCCGAGGAAATCGCCCCGCTGCTGGACGGCTTCACCGTGGTCGTCACCAAGTCCACCGTGCCGGTGGGCACCGGCGATGAGATCGAGGCGATCCTGCGGCGGGCGCGGCCCGACGCCCAGTTCGCGGTGGTGTCGAACCCGGAGTTCCTGCGCGAAGGCGCGGCGATCGAGGATTTCAAGCGGCCGGACCGGGTGATCGTCGGCCTGGATGACGAGCGGGCGCGGCCGGTGATGGCCGAGCTCTACCGCCCGCTCAATCTCAACGAGACGCCGATGCTCTACGTCGACCGGCGCTCGTCGGAGCTGGCCAAGTATGCGTCGAACGCGTTCCTGGCGATGAAGATCACCTTCATCAACGAGATCGCCGACCTGTGCGAGGCGGTGGGCGCCGACGTGCAGCAGGTCGCGCGCGGCGTCGGGCTCGACAAGCGGATCGGCGGCAAGTTCCTGCACGCCGGCCCGGGCTACGGCGGCTCCTGCTTCCCGAAAGACACCCTGGCGCTGGTGCGCACCGCCCACGACGCCCGCGCGCCGCTGAATCTGGTGGAGACCACCGTGCGGGTGAACGAGGCGCGCAAGAAGGCGATGGCCGGCAAGGTGGCCGACGCGCTGGCCGGGGATCTGCGGGGCAAGCGGATCGGCGTGCTCGGCCTCACCTTCAAGCCCAACACCGACGACATGCGCGAGGCGCCCTCGCTGCAGATCATCCCGGCGCTGCTGGCCATGGGCGCGACGGTGCAGGCCTACGACCCGCAGGGCCACGAGGCGCGGCAGCTGCTGCGCGAGGTCGACTTCAAGAACGGGCCTTACGAGGCGCTCGAGGGCGCCGACTGCGCGGTGATCATCACCGAGTGGGACCAGTTCCGCGCGCTCGATCTCGACCGCGTGCGCGAGGTGATGAACCGTCCGCTGATCGTCGACCTGCGCAACATCTACAAACCCGAAGAGCTGCGCTCGCGCGGGTTCACCTACCTCAGCGTCGGTCGGTCCTGAGTCCCGGCGAGCCCTAGTGGCTCAGGCTGAGCCAGGACTGCGACGCCCAGAGCGCGCCGATCCAAAACGCTGCGCCCATCGCGGCCATGAAGACCATTGAGGCGACGCAAGTCGCGCCTTTGGCCCTGGCCTTGGGTGCAGCTGGACGAGCCCAGATGGGTTCGTCGGCCATGTCGCCTCCCTGCAAGGCTATGTTTTTCAAGGCTGCGTCGGTCGAGCGACGCAGCCGGACGTGAGGTTAAGGTCGGTTTAGGAATTCTGTCCAGTCCGTAATGTTCCCTGCTAAGGTTGGCGCTCTGGCGAAGGGGGAGGCGCGACATGTCGACGATGATGAGAATGACGGCAGGTCTGGCATTGGCGCTGGCGGTGGCCGCCTGTCAGAAGCCGGCCTCGAACACCGCGACGCCGCCGCCGGTGGAGACCAACGCCGCACCTGGCGCCGCTGCGCCAGCTGCGCCCACGGCGACCGCGGCAGGCAGCGACGCCGCCGACGCCAAGGCGTTCCTCGAGGGCCTCTACGCCCACTACAAGACCAGCAAGAACAGCACCTTCCAGCCGTTCGACGCCAATCAGGGCGAAGTGCTGGACGCCGACACGATCGCGCTGATGAAGGCGGACGAGAAGGCGCTGAAGGGCGAGCTGGGCGATATCGACGGCGACTGGCTGTGCGACTGCCAGGACTACGAGAGCATCACCGCCACGGTGACGGTGCAGTCGGCGACGCCGACCGACGCCAAGGCCACCGCCGACTTCCACGACACCATCGACACGAGCGAAAAGCCCAAGCACGACACCTTCGACCTGGTGAAGACGCCCGCCGGCTGGCGCATCCACGACATGGGCACCGCCGACCAGCCCAGCCTGCGCAAGGTGCTGTCCGACGAGATCGCCCGCTTGAAGGCGGGTGGGAAGCCGACCGGCGGGGGCGATTGAGGCGTAGTTTCGGGGACAGGATACTTATCCCCAAGGCGGACGGTCGATCGCAGGCAGGGACGAGGGGATAAGTATCCTGTCCCCGAAACCACTGACAATCGTCGGTTAGGCGCGAGATAGTGTGACGGCTCAACCCGAGGCGCCATGCCCAAGTCCGATCCTGCCCTCCCCGAGACCGCCAAGCGCGACCGGGTCACCGCCGCGGGCGCCTGCGTCTGCGGGGCGGTGCAGGTTGAGATCGCGGTTCCGGCGGTGTGGGCCTGGCACGACCACTCGGCCGCCAGCCGCCACGCCCAGGGCTGCGCCTACGCCACCTATGTGGGCAGCTGGACGAGCCGGTTCGAGATCACCGCCGGCGCCGAGCACCTGACGCGCTACGAGGACGAGGCGACCGGCACGGCGCGCAGCTTTTGCGCCCGCTGCGGCACGCCGGTGCTGTACGAGCGGCCGCGTTCGCCGAAGATGGTCAACATCCCGCGCTCGCTGTTCAGCCAGCGCACCGGCCGCGAGCCGCGCTACCACATGTTTCTCGCCGAAGCCGCCGACTGGACCTACCTCGGCGAGCCGCTCGCGCCGCTGATGGGCTATCCCGGCGTGATGTGGGAGCGGCCCAAGCGGAGGAAGAAGCGGCCGGAGGGCATGTTCTGATCCCTTCCGCTCTTCCCCGCGAATGCGGGGACCCAGGCTTTTTCTGGCGCGCTGGGGCTGCGGAGGGATTTCAAGAGGAGTCCACGAACAACACAAACAACACGAACAGGAAGAGGCGCTGGCGCTCAGTCCATCGTTCGTGTTGTTCGTGGACAATACTTTTTCCCCGCTTCGCGGGTATTGATCAGTCCCGCGCCGGCTTGATTACGATCACCCTGGCCCCGCCGCCGGCGAAGAGGGCGCCGAGGATCAGGCCGGCGATCGCCGCCAGCATCACCGCGATGTAGGGCTGCTCCTTGACGAACGGATCGACCGTCGTCGCCACGCTCTCAGCGTGCTTGCGCAGGGTCTGGTAGGTCTCCGCGGCCTGATCGGTCGCGTCGGTGACAGCCTCGCGGGCCTTCTGCACGGTCTTGCCGATCGCTTCCTTGGCCTTGCCGATGGCGTCCTCGGCCGAGCCTTCGAACTGCCGCGCCTCGCCGCGCAGCTCCATGCCCGGATCGCCCAGCACCTCGCCGGCGGCCTCCTCGACCTTGCCGAGCCCGTTGTTGACCTTGCCTTCGATGCTCTCGGGATTCATGGCGCCGCTCCGTTTCCGCTGGCGATGAAACGGCTGCGCTGAGGTGTTCGTTCCGCGGATTTCCCCCAAGCCGGTCATGGCGCGGCGAAAGTCCCGGCCATCCAAGCGCAGAGATCGCTAAACCGCCGCTTCCCTGACTGCCCCGGCGATTTCCCGCACCAGTTGGCCGACCAGTTTCTCGTCGTCGCCCTCGGCCATGATGCGGATCAGGGGTTCGGTGCCGGAGGCGCGGACCAGGACCCGGCCGCAACCGTTGAGGCGCAGCTCGGCCTGGGCGATGGCGTCCTTGACGTGGGCGTTCTCCAGCGGCTTGCCGCCGGTGAAGCGCACGTTCTCCAGCTTCTGCGGCACCGGCTCGAACTGGCGGGCCAGCGCGCTCATCGGCTTGCCGGAACGCACCATCTCGGCCAGCACCTGCAGCGCGGCGATCAGGCCATCGCCGGTGGTGGAGAAGTCGGACAGGATGATGTGGCCCGACTGCTCGCCGCCGAGGTTGAACTTGCCCTCGCGCATCCTGGCGCTGACGTAGCGGTCGCCGACCTGGGTGCGGTGCAAGGCGAGCTCACGCTCGGCCAGGAACCGCTCGAGGCCAAGGTTGGACATCACCGTCGCGACCACGCCGTCGCCCGTCAGCGCCCCCTTGGCGGCCCAGGACGCGGCGATCAGCGCCATGATCTGGTCGCCATCGACGACCTGGCCCTTCTCGTCGCAAATCACCAGGCGGTCGGCGTCGCCGTCGAGCGAGATGCCGATGTCGGCGCGGTACTGGCGCACCGCCGCGGTGATCGACGCGGGATGGGTCGAGCCGCATTCCTCGTTGATGTTCATGCCGTCGGGCGAGACGCCGACGCTGATCACCTCGGCGCCCAGTTCGTAAAGCGCGGTGGGCGCGACCTTGTAGGCGGCGCCGTTGGCGCAATCGACCGCGACGCGCAGGCCGCTCAGCGAAAGCGTCTTCGGGAAGGTCGCCTTGGCGATCTCGACATAGCGCGCCGGCGCCTCGTCGATGCGCACCACGCGGCCCAGCGTCTTGGGGCTGGCGAGGCCATGCTGCAGGCCCTCGTCCATCAGCGCCTCGATCTCGGCCTCGCGGGCGTCGGAGAGCTTGTAGCCGTCGGGGCCGAACAGCTTGATGCCGTTGTCGGCGAAGTTGTTGTGCGAGGCGCTGATCATCACGCCGAGATCGGCGCGCATCGAGCGGGTCATCATCGCCACGCCGGGCGTCGGCAGCGGGCCGAAGGTGCGCACATCCATGCCGACGCTGGTGAAACCGGCGACCAAGGCGGGCTCGATCATGTAGCCGGATAGGCGCGTATCCTTGCCGATCACCACCAGATGGCGGCGGTCGGAGGCGCTGGTGAACAGCTTGCCGGCGGCGAGCCCGACCCGCAGCGCGACCTCGGCCGTCATCGGATGGACGTTGGCCTGGCCGCGGATGCCGTCAGTGCCGAAATAACCACGCGATTTCATGGGCGATCCCAGAAACGTAAGGAAACCAAGCTTTAGGTGACCCCCGGTTTGCGAATGCTAAAGCCGCTCGCCGGACATACCGGGAAATCAGTGTAGTCCTGCGACCCGCTAACCACAAAGGACCGATCCGGCATGTGCGGCATCATCGGCATCGTCGGCGACAAGCCCGTGAGCGGACGGTTGATCGAGAGCCTGCGCCGCCTCGAGTACCGCGGCTATGACTCGGCCGGGGTCGCCGCCGTCGTTGACGGCCATATCGAGCGCCGGCGCGCCGAGGGCAAGCTCGGCAACCTGGACGCCGTGCTGGCGGCCGAGCCGCTGACGGGCGCGGTCGGCATCGGCCACACCCGTTGGGCGACCCACGGCGCGCCGGTGCTCCGCAACGCCCACCCGCACACCGCCGGCCGGGTCACGCTGGTGCACAACGGCATCATCGAGAACTTCGCCGAGCTGAAGGCCGAGCTGGAGGCCAAGGGCCGGGTGTTCGAGAGCCAGACCGACACCGAGGTGGTCGCCCACCTGATCGACGAGCAGCTCGAAGCCGGCAAGGCGCCGCTGGAGGCGCTGAAGGCGACGCTCGACCGGCTGCGCGGCGCCTACGCCCTGGTGCTGATGATCGACGGCGAGGACGCGCTGATCCTGGGCGCCCGCCACGGCCCCGCGCTGGTGGTCGGCTACGGCAAGGACGAGATGTTCCTCGGCTCGGACGCACTGGCGGTCGGCCCCTTCACCAACCGCATCAGCCACCTGGAGGACGGCGACTACGTCGCCATCGACCACAAGGGCGCGCGCATCTTCGATGCCTCCGGCGCGCCGGTGAAGCGGGCGATCCGCACCGTGCCGACCGCCGCGGCCCTGGTCGAGAAGGGCAACTACCGGCACTTCATGGAGAAGGAGATCTACGACCAGCCCGACGCGTGCCAGCACACGCTGTCGGCCTACGTCGACCCGGTGGCGAACCGGGTGAAGGCGCCCGGGCTCGACTTCGCCAAGTTCGACCGGCTGCAGATCATCGCCTGCGGCACCGCCTCCTACGCCGGGATGATCGCGCGCTACCTGTTCGAGCGCATGGCCGGGCTGACGACCGACGTCGAGATCGCTTCCGAGTTCCGCTATCGCGAGCCGGCGCTAGGGCCGGGCGCGCTGGCGTTGGCGGTCTCGCAGTCGGGCGAAACCGCCGACACCCTGGCGGCGCTGCGCTGGTGCAAGGCGCGCGGCCTGACCACCGCGGCGCTGGTCAACGTCCACGAGTCGACCATGGCCCGGGAAGCCGCCGTCATGCTGCCGACCAACGCCGGGCCAGAGATCGGCGTCGCCTCGACCAAGGCGTTCACCTCGCAGGTCGCGGCGCTCACCGCGCTCGCCATCGCCGCCGCCCGCCAGCGCGGCCGCATCGGCGAGGCCGAGGAGGCGCGGCTGGCCGCGCTGCTGCTGGAGACGCCGCGGCTGATCGCCGAATCGCTGGTGGTCGAGGACCAGGTGCGCGCGATCGCCCTGGACATCGCCAAGGCCCGCGACGTGCTCTACCTCGGGCGCGGCGCGATGTACCCGCTGGCCCTGGAAGGTGCGCTGAAGCTGAAGGAAATCAGCTACATCCACGCCGAGGGCTACGCCGCGGGCGAGCTGAAGCACGGCCCGATCGCGCTGGTCGACGACGCGACGCCGATCATCGTCATCGCCCCCACCGACGAGCTGTTCGAGAAAACCATGTCCAACATGAGCGAGGTCGTCGCCCGCGGTGGGCGCATCGTGCTGATCACCGACCGGACGGGCGCCAAGCATGCGCCGGCGGGCGCCCAGGTGATCGTCGCCCCGCAGTGCGACCCGATGATCGCCCCGCTGGTGTTCGCCGCCCCGATCCAGCTGCTGGCCTACCATGTCGCGGTCCAGAAGGGCGCCGACGTCGACCAGCCCCGCAACCTGGCGAAGTCGGTGACCGTGGAATAGCCGCTGCTGACACAACGCTGTCGGCCGGGCGGGCGAGAAGGCGCGCCCATCGATGCGAGGCCCCCATGTCAGCCCTTCCCGAATCCACCGACAACCAGCGTGGCTTCGACTTCGAGGTCGGCTCGTGGACCGTGCGTCATCGCACCAAACGGCCGACCGGGGAGTGGGTCGAGTTCGACGGGACCTGCATCAACCGCCCCTTGATCGGCGGCCAGGCCAACGTCGAGGAGCACACTTTCCAGCGTCCGATCGGCGTCGGCCACGGCATCGCCCTGCGCGCCTACGACCCGACCACCGAGCTTTGGGCGATCTGGTGGGTCGACAGCCGCCTGCCCCACCTGCCGCTCGATCCCCCGGTCGTTGGCCGCTTCGAGGGCGGCGTCGGGACGTTTTGCGCCGACAGCCTGCTGGACGGGGTGATGACCCGCACCCGGTTCATCTGGTCCCACATCACCGCAACGTCGGCGCGGTGGGAGCAGGCGTTCTCCACCGACAGCGGCGCCTCGTGGGACGTCAACTGGGTGATGCAGTTCCAGCGGGCCGCATGAGCTGCGCCGCCGCGCTGGATTTGCCGAGCCGGCTCGGCTAGCAGGCGCGCATGAAAACCGTGCGCAAGGCCGTCCTGCCTGTTGCGGGGCTCGGCACCCGGGTGCTGCCCGGGGCCAAGACGACGCCGAAGGAGATGCTGAACGTCTTCGACCGGCCGATCCTGTCCTATGTCGTCGCCGAAGCGCGCGCCGCCGGGATCGAGCACTTCGTGTTCGTCACAGGCCGCGGCAAGGATGCGATCGAGGACTACTTCGACCATCAGTTCGAGCTCGAGGCGCAGCTGGAGGCCAAGGGCAAGACCGAGCTGCTGGCCGAGATTCACGCCGAGCTGGGCAAGCCCGGCGAGATGAGCTTCGTGCGCCAGATGGCGCCGCTGGGCCTGGGCCACGCGGTCTGGTGCGCAAGGGACATCATCGGCGACGAGCCCTTCGCGGTGATCCTGCCCGACATGCTGATGCGGGCCAACCCGCCGGCGCTGGCCCAGGCCATCGCCGCGTACGAAGCGGTCGGCGGCAATATCATCGTGGTCGAACCGGCCCCGCCCGGCGAGGCGCACAAGTACGGCATTGTCGCGTTGGCGCAGACCGCGGCCGGGTTCGATGGCCGCCTGGCGCCGATGACCGGCATGGTCGAGAAGCCACCGCCCGGGACCGAGCCCTCCAACCTGTTCATCTCCGGCCGCTACATCCTCCAGCCCGACATTTTCGCGCTGCTCGCCGACCAGCAGGCCGGCGCCGGCGGCGAGATCCAGCTCACCGACGCTATGGTGCGGCTGATGCAGGATCAGGATTTCCACGCCCTGACCTACGATGGGACCACCTATGACTGCGGCGACAAGATCGGCCTGCTGCGCGCCAACGTCGTCTTCGCGCTCGCCCACCCCGAGCTGGGCGCCGAGGCGCGGGCGGCGGTGGAAGGGGCGCTGAAGAACGCACACCCCTGAGCGTTGCTTTCCCCTTGGGGGGAAGGGATTTGCTCGCTAGTTACTCAGGCTGCACGCAACAGTGATTTCCACTCGCGTTCGGAGGGACGGCGACCCTGTCTCGACGCCAGCCTGGCCCCATCGAGCCGCCCGTCGGCGAAGGCGCAACCGCATGGCGGTGAAGCCGGTCCAGCGCGTGCTGGTGATCAAGCTCGGCGGCGTCGGCGAGATGGTGCTGGCCTTCCCGGCGTTCGAGCGCATCCGCCAGGCGCATCCGAAAGCCAAGATCACCCTCCTGACCACCCAGCCGTTCGAGGCGCTGGCCAAGTCGAGCCCGTTCTTCAACACCGTCGACGCCGACGGCGGGGCCAAGGACCCGGCCTCGTGGGGCGCGCTGATCCTGCGCATCCGCCGCGGCCATTTCGACCGGGTCTACGACCTGCAGAACGACGCCTCGACCAACCTGATCTTCCAGGCGTTGCGGCCGCTGGGGCCAGCCTGGTCCGGCACGGCGCTGGGCGCCTCGCTGCCGCATCGCAACCGCAGCCGCGGGCGAATGCACCAGCTGGAGCGCCAGGCCGAGCAGCTGCAGGACGCCGGCATCTGGCCTGACGCGCCGACCAAGCCGCTGTCGGCCTCGCCGCCGGATATCTCCTGGATCCTGGCCCGCAGCGCCCAGCCGCGCTCGATGACCGTCGCTGGCGGGCACCGCCCCTTGGTGCTGCTGGCCCCAGGCGGCGATGGCAACCACCCGCAGCTGCGCTGGCCGATCGAGCTCTACGGCCAGTTCGCCAAGCGCATGCAGGATGACGGCTTCGACATCGTGATCATCGGCTCGCTGCACCAGGCGAGCCTCGCCCACTCGATCCAGCGCCAGGCGGCGCGGGCGCGCGACCTGACCGGGCGCACCGATCTGGTGCAGATCGCTTCGCTCGGCGCGCGTGCGGCGCTGGCGGTCGGCAACGATCTTGGACCCCTGCACCTGATCGCCGCGGCCGGGGCGCCGACCATCGCGCTGTTCCCCAGCGAGCCCGATCCGTTCGTGATCGCGCCGCGCGGACATGTGACCGTTCTGCATGCCCCGGAGCTGAAAGCGCTGTCTGTCGACAGCGTAGTGAGCGCTGCGCGACTTCTGGCGCAGGCCCCCGCTTGATTGGGCGGGGGGCGTTGGTCATATTTCAATCTGGTTGTGGCCCTTTACTTGGCGCAACCGCCACTGAAACGGCTCAAGGAGCATAGCCCATCCGTCGTCCCATGCAGGCGCCCCCGACCAAAGACGGTCAGCGCATCAACGAAGATATCCGCGTCCCGCGCGTTCTCCTGATCGACCAACATGGAGAGAAGCAGGGAATCATGCCCACGTCCGCGGCCATCGAAGCGGCCGAGGAAGTGGGACTCGACCTTGTCGAGATTTCCCCGAATTCGGACCCGCCGGTCTGCAAGATCCTCGACTACGGCAAGTACCGATTCCAGGAACAAAAGAAAAAGAACGAAGCGCGCAAGCGCCAGAAGCTGGTCGAAATCAAAGAGATCAAGCTTCGTCCGAACATCGACCACCACGATTACGAGGTGAAGGCCAAGGCCATGCACCGCTTCTTCGAGGAAGGCGACAAGGTGAAGGTCACCTTGCGTTTCCGCGGCGGTGAGATGCGGCACCCGGAGCTGGGGATGAAGCTGCTGGACCAGGTCAAGGTCGACTTCGACCCCGTGGCCAAGGTCGAGCACGAGCCGAAGATGGAAGGCCGCCAGATGGTGATGATCCTGGCGCCGCGGTAAGGCGCCAGCGGCTCACCTGCGCCTGCCCCATTTCCCCCGATCTCGGCCAAAGCCGGGCGTGGG
>Ga0209415_10014390_pt1 | contig 12925 bp, 9 predicted proteins | sample PeaSoiSIISIP2007_FD_187696 | JGI IMG/M metagenome (GOLD analysis project Ga0209415, IMG submission 187696) | Peat soil microbial communities from Weissenstadt, Germany - SII-SIP-2007 (SPAdes) (version 2) | ecosystem: Environmental > Terrestrial > Soil > Wetlands > Peat | place: Germany...
GTGTGCTACGTGCTGGCCGAGGAGTTCGACCGCGACCCGTTCGCCATGCTGGCCTGGCGGGGCCGCGGCCGGGACGACCTGCTCACCGCGCTGCGCGCGATCCAGGCCGGACCCGGCGGCCGGGCGGGCGGCGACGCCCCGGCGGGCGCGCCCGGGTCCGCGTCAGGGACGGCCGGCCGGGCCGGACTCGACGTCCCGGCCCCGCCGCTGGCCGAGGGCCTGGACGCGTTCTGGTCGCCGGGGCTGAGCCCGGCCCGGCTGCGGGCACTGTCCGCCCCGGCCAGTGCGGCCACGCCTGACCTGCTGCTCCGCATGTTCCCCCCGCCGCGGGTCTCGGTCAGGGGCCGGGACCTGGCCGAGATCCTGGCCATCGCCTACGCGCGGCTCGCCGCCGAGCCCGCGCGCCCCGGTGACCCATAAGAACGCCAGGCCAGGACGCTCGCCATGACCGTTTAATGGTAAGACACCGGTGAGAGGTGATATAACGGCCGCGGCCATCTAGCCAGCGCGTCGCACCGAGCTCGCCCATGGGGGGTGTCTAACAGCGTGTCGACCTTGTCGCGGGAAGCACATTCGGGTCGCCTCTGCCGATGCGGGCATCCTTACGTCGCGCACCGGCACTACCGGATCGGATCTGAGTGCTCGCTATGCCTGGGCTGTCCGCGTTACCGCTCGGCCGCCGGACTGTTCGAGCAGATCATCGAATGGCTGATCGGCCGCCTGCGCCGCCGTTGACCTCCTGACGTGCGGTACGCCAAGAGTCCCATGACCTGCGGAGAGTAGTCGAGCGGCTACATACGAGCCGGGCTAAACTTCCGGGCTCGCATCCCACGTTCGCTCGGCGTCGCAGGTAGCCCGCACCCATGCTCCCAGCCCCGCCCTCCCCGCGATGACCACAACAGCCCAGACTGCCAGCCGCACCACCAAGCGGCAGCGACCCGCACCAGCCGACAACTCGCAGCCCGCACCAAATTCTCCGGGCCCCGCGACCGCCCCGGCGAGAAGGCTAACTTGATAAATGTCGCGTATAAGGCCTAGCCACGCGGGAGGACCGTGATCACGGTCTGGCGTCGGTCGGGTTGGCCTGCAAAACGTGGCATAAGGTGGGGTTTGTCGCCTACCTCCCGGGGTAGCCGATCGCCCTCTCATCCGGCTGATACCCGTAGAAGTGGGAGTCAACGTGTATTGGTCTGAAAATTATCCAATGGTACCCCAACCGGGTCGATAGGAGGACATCTAAAAATCCGGTTCGAGCCGTCTAGGGGGACCGTGACAGCTCAGGGTCAGTCGCCGCCCACTTTGCCGCGGGTCAGCGTCGTAATCCCAACGCGGAACGAGGCACGCAACCTGCCTCACGTGTTCGAGTCGCTGCCTGCTGACCTCTACGAGGTCATAGTCGTCGACGGTCACTCGGTCGACGGCACGCTAAGGGTAGTCCGCCAGCTCAGGCCGCAAGCCCGGATCGTGATGCAGACGCGGACGGGTAAGGGCAACGCGCTTGCGTGCGGCTGCGCGGCGGCGACCGGGGATATCATCGCGCTGATCGACGCGGACGGTTCGAACGACGCCGCCGAGATCCCGATCTTCGTGTCAGCCTTGCTCGCCGGGGCCGACTTCGCCAAGGGCACCCGGTTCGCCCGCGGCGGCGGCAGCGAAGATATCACCCGCCTACGCAGCCTCGGCAACCGCATCCTGACCGGCCTGGTCAATCTGCTCTACGGGACCAGCTACACGGATTTGTGTTATGGCTTCAATGTCTTCTGGCAAAGGCATCTTCCCGTCCTGGGCCTCGATGCCACGGCTATCCCACCAACGGATGGCTGTGGTTGTCTTTGGGGGGATGGCTTTGAGATCGAGACGCTCATCAACGTCCGTGTCGCGGCGGCCAAGCTCGCGGTCGTCGAGGTGCCTAGCTTCGAGCGTTCCAGGATTTATGGCGTCAGTAACCTGAGAGCATTCAGCGACGGGCGCCGTGTGCTCCGGACCGTACTGTACGAGCGATTCGTGGTCCCGCGCCATAGATACGGCCGGTCAATCGGTCTCGTCCTGGTGCCCGTTGCCTGCGGACCGGATCGCGGGCCGACGTCACCTGCGGATCCCTCGGCCGAGGGGCCGTGAAGAGCACACCCTGGCAGACGGTCACTGGCGTCGTGCGCGATTCGAGGCCGCACATGAGTGACAACCGCGTGGGGAAGCTGCTGCGCAATGTAGAAGGCGTGGCCTACTGGGCGGCAGCCGCGCCGGCCCTGGCCCGCATACCGGCCGTCCTCGGCTACCGCATCGCATGCTGGCGCGGCGACTTGCTCTTCCGGTGCCAGGCCGGGAAGCGCACCGAGCTGGCACGCAACCTGCAGCTGGTACTTGGGAACGAGCTCAGCCTGGCGGCGGTGCAGCAGGTAACCCGGGACTGGTTCCGGTTCGCCTCCTGCGAGGCGGTCGACATGAAACGGCTGCGACACAGGGCGCGGCCTCTGCGGCGGCTGGTTGAGATCAACGGGCGGGAACACCTGGAGGCCGCGCTGGCCGCGGGCAAGGGAGCCATCCTGTGCTGCGGCCACTTTGGCTCCTACGACAGCGGCTTTTCGGTGCTGCACGACAGCGGCTTCCCGGTCACTACGATCGGGCGCCGGACGCACGTCTACGCGACCGGTCGCTCATCCGCCGAGCGGTGGTTCTGGGAGGTGGCCTACAGCACGCCGTTGCGGCGCCACAGGCAGCGTCCGAACATCGAGCCATGGCCTGGCCGACTCCAGGTCGCGGCGCTGGCAGCTGCCGCACTCCGCGCCAACGAGGTGGTGACGATCTTGATCGACGCGCCGCCGCTGGGCAGTGACCGGCCCCGCGCCGTCGAGGTTCCCTTCCTCAGCCGCCGGGTCCAGTTGCTGCCAGGGGCGGTAGCTCTCGCCCAGATGACCGGAACGCCGCTGCTGATGGGCTTCCTTTACCGCGCGGCCGACTACCGCCACCAGCTGTGGGAGATCTCCGCGCCGGTATCCGTAGAGGGAGATACAGCGGCGGTATTCGCGTACTGCGCCGCCGAGGTGAGCGCCGCCATCCGGCGAAGCCCGGCCCACTGGGACTTCTGGAACAGCACCGACAGCCTCGCCGACCTAGGGCTGATCCAGCCGCAGCCGGACGGGTTACCCTCGCAGGCCCTTCCGCCAGGCGGGAGGGTTTCCCACCCGATGGACAAACAGATAGCGTCGCGGTTCAGGGCCCGGTGAGGTCATCGCGATGGGATTCCACCAGTTCGAGCACTGCGTCGTAGTCGGTCTTCCCCCGAGGGCCGCGCGGTAGCTCGCCGACGGGCAGGATGACATCGGGAACCATATAGGGCGGTAGGAACCTGCAGCAATGGCCGATGACCTCATCGTGCTCCAGCGCTCCCCCGCCAGCGAGGCGGACCGCGGCCGCCAGCACATCGACGTCGCCCCGGCGGTGTTTGACGACGGCGGCTTCGTCGATCTCGGCTCTCTGCTCGAGCACTTGCTCCACCTCTTCGGGCTGCACGCGATGCCCGCGGACCTTGAGTAGCCGGTCGACCCGGCCACGGAAGGTGAACCCGCGGGCGTCTTGCGATACGAGATCGCCCGTCGCGTAGTACACGCGCCCGTCGGGCCCGGTGGAGAATACCCGGGATGTCGCATCCGGACGCTTCCAGTATCCCGTCATGAGCGAATCCCCGGCGACGAGCAGCTCGCCCGCCGCCCTGTTCGACATGACCGGGCGATCCCCCGCCGCCAGCGAGGTTCTGGCGTAGGGGCAAGGCCTTCCGATGGGAATGGGATCGCCGCCATTCACGTCGAGCACCGTCACGTCGTGGAACGTGCAGACGTTGGTTTCCGTCGGGCCATACCAGTTCGCGACGCGACAGGACAGCGGCAGGTGGTGCCACAGGACGCCCAGCGGTCCCACCGGTATCTCCTCGCCGGCGAAGATGATCTGGCGCAGGGCGCTGCGCTCGAGGAGCGCAAGTGACTCCGTGGCGCTGGCGCGCAGCAGAGCCGACGGCACGGAGTACCAGACGGTGACGCCGCTCGCGACAATGAAGCGGCACAGGCTGGCGGTGCGGCCGAACGTCGAGGCGGGCACGAGCGCGAGCCGGGCTGCGGCCATAGCCGCCCCGAAGAAATCGAACACGCTGAGATCGAACGACGGAGACGCATGCTGCGAGACGACGTCGTTCTCCTCTACTCCGACCGCATCGACCGCCCACCGGACGAACGCCAGTGCGCTGGCGTTCGTATGCGCCACCCCCTTCGGCCGGCCTGTGGATCCCGATGTGTACAGGATGTACGCGAGCGCCGAGGAGGGTAGTTCGACCGGCGAGCGCAATCGGCCGAACTGCCGGAGCCGCGACAAGCTCTCGCTCACGGGGTGGCGTTCCGGTGATCTGTCCGGATCGAACCAGCCCCGGCCGAGCCAGTGCAGCGCAGGAGAGTTGTCGCCCGGGCCGTCGTGAGCCGGGTCGGCGTCGCCGAACAGCATCGCCCGCATCGTCCGCGGGCCGGAGACGACGGCGACCGGCTCGGCGTCGGCGGCGATGGTGTGCGCTCGCGCCGGCGGAGTCAGGTAGTCGATCGGTACGTAGGCGCCGCCAGCCAGCAGCGTGCCGAAGATAGCGACCGGAAGCGCGACGTCCTTGGCCAGGGCGATCACTACTCGGTCGCCCGGCTCGATCCCGTACTCCACCAGGGCGCGGGCCAGGCGTGTGGAACGGTCGCACAGGTCGGCGTACGTCAGCTCGCCGGTCGACGACCAGACGGCCGGCCGATCAGGGTGTGCGTCGGCGGCCTGGAGGAGCAGACGTGACAGGGTCGACGTCATTCCAGTATCCCGAGCTCGGCAGCGATGATCTTCCTCTGGATATCGGACGTGCCCGAGTAGATCGTCCCGCCGATGGCGTTGAACAGGTCACCCGTACGCGGCGAACCAGCGAGGAGCTCCGTCGCCATGCCGGTCCCGGCCAGATCACGGCTGGTCGCAAGCTCCGCCTCGCTGAGCCACAACTTCGTGAGGCTAGCTTGTCCAGGCGTAAGCGTGCCTGCGGCCAGCTTCGTCACGCTGTCGCGCACGAGCAGCCGCCCGACGAGGTAGCGCCCCGCGATGTCGGCGACCGGACGGATCGCGTCCAGGTGACCGGCATTCGTCCCGGTCGGCTGGTCGCGGGCCCGGGCGGCGTCGATCGCGTCGGTCAGCTGACGACGCATCGCCCCGACGGCCAGGGCTGCCAGGAGGCTCCTTTCCCAGAGCATCGCATGCCGGAAGACCAACGATCCCTGTCCGAGGCGCCCCAGCATGGCGGAGCGGGGAACCGTCACCGAGTCGAGGTGCACCGTGCCCATGAAGCAGCCGGTGAGGCCGATCAGCCGCTGTTGCGGTCCGAGGGATAGGCCTGGCGTGTCGCGTGGGACGAGGAACGCGGTGACCCCCCGCCAGTTCAGCCTCCGATCCTTGGTGGCGAATATCACGAAATAGTCGGCGAGCCTCGCGTTGGTCGCGAAGTGCTTCGTCCCGTCGAGCACGTAGTCGTCGCCGACCGCTACGCAACGTGTCCTGAGCGACATGATGTCGGAGCCTGCATCCGGCTCCGATGCCGCGAAGGCGGCTATCACGCTTCCGTCCCGCATGAGGTCCAGCACCCGACGTTGGCCCTCGCTGCCGTACCGCGAGACGGAAGCCCCCGCCGCGAAACTGTGGGCCCCGACACTGAGAAGGAAGCCGGCGTTCCGGGTTCCCTCACCGAGCCCCTCGAGGGTGCCTAGGACGGCGTCGACGTCGAGGCCCGTGTCGGGGATCGTGAGGCGGTACAACCCGGAATCGGCGAGCCGCTTCCAGGCTTCCCTGAACTCCCCGCCATCGTCATCGACGAAGGCGTTGGGCACATGCCGTCGTGCCAGCTCCCTCGCGGCGACGTGATCCGGGCCCGGCTGCGGCAACAACGACGGCGCCCACCGCTCGGCGGTCACGTTGCTTCCGCGGGTTCCGCGATGCTTTGGTTGAACTCTTCGAGGGCGGCCAGGCTCTGCGACAGGCTGGCCTCGTCCGCTATCACCGGTTCGATCTCGCCGGCGGCGAACTTGCGGTAGGCACCCAGGTCCAGCAAGCCGTGCCCGCTGATGTTCACCAGGACGACCAGCGGGGTCCCATGACGCGGATGCTGCGACACGATATCCATCATGCCGGCCACCGCGTGGGCGGATTCGGGAGCGGGCAGAATGCCCTCGGTCTCGCAGAAGAGCAGGCCGGCCCGGAACGAGGTTTGCTGGTCGATGGCCATTGCATCCAAGGAGCCATCCGCGTACATGGCGCTCGCCAGCGGCCCGGCGCTGTGGTGCCGCAGTCCGCCCGCGTACACCGGCGGCGGCACGTAGGTGCTGCCGAGCGAGTAGACCTTGGTGATCGGGGTCGTGCCCAGGGCGTCGCTCAGGTCGTAGAGGTAGCGGCCTCGCGTCAGCTTCGGACACGCGGCGGACTCGACGGCGACGAGTCGGATCGACCTCCCGGACTCCTCCGCCGCACCCAGCAGGGGCAGCGCGATTCCGCCGAAGTTCGATCCGGCGCCCATGCACGCAACGACGCAATCGGGGAACTCGCCCAGCCGGGCCATCTGCGAGATGGCCTCCTGGCCGATGACGGTCTGGTGGAGCAGCACCGAGTTCTCGCCACTCCCGACGGCAAACCGCGATTCGCTGTCCTCGCCCGCGAGCTCAAGAGCTTCCGCGTTGGCCACTGCCTGGGTACCGGTCGCCGCCGGATCATCCTTGAGCACCCTCCGCCCGACTTCGGTCAGGTCACTGGGGCTCTCATAGACGACCGCACCGAACAGCCGCATCATCTCGCCGCGGATGGGCTTCTGACGCAAGGTGGACCTGACCATGAAGACGGTGCAGCCAAGGTTGAAGACCTGGCATGCGTAGGCGAGAGCGGTCCCCCATTGGCCCGCGGCCGTGCCCGTGACGATGCGTTTCACGCCTGCGCGTGCGTAGTAGTAGGCCTGCGCCAGGGCGGTGTTGAGCTTGTGGCTACCGGTGAGGTTGGCGCCCTCGTACTTGTAGTAGATGCGAGCGTTGGCGCCGAGGCGCTCCTCCAGGCGCACCGCCCTGCGCAAAGGCGTCGGACGGTACTGCGCATACAGGTCGAGGACCGCGTCGGGGATCGGTATGAACCGATCTGCCGTGTTGAGGGACTGCCGTGCGAGTGAGAACGGCTGCTGGAGCCTTAGGGCGTGTCCCGCGCACTTCAGCTCTCCCTGCAATCGTGATCTCGACACAGCAGAGGTCACGTACTGCGGCCGGTCGTGCAGGATGTTGAACCAGTGAGTGGGGAGTTGCGGGTCTCGCGCCGTGGCAACCATGCGGTGACCTCCACTAATAGTGCGGTCCAGGTTCAGTCTGCGGCCCGAAGCGAGATGCGCTCGACCAGGTCGACCAGGTCCGCCACGGTTACGAGTTCGACTTCCATCAGTTCCTCGTCGTCCAGGTCGACGTGGAACCTGCTCGCGAGCTCATCGAGCAGCCGGACGAAGCGCAGCGAGTCCAGTCCCAGGTCGGCGTAGAGTTCTTGCCGCTCGTCCAGGGCCTCGGCCTGCTGGCCGGGCATGACGGCGGTCAAGGCAGCGAACACCTGGCTCGTCACCCGGCGTCGGTGCTGCTCTGGCCGGACTGCCGCTTCGCTACCGTCTTCGATGGCCATAACGGCGACCTCCGCGTGCGAGGAACATTGGGCCTTGTAGACCGTAATGATACGGTTCGTGAGAGATTGGATCGGGCCTCGCGAGCGCGGCATCGTCACCGGCGCCAGGATTCCCGGCCTCGTTCACCGCAGGCCATGGCCTGGGCTGGTCAGCCCGATGAGATTGGCTAGCAGGCGGTTTGCGAGGCGGTCTGCAGCGCCTCCTCGAACAGGCCGGTCCCGTGTGCGGCGGTGAAAAGTCGCCCGTGCAACCGGCCGGCCCGGCCCATCATCGTGGCGCGATCACCGCTGGCGAGCATCGCGGCGAGCCGGTCAGCCAGGGCCCGGTGGTCGGCCGCGGGGACCAGCCAGCCGGTCTGCCCGTCGAGGATCTGCTCAGGAATCCCGCCGACCGCGGATGCGATCACCGGGACGCCGCAGTTCTGCGCTTCGCTCACCGTCATCGGGAGCGGCTCGGGCCACACGGACGGAACGACTACGCAGGCCGCCCGCACCATGGCCGCGACGACGCTGTGGTGCGCGACGCTGGTTCGCAGCGTGACACCAGCCGGGAGGGATTCAGGAGCCGGAGATGTCGGGTGCGGAGTGCCGAGCATCACGAGCGGCGGGGGGGCCGGGAGCCTTCGGTAGGCATCGAGCAGGACGTCGACACCCTTGTGCCGGGATAGTTGCCCGACATAGAGGAGGTAACCGTCCTCGGCGGGCAGGAACTCCGGCCGCTCCGCCTGCCAGCCGGCCTCGTAAAGGCCATCCGGCACGAAGGAATGCAGCGTGCGGACCGGTCGGCCGGCGACCCGGCCGATGGTGGGTGACAGCCGGTTCGCGACATAGTCGCTCACCGCGGTGAACGTGCCCACCTTCTTGAGCAGGCGGAGGCTGGACAGCGACGCAGCGGCCAGGACCTGGCCTTTGCCCAGGCCATACTGGGAGCTGGCACACGGCCCGCACCGCCGCCAGGACGGGCCGGGACACAAGGCACCCGACTTGTGTACCAGTGACCTTCTCGCGCACACCAGACCGTAGTCGTGGGCGGTCACCATGACGGGCGTCGGCGGGAAAGTCCGGGCCAGACAAGAGAAGACGCTCCACGCGTGGGCGTGGATGACGTCCGGCTTGACCTCCCGGACGACCTCGGCCAGCAGGCGCCCGAACAGCGGGTCGGGAGCCGGCGGGTGAAATGGCCGGGCCGCATCTTCGCCGAGCCTGGGCGCCAACTTCTGGTAGAGCAGTGGAATCCGGTGAACGGTCACGCCGGCACACCTCTCGACGGCCGGGACGCCGGGAACCGCGCTCGTCACCACGTGCACCTCGTGACCGCGGCTGGCGAGCCCCTCGGACAGCAGGAGGACGAAGCGCTCCAGGCCGCCGATCGCAGGCTGGTACAGGTCAGTCAACTCGATCAACCGCATGACTTATCCCACGGACCGGTAGACGGCCTCGAAACGCCGAGCCGTCGCGGACCAGTCGAAGCTCTGATCCGGCAGCGTGGCCAGGCGTCCCATCCCGACCTGGTGGTCCAGCGCCGCCGCTGCGGCTGCCACGTCTGGCGCCACGAGAGCCATACCGGCATCGGCGCGCCCCACCCGGTGCGCCAGTTCGGCGTGGACCGGAATGTTGGAAGCCACCACCCGGCTGCCGGCCACGGTCGCCTCGAGGAGCACCAACCCGAAACACTCCACCGGCGACAGGCTCAGCGTCACGGTCGCGGTGCGCTGCCATCGGTGCAACTCTTCTTGGCTGACCTGCCCCCGGAAGAAAACCCTGGCCGCTATCCCCAGCTCCCGGACCAGACGCTCGAGCGCCGGCCGCTGGGCACCCGTCCCGCAGACGATCAGTTGTGCGTCCTTGTTATGCATGCACGCGAAGGCCCGTATGGCCGTGTCGACGCGCTTGTAGGCTTCCAGACGCCCGGCGATCAGGACTACCGGGTGATCGGCGTCGAAGGGCTCGGCGGCCAGGAGGGCCTGGATATCCGCTCCGAGCGGCACGACGGACAGCCGCGGTTCTATGAACGGATACCGCTGCAGCAGCAGCCGCGCCTCCGCTGCGGAAACGCAGGTCACCTTGGCGGCGCGCCGGAACAGGAGCGCGGCCAACGGATCGTAGACCACGTGCACGGCGGAAGCGACCCTGGTGCCACCGGCGGCAAGAAAATGCGGGGTGAACACCAGCGGCACCTTCGGTACGGTAGCGGCCATCATCGCGGGCACGGCATGGAAGCTGTGCGCGTGGATGACGTCGAACTGCCCTCTGTCTCGCCACAGCGCGCGAAGGAGCCCGGGCGCGACCGGAAACTGACGGGAGCCAGCCCAGTCCGCAAACCGGCGCACCGGGTAATCCTGCCCAGCCGGGAACGAGGAGCCCCGGGGTCGCTGTGCGTAGACGGTCACCCGATGGCCATACCCGGACAGCTCGTCGGCCAAGTGCCTGACGACGACTTCAACCCCGCCGAGTTGCGGCGGGAACCCGGGGGAGACGAGCGAAACCTTCATTGGGCCTTTCGATGGCAACGCGTCTCCAACTACTGAGGAGAAACTGCGATGTGAACATCATCAAACCAGACGGTACCCGCGACGTCATAGGACTTCAGGAACAACTCAACCGCGGCGGCGTCAGGCGGAACCCGCGTGCGGACCACGAGTTCTGTCCAGGGCGGGCTCCCAGAGGGCAAAAGGTTACTGTGGGCCTCACCCAGGTAAGCGCCTGCCGAATCGAACCAAGAAATGGATAGCTGGGCTACACCATTAACGTTGATTCCCTTAGCCCACACAGATACGGTCCATAGCTGGCCCGGTATCGCCGGGTGGGTAGGTACCAAGGTAAACGACGGCGCACCAGCCTGGCCTAGGCGTGTGTCGGAAAGCCGGACTGAGCCAGGCTGAAGATATCCTACATTCGGGTCGTAAGCCAACTTGCCTAGCTGCGGGAGATACGGCGTCCAGACAAGCAGACTGTTCATCCCGCTCAGGCCGGAGGTGGAATCTGAAAAGTCGACACTCTGGCCAGCAAAGGCCCGTTCCACCACCCACACGGCCGGCCGCCATTGCCCTGTCGATGAGTACAAGCCGTAGCTATATGCGTTTGGGTTTTGTACTTGGTCCTTTACTAGCGCAGGGATGGCGCCGGGTTTGAAATCATAAAGAGTCCATGGCGCGGGAGGGGGAATGCCCGCCGCGCGGGCCGCGGCGAAAACCACACTGAACCACTGCGCTTGCCGAAGCTCGCCGGCCTCTAGGCCGTCATAACTACTTACGAGCACAGGGTAGCCGGCCTCTCCGATAAGCAATGGGAGAGGACCGGCAGCACGTTTTGCCGCCAGCATCCACCCGTAAGCATTTGTGTCATCGCCATAAAGATGAATGTCGGCAACGTCCAACGGTGAGCCGGTCAGCTCTCGTCGCAGCTGCGCGAAACCCGCAGGACCTTCTGCGCCTGATACAGAGACGGTGCTGGGTGTATGTGGCATAACTGATCGCAGGGTGGGCAGAAGAGCCCGTACCCAGGTCACTTCGGCCGCATTCGACGGGTCGACCTCATTCTTAATTTCTATTAGCTGAATCTCCGGGTCGGAAGCATAAGGACCCAGCAATTGTTTCAGCCACGCCCGGCTTTGCTCAACTTCCGCGTAACTGTCCCACAGGTCGAATAGAGTAAGCTGTACGCCCAGACCTTCCGATGCGGCAATGTTGAGGGTATCGGCGAAGCGAACAGCCATAGCGCCGGATATTCTTGGCCAGCCGAAGGTGTCCGGGAAAACGATTATGCGCACTGTGTTAGCGCCGAGTGCCCGTATCCGGGCGAAGTCGGCTCGGAGGATCCCCGGATTCCAGTTCGTCCACATCTTTGTCCAGGCGTCCGCGGCCGGATAATAATTCACCAGTCGCATCCCGGCGATCCTCGAGGCGACCTGCCTGCTCCGCTGGGGGCCAGCCAGTGCAGATATGAGCGTCAACTTCCCGGCCGGAGAGGTCTGCGGCCAGGGTGCGCTTCCCGGCGCCGGCGAGTCGTCTGTGCTCCGGCCCTCGTAGACCGACAAGGTTACGGTCACTATCGTAACAAGCACGATAATCAGCACAACCAAGACCAGCCCGCGCATCCTCATAGCTGGCCATTTTCTCCGGCGATGCCTGCTAGCGTGCACTTACTGTTCTTTCTTGTTGCCGGAGACCCGCGTGCCATCTGTTTGACGAGGCGCTGACGGTAAGTAGCAAAAGCACCTCATGGCGATTCCGCCCACGTTTCACCGCAGCCAGGCGCCGCCCCGGCGTCAGTAGTGACAAACCACAGTATATGCAGCATGGCACTGGAGCCTGTCCAGCCCGCGCGTCTCCTAGTTCAGCCGCCGGTACCACGGCGGCTCAACCACGTCCCGGCGGACGGTATGTGGGCATAATGCCTGGATGGTCCGGTGCTATCGTAGAGCCTCTGGCTGACAGACCACCTGATGTCCAACGCGCTGCGGCGCCGCAACGGGACATGAGACTCCTTGTTCCCCTGGCGTCGGCCGGGGCGAGCTGGGAGAGACGGCCTGGCTGGGCATGGGGCTCAGTCGGCGGGCAGGGGGACGGATGGAGTTCTCGCTGAGCACCGAGCAGCGTGAGCTGAAGGAGGCAGCGGCCGCCTTCGCCCGCGCAAAGCTCAACCAGGACCTGGCGGAACGTGACGAGGCGAGCGAGTTCTCTTTGGCAGCGTGGCAGGCTTGTGCCCGGTTCGGGATCCAGGGTCTCCCGGTCCCCGCCGAGCTGGGCGGCAGCGGCAGCGACATCCTGACGACGGTCCTGGTCATGGAGGCCCTGGGGTACGGCTGTCACGACAACGGGCTCATATTTTCGCTCAACGCGCAGATGTGGAGCATCGAGCTGCCGCTGGTCAAGTTCGGCACGCCGACACAGCAACGGGCCTACCTGCCCGGGCTGGTGTCGGGGGACCTCATCGGCGTGCACGCTATGACCGAGCCCGATTCCGGCTCTGACGCGTTCAGCATGCGAACCCGCGCCGAGCGCCAAGGGGATCATTACCTTCTCAACGGGACCAAGCTGTACATCACCAACGCCCCGGTCGCAGACGTGGTGCTGGTCTTCGCCGCTGACCCCGACCGGCCCAGGCCGGCCGGCATCTCCGCGTTCCTGGTCGACAAGGGCACGCCTGGGTTCACCGTGAGCCGCAACCTGGAGAAGATGGGCCTGCGGACCTCGCCGATGGGCGAGGTCGTGCTGGCCGACTGCCTCGT
>Ga0209415_10014393_pt1 | contig 12925 bp, 9 predicted proteins | sample PeaSoiSIISIP2007_FD_187696 | JGI IMG/M metagenome (GOLD analysis project Ga0209415, IMG submission 187696) | Peat soil microbial communities from Weissenstadt, Germany - SII-SIP-2007 (SPAdes) (version 2) | ecosystem: Environmental > Terrestrial > Soil > Wetlands > Peat | place: Germany...
CCGAGAATGGACCCTTTGCGATCCGATGCGCGCTACAAGGAACTGCTGCTGCGCTTGGGTTTGCCCGAGTGACTCGTGTCTCTTTCAGCGCGAGAATCGCCGTCCGCCCAAGCGCGCATCCGGCATGGTATCCGTCTTGGGAAGTATAGAATAAGTACCAATAATTGAGGCATTAGTCGAGCATGACACCGGAGCGATGGCGTCAGATCGAAGATCTCTACCACGCGGCACAAGGCCGTAGCCCCGCAGAGCGCGCGGCCTTGCTGGAGCGTACGGATCCGGAGATCCGCGCCCGCGTGGAGCGCATGCTGGAAGTGGAATCCGGCGGGCAAATTCTTGATCAATCGCCCGGAGGCTTGCTGGCCGACCCGACCAAGACTGTGATTGCCACCGGGACCCAACTCGGTCCCTACCAGATCGAAGCTCAGATCGGCGCCGGTGGCATGGGAACCGTGTACCGCGCCGTCGACACGCGATTGGGACGCGTGGTGGCCATCAAGATTGCGGCGGAACGTTATAGCGAACGATTTCAACTCGAAGCGCGTGCAATTTCAACCCTGAACCATCCGCACGTCTGCACGCTCTACGATGTCGGCCCGAATTATCTGGTCATGGAGTTCATCGAAGGTTCCACGCTGGCCGCGGAGATCAAGAAAGGTCCGCTGGCTCCTGAGATGGCGGCCCGCTATGGCGCGCAAATCGCCGGCGCGCTGGCGGAGGCGCACGCGTTAGGAATCGTGCATCGTGACTTGAAGCCGTCCAACGTCATGGTCACACGCCATGGCGTGAAGGTGCTGGATTTCGGACTGGCCAAAGTGCTCTCGGCGACCGGCATCACGGAGACCAACTCCATCATGGGCACGCCCGCCTATATGGCGCCGGAACAAGTGGACGGCCGCGAGCCTGGTACCGCCGCGGACCTGTTCTCGCTCGGTCTGGTGCTGTATGAGATGGCCGTCGGAAAGCTGCCCTTTCCGGGCGCATCGCTGGGACAGATGCTTTCGAGCGGCTCGCGAACCGCCGTGCCAGCCCCTTCACGCGAGCGCGTGGGCGTGCCGGCCAGTCTGGATGGCTTGGTCGCAAGGCTGCTCGAAAAGGATCCAGGCAAGCGACCGCAATCGGCTACCGAAGTGGCTCGCGAGTTGTCTGCAATTGCCGATCGGCCCGTTCGCCCGCGCGTGCGTCCGCTCTACGCCGTCCCCGCGTTCGCATTGCTTCTGGGGCTCGCGGTATTTCTCTACCTCCGCTTCAAAGCGCCTGGCAGCCAAACCCCAATCCCCAATAATTCGTCTTCTTACACGCAGCTCACCAGCTTCACCGACTCCGCCGTGGGTCCCGTGCTTTCGCCGGATGGCCGGATGCTCGCTTTTTTCCGAAGCAATAGTTTTTTTGAGACGCCCGATCAAATCTGGTTGAAACTGCTTCCCAATGGCGAGCCGGTTCAAGTGACGCGCGATCCGCGCCCGAAGTACAACATTTCCTTCTCTCCGGACGGCGATCACATCGCGTACACCATCTTCCCTATCGCCTCCCGTCTTTTTCAGACCTACACCGTCTCCACGCTCGGCGGCGATTCCGAACTGTTCCTGCCAAATTCAGCGGGGCTGAGCTGGCTGGACAGTGGACATTTGTTGTTTTCCGAAATCAAGTCGGGCATCCACATGGGAATCGTCACCTCGAAGCTCGACCGCTCCGACCTTCGCGAGATCTATTTCCCAGCGCACGAGCGCGGCATGGCGCATTACTCCTATCTTTCGCCGGACAAAAAGTGGGTCTTGCTAGCGGAGATGGTTTCCTCATTCCGCCCCTGCCGCGTAGTGCCCTTTTCCGGCGGCTCGCCCGGACGGCAGGTCGGGCCTGACGGTGCTTGCTACTCGGGGGCTTGGTCCCCGGACGGAAAGTGGATGTACTTTTCGGCGCTGGTTGCCGGCCGGCTCCACTTGTGGCGTCAGCGTTTTCCCGATGGACAACCGGAGCAAATCACGTCCGGTTCCACGGAAGAAGGCGGCATCGCCATGGCGCCGGACGGCCGCTCTTTGATCACTTCGATATTCACGCGGCAGAACGCAGTCTGGATTCACGATTCCCACGGCGATCGCGCACTGTCCACCGAAGGGTACGCGGAAGGGACGCCGCCAGTATTCTCGCGGGACGGTGAGCGACTCTATTATTTGTTGGGTCGCGACTCGCTCGAGTCGCCGGCCGAATTGGTACGCGCCGATCTCGCTTCCGGCAAACGTGAAGTCGTCCTGCCGGGGGTTTCGATCAGCTCCTACGACATTTCGAGCGATGAAAAAGAAGTCGTGTTTTCGACCCAGCCGCCCGGACAGCCTTCCCAGATCTGGATCGCCCCTTTGGACCGCAGCGCACCCCCACGCAGGATTGCGGCGAACGGCGAAAGTCTTCCGCATTTCGGCCCGAATCATGAGATTGTCTTCCGTTTGACGGACGGCCAGGCATACTATGTGGGCGCGATGGCGAGCGACGGAACGGGCCGGCGCAAAGCGCTTCCCGGCCGAATTATCAATTTCGATAACGCCTCGCCGGATGGGCGTTTTGTGGCTGTTAACGCGGTGGCGCCCAACGAGCCCCTGCCCCCAACTCTCATTCTTCCCCTTGATGGAAGCGCCGCGATACCGATCTGTAGCACTTTATGTTCGCCCACCTGGTCGCCGGACGGGCGCTACTTGTATCTGCAGATCCCTGATAAGTCCGCCCAAAATCTAAACGCGAGAACGGCGGCCATTCCGATCCTACCGGGAGAGACTTTGCCCCGCGTGCCTCCGGAAGCCGTTCATGACCCCGCCGAATGGGCGAAAGTTTCCGGAGTGAAGATCGTCGAGCAGACGAACATTGCGCCCGGGCTGAATCCTTCCACGTACGCCTATATCAAGCCGTCGGTGCACGCCAATCTGTTTCGTATACCTCTGAGGTGACCAGCGGCTATGCCTTGCCGCCAGCGGCGCGGACATAGGTGTCCACCTGGCGCGCCAGCAGATCGAGGGGCACGGTTCCCGTCCGCAACACGACGTTGTGAAACTCGCGCAGCGAAAACTTATCGCCCAGAGCTTTTTTGGCCTTTTCGCGCAGCTCGATGATCTTCAGCTCGCCTATCATGTACGAGCACGCCTGGCCGGGAAAAACCGCATAGCGCTCCACTTCACTGGCTTCGATGCCGTAGTCGATTCCCTGCTGGCGGGTCCACTGCATGGCGTGGAGGCCGGTGTCCACCACCAAACGACGGGCTCGGAAGAGTTCGTAGTAGAGCTGGCCAAGCATTCCTTCGATATCGTCTCCATACCAGCCCGATTCGGCCGCGAGCCGCTCGGCGTAGAGTCCCCATCCTTCCGACATCGCGGAAATCCCTCCCAGAGCTCTGATCTGACGGAAGCTCGGAAGGCTCCTGTCTTCCACCTGCAGCGCGACCTGGAAATGATGTCCCGGCACGGTTTCGTGATAGACGATGCTGCGCAATCCGAACTTCGTCATGTTGTCGATGCGGCGCGGGAACTGGAAGGTGCCGGGCCGGGAACCATCCGGCGCCGGTGCATTGTAATTGGCAGCCGCATTGGCCTCGCGAAAGCGCGGAAAGGGACGCGCTACGATGGGCGATTTCGGCCGTAAGTCGAATAAGAGCGCCGACCGTTTCAGCGCGTCGGCTAGTATGCCGTCGATATCGCGCATGATTTGCGCTCGGCTCTCTTCCGAAGTGGGATTGGGATACCGCATGTGGAGCTTCAGCTTCTCGGCGCGGTCCTTGACCGAGCCTGCGGTCCGGCCTAGACGGCGCAGCAGAACGTCCATCTGGCTCTCGATCTGCTCCACCTGCTTTAGACCGATTTCGTGGATCTCGGTGGCCGTAAGATTCGTGGTGGTGTAGCGCTGCAGGAAGTACGCGTATGCTTCCCCGCCGCCTTTTAGCCGCCACACACCCGCGTCAACGGATGCCTTCGCGCTCTGCGCTTGGAGCAGCGCGATGGCCTTCTTCCAAGCGGGATAAATATCGTCTCCCACCACTTTCTCCGCCGCGGCACGAAGTTGCTGCCGCTTCACCTCGGAGAGTGATTTGATCGCCGCCATCTTGTCATCGAATGCCGTCACAAATGGGTTCTGGCCCGGGGACGGATCGGAGAATCCCTGCATCTGTTTCACCGTCGACTGCAAGATGAACTTCGGCGGAATAGTATTCTTCGCTTCCAAGCGTCGCGCTTCGGCGATGGCTTCCTCCATGCGCGTGCGAACTTCGCCGAGGGCTGCCACATAGTTTTCGGCATCGCGCTCGGTGAGCAGTGGATGCCTTACGGTCATGGTCTCAACCAGCCCGACGTTAGCGCCGTTCATCTGCTCCAGCGGAAATGTGTAATCGAGGAAAGGCTCCTCGCGGACCACTTCGTTGAGTTGCCATTCCATGAGCTCGGCCGAGATTCGCTGGGTTTGGGTGAGTGAAGCGCTGTTGAACTTTCGGAGCTCGGCCAGCCCCTGGCGGGCGCGCTGGATGCGGTCGCGTTTCCACGCCAGGGTTTGAGGCGTCAACTGCCGCTCCAGTCGGTCCTGCTCTTCGCCCGAGAAATAGCGGGAGCTGGTGGCTAGGTTGGGATCGTGGCGAACCCAGTCCGCCGTGAAATCGCGGAAGAAATCTTCGATGACGTTGGGGGAATTCTGTGCGAAGGCCAGAGCAGCGCCGCCCGTGAGTCCAGCGGCGACGAAACCCCTGCGGGACATTCTGGTCATGATTTCTAGATTATAGGGAATGCCGCGCCAGCTCAGTTAAGCGGTCGCGCGCGCGACTCCGGGACTATTGGCGTTCGACGTCTTGCCCAACTTGAATCGCTCCTCCGTGCAGCACTTCGCAGTTGAGCGCAAATTTCCCATCGAAGCGCTTGACGATATCCCGCAGCACCGCGGGCGACCGAACCAGCGTAGCGGGATCGTAGGTTGTCATCACACAGCGCGCGCGAAGATCCTGCACCCCGATGATCACCTCACCGATGGGTACGGGCGGTCACCATGCTGCCCCCCCTCGTTTACGACCAGCACCCCCCGGTCGCGCTCAATTCCGGAGGGGGACAGGCCTGCCGTCTGCAACTGCTCGCCTGTCATGGACTTGACGGGATACCGCCAGATCTCCTGTATTCGCATTTGAATTTGTCATTGCATTATCACCCGGCCCGGTGGTAAACTGTAATCGAAACGTGGATTGATTTAGGTTCTATCGCAAGATAGAGCCCGCTAATTGCAACCACGCTAAAAAGTGCTAAAGGTGAGTCGGTCTTCACGAAACTTAAAACCCCTGCGGCACCCGCCCAGGGGATTTTTATTTGGGGCCGAGTCGCCGGAGAGGATCTTTGCATGACGGCGTCTCTACTACCGGAACCTGCTCTATTCGGCCGCGAGGGTGAGCTGATTTCTCTGAGTATCGCGACCGAGCCCCGGTTGCTCGAAGACCTGCTGGAAGCGTTAGCCCGGCTCGACTTTCCTGTAAATCCCCAGCTCTATCACCGTGCGGCAGAAGTGCGCGTGGAATTTCCGGCCTATTCACGGCAAATCGAGCAGGTGCGCGAGACGCTGCTGCGCGAGGGTTTCGACGCCGGGAATCTGGCCATATCCAGAGCGCTGGCCCGCACGGACTAACTGCTCAGCCCCGGTTTGTGGGCGGCCATCTTCTTCTCCACCGCCTTCATCAGCCGCGCATGTACTTCCGGCGGGATCGGCTGCGGCTGCACGCCCTTATACACCTCAATGGTCTTCTTGGTGGTGTCGAGAATCACGAAGCAGTTCGGGCACTGGCTGATGTGGACCTCCAGCTTGCGGCGGAGTTCGGCATCCACCGTGGCGTCCAGGTAATCACTGAGCTCCTGCATGAACTCTTTACAGGTAAGCAAAGACGTCATCCCCTTTCCGTTTGAAGAAGCGCGTCAACTTCTCGCGCAGTTGCAACCGCGCGCGCAGCAGGCGGCTCTTCACCGCAGGAACCGAGATCCCCAGCGCCTGGGCGGTCTCTTCCGTACTTAGCTCTTCGATGTCTCTCAGCACGAAAACGGTGCGAAAAGCAGGTTTCAGGCTTTCGACGGCTTCGTCGAGGATTTTGGCGATCTCCTCCCGGGAGTACTGTTGCTCCGGGTTTTCGTCCCAAACGGCGATTTCGCGTACTACGGTGTCTTCGCCAGTGTCCAGCGGCTCGTCCAGCGGGACCGTCCGGTCGGACTTCCGCTTGCGGAGTTTCATCAAGGATTCGTTGACGGCGATCCTGACGATCCAGGTGTAGAACTTAGATTGCCCATGGAAATCCCCTAAGTGTTCGAAGGCCTTCAGGAAAGTGTCCTGAAGAACGTCTTCGGCTTCAGAATCGTTCTGGGTAATGTGCTTGGCGAGGCGGTAAATCTTGCGGGAGTACTGGTTTACAAGTTCGCTAAAGGCGGCCAGGTCTCCCTCGCGCGCCTTGGCCAGCAACCCTGACTCGTCAAACACCCCTGCGTCGGTGGTGGCAGCCATTGTTCTTATGGTACCGCAGGCCGGGTTGTGCGTACCAATTTCTGAAGCGTGGAGCGAATGAAATCCGCCAGGACCGGGGCGTTTTGTGCATTGAAAATCGAGCTGTGCTCCCCGGCGACAGCGCCCTCCAGGAGGGTTCCTTGGGCGAATTCCCGCCAGCCTTTTCTGGCATCCTCAAGAACCCGCTCGCTGGCCTGGTGGCCACCCGCCAGCGCGTTGGCCAGAAGGCCTGTGAAGGGCCGGGGCACGTAGGTCCGCAGCACGACGGTACCGGGGCTGAGGCTGGCCACAATCCCATTTTCCGGCGTGGCGGATCTTGCTACGGACAAAGCTTGTTGGGCCTTTCTATTTCCTTTACGGAGTTCACGGATGAACCGGAAGTGCTCGGCCAGCTCTGCGGCTACTTTCCCTCCGTCGCCATGCAGAATTGCACCCAGGGCTTCGGGAAGCTGCCTCAAATAGCTGCCGGCCCGGGCTTTCGGGTACCCGGGCGTCGCGACATCCACCAACACAACGGCCACCTCTGGCCGCAATGCCGCGATCATCCGTTGAGCGACTTCATAGGCGAGAATTCCGCCATAGCAATGGCCGGCCAGAACAATGGGCCCGTTCGGCCGAATCCTGGAGATCAAAGTAGTGAACCGGCCCGCGATCTCAGGGAACTCGGCGGCATCGCTGATGTGATGGCGGAGCGCGAAAAAGGGCTGCTCGTCACCGAGACAACGGACCAAATGCCGGAGGTACCAAACATCCAAGTCTTCGCCGGGAAAGAAAAACAACGGAGGCCCGTCGCCCAAGGGTTGCAGGCAAACTGACGAGACGCCTTCCAACCGCATTTGGGTCGGGATTCCGGTGGGCGCGCCGAGGGAGCCGTTGTATTGCCGCAGCGCCCCGGAGACGATCTCTGTCAACTGCGAAAAGGTTGGTGAGTCCAGGAATTTCGCGGGCTCTAAAACCGATTGTTCCAGTTGAAACTCAGCTTCTAGCAGCGCAAACAGGCGTGCGGCCGACAGCGAGTCGCCTCCCATGGCAAAGAAATTGTCTTCCGCGCGCGGCAGGTCCGAGTTGAGGACGTGCATCCAAATATCACTGATCCGGCGAAAGAGTGACGCGCTGGGTTCGTCTTGTAAGGCCGGAGATTCTCGTGATTCCGCCGCCCGGGCCTGGAACTGCGTGCTGAGGGCGCTTCGAAGCGGCTTGCCGCTCGCGCTGAGCGGAATACAGTCGACGAACCATATGCGGCCGGGAACTTTCGACCGGGAGAGCCGCTCCGCGAGAAAGCTTCGCACCTCGGACTCCGTCGCCTGGCTGCCGGGACGGAGCACAACAGCCGCCACGACGTCTTCCCCGAGAGTGGGGTGCGCAACTCCAAAGCTGGCGCCGCGCGCGATGGCGGGATGCTCGGCCATGGCATTGTCTATTTCCAGCGGCGAGATGGTCTCCCCGCCGCGATTGATGATCTCCTTGATCCGGCCGGTAATGAACAGGTCGCCATCACGGTCCAGGCGGCCAAGGTCGCCGGTGTGAAACCAGCCTCCGCGGAAGACCACCCGATTCACTTCCTCGGCGCCGAGATAGCCATCCATGACGGCATCGCCGCGCAGAACAACTTCGCCTTCAGAATCGGGAGGCAGCAATGCGCCGCCCTGGTCCATGATTCCAATTTCCGGGCCGATCGTTTTTCCCACCGAGCCGGTCTTGCGAGGCAGCCCGGGCAGCGTATTGGTGACAGGTCCCGCTTCGGTGAGGCCGTATCCATTGATGATGTCGACCTGCAGCACGCGCTCCAGATTGTCCAGCAACGCGGGTGAACCAGCGCCACTGCCGCAGCGCACAAACCGCAACGGGGAGCGGAGAAAGGGACCCGGATCTTGCTTGGCGATCTCGAGGATGGCTTGGTGCAGGGCCGGTCCGGCTGCGTACCAGGTAGGGCCCAATTCCTCGATCCAGGCTGCGAATCGCTGCGCGTCGAAGCCGGTGCATGCCACGCTGCCGCCAATTATGAGCTGGCCCAGAGCCGAGGAGAATCCCAGAATGTGATGCAGGGGCATGACGCTCATGTAGCGATCCTGGCCGTGAAACGCCAGCCCGCGTTGGGTGCCAACGCAGATGGCCTGGATATTGGCGTGAGTGAATGGGACCAGTTTGGCTTCGCCCGTAGTGGCAGAGGTTTGGAGAATCAAAGCGCAATTCTCGGGAGCGCAATCGCGGTTATGCGAGACAACGTTATGTGAGACTTCGATGGGCTCCGAGCCGAGTTGCTCCAACTCGAGCACCGGGATGCCGAGCGCCCGCGCGACCGCCGGCCCATGGCCATCGTTGGCCGAGCGTACCAGCAAGAGGCAAGCCGGCAGCAATTTGAGCTGCGATCGAAACTCAGCCTCGGCGAGCTGCCAGTTCATCGGCGCGACCGCGGCCGCTTCCAATGTTCCAAGCAGCGTAGTGAGCAATCCGGGCCCATCCGGCATGGCGACGGCGACAACATCGCGGGACCTGACACCGGCTTGTCGCAGCATCTGCGCCACGCGCGCAATCCCTTCCGTCAGTGCCGCAAACGAGACGGCTGGCTTGCCGGGAGCAAGGAGAGCAGGCGCGTCCGGCGTTTCTACCGCCCAGCGGGCGAGCTCTGCGAGAGAGGGCGCTTGAAAGAGATCGGTGTTGGTCAAGGCGCGATTTCCTCCAGGATACGACCCTTGGTTTCCACGCTGAACCTCGCCACGAAAGCAGCCAGCCAGGGCGTCAGTCCGAAAACGAGAAACACCGCGGAAAGTGAGGAACGCGCGATGGTGAATCCGATGAAAAGTGGAGCGATGATGGAAGCCACGCGCAACCACACGTCCGCCATGCTGGTGGCAAACGCGCGCATGCGCGTGGGGTAGATCTCGGGTGTGTGAAGGAACGCCACCATGGCAATGGAGTTCACAAAGAACAGAGTAATCGAAGTAAGGAACAGAACCGCGCGCGCGGTCAGAGGGCTCCAGAACCACAAACGGACGCAGGCGGCGACGCATCCCGAGAAGCCCGCGACGCTCGAAATCAGCCCATAGCGAAGAGCCGTCTCGAGTGGAAGCCGGAACACCGCGGTGTATAACGTGGGCACGCAATTTCCCAGGCCGTTCAGGAGCAGAAACGCCGCGAACCAGATAATCCAGGTTGTTCCTGTCCGGACGCGGTAGATGCCGCGAAACAGCTCTTTCCAATCCATTCGCGCAGGTTTTGTCATCGCCTGGCCCAGCGACGGCACGTTCGGCTCGGCTGCTTCCGTCTGGTCAAAATGAGCTTTGTGTTCGATTTCGCGGACCGCGCGCCGGGCCTCCTCCAATCGTCCCTGGCTGGCCAGCCAGCGAGGAGATTCCGGCAAACACCGCCGCAGAAAGATGGCTAGTGCAGCGGGCAGAGCTGCTACCAGCCGCCCCGCCGAGTACGTTTGCTCGTAGAGCAGGAAGAAGCGCCCTCGCGTCCTTGCTCTCGCAAGCTCGTTGATGTAGGCGGCCGCGACTGGAACTTCGCCGCCCAGGCCGAGCCCCTGCAGCACGCGGAAAACGAGCAGCGAAGAGTAGCTCCACGACGTCGCGCAAATCAGGCTCAGCGCCGCATAGATGGCGATGGTATAGCGAATAGTGGAGACTCTTCCGATGCGTTCGGCCAGCCAGCCAAAGCAAACCCCGCCGACCAGTTGGCCCACATATCCGGCGGAGATCAAGATGCCGGCCCTTTGCGAGGAAAGATGCCAGGTGGCAGTCAGAACCGGAAGGGCGTACGCAATCGCGAGCGTATCGACGCCATCGAAGAGCGTGGCCGCGCCGACCACCAGCCGCGCCTGGACGTGCCAGCGAGACGCAGGTACGCGCTCCAATCGGGCAATGATGTCGTCACCGGCCGGCACACCGGTGGAGGACTGCTGAGGAGTCTTGGCTTGCACGAGCTAAGACTTATTCTCTCAGACTTTGGCTTTGGGCCAGCATGTTTGCTTATCACTTGCACATCGTCGCGACTGGAGACAGATATTTCAAACCGGCAGCAAGCCAAAGCCGAGTACGCAAAGCTGAAGCAGCCTAATAACCTCAGATTTGCATGAGCCAAAGTCTCCCACTCCAGGAACCCCAGCCGGTATAACGCAACCCACACTATCGGTGACTGGACGCAACCAATGCCATCGACGAGAGATATTCGCGGTTGAGCGTCAACCAGTCGACGTCGCTTAAGTTGTAGCGAGGGGTGGAGAACTCGATCCACCGGTTCCAATCAGTATTGATAATGGGCGAGCGGATTTCAGCAAGATGTTCGACGGCGTTGGCGTCCAATAATTGGCTGGCCACAATGCCATTCAACCTGCGCTGGGCCGTTGGTTCGTCCGCGCTGCGTTTGCGCAGGTAAACGAGCGCGGCGGCTAGCGCGTCCGGTTCAATGTGCTGCGGTTCAAGGCTCGCGAGTAGTACGCCTTGTCCGCCATAGATCCAAGCGCTTACGTATGGAAACGAAGCGTGCAGCGTTCCAATGATCGACTCTATCTCGCGCGGTCCAATGTGATGCAACTGGAACCATTGTTGAAAGACTCCGCCTGCGCTGAGATGCCGCTTCGCGAGCTCATAAAATTCGCGGCTGTAGAGATTGGTGGCTCCGGCGAACCAGATACTGGTCAGCTCAATGGTGATTTGATCGTACTTACCGGGCTGCGACAGGAGAAAATTGCGGCCGTCCTCCAGATGCACCCTCACCTTCAGAGACTGGAGCACGTTTTCGTTCATCTTCCGGAACGGGCCGCCAGCCGCTAGAAGAATGCCGGGCGATATCTCGGCGAGATCGATGGTTTTGAAATCGAGGCCATTCAGAACCGCGGCAGACTGGCCAGTGCCGCATCCGATCACGAGAGCATTGCGCCTGTTCCTTAGGTGGAGGGCGGGGATGAGCGCGAAGGCGATCTGGGCATCTTGCTGTTCCCAATCGTTCCCTTGAAACTTGCCGTTCGTGTAGAGGACGTGCCGATCCGGCTGCCCGGCCTGACGAAGTTCGACCACCGTGGTGATCCCGCCGTAGGAATGCTCGTGAAAGAATGTAATTTCCGAATGGGTCGGGGCTGCCGGTGGCAGTGCCGCCGCGCGAACCGGCGAGGTCGCGGCGGAGCGCGGTGCATCATGCCCGAAATACACATTCGCCCCCGATGTGAGCAGGCCCCGATTCCAAGCAGGAAGAGCGATCGCCAGAACCGCCAACAGGGCTGCGGCCACCCATCCGTCGCGCAACGGCTGACGTTCGGACCAAAGAACCACAATGCCGCACAGCGAGAGGACGATCGTGAACCAGCGCAGGGACCATTCTGAACCCAGGTTCGGGATCAGGAAGAAAGTAGCGGCCAGCGCGCCCAACACGCATCCGATCGCGTTCGCCCCAGTCATGTACCCAAGCAAAGCGCCGGCGCCAGGACGTCCGAACCGCTTGGCCTGGAACAAGGATGGATAGATCAACCCGTAGGCGTAAGTTGCAGGGAGCAGCAGAGCCAAAAGAACGAGCAGGCGGACGGCCTCTCCGGAGTAAAAGTTGAAGGCGTGTACGCCCAGATAAGCGATCCCCAACGGGCCGTAAGGCCAGAGCGCCATCTGCGCCAACATCACGGCGGAACAAAGGAAAAACAGGCCGTGCAAGCGGGCGGGAGCTTCGCCGCGCTGCGCCTTTCGGCCGATTTGGAAACTGCCGGCCGCCAGGCCGATCAACACCACGAACAGCATTCCCGAAAACGCGTAAACGCTGGTGCCGATGACCACTCCCGCCAGGTGAGTCCAGATGACTTCGAGGGCAAAGAAAAGGAGCCCGGAAACGAACGCAACGCCAAGAACCATCGCATCGCCGGACTCGAATTGCGATCCGGCGGAGGGCTGAACCTGTTGCGCGGCGAAATCAATCGATCGCGTCAGCCAACCCGAGTAAAGCGCGACGGAGGCGTCCACCGCAATGCAGATGATCAACGCTCCAGACAACCCCACGTTGGGAAAGATCAGAAATGGCGCTGCCAGTGCGCACACTGCCGCGCCACATAAGTTGATGCAATACAGCTTCGTGAGATAGGATGTTGCGCTGCGTTCCACCTGTGTGGCTATGGATCCGAGAAATGGGAACGAAAGTCCGAGGCACAGGGCGGTGGGAAGGATTACGACACCGGCTACGGTGGCGCGCGCGATCACCAACCTCACGGAATCGGAGCCGCCCCAAGCGATCAGCTTGGAATACGCATGTGCTCCCGTGTCGAACGTAGCCAGCAACGAAAGACAGCACAGGGCCACACCCAGTTCAGCGATGCAGTAGCCCGCGATAGGCGAAACTTTTCGCTTGAGGAGAAAGGAGGCGCAACATCCGCCCAGGCTGAGGCCGAGGAAGTAGACTGCTAAGACAGTGGCGGCCGACGGGGTGCTGGCGCCGACGCCCGAGCGGCTGGCGG
>Ga0209415_10014394_pt1 | contig 12923 bp, 11 predicted proteins | sample PeaSoiSIISIP2007_FD_187696 | JGI IMG/M metagenome (GOLD analysis project Ga0209415, IMG submission 187696) | Peat soil microbial communities from Weissenstadt, Germany - SII-SIP-2007 (SPAdes) (version 2) | ecosystem: Environmental > Terrestrial > Soil > Wetlands > Peat | place: Germany...
AGCGAGGCGAGCGAGACCTCGGCGGCGCTCGGGTAGGTGAAGTCGACGTGGTCGAACTGGATGGTGGCCGGACCCCGCGCGAGCGGCTGGGCCCCCTCTCGCTCCTGGATCATCGATGGCAGGTCGAGCACCTCGAAGACCCGGTCGAAGGAGACCAGCGCAGTCATCACGTCGACGTTGATGTTGGAGAGCTGGGTCAGCGGCCCGTAGAGACGGGCGAGGTACGCCGTCATCGCCACCAGGGTCCCCACCTTGAGCGCGCCCTGCAGCGAGAGCAGGCCGCCCCAGCCGTAGATGAGGGCGGTTGCCAGCGAGGCGGTGACGATCAGCGACACGAAGAACACCCGCGCGTACATCGATTGGATGACCGCGATGTCCCGCACCCGGCCCGCCCGCCGGGCGAAGAGCTGATCCTCCTCCGCCGACCGGCCGAAGAGCTTGACCAGCAGAGCACCGGCGACGTTGAACCGCTCAGCCATGGTGGTGTTCATCTCGGCGGCGAGCACGTAGGACTCTCGCGCGATCGAGCCCAGGCGGCGCCCCATGAAGCGCGCCGGGATGGCGAACGCGGGGAGGATGGCGAGCGCCACCAGGGTGATCTGCCAGGAGAGGAGGAGCATGGTCGTGAGCACCATCGCCACGCTGAGCACGTTGCCGATCTGAGACGAGAGGATGTCCGACACGGCCTGCTGAGCGCCGATGACGTCGTTGTTGAGCCGGCTGATCAGCGCGCCCGTCTGGGTGCGGGTGAAGAACGCGAGGGGCATGCGCTGGACGTGCGAGTAGATCCGGGTCCGCAGGTCGTAGATGAGCCCCTGGCCGACCCGTGCCGAGAAGTACTGCTCGGCCAGCGCCAGCGCGGCGTCGGCGATGGCGAGGCCCCCGATGATCAGGGCGAGAACCACGATGAGCGTCGAGTCGTGCCCGAGAATGCCCTGGTCGATGATCGCCCGGTAGATCAGCGGGTTGGCGACGCCGATCGAGGAGTCGACGACGGTGAGCAGGAAGAAGGCGGCCAGCCGGCCGCGGTAGGGCGCCAGGCAGCGGACGATGCGGCGCGCCGTCCCCTTGGGAACCTTGGTGCTGAGCACCGACTGGTCGCGGATCAGCGAGCGCATCGCGCCGCCGCGGCCCATGCCGCCACCCATGCCGCCCATGCCCCCGCCGGGCCGCATCATGGCCCGGGGCTCGCCGGGAGGGATGCCGCGAGCGCGTCCCGGCCGCTCTCGGCGGCGCCGGGCTCGGCCGGTACAAGCTGGGCGAGCCGCTCGAGCAGGAGGGCGCGGTCGGGATGCGGCAGCCGGCCGAACAGCTGCAGGGCGACCGCATCCCGGTCGCGGCTCATCTCCGCGACCAGGTTCCGCCCGGCATCGGTGAGGCGGACCAGCACCGATCGGCGGTCCTCCAGGTCGATCTCCCGGACCACCAGCCCCTTGGTCTCCAGGCCGGCCACCACGGTGGTCGCCGAGCGGGGCACGACCTCGATCCGGTGGGCGATGTCGGACATCCGCGGCGGCGACCCCGACCGGGCCACCAGCCGCAGCACGCGCGCCTGGCCGTCGCTGAGCCCGTACAGCTCGAGGCGCCGCGCTGAGCCCTGCCTGAGGCGCCGGCTCAGCCGCCGGACCAGCTCGCTGAGCTGCGCGGCCATCTCCTCGTCGGCCGTGGCCTCTCGGCCCTCGTCTGGTGCCTGTTGCATACTGGTGGTACTGAGTGTAGCTCACTATAGGCATAGCTCGCTATCCCGCCGGCGCGGCCACTGGAAAGGCACGCCCCGGGCCGCCGCCGTCGAGCCGATGCCACTGATCCCGTGAGGGCGGGGGCGGATGCCATTGATCCCGTGAGGGCGGGGGCGGATGCCATTGATCCCGTGAGTACGGTGGGGTAGCCTGGGCCGGCGGATGGCGACCGGAGAGCCCCTCGAGGCCGCCCCGCGCGCGAGCAGGGCACAGCGGGAGGGCGTCATGTTTCGGGTTCATTCGGCGTCGGCGCCTGGGCGAGGTGCGGAACAACTACACCAATCCAGCCACCAAGCGGGGTCCGCTGGTGACCTACCTGCGCACCCTCGGGATCGACGGCTACGGCGCCGCCAAGCTTCCGGCGACGGTCGGCTATGACGACTCGACCGGGGTCGGGTCGCCGGCTCTCTACATCCAGTCCTTCATGAGCTGACCTCCCGGGCGAGCCACCGACTTGGAACGCCTCCCCGTGACCCCAGCGCCGTCGGGGTCCGGGGAGGCGGCTCCGTGCCTGCGGCCCCGATGGGGCGACGCTGCACCGACCCCTGGTCGGGGGACGCCGGACCCACCCTTGACGCCCGCGAGCGGAAGGGGTATATTTCGTGACGAAATGTTCGTCACGAAACAACTTCGGGATGGCGGGCGATCCCGATGACCCCTGCGCAGCGCGCTCGCCACCCCGGGACCGGCCGAGACCCCGCTGCAGTCCACGACGGGATGGAGATCGCCCGCCTGTACGGCGAGATGTGGCGGCGGTTCCAGCCGCGACGGCAGGCGATCAGCGGGTCGGCGGTGACTCCGCGGATGCTCTCGTACCTGCGCCACCTCGCCGCCGCGGGTCCGCTGACCGTCGGTGAGCAGGCCGACCACCTCGGGATCAGCCGCGCCACCGCCACCGAGGTCGTCAATCGCCTGGAATCCAAGGGACTGGTCGAGCGGATGCGCGATGAGCGCGACCAGCGCAGGGTCTTCGTGTGGCTGACCGAGCGAGGGCGTGAGCAGATCGATGCGCTGGCCGGCCGAAATCTCGACGACCCGTTCCTGCGCGCCGTGGCCGCGCTCCCGGAGGCCACTCGAGCCGCGGTCATCGACGGTCTCGGCGCCATCCTGCGCGCCGCCGACGAGAGCGATCACGACCAGCACGAGGAGGAGGTTTCATGAGCACGGAAGCGAGCTGCCTGAGCTGCGGGATGCCCCTGACGTCAGCTTCCGATCACGCACGCGGTGATGAGGCGATCCCCTACTGCGTCCACTGCACCACCGAGAGCGGCGAGCTCCAGCCCTTCGAGGAGCGCTTCGACCGGATGACCCAGTGGGCGATGCGCAAGGATGGCCTGGATCGGGCGGCGGCGGAGCTGCGCACCCGCGCCTACATGCGCTCGATGCCGGCGTGGCGGGACCACCCCGCCCTGGCCGGCGCAGATCCGGCGCGCGGCTGACCACCCGAGGCGGGTGCGGGGCCGAGGCCCGCGACGTGCGGGCCCGGTCTCGACCCGCCTGGTGGCATCGGTCGGATCGGGACCGGTGATGCGGGTGGCGACCGCGACCTCAGCAGCGGTGGCCCCGCGCCCCTGCGATCTGGACGCAGTTGAGATCAGGAGTTGATTGCGATCGGGTCGCAACTGTGCTAGGCTGGTCGACGACGGGTTCCGAACGGCGGGAGGGGCTGTGCCATGTCGACGATCGCCGCGAAATGGACGACCGCGCGCACTGCGCTGACCGCTCGCGAATGGCGTCACGTGGGCGGGATGATGGGCACCATCCTGACCCTGCACGTCCTCGGCTGGGGGATCTTCATCGTGGCCATCCTTCCCCAGCACTACAAGCTGCTCGGGTTGGGGGTCGCGGTCACCGCGTACACCCTCGGGATGCGCCACGCCTTCGACGCCGATCACATCTCGGCGATCGACAACACCACCCGCAAGCTGATGGCGGAGGGGAAGCGCCCGCTCTCCACCGGGTTCTTCTTCTCGCTCGGTCACTCGACGATCGTCTTCTGCCTTGGCATCGGCATGACCGTCGCCGCCAAGGCGCTGATCGGCCAGGTCAGCAACACCAGCTCGGTGTTGCAGAGCTTCGGAGGACTCTTCGGCACGCTGGTGTCCGGCTTCTTCCTGTACATGATCGCGATCCTCAACCTGGTCATCCTGATCGGCATCGTCAAGGTCTTCCTGGAGATGCGACGCGGCCGCTACAGCGACCACGAGCTCGAGCAACAGCTCAACCAGCGCGGCCTGATGTTCCGGTTCTTCGGGGGTCTGATGAAGAGCATCCACAGCCCCTGGCAGATGTATCCGGTGGGCGTTCTCTTCGGACTCGGCTTCGACACCGCCACCGAGGTCGCCCTGCTCGCCGCCACCGCCGGTGCCGCCACGGTGGGGCTTCCCTGGTACGCGATCCTCAGCCTGCCGATCCTGTTCGCCTCGGGGATGACGATCTTCGACACCCTCGACGGATCGTTCATGAACTTCGCCTACGGCTGGGCGTTCTCCAAGCCGGTGCGCAAGGTCTACTACAACATCACCATCACCGGGCTCTCGGTGGCCGTGGCGCTGCTGATCGGCTCCATCGAGCTCTTCGGCCTGCTGGCCACCGAGCTCAAGCTCTCCGGGCCCTTCTGGCACTACGTCGCCGGCTTCGACATCAACCAGGCGGGGTTCATCATCGTCGGCCTGTTCGTGGTGACCTGGGTGGTGGCCCTCGCCATCTGGCGCTTGGGACGCATCGAGCAGCGATGGACCGCGGCGGCGAGCCGGAGCCGCTCCTGAGCCGCTCGTGAGGTTCGGAGGCCGGGGTGCCACCACAGCGACCCCGGGGGTCGCGGGCGGCGCCGCCGGCTGGCGGGCTGCCCGCTCGCACCTGACCGGCGCGGCCGGCTTCTCACCTACCCTGAGGGTCGCCGGCGCCGCCGCCGCCCGGGGGCGACCCGCAGGGGCCGCCGGGCCCCGGGGGTGAGCGGTCCCGAAGGGGCCTCGAACGGTGGGGAACCCTCCCCATGCCGGGGCGGCGGGAGGCCGCCGAGGCCGGCCGGCCAGGTTTGGGGAACTGCGCCGGGGGTGATGATCCGGGATAGAGTGAGGTACGAGCCCGGCCGATGGGGGAGCCCGCTGCTATCATCGGCCGGCTTCGGGCCCACCCCCACGAGGCGGCCGGCGCCCGCTGCCATAGGACACCAATGCCCAACCGTCTGATCATCGTCGAGTCTCCGAGCAAGGCTCGCACCCTCGCCAAGTTCCTGGGCGCCGGTTACACCGTCAAGGCGTCGATGGGGCATATCCGTGACCTCCCCAAGTCGACCCTGGGGGTCGACCTGGAGCACGGTTTCCGCCCCGAGTACCTGGTCATCCGCGGCAAGGAGAAGCAGATCCGCGAGCTGCGCGACGCGGCCAGGAAGGCGGACGAGGTGCTGCTCGCGGCTGACCCGGACCGGGAGGGCGAGGCGATCGCCTGGCACCTCGCCGAGGCGCTGAAGCTCCACGACCCCGACCGGATCGAGGTTCACGAGATCACCAGGAGCGCTGTCGAGGCGGCGCTCAAGGCCCCCCGCAAGGTGGACCGCAACCGCGTCTACGCACAGGAGGCGCGCCGGGTCATCGACCGCCTGGTCGGCTACCGGCTGAGCCCGCTGCTCTGGCGGAAGGTGCGCACCGGGCTCTCGGCGGGGCGGGTCCAGTCGGTCGCGGTGCGCCTGGTGGTCGACCGCGAGAACGAGATCGAGGCGTTCGTGGCCACCGAGTCGTGGAGCCTCGACGCCCTCCTCGAGAAGGGGGAGAGCCGCTTCACCGCCCGCTACCAGGGCCGCCGGGACGCCGTCGCCGCAGCCACCCCCGCCAAGCGGGGCCGGACCGGCAAGCGGGGGGCGCCCGCCGCCGCCGAGAACGGCGAGCAGCCCGAGAGGGTCGAGCTGCCCACCGAGGCGGACGCTCGGGAGGTGATGAGCGCCCTCAACTTCGACGAGACGGGGCACCGCGGCGAGGACGCCCCACCCTTTGCCGTGGAGGCGGTGGAGAGCTCCGAGACGTCGCGGTCGGCGCCCTTCCCCTACACGACCAGCACCCTCCAGCAGGACGCCAGCACGCGGCTTCGATTCTCGCCGCGGCGCACCATGTCGATCGCCCAGGAGCTCTACGAGGGCGCCGAGCTGGGCAGCTCGGGACCGGTGGGCCTGATCACCTACATGCGGACCGACTCGACGCGGATCAGCGACCAGGCGCGGGGCGAGGCGGTCGCCTACATCACCGAGAAACTGGGCGAGAGCTACGTCCGCACTGGGCAGGCTCGCCAGCGCCAGGGCCAGAACGTCCAGGACGCACACGAGGCGATCCGGCCAACCGACGTCACCCGCACCCCGGAGCAGGTGGCGGACCTCCTCCCGCGCGACCAGGCTCGCCTCTACGACCTGATCTGGCGCCGCTTCGTGGCCAGCCAGATGGCTCCAGCCCGCTTCCTGACCACCCGGGCGACCATCGCCGCGGGCGACTTCATCTTCCGCGCCTCGGGATCGGTGCCGGTCTTCGACGGTTTCCAGCGGATCTGGAAGCGCGACGAGGAGCGCGATCGGGACGGGCAGCTCCCCACTCTCGAGCCGGGGGAGCGGCTGCGGTGCCTGGAGATGGTCGCCGAGCAGCACTTCACCCAGCCGCCCCCCCGCTACACGGAGGCCTCGCTGGTCAAGGAGATGGAGGAGCGGGGGATCGGGCGGCCGTCGACCTACGCCCCCACCATCGAGGTCATTCAGGAGCGTGCCTACGTGCGCCAGGAGGACCGCCGCCTCCACCCGACCGAGCTCGGCAAGACCGTCGACGGGCTGCTCCGCGAGCACTTCTCCGAGGTCGTGGACATCGACTTCACCGCCGACCTGGAGCGCCGCCTCGACGCCATCGAGACGGGCAAGCGGAAGTTCGAGACGACCGTCAGGGAGTGGTACACGCCGTTCAACAAGACGGTCGACAAGGCCCAGACCGACATGCAACGGGTCAAGGTCCCGGCCAAGTCGACCGGTGAAACCTGCCCCCGCTGCGGCACCGGGGAGCTGGTGGTCCGCGAGGGGCGGTTCGGACCGTTCGTGGGCTGCTCGCGGTATCCGGAGTGCGACTACATCAAGGACAAGAAGCAGTCGTCCGCCGAGCCCACCGGCGAGAGCTGCCCCCGCTGCGGGAAGCCGCTGGTGCAGCGCCTCGGCAAGCGCGGCCCCTTCGTCGGCTGCAGCGGCTACCCGAAGTGCCGGTACCTCCGCGACCTCGCCGCCACGCCGGAGAGCGCGGCCGTCGACGGTGCGGCGCCCGCCCCCGGGGGAGGCCCCGAGCACCTCGGTCAGTGCCCCGAATGCGGGAAACCGCTCGCCCGCAAGCGCAGCCGGCGGGGCACCTTCGTCGGCTGCACCGGCTACCCCGAGTGCCGCTACATCCAACCCCAGAGCGGCCGCGCCGGGGCGGCCCCGGCGCCCGCCGCCGAGCCCACCGGCGAGAGCTGTCCCGACTGCGGCAAGCCGCTGGTCCGACGCCAGGGGCGCTTCGGGCCGTTCGTGAGCTGCAGCGGCTACCCGGGATGCACCTATCGCCCGCCCCGGAAGCCGGCGGCGGGGCACGCGGAGGTTGCCTCGTGAGCCCGCGCCCGCATGCCACCACGATCGTCGGGGTGCGCCGCGACGGGGTGGTCGCCATCGGCGGGGACGGCCAGGTCACCGTCGGCGACGTGGTCATGAAGCACCGCGCCGCCAAGGTCCGCCGGCTCCATCGCGACACCGTCCTGGCTGGCTTCGCCGGGGCGGTCGCCGATGCCCTGACCCTCTTCGACAAATTCGAGCAGCAGCTGGACCGGCACCAGGGTCTCCTCCTCCGGGCCTCGGTCGGGCTGGCCAAGGAATGGCGCACCGACCGCTATCTCCGTCACCTCGAGGCGATGCTGATCGTGGCCAACGCCGACCAGCTCCTGCTGCTCTCCGGGGACGGGGAGATCATCGAGCCCGACGACGACCTCGCGGCCATCGGCAGCGGCGGACCGTACGCTCTGGCGGCGGCGAAGGCCCTGCTCCAGAACACCGAGCTCGACGCCGCCGAGGTGGTCCGCAGGTCCCTCGCCATCGCCGCCTCACTCTGCATCTACACCAACAACGAGATCACCGTGCTGACGCTCCCGTCGGAGAGGGCGGACGAGCCTGGACCGGCCATGGGAGAACCGGTCACCGAGGCGTCGGCCCCTCAGGGTGAGGGCCCCGATGGCGCACCCCCGACCGGGACGGCCGCAGCGGAGGAGCCGGGCCGAGGGTGACCGTGGAAGTCGCGCAACCCTCCGCCCCCGTTCCCGCCCCCGACGGCAGCGCTCCGACACCTCCGGACAGCTCGGAGAACCGCGACCCGGACGATCTCCGCCCCAGCGAGATCGTCCGACACCTGGACGCCTACATCGTCGGCCAGGCCGCAGCCAAGCGGTCGGTCGCCATCGCGCTGCGCAACCGGGTCCGGCGCCGCCGGCTCACCGACGAGATGCGCCACGAGGTCCTCCCCAAGAACATCCTGATGATCGGCCCGACCGGGGTCGGCAAGACGGAGATCGCCCGGCGGCTGGCCAAGCTCACCTCCTCGCCGTTCATCAAGGTCGAGGCCACCAAGTTCACCGAGGTGGGCTATGTGGGGCGGGACGTGGAGGCGATCGTGCGCGATCTCCTGGAGCAGACCATCACCGACGTTCACGAGGAGCGGATCGCCGAGGTGGAGGAGCGGGCCCGGGAGGTGGCCGAGCGCCGGATCCTCGACATCCTGGTGGAGGCCGAGCTCCGCTCGGCGGCGAGGCTGGCGGAGGTGAGCGGCGTGCCCTCGGTGGTGGTGGCCCCGGTGGGATTGGCGTACCCGACCTCCGCGTCACCTTCGTCCGCGTCCCCGGCGCCGTCCGCCGAGCCCCCGACATCCGCGCCGCTCTCGATGCCGGAGCGACCCCCGACGCCCGCGCCCGCCTCGACCGCCGGGCCCGGATCGACCGCCGAGCCCAGCGCGAGCGCGCCGGAGGCGGCCCAGGGGCCGGGGCGCCCCCCGGCCGGCGCTGAGGAGCGCCTGCGCCGCCGTGTCCGCCGGCGTCTCGCCACCCAGCTGCGAGCCAAGCACCTCGAGGATCGCTACATCGATGTCGAGGTCGAGGAGCCGTTCCAGCCGGCGTTCGAGGGCTTCGCCGGCAGCGGGCTGGAGGAGGTGGGGTACTCGCTGTCCGACTTCTTCTCCCAGATGGCGCCGCCGCGCAGGCGGATGAAGCGCATGCAGGTCGCGGACGCACGCACCGCGCTCGCCGAGGAGGAGACCGACCGGCTGATCGACATGGACCGCGTCTACGACGACGCCATCCGCGACGTCGAGGAGGCCGGCATCGTCTTCATGGACGAGGTGGACAAGATCTGTGGTCCCGCACCCGACCACGGTCCCGATGTCAGCGGCGAGGGGGTCCAGCGCGACCTCCTGCCCATCCTGGAGGGCTCGGTGGTCCACACCCGCTACGGATCGGTGCGGACCGACCACATCCTGTTCATCGCCGCCGGGGCCTTCAACGTTGCCCGGCCGAGCGATCTGATCCCCGAGTTCCAGGGCCGGTTCCCGATCCGGGTCGAGCTGAGCCCGCTCAGCGAGAGCGACCTCCAGCGCATCCTCACCGAGCCCAACAACGCGCTGACCAAGCAGTACGAGGCACTGCTCGGCACCGAGCAGGTGGAGCTCGCCTTCACCGACGATGGGGTGGCGGAGCTGGCGCGCCAGGCCCATCGGGTCAATGAGCAGGACGAGAACATCGGCGCGCGACGGCTCTTCACGATCATGGAGAAGGTCCTGGAGGAGGTCTCGTTCCACGCCGAGGAGCACGCCGGCAGCCGGGTGGTGGTCGACTCCGCGATGGTGCGTGAGCAGCTGAAGGACCTGATCAGCGACGACGACATGCGCCGCTACATCCTCTGACCGGGCGCGGATGCGAGTGACCGTCTGACGGCCGGCCGGGCGGGTGAGCGGTGAGGGCGGTGCGTAACTGACCGTTGAGGGCAGAGCGGTGCGGGTGACGGTCCACGCGAGATCGGGGTTCCAGGCCGTCGTGGGGCGGTAGACTGACCGCTCGGCGGACCGCTGGCCGGTCTCCGGTCGCACCGGTCGCCGTCCCGAGGCAACCAGGAGCGCGTTAGTGGCCATCCCCGATCCTCCTCAGTACCCCCCACCCCCGCCGCCACCGCCACCGCCTCCACCGCACCTCGCGCTAGCACCCGCACCTCCGCCTCTGCCTCCGCCTCCGCCTCCGCCTCCACCGTCGACCTCGGGGGAATCGCAGTTCGATCTCGGGGCCCTCCTGCGCGGCGTCACCCTCAGCGACACCCTGATCGGATGTGGCCTGCTCCTTCTCCTCGTCTTCTCCTTCCTGCCCGGGTGGATCCAGGCCTGGTTCTCCTGTCCCGCCGGCGACATCTACTGCGCGCCGGTCTCATTCACGAGAGACCTCCTCTGGGACGGCTTCGGCTTCCTGCCGGGCGTCCTCATCGTGGTGGCGATAGCCTTCTTCGTGGTGCAGAGGCTCCCCCAGGTCCACCTCAACCTCCCGGCGCCGGACGCCGTGGTGTGGCGGGCAAACTGGATGGCCTGCGCGGCGGTCGAGATCGTCTTCTTCCTGCTCCACTGGCAGATCGACGGCGGCAAGTACACCTCCCTCAACTACTCCACCCTTCCCGGCTGGGCGCTGTGGTGCTCGATCGTCTTCGCGGCCGCGGTGGGCTTCGGCGGCTACCTGGAGTACAGGGGAGACCGGCGGCCGCTCCTCAGCGCGGGCACGCCGGCCGTCGGGACCCCGCTCGTGCCGGGCGCGGGACAGGGCGTGCCGAGCTCCCTGATGGCGAGTCGTGGAGATCTGGCGTCAGCTCCGGGGCCATCCGGCGCGCTCGCCCCGGCACCGCCGGTTCTCGCGGCCGGCACGCTCTCGCCCGACCGCTCCCAGTGGTTCGACGGGACCACGTGGCAGGACGCGTCGATGAGCGCCCCCCCGGGCGCCCTCCGCTCGCCGGACGGCACTCACTGGTGGGACGGGACGACCTGGCGGCAGCTTCCGGGCTGGAGGATCCGGAGCAGCGGTGGCTCCCCCCCACGTCGCCCCGGCGGTTCATAGCGCGCCGGTCAGTTCAGCCGGTCAGGTTGGCCGGTCAGGTTCACAGAGCACCGGTCAGATGGAGGGCGGCGGCGGCCACGGCGAGCTGCAGCGGCAGGAGGGCGGCACCGAGCAGGCTGAACCATCCAGCGGAGAAGCCGGCCCCATGGTCGCGGGCGATCCGTCGAGAGATGAGGGTCGCCAGCGATCCGGTGATCACCAGATCGGGGCCGATGGCCAGCCCGAGGATCGCCGCCCACGTCGCCGTGACGCCCTGGGGCCGGACGGCCGCCGCCGCGGGCAGGTTGTTCACCAGGGCCGCGAGGAAGCTCGAGCTGAGCAGCGCCCGCCCGAGCCCTCCGCCCAGGGCCACCCCGCCGTCGAGGAGGGCGCGGATCGCCGCGGCGGCGGCGAACAGCGGGAGCAGATCCAGGAGCGCGGCCGCTCCCCCCGCCCGCCCGGTCCGACCAGGGGTGCTCGCGCTGGCCGCGCCAAAGGGCGTGACCAGGGTGAGCACGCCGACCGTCAGCGTGGTGACCATCAGCCACGCCGGCCAGCTCTGGGTGACATAGGCCGCGGCCGTCAGCGGGGACCGGCCGAGGACCAGGAGGGTGGTCAGGTTGGAGGTGGGGAGGAGGAAGGAGGTGGCGTTGCTCGTCAGCGCGATGGCGGCCACCAGGCGCTCGGGTCGCAGTCGCCGGGCCGCGGCGACCTCGAGCCCGCAGGGGACCGCCACCACCACGGCGACATCCAGGTTGATCAGACCGCTGAGGAGGGCGGCGAGGCCGAGGGTGCCGGCGACCGCCAGCCGATCGGGGGCGCGCGCTGGCAGGAGGGCGCGTGCCAGCAGCCGGAAGAGGCCGAACCGGTCAGCCAGGAGCCCGGCGGCGATGACCGCCGCGAGGGTCGCGAAGGCGCCGAAGGTGCTCAGGGCCGCCGGCCCCAGGAGAGGGCGGCGGAGCAGGACGGCGATCCCGGTGAGGGACGCCGCGCCGAGCCAGACCGCGGTCCGGAGATGGTCCGGGTGCCGCCCGCGGCGACGGTTCGATGGCCGTGACTCGAGTTGGTCCGAGTGCCGCCCCTGGCGAGGCCGGCCGGCGATCGTGGTGGAAGCCGCCACAGCGTCTGCCGGGACCGCGCCGTTTTCCTCGACGACGGTCGCAGCTGTGCCAGCATTTGCCGGGATCGTGTCATCTTCTACGGTCGAAGGTGGGCGCAGTGCGATGGACAATGGGCACAGAGCCCCTCGTCGGGGCTTCTCCTCCGGCTGCTGGGCTGATGCGGCGAGATTCCGGACAACCCTGGACACGAGGGCTCTCCGGTGTCAAGATTTGATCTAACATGATCATGGCAGATATGTACCGTCCACCGCAAGCCGCCTCGGACGACGACCTGGTCGCCATCCCGCGTCTGGCCGAGCGCACCGGGGTGACCCCGCGCGTGCTCCGCTACTGGGAGCAGCTCGGCTTGATCAGCCCCACCCGGGAGCACGGGCGGCTGCGCTACTCGCCGCGGGACACGGCCATCGCCCGGCTCACCAAGCGGCTCGTCGACCTGGGCGTGTCGCTGGACGGGCTGCGGATGCTCAAGGAGCTCTCCGAACGGGAGGTGCGCGGCGCCGGCGAGCGCGACGACCCCACCCGGCTCACCGAGCTGGCGCTCCGCCTCCTCTACCAGCGCAAGGCGTTCCGCGAGATGACGGGCACGGACGAGGAGCACTTCCCCGAGGCGATGCCGTCGCCCCCGCCGCCGGGTGGACCGCACCCTGCGCCTCCGCCGCCGCACCGTCCTTGACGTCGCCGCCACCCGACCGCGGCGCCTCGTGGCCTCGCCGGCTGCCGCCGCTGGGACCGGGCGCGGGGCCGTATGCCACAATTCGGCCTGATTTCACACGCCCGGTCCACGCGACGGCGGGTGCCCCTCGGGGTCGCCGCCGCGGTAAATCCCGGGCGGAGGTGCCAACCCGATCCGGAAGGAGGCTCGCCCGTGCCGGCAGCAACCCTCCGCCAGCTGCTCGAGGCCGGGGTTCACTTCGGCCACCAGACCAGCCGGTGGAACCCCAAGATGCGCGACTACATCTTTACG
>Ga0209415_10014395_pt1 | contig 12923 bp, 11 predicted proteins | sample PeaSoiSIISIP2007_FD_187696 | JGI IMG/M metagenome (GOLD analysis project Ga0209415, IMG submission 187696) | Peat soil microbial communities from Weissenstadt, Germany - SII-SIP-2007 (SPAdes) (version 2) | ecosystem: Environmental > Terrestrial > Soil > Wetlands > Peat | place: Germany...
GGGGCTGGGCGGGTTGGTCCTCAACCGCGTCGGCAGCGACACCCACGAGTCGATCCTGCGCGAGGCGCTGGTGCCGCTCGGCATCCCGGTGCTGGGCGTGGTGCGCCGGAACTCCGATCTCACCTGGCGGGACCGCCATCTCGGCCTGGTCCCGGTGGTGGAGCAACCCGACGCGGCCCGCCGATCGATCGAACGCCTGGCCACCGTCGTCGCGGCATCGATCGACCTCAAGGCGATCGAGCAGGTGGCGCGCGGCGCCAACCCGCTGCGCACGCAGCCGCTCCCCCCGGCGCGCTGCGTTGCGGACCATCCCGTTCGCGTGGCGGTGGCCGGCGGGCCGGCCTTCGCGTTCTGCTACCCCGACAACCTCGAACGCCTGCGCGAGGCGGGCGCCGAGCTGGTCCCGTTCGACCCGATGGCCGACGCCGCGCTCCCCGACCGCACCCAGGGCCTCTATCTCTGCGGCGGTTTTCCGGAGGTCTTCGCCGCCGCGCTGGCCGACAACCGGCTGCTGCTCGACGCGGTCCGCGCCCGGGTCGACGGCGGCCTGCCCTGCTGGGCCGAGTGCGGTGGCCTGCTCTGGCTGGCCCGGTCGCTGGACGGCCGCCCGCTCTGCGGCGTCGTCCCGGCGGACGCCACGATGTCGGGGCGCGTTCACGTCGGCTACCGCACCGCCGTGGCGCGCCGGGAGAACCCGGTCATCGCCCTGGGCGCCGCGGCGCGCGGACACGAGCACCACTACTCGACCCTCGAACCGGGCGGCGACGCACTCGAGCTCGACGGCCGGGCGGGTCAATTCGTCGACGGGTGGGCCACGCCGACTCTGCTCGCCACGTACCTCCACCTGCACCTCGGCGTCGACACCGGACCGGCCGAGCGGTTCGTCGGGGCCGTGGCGGCGGCTCGAGGGTGAACGGATCGGGCTCTCCGACGCGAGCTCCCACCCCCCCTTCCTCGCCCGGACGCCCGCTCGACCTTCGGCGCACCCTCGTTGGCCTGCTCGTGACCATGGTGATCGCGGTGCCGACGCTGGCCGTCGAGGAAACCTGGCACGGCCGGCCGCTGATCGACCAGCCCCACCACCTCTGGATCGTCCCGGCGGTGATTGTCTCGGCGGCGTTCGTGTCCGGCGGCGCACTCGCCACCCGGCGTCCACTCCGCTGGCAGGGGGCGGTCGTTCAGGGGGGTGCCGTCGGTGGACTCGCGGTGGGCATCCTCATCGTCGTGGACGTGGTCCGGCGGGCGCAGCTGCACGCCCCCATCTACCCGGACGTCGCCCACCTCTGGGAGGGGGCCGCGGTCGGCGGGGTTCTCCTCGCGATGATCGGCGGCGAGCTCGGCCGCCAACGATCCCCGGGGTCGACGTGACCGGGCGGCCGGAGGCCGCGCGTTCGGCCGCGCCGTAGCCTGGGCCCATGGCGGGGCACCCGACGAGCAGTGGTCGGCTGACCGGGGTGGGCGTCGGCCCCGGTGACCCGATGCTCCTCACCCGCCAGGCGATGGCGATCCTCACCGACGTCGACCGGGTCGTCGCTCCCACCACCGGCCCGGCCGACGCCGGCCGCGCCGAGACCATCGTGCGAGCGGCACTCGGCGCGATCGAGATCACGCGCCTCGCGTTCGACATGACCCCCGACGGCGCCGGCGGCGCCGACGCGCGGGCGTCGTCGCACCTGGCGGCCGCGAGGTCGCTGCTCCCGATGCTCGAGGGTGGCGAGCACGTGGCCTTCATCACCCTGGGCGACCCCAACCTCTACAGCACGTTCTCCGCCCTCGTCGACGCCCTCGGCCGGTTGGGCTGGCGCGGCGAAGTCAGCACCGTGCCCGGGATCACCGCCTTCCAGGCGCTGGCCGCCCGCACCGGGACGGTGCTCCTCGACGGCACCGAGTCGCTGGCGCTCGTCACCGCGCTCGACGGACCCGAGCATCTGGCGGCCGCCCTGGAGGACCCCGACCGAGCGGTGGTCGTCTACAAGGGCGGGCGCCATCTCCCCGCCATCGCGCAGCTGCTCGCCCAGCACGGCCGGCTGGAAGGAGCCGTGTTCGGCGAGCGGCTCGGCCTGGAGGGCGAGCGCGTCGGTCGGCTCGTCGATCTGGCCGAGGGGCCGGCCGCCTATCTGGCCACGGTCATCGTGCCGCCCGCACCGCGCCCCACGACGAGGGACTCGACGTGACGGCCACGCCGCTCATCAGCTTCGTCGGCGCGGGGCCCGGCGCGCCGGACCTCATCACGTTGCGCGGCGCGGCGCGCCTGGCCGCCGCCGACGTGGTCGTCTGGGCCTCCTCCCTCGTCCCGGCCGACCTGCTCTCCCATGCCGGCAACGGTGCCGTGGTGTTCGATTCGGCCACCATGACGCTTGAGGACGTGCTGGCCGTCTACGAGGCCAACCCCGACGCGGCCATCGTGCGACTGCACTCGGGGGACCCCTCCCTCTACGGCGCCATCCAGGAGCAGATCGACTGGTGTCTCGCCCACGAGCGCTCCTTCGAGATCGTGCCGGGCGTGTCGTCGCTGGCGGCCGCGGCCGCGGCGGTCGGACGGGAGCTGACGATCCCGACCGTCACCCAGAGCGTCGTGGTGACCCGTCTCGCCAACCGCACCAGCGCCTCGATGCCCGAGCGCGAGTCGATCGGCGCGTTCGCGGCGACCGGCTGCACGCTGGCCGTGTTCCTGTCGGCGGCGCGGCCCGACGCGCTGCAAGCGGCGCTCCTCGAGGCGCCGAGCGCCTACGGCCCGGACACCCCGGCCGTCGTCGTGGTCCGGGCCAGCTGGCCCGACGAGCAGGTCGTCGCGACCACGGTCTCCCAGCTGGCCGACGCCCTGCGGTCGACCGGCGCCACCACCACCGCGCTCGTGCTGGTCGGCGACGCGCTGACCGGGACCGCCGCGCGCAGTCACCTCTACTCCCCCGACTTCGCGCACGGGCACCGTCGCCGGTCCCTCTCCGGCAGCACCGCCGGGCGGCCGGCCCGCCGGAGGGCCAGACGTGGATGACCCGGCCGCAGACGTCGGGGACCCAGAGGACGAGGACTTGGCCACGTTCGAACCCGAGCTCAGCCCCGACGTGGCGGCCCGGCGGCACGGGCTGCGCACCGGCTTCACCACCGGGACCTGCGCGTCGGCGGCCGCCAAGGCGGCGGCCATCGGCCTCGTGACCGGAGCCGTGCCCGACCAGGTCGACATCGCGCTCCCGCGGGGTCGGCGGGTGGGCTTCCCGGTCCTCGGCGCGGGACCCGTGCCGGAAGGGACGGCCACCGCCATCGTGGTGAAGGACGCGGGCGACGACCCCGACTGCACGGACGGGGCGCACCTGACCGCCACCGTCCGCTGGCTGGACGGCGGCGAGCCGGACAGCGTCCTCGTGGCGGGTTCGGGGGTGGGCACCGTGACCAAGCCGGGGCTCGGCCTCGAGGTCGGCGCGCCGGCCATCAACCCGGTGCCGCGCCGCGTGATCATGGAGGCGCTCGACGAGGTCGACGGGGTGCGCGGCGACAGCACCGAGGGCCGGCCGGTACGCGTCGAGTTCTCCGTGCCTGGCGGTGAGGCGATGGCGGCCAAGACGACCAACGAGCGCCTGGGCATCGTGGGCGGCATCTCCATCCTCGGGACCACGGGCATCGTGCGGCCCTTCTCGACCGCCGCCTACCGCGCCAGCGTGGTCCAGCAGATCGACGTCGCCGCCGCCCAGGGCGAGCGGACGATCGTGCTCTGCACCGGCAGCCGCTCCGAGCGGGCGGCCGTCTCGCTGTTCCCCGACCTCGACGTCGTCTGCATCGTCGAGGTCGGGGACTTCACGGGCATCGCGCTCCGGCACTGCGCGGCGCACGGCATAGAGCGCGTCGCCATCGTCGCCATGGTGGGCAAGATCACCAAGCTGGCGGCCGGGGTGATGATGACGCACTTCCACCGCAGCGAGGTCGACACCGAGCTCCTGGCGGCGGTGGCGCTCGAGACCGGCGCGCCGCCGGCCGCGGTCAGCGCCGCCACCGAGACGGCGACGGCGCGCCACTTCTTCGAGGTCTGCCTGGCGGCCGGGGCCCTGGCCCCGCTCCAGCGGCTCTGCGAACTGGCTGCGCTACGTTGCCGGGCTCACACCGGCGACCGCATCGACGTGGAGGTGGCGATGGTCGACTTCGACGGTGACCAGGTCGTCGCACGTGCCTGAGCCCTCCCCCACGCCCACCGCGTCGAGGACCGACGTCGGCAGCGACCTGGTCCACGTGATCGGGCTGGCGAGCGACCAGATCGACGCGCTGTCCGACGAGGCCCGCGCGGCCCTCGGGGCGGCCCGCGTCCTCGTCGGCGGCCGGCGTCACCTCGCCTGGTGGCGCGGCCAGCCAGGAGCCAGCGTCAACGGCGCGGTGGCGCCCACGGTGATCGAGATCGGCGCCGACGCGGACGCCGTCGCCCAAGGGGTGGCGCGGGCCCTGCGCAGCGGCGGGGGTCCGGTCGCCGTGCTGGCGTCGGGGGACCCGGGCTTCTTCGGCGTCGTGCGCGCGCTCCTGCGCACCGTCGAGCGGCGTCACCTGCGCGTCCTGCCGGCCCCGTCCTCGGTCTCCCTCGCCTTCGCGCGCCTCGGCCTCCCCTGGGACGACGCCGTCGTGGTCTCGGCCCACGGCCGGCCGTTGGCCGACGCGCTCGCCGCACTGCGCACCGCCGGCAAGGTCGCCGTCCTCACCTCTCCGGCCACCCCGCCCGAGGCGCTCGGCGCAGCCCTCCTGGCGAGCGGGTGCGCCTGCGACCTGGCCGCCGTGTGCAGCCGGCTGGGTACGGCCGAGGAGACCGTGCGCGAGCTCACGCTCGACGAGCTGGCCGCCGGCACCTTCGATCCGCTCTCGGTCGTCGTGCTGCTCGGGCCCGCCGGCCTGCCGTTGACCGGCTGGTCGGCCAGCTCGTCGGCGCCCGATCGGTCGGACCGGGTGTTGGCGTTCGGCCTCCCCTGGTCGCGCTTCGCGCACCGCGACGGGATGATCACGAAGGACGAGGCGCGCGCGGTCGTCCTGTCCAAGCTCTCACTCCCGGCGGCCGGCGTGCTGTGGGACGTGGGTGCGGGCAGCGGCAGCGTCGGGATCGAGTGCGCGCTGGTCCAGCCGGGACTGACCGTGCTGGCCGTCGAGGCCTCGGCCGAGGAGGCCGCCCGGGTGAGCGAGAACGCACGCGCCCACGGGGTGGGCGTCCACGTGGTGACGGGTGCCGCCCCCGAGGCGCTGGCCGACCTGCCGACGCCCGATCGCGTCTTCGTCGGCGGCGGTGGGCTGGCGGTGCTGAACGTCGCGCTCGAGCGTCTGGCACCCGGCGGCCGGATCGTCGCCACCTACGCCGCGCTCGACCGCGCCGCGGCCGCGGCCGACCTGCTCGGCAACCTGGTGCAGGTCGGCGTCGACCACGGCCGACGCCTGCCCGACGGCTCGTGGCGCCTGGAGGCGCTCAACCCGGTCTTCGTGGCCTGGGGACCCGACGTCGACGACGACGCGCCGTGAGGGTCCTCGTCCTGAGCGTGACCGAGCCGGGGCGCGCGCTCGCGCGGCGCCTCCCCTACGAGCACCACCACGGCTCGCCCGGCGACGTCCTCGCGGCGCGCTGGGGGGACACCGACGCCTTCGTCGTGATCCTCGCCCTGGGCGCCACGGTGCGGCTGATCGCGCCGTTGCTGGGGCACAAGGACACCGATCCCGCGGTCGTGTGCGTCGACGACGCCGGCCGGTTCGCCATCCCGGTCGTCGGTGGCCACCACGGCGCCAACGAGCTGGCGGGCACCGTGGCGGCGCTGCTCGGGGCCGAGCCGGTCCTCACCACCGCCACCGACGCGCTCGGGGTCCCCGCCCTGGACCGGCTGCCAGGGTTCCAGGCGCACGGCGACCTGGCCGCGGTCACCGGCGCGCTCATCTCGGGCCGGCCCGTGCGGGTGGAGAACCGGATGGGCTGGCCGCTCCCGGACGCGCTCGCGAAACGGCTCGATCCCGAGGGACTCGATCCGAGCGCGCCGCTCGTCGCCGTGCGGGACGAGGCGGCCGATCCGCCCGGCGCCCGGGGGGCCACGGTCGTGCTGGTTCCCCGCTCGCTGGTGGTCGGCGTCGGCACGACGAGCGACGCGACCGTGGCCGACGTGGAGGCCCTGGTGAACGAGACGATGGCCGTCGCCGGCCTCTCACCGGACGCGCTCGACGCGGTCGCCACGATCGACCGGCGCGCCGGGCACCCGGCAGTCGTCGGCTTCGCGGCCGCGCGCGGCCTGCCGATCCGCAGCTACCCGCCCGCCCTGCTCGGCGCGGTGGCGGTCCCCCACCCGAGCGAGGTCGTGGACGGGGCGGTCGGGACCCCCTCGGTGGCCGAGGCGGCCTCGCTCCTGGCCGCCGGCGCGCACGCCGAGCTGGCGGTGACCAAGCAGCGGGCCGCGCGCGCCACGGTCGCCGTCGCCCGCCGGGCGGGGCCCGCCGGGGGCCTGTCGGTGGTGGGCCTCGGCCCCGGCGGGGCCGAGCACCGGACGCCGGCGGCGGAGCGCGCGGTGCGCCACGCCGACACGGTCATCGGCTACCAGCCCTACGTCGAGCAGTGCGCGGACCTGCTCACACCGGGCCAGGAGGTGCTGGCACTCCCGATCGGGGCCGAGCTCGACCGCGCCCGGGTCGCGCTCGAACGGGCGGCGGCCGGTGCCCGGGTCGCGCTCGTGTGCTCGGGCGACGCCGGCATCTACGCGATGGCCTCCCCCGTCCTCGAGCTGGCGGCCACCCGGCCCGACTTCGCCGCGGTCGACGTGGTGGTCGTCCCCGGGGTGACGGCCGGCCTGGCGGCGGCGGCCGTGCTCGGGGCCCCGCTCGGCCACGACCACCTCGTCGTCAGCCTCTCGGACCTGCTCACCCCCTGGGAACACATCGAGGCCCGGCTGACGGCGGCCGCCGAGACCGACCTGGTGCTGGTCGTGTACAACCCGAGGTCGCAGCGCCGGACCTGGCAGATCGACAAGGCGCGGGCGATCCTGCTCGCCCGCCGGTCGCCCGACACGCCGGTCGGCGTCGTGACGGACGCGGGGCGCGCCGGGCAGCACGTCGAGCTCACCACGCTTGGCGCGCTGGACACCACAACGGTCACCATGACCACGTGCCTCGTCGTCGGGTCCTCGGCCACCCGGATCCGCAACGGCCGGATGGTCACGCCGCGCGGCTACCTCGAGGAGCCGGGCCCGTGACGACCACCGCCACCGGCACGCCTACCGTCACCATCGACGACCGCTGCACGGCCTGCGGCGTCTGCCTCGTCACCTGCCCGACCCGCGCCCTCGTGCCGGCCCCGCGGCGCCCGCTCGTCCTCGACGACCGCTGCACGGCCTGCGGCGCTTGCGTGGAGGTCTGCCCGCGCGGCGCCATCTGGGAGCGGGGCTGGTGAGCCCGGGGCCCGTGCACCCGATAGAAGAGGAGAGCTACCGGATCCTGGCCCAGAGGGTCGATCTCTCCTCGTTGGCGGCCAGACCGGCGGCCGTCATCGCCCGCGTCATCCATGCCACCGCCGACGCCGGGCTCCTCGACGCGTTGGTGGTCCCCGAAGCCGCGGTGACGGCGGGCGTCGCCGCCCTGGCGGCCGGCGCGCCGGTGCTCTGCGACGTGGAGATGGTGCGCGCCGGCATCTCGGGCGCCCAGACCCACTGCCACCTGGCCACCACGCCGAGCGCGGGCGACCACCCGAGCCGCAGTGCGGCGGCGATGGCCGCGGCGGCGGCCCGCTTCTCGGACGGGGCGGTCGTCGTGGTGGGGTGCGCCCCGACCGCGCTCGCCGAGGCCTGCCGGCTCATCGAACGCGGCGAGCTCCGGCCCGCGCTCGTGATCGGCGTGCCGGTCGGCTACGTGGGCGCGGCCGACGCCAAGGAGCGGCTCTTGGACCTGGCCGCCCGCACCGGCGTCCAGGCCATCGCCCTGCGCGGGGAACGCGGCGGGGCCGCGGTGGCCGCCGCCATCGTGAACGCGCTGGTGCGCCTGGCCGCGGGCGGGGACGACGGGCCCGGTCGGCGCGACGAACCGTCGGTCCTGCTCATCGGGCACGGGACGCGCTCGGCGGCCGGTCAGTCCGAGCTGCGCCGGCTCTGCGAGGCGATCGCCTCGGCGCGGCCCGAGCTCGCGGTCGAGTCGGGGTACCTGGAGCTCATGGGCCCGGGCGTCGACGAGGCCGCGGCGCGACTGGTCGCCCGCGGGGCCCGCCAGGTGATCGCGCTGCCGCTCGTGCTCCTCGGGGCGGGGCACCTGAAGGACGACGGCCCAGCGGCCTTGGACCGGGCGCGTCGGGCGCACCCCGAGGTCGCGTTCTCCTACGCGCGCGACCTCGGCGTGCACCCGCTCGCGCTCGGCGCGGTCGAGGCGCGCTGCCAGGAGGCCGCGCCGGAACCGGGGCCGCCGGACGCGGTGGTCGTGGTCGGCCGCGGCTCGACGGATCCGGACGCCAACGCGAACCTGGCGAAGGTGGCCCGGCTGCTGGCCGACGGGCGGGGGCTCACGACGGTCCCGGCGACGGCGCCCGACGGCGTGGCGGCGCCGGTGCTCGGGCTGGTCGAGCCGGCGTTCGTCTCGCTGGCCCGCCCGGGGGTGGCAGAGGCGCTCGAGCGCTGCCACCTGCTCGGCGCGCGCCGCATCACCGTCGTGCCCTACTTCCTCTGCACCGGTCGGCTGGTCGTCCGGCTGGGCGACCAGGCCCGCGCCTGGGCGGCCGACCACCCCGACACAGAGGTCCGTGTCGGCGAGCACATCGGCATCGACGAGCGGATCATCACGCTCGTGTGGTCCCGCTACGACGAGGCGCGCGGCGCGGATGTCGCCATGAATTGCGATGCCTGCCTCTACCGGGTGGCGCTGCCCGGCTACGAGCGGCGCGTGGGCGCGTCGGCACCCAAACCGATCCGCGCCGGCTGAGCCGGTCGGTCAGCGGCGGCGCAGGCGGGCGTCGCTGAGCGCGGGGGTCTCCCACCCCCCGTCGGCGCGGCTGAAGTTGCGCCCGGGAGCCACGATCTCGTCGATGGCGTCGAGCACGTCGTCGGACAGCGCGACGTCGGCCGACCCCAGCTGGGACTCGAGGTGCTCCATCGTCCGCGGGCCGATGATGGCCGAGGTGACCCCGGGATGGCGGATGACGAAGGCGAGCGCCAGGTGGATGAGGCTCATCTCGTGCTTCTCGGCCAAGAGGGCCAGCTGCTCGGCCGCGTCCAGCTTGCGCTGGTTGCCCGGGATGCTCATGTCGTAGCGGCCGGGGATCCGCTGGGCGCGCAGCGAGGTCGGGAGCTCACCGTCCTTGCGGTACTGGCCCGAGAGCCAGCCGCCGGCGAGCGGGCTCCAGGCGATGACGCCCATGCCGTAGCGCTGGGTCACCGGGAGCACCTCGGCCTCGATGCCGCGCACGAGGAGCGAGTAGGGCGGCTGCTCGCAGACGAAGCGCTCGCGCCCGCGCTTCTCGGCGACCCACTGGGCTTCCACGATCTCAGAGGGCGGGAAGGTCGAGCTCCCGATGTAGCGGACCTTGCCCTGGTGCACGAGGTCGGTCAGCGCGCCCAGCGTCTCGTCGATGTCGAGCGAGGGGTCCGGTCGGTGGATCTGGTAGAGATCGATCCAGTCGGTCCCGAGGCGGCGCAGGCTGTTCTCGCACTCGGCGATGATCCAGCGCCGCGAGTTGCCCTGGTCGTTGGGATCGCGCCCCATCGTGCCGTGCACCTTGGTGGCGAGGACCACGTGGTCGCGGCGGTCCTTCAGCGCCTTGCCCACGATCTCTTCGGACTCGCCGCGCGAATACACGTCGGCCGTGTCGATGAAGTTGATGCCGGCGTCTAACGCGTGGTGGATGATCCGGATCGAATCGTCGTGGTCGGGGTTCCCCCAGGCGCCGAACATCATGGCGCCGAGGCACAGCGGGCTGACCCGGACACCGGTCCGGCCGAGGGTGCGATAGTCCATCGCCGCAACCTAGCCAGCGGGCGGCGGCGTGTCAGGCGCGCGACAGGCGGACCGACGGCGCGCACCGACGGTGCGGACCGCGATAATGCGACGTGGACCCCAACGAGGTGCGGGCGCTCTGGACACGACTCGAGCCCATCCACGCCGTCACCTACTTCGCTCCGAGGTGCCTGGCCGCCAACCGCCGGGTCGGCCTCAAGGGCTTCTGGATGGGCTACTTCGCCGCCCGTGCGGCCCCCATGGGCACCGTCTCCTCGGGCACGGTCACGGCCACCTTCTTCAACTTCTCCCCCGGTCGCGTCCGGCGGGCCATCCCCGACGCCTGGGACTTCACCAACCCGCTCTCGGTGGTGGCCGCGCGCGGCATCGCCGCGGCGAGCGCCCTGCGCGAGATCGACCCCGAGATCGAACCGCTCGCCGAGTCGCTGGCGCCGCGCCTGCGCCGCGCCGTCGAATCCACGCCCGGCGCGGGCCGACCCCTCTTCCTCGCCAACCGCGAGGTCCCGCTGCCGAGCGATCCGGTCGAGGCGCTCTGGCTGGGCGCCACGTGTCTGCGCGAGCACCGCGGCGACGGCCACGTGTCGCTCCTCACCGCCGCCGGCCTCGACGGCTGCGAGGCGCTGGTGCTCTTCGCCGCCTCCGAAGGCCTGGCGCCCGAGATGCTCCGGGAGTCCCGCGGCTGGTCCGCAGACGAGTGGGCCGGTGCCGAGGACCGCCTTCGCTCGCGCGGGCTGTTCGCCTCCGGCACCCTGAGCGAGGCCGGGCGCGCGCTCCGCGTGCGGATCGAGACCGACACGGACGCCTTGGCCGCCGCGCCCTTCGACGCGCTCCCAGATGACGACCGGGCGGCCCTCTCAGCCGGGGTGTCCACCGTCGCCCGTCGGGTGCTCGATGCCGAGGTGATCAGGTTCCCCAACCCCATGGGGCTGCCCCGCGCCGGCTGATTCCGTCCCGCCCGGACTCCCGGGTGTCAGACCACTATGACAAACGCGCCCGGACGGTTATCCTGCGGGGCGCTGCCGAGGACGTCGGCCACCGTCGGGGTGCTCCAGTGGCCGGAGTTCAGGCCTGAGTAGTGCGGGGGGAAACAGGAGGCGGGGCCGGGCGGCGCCACCTAAGCACGGCGAACTGACCGGGGGGGAGACATGCGAACGCGCGCAAACAGGGGGCGATCTTGGGTCCGCGCGGTGACGGTCGTCGCCGCAGTCGTGGCGACGACCGGTGGCGGACTGCTCGCCACGACGGGCGCGGGCGCCGCTGGCGGCCCGGTACTCACCAAATCCGGGCCGGCCGACGAGGGGCCGTACCCGTGGCAGTACCCGGCCTCGGGTGGGATCACCCCGGGCACCGGCACCACCATCGACGGCGTGACCTGCAAGTCGGGCGTTCCCCAGTTCAACTCGCCCTACGCGGCGCCCTGCATCCCGAAATTCACGGGGAAGAACGGTGGGGCCACGGCCAACGGCGTCACCGCCACCACCATCACCCTGGCCACCCGCGAGTACCCGCCGAGCGGCAACCTCCAGCAGATCGAGGCCGAGGCCAAGGCGGCGGGGTCGGCCATCCCCGAGGTCATCATGCAGGTGGCCGGGGTCTTCCTCAAGTACTTCAACAAGGTCTACGACCTCTATGGCCGCCACGTCGTCGTCAAGATCCTGCACTCCCAGGCCAACGGGACCGAGGAGGCGCTCGGGCAGGGGCAGGCCGGCGCCTGCGCCGACGCCGACGTCATCGCCAACCAGATGCACGCCTTCGCCGAGGACGGCCTGGGGGGAGCCGGCTCCGGCCCGTTCTCCGCCTGTGCGGCGGCCGACCACCTGATCGAGTTCAACGGCGACCCCTACTTCGACGAGCACACCTTCCAGACGCTCAACCCCTACGTCTGGTCGACGACGGAGGACTGCACGAGGGTCAGCTCGTCGGAGGCCGAGGTGATCGGCAAGATGCTGGCCGGCAAGAAGGCGATCTACGCCGGTGACCCGGCCCTGCGCACCGAGACGCGCAAGTTCGGGAGCTACACGCCGAACGTGGGCGCCTACCTCACCTGCGGCCAGAACTTCGCCAACATCATCGAGAGCCAGTACCACGTGCCTCTGTCGGCGATCACCACGCACTTCGACTACGGCCTCGACATCGCGACGTTCCAGCAGAGCGCCCAGCAGGCGATCGTCCAGTTCAAGGCGGCGGGCGTGACCACCGTCGTCATCGCGAGCGACCCCTACTCGGCGGGCCTGCTCACCGCGGCCGCGGCCCAGCAGAACTACTACCCGGAGTGGTTCATCATCGGCACCGGCGGCACCGACATCGACGGCCCGGTCCAGGCCTACGACAACCCGACCGAGGTCAACGGGCACCTGTTCGGCATGAGCGAGGGCTCGCCCGTCCAGGACGTCTACGGCGGGACCGGCCTGGCCGGCAAGCTCTACAAGAAGCTGACCGGCCACACCATCCCGGCCGGCACCGACGGCCTGTACGCGCAGCTGGTCGAGATCTTCGACGCCCTCCAGGCGGCCGGTCCGGACCTCACGCCGGGCAACATGGCCCGGGGTCTGCACGCGCTGCCGATCATGGGCGCGCCGCTCTACCAGTACGGCACGTGGGACTTCAACACCGGCCCGACCGGCATTCGCGGCGGGGGCGACCACACGACCAGCACCTCCGCCCGCTTCGTCTACTGGGACGGCTCCAAGCTCTCGCCGGTGAACCGCAAGCAGGGCACGTACATCCAGATATTCGGGGGCAAGCGCTTCACCCTCGGGCAGTGGCCGAAGGCGCTGCCCACCCTGTTCACGGGCTCCTAGTGCCCTCGAAGCGACCCCGTCGGGCCGGCCACCGCACTCACCAAAAGGGCGGGGTAACGAACAGTTCGCCGGCATTCCCATAAACGTAAGCGAACGTATGTACGCTTTAGCGGGTGAAGCTCGCCGCCTGGGCTCGTTCGTACGGCGTCCATCCCCAGAGTGCCTACCGGTGGTTCCGTGACGGCACGCTGCCAG
>Ga0209415_10014396_pt1 | contig 12922 bp, 8 predicted proteins | sample PeaSoiSIISIP2007_FD_187696 | JGI IMG/M metagenome (GOLD analysis project Ga0209415, IMG submission 187696) | Peat soil microbial communities from Weissenstadt, Germany - SII-SIP-2007 (SPAdes) (version 2) | ecosystem: Environmental > Terrestrial > Soil > Wetlands > Peat | place: Germany...
GGTGGCTGTAGCTCAGTTGGTTAGAGCTCCTGATTGTGGTTCAGGAGGTCGTGGGTTCAAGTCCCATCAGCCACCCTATCCGATGGGAAAAGGCCGCCGCCGAGCGGTCTTTTTCCTTTCAGGACGGTTCGATCGGAGTCAGGGTCCGGCGGATGTCCTCGCGCTTGATCAGGCCGTAGATGAATCCGAACACGGTGTAGAGTCCGATCTGCGCCATCAGCAGTTCCGGCCATTTCATGGCGAGCCCGAAGGCGTACCCCACCGCGATGTTCGCGATCTGGAACAGGTTCAAGGCCTTGGACTTCCTGCTCACCAGCTTGCTCAGGTAGAATCCGGAAATCATCAGGGCGGCGAGCACGATCTGGAACGCCACCAGCGCGGAAGCGATGGTGTCCGTGATCTGCCCGTTCGTCCATTTGCAGGCGAGTAGGAAGACCAGGGCCATCCAGCCCCCCGCGAGCGTCGACGGCATCCCCACGAAGTATCCCTTGAGGTCGGACTGGGCGACGTTGTAGCGGGCCAGGCGCCACGCGGCGCAAAGGACGTAGAAGGAGAGCCCCGCCACCTGGATGGGAAGGTTCCCGTCCGTCCAACCCGGAGCCAGGGCGCGCAGCCCGTGGAAGAGCAGCATCGCGGGAGCAAGTCCGAACGCGACCAGGTCCGCCAGCGAATCGAATTCCGCACCGAATGCGGATGCCGCTTTCAGCCGCTTGGCGAAGAAGCCGTCGAGCTTGTCCAGGAGCACGGAATACACGATGAGCCAGGAAGCCCATTCCAAGGCGGTCTTGTGGCTGCCGAAGAAGGGGATCTGCTGGGTCCCCAAGGGGGCGATCACCACCGCGAAGGTCCCCATCAGGAAGTTGAGGCTGGTGAAGAAGTTCGGGACGGCGTATCGCGTGCGGATCATCGGCATAGGCCCCACCGATGTAGCAATCGGTGCGGGGGTCTCAAGGGACCGGCGTATTCGCATCCAATCTGTAACCCGCACCGCGCACCGAGGTCAAAAGCCGCGGCGAGGCGGGATCTTCTTCCAGCTTCTGTCGCAACCGCATCAGGAAATTGTCCACGGTCCGCGTGCTGGGCAGATTGTCCGGGGAATAGCCCCAGACCCGCTCCAGGAGATCCTCCCGGCGCACCACCTCCCCGGGGTGGCTCGCGAAGTCGCGCAGGATCTCGAACTCCCGGGTGGAAAGCTCCACCGCCTGTCCGTTCACCCAGCACCGGAACTGCTTGAAATCCACCCGGATCCTTCCATCCCATTCCACGACTTCCACCTGGGCGGGAGTCCTCATCGCCTTGCGCCGCAGCAGGTTCCGGATCCGCGCGATGAGTTCCGCCAGCGAGAAGGGCTTGGTGACGTAGTCGTCCGCGCCCAAGGTGAGCCCGGCGACCTTCGACGCCTCGTCCGAACGCGCTGTCAGCATCAGGATCAGAAGCTCCGGCTTCTGGGCGCGGATTTCCCTGCAGATGTCGAACCCGGATTTTCCCGGCAGCATCAGGTCCAGGAGGATGAGGTCCGGAACGAAGACGGGGAGCTTGCGCATGGTCTCCACTCCGTCGCAGGCCTCCTCCACGGCGAACCCCTCCAGCTCCATCGTGACGCGCAACCCGGCTCGGATGGAAATGTCGTCTTCCACCACGAGGATCCTCGCTTCAGGCACCGGGTACCCCGGTCATCGCTTCATTCATCGTTCGCCTCCATGGCTGGTATGCGTATCTCGAAGGTCGTGCCGGACCCCACTTTGCTGTGCAGCGACACCTCTCCACCGTGAAACTCGACGTTCCGACGCACGATGGCAAGTCCCAGTCCCGTTCCCGCCACCGCCCGGGTGAGATCGCCTCCTCCCCGGAAGAACCGGTCGAAGACGTTGGGAAGGTCTTCTTCCGGTATGCCTTGTCCGTCGTCGCGCACCCGAAGCAGGGCCTGGTCCCCCTCGCGATCCAGCGAAACATGCACGAATCCGCCTTCCTTGCCGTACTTGAACGCGTTGTCGACGAGATTCTCCACCACCGGCCGCAACAAGGATGCGTCTCCCAGCACCACGACCGGGGAAGTTTCCAGGACCAGATCGATCCCACGGCGCTGGGCCACGGCGCGGAACGATTCGCAGGCATCCCGGATCAGGGTGTCCAACTTCACCTCGTCGCGGCGTCCCCGGTAGGTCCCCGATTCGTCGCGGGCGAACGACAGGAGTCCGTCGATCAGACCCTGGAGTCGTCTCGCTTCGCGCAGGATGGTGGATCCGAATTCCTCCGACCGCGTTCCCGCCCTTCCCGAGGAGAGCAGTTCGGAATAGATGGCGATGGAGGTCAGCGGGGTCTTCAGTTCATGGGAGACGTTGCTGATGAAATCGGTCTTCATCGAGAGCAGAGAACGCTGGACCCGGATGGACCGCGCCGCCGTGAAGGTCGCTCCGGCCAGCACCATCACGGACAATCCAAGCAGCGCGGACACCAGCACGGTGCGGAACCGGGCCTCGGCTTCTCCCGTGGAGGAGGACCACACCGCGATGGACCAGGCGGGAAATCCACCCGGCACGGGGACCAGTTCGTCGGGAGACCTGGGTGGGACCGGCCCCTCCACCCCGAAGAACCGGCCTTCCGCGTCCATGAGGGCGACGAACAGGTCTTGCCCCCCACCGTTGTGCCCCACCACGGGGACCAGATCGGGCCGGGCCAAGTGGTTCCGCAGGGCCTGCTCCGAAAACCGCCCCACCGCGACGATCCCGCGAGGGAGGTCGGGGGGGGCCAGGACCAGCCAGACCCGTCCTCCGAGCTCGACCAGATGGGTGAACGGCTGCCGAGCGAGGGAATCGAAGACCCCCGAGGCCTGGGTGCGCACCCGGATCTGCACCGCCCGTCGATCCAGCACCAGGGTCTGGTCGGCGAGCAGCATCCGCCAATCCGGGCGGGTCGCGAGGTCCGCGGCCACATTCTTTCGAACCCGGTCCAGCTTGGCCTCCAGGTCCGAGGGGAGATCGGGATCCGGTGCATGGAGGGCCAGGAGAATCCAATCCTCGAGCCGGGAGAGCTTGGTGTCCGGATCCAGAGGGCCTTCCCACAGGGCCGAGTACATCGCCTCCATCTTCGTGGAATCCGAGGCTTCGTCCGGCGGCTTCGGTACCACGCCGCCGGCGCGGACCTCCACGGCGTCGAACCAGAGCGGGGGGACCTGCGCCACTCCGACCCCGACGCCGAGGATCCATCTCTCCAGATCCATCTGTGCCTGCATGCGGGTCTCCCTGCCCGCGCCGGCCAGGGTTCCAGCAACCTGATGGGCGAGGCGATCCCGACTTTGGCTCACGAGTCGTTGCAGCAGCCGCTGTTCCACCACCACGGCTCTCCAGGCCAACCCCGCCAGGACGAGTCCTGGAACAAGGATGGGGACCCACAGCCACTTCATCCAGGAATCCCGGGATTCACCCCTTTGGACGGAGGAGCCCACGGATGCCTCCCTGGATGAATCGCGCGAGCAGGACGGATTCCGGGTCGGAACGGTTCGCCAGGATCTCGTTCGCCTCGTCCAGCAGCATTCCGTTCCGGAACAGGATCCGCAGGGCGGCCCGGGCCCGAACCGGATCCCCCGGATCGGGGGCTCGCGAAAAGGCGATCCGGTTCAGACCCGCCCAACGGGGGGGCTCGCCCATGGCCCGGGACCAGGGAGCGAGGTCCCGGTCCAACCGGATCCTGCCCGCGGCGAAGGCCATCTCCCCGATGCGCACATGCTGGTGGACATGCGCGCCTCCTCCGAGGAAGGAATGCCTCCCCACCACCACGTGCCCGCCCAACTGCACGCCGTTGGCCACCACCGCTCCGTCTCCGACCGCGCAGTCGTGGGCCACGTGGGCGTAGGACATGACGAGCACGCCGTCGCCCAGGCTGGTCACGCCGGCGACCGTGGCCGAGCGGTGGACCGTGGCGTACTCGCCCAGACGGCACGTTTCGCCGATGCGGCAGCCTCCGGCCGGGGCGGCGCCTTGGGCCTGGGCCAGACCTCCCGCGACGGAGCCTTGCCCGAGACGCGCTCCGTTCCCGACCCGCACGCCATGACAGATCCTGGCAAACGGTTCCATGACGCCGTCCGCGCCGAGCTCGGAGTCCTCCTCGACCACGCAGAAGGGCCCGATCCGGCAACCATCCCCCAGTCGAGCCGAGGGATGGACCGAGGCCCGCGGGTCGACGAAGGCCTTCACACCATGGTCGCCAGGATTTCGGTCTCGCAGGCGGTGCGTCCATCGACCAGGATCCTGCCCGCCGCCGTTCCGATTCCCCGCCTCCAGGAGAGGAGCTCCACCTCCAGCCGCAGGACGTCGCCCGGCCGCACGGCGGCGCGGAAGCGCGCCTTCTCGATCCCCACGAACGCAGGCCTCTTGGAATCCAGCCCGGGAATGGACAGGACGATCAGGATGGTCGCCACTTGGGCCAAGGCCTCGATCTGGAGCACACCGGGCATGACCGGGTCGGAGGGGAAATGGCCCGTGAAGTAGGGTTCCCCGAAACTCGCGAGCTTGAGGCCCACGGCACGCTTCCCCTCCTCGAATTCCAGGAGGCGGTCCACGAAGAGGAAGGGGTGCCGGTGGGGCAGGATGGAAAGGATCCCCGCGTGGTCGAGGACGCAATCGGGGCTGATGGGAGCAGGCAGGTCGGACAGGCGTGGCATGGCTCTATTCCTCTTTCGTTCCGTGTGCGGCGCGCAGCGCCCGGCAAAGCTCGGCGTGCAGCGAGTGGCCCGCGTCCTGGGCCGTGATGCGAAGAGCGGGAAGATAGCCGATCGCGCAGGCGATGTCTCCCACCAGATCCAATGCCTTGTGGGCCGCGCACTCCCTGGGCATCCGCTCCCCTGCTCCAGACCAGACGAGTCCATCCGTGCGAAGTCCATTCCGGCGCAATTCGGCCATCGCCTCCGCCGGAACGGGGCGCAGACCCCGGAACAACCGTCCGCTGTCCGAATCCACTCCTCCGAGAAGTCCATTCCTCCTGGCTTCCCACCAATCCGCGGCATCGACGAAGGTGCGGGCCGCCAGAATCCCTGGAAGGTCCCCGAGTCCGCCCTGCCACCGTTCTTCGCCGAAGGGCCCGCGCGACCACCCCACATCGAGATGGAATCCGTCGCCGGGCTCGACCTCCAAGGTGCCCCGGTCTTCCCCTTCCCAGGAACCACCCGGCAGGTCGAACGCGATTCCCGGGGGTGCCTCCCGCGGAAAACCGGCGAATCCTTCCACCCAAGGCAGCGCCGATCCGTCGAACAGGGGAAGATCGGGATGTTCGGCTTCCAGGATCCATCCTCGGACTCCCAGGACGCCCGCGGCGGCGGACAGGTGCTCGAGGGGACCGATCCCATGAACCCGCGTGCAGCGGAGGTCGGTCTCCATTTCCGCGGCCGCACCCCCCCAAACGAGGCGCTCGACCTGCCCGATCCGCACCGCACCGCGTCCGCGATCACCGGGGAGCAATCGCATCCGGTTGGCTCGACCGGTATGGAACCCCTTCCCGACAAACGAAGATGAAGCCGCTCCCCGAGTGGAGAGCGGCTTGGAGGGAGAAAGACTCTCCGGGTTCACTTGTTCGTGTTCTTGTACCCGAACTTGAAGAGCTTGTTCTGGATCATCACGCGCTGCATGACACCGTTCACCATCTGTTCGCTGAAGCTGATGACCCGGGCCATGTACACCCCGCTGGCCAGCGTCCTCGTGTTGCTGTCATGCAGGCCGATGACCATGGTGTACTTGCCGTTCGTCGGCGACACCAGCCCCTTGCTCGTCAGGTCCTTGATATCGGTCGTCACGTCGATCCTGCCTGCGTACACACCCAGGTTGTCGTAGAAGATGAACTGTCCATCGAAGGAGGTGTTCAGGGTGAGGGTGACACCGAGCAGGGCCCCCTTGGCGGTACCGGCGTCCAGGGTGGAGGTCCCCCCGTTCGTCGTCGCGTCCACCGCGGACCAGCTGCCGGTCGAATCGACGTTCACCGGAAGCACCCAGGCGGTCACGGCGGGCAGGTTCTGGACGACGGCGGGCTGTGTGGATCCAGGGACCACCACGAACACGCCGCCGCTCGGGTAGACTCCGGCGAAGTAGCGGACGGGATGCGGACCTGTGAGTACCGGAACCCAGCGGGAGGTATCCCCAACGTCGTTTCCGACCGCATCCGGCACGCCCTTGGCGAGCTTCGCCGAATCGCCGTATCCCGGCAGTCCGTAGCTCCCGTTGCCATCGATGCAACTGTCGCAGACGATCTGGTATGTGGTCGAATTGACCGGCAAGGGCTGTGCCGATGGATCCGAAGGGACGAAGGGCAGTGCGCTGCCGTTCCTCTCGATGGTCAGCAGGCTCGAGACCGACGGAAGATGCCCGAGAGGCTCGGAGACCTTGAACCGGATCGTATCCGGCGCGCCTTCGGCCTGACCATAGGTGACGAAGACGGAATCCAGCACCGGAGCCACGCCGTCGATCAACGGGAAGGGAAGCACCGAGGTGGGCGATCCCGCAACCAGGCTCTGGGTGGTTCCGTTGCCCGGGCCGGAGGTGACGAGTGCCGGGAAGCCGGACACATGGATGATCCCGCCGGTCGTGCCCTTGAGCGAATTGCCATAGGTGGTGCTGTCCACCGTGATGGTCTTGCCGCCCCAGGTGAAGCTGAAACTGGGGTTCCCGTTCAATGGATTGGCGTAGACCAGCTTGATGGCATCCGCAGTCCCGTCTCCGTTGAGATCCAGGACGATGGCCGAATCCGGGGTGCCGTCGCCACCGACAACCGGGACATACGGCGCGTTTCCGCTGCCCGCCGGAGGTTGACCGTTGTCCGCCGCGACCAAAGACGAATTGGTGATGGACATTCGGAGGAAGTCTCCCACCAGGACGGTGCCGGGAGTGATGACGAATGTCAGTACCGTGCCCGATGCCGTGCCCAAGCCGAGTGGCACATCCGCACCAGAGGACGATTTCTTGCCCAGCGTGATGGAACCGGAGCCGGCCTTGACGGGCTCGGAAACCGTCACCGTCAGGGTGTCTTTCGACGTGCCATGGCTGAGCTTGGCCACTCCTACCGCAACAGGCGGTACGGAATCCACGAGTTCCGAAGTTTCCCTGCGGATGGGGCCCTGGGCCAGCCGGATGTTTCCGCTGCCATCCGCATTGCCGCCCACCGTGGCTCCCTCGGGGAAGCTGATGGGGAAGGTGTAGGTGCTCGGACCGATGGAGTCGCTCGCGGACCAGGGAAGGATGGTGGCGGGTGCTCCAGGCCAAGCGGATACCGAGAAGCTGTCAGGAGTCTCGGAGGCTTTCTGGAAGGGCCTGCGGAAGACCACCGTGATCAGGTCGGCCTTGCCGTCGCCGTTGGCATCGGAAATCCAAGCGCTCACGATCGGGACCGCCACCGGCTGCAGGACGATGAGCGCCGTGTCCAGAAGGCACTGGGCGTATCTCCCGCCGTTGCCCGCGATGTCGGTGAGACCGGCGCCGGGTTGGATGGCCAGCACATCCGTGGCCGCTAGGTTGCCGGTATTATTGCCCCTCACCACGAAAGTGAGGCTACTGGTACCGGACCCGATCACGCTGGTGACCGTGAGCCCGCTCGCCGAGACCGCGGTCCCCGAGGAATTGAAGATCTGGAAGGGGAACACCCCAACCGTGTAGTTCACCGGTTCGCTGAAGTTGACCTTCAGGGTGTCCGGTGCAGTGCCGGTGTTGCTGTTTTCCACGATCGCGGCGCTCACCGGGCGTGGCCCGATGCCGTCCGTCACCGCCAGCGGGGTGGTGTTCAACACCACCACCGTATCCGCTGCCGGAGCTCGGTTCAGGATCGCCGTAATCTGGATGGTCGCAGCCGGGTTGTAGGGGCTGAAGGCCGATCGATCCATGCTAGGCGGTGCGGGCAGGGTGATCACCAGGGAGGTGCTGTCGGCGCTGACACGGACGGAAGTGGAATCCAACGAAACGACCGTCCCGTTCGCGGATGTGATCGTGATCGAGTTGATGTGCGACCCAGCGCTCAATGTCGGATGGGCTCCTGCAGGATCGAATTTGACCAGGATGGAATCCGGGGCACCGGTGCAACTCGCGTCCTGGAAGACGGCGGATTTCAAGGTTGGAGTCGGAGGAACAGGTGGCAAACGGAAGGTCACCGGTGCGAACAGGGCCGGGAATCCGCTGCCGATCAGAAGGTTGTAGGCTTTCAACGTATCGCTGGTGATGGGCGTCGGAGACATCACCCACAGGTCCACGGCCCCTCCCACGAGAGCGACGGAATCGATGGGTGTCGTCGAGGTCGCCGAAGCGTAATACAGGGTCCCCTTGGGATTGGAGAGATAGATCTCGTATCCTGCCTGGGCCGAGGCCGCGTCCGGGGTCGTCCCGTCCTTGGAAATCACCACATGGACCTTCACCGGGGTGTTGATGAAGGTGTCGATCGCAGAAGCCGGGACGAAGTAGAGCTTGTCCAGTGCTTTGCCCACGGCCATCAAGCCCGAATCCACCGCAGTCTTCCCGACCACTTGGGAGAATCCCCAAAACTCCTGGCCCTCGACCCCAACCAGATTGATGAAGGGCTGGATCTTTCCGGTGGCGTCCGTGGTCAAGGTGACAGGCGAGGTACCCGTGTTGGTAAATGGTCCTCCCGCCGTTGCAGCGAAACTGACGGTTGGAGTGCCTGTGATATCTGCTGTCGTGATGGTGAAGTTCGACGAAGTGTCCACATTGTTGCCGAAGGAGTCGACAACTTGGAGCTCGACCTGGGAGACGCCCTGCGGAATCGTGGTGACGTTGGAAGCCAGTGGCTGGGTATGGTCCAAAAGGGAGTAGCTGGGGGGGGCCTCCCAGACGGCCTTGTAGGGCAATCCCGGACGCACGATGATCTGGGCGCTTCCCGGAACGGGCAAGGTGCCATTGAGTCCAGACAAAGTGATGCTCACCGTGCCGGTCTGTGTGAAATACACCGGGAATGCCTGACCTGTCGCGGGAACGGAGGTTGCAATGGTGTCGCCGGATGTGATCTGGGAACCACTCGAAAGGAATGTGTTGTGATCCGGAGTCGCGACAAGAACATTCAGTGCGATTGCCCCCCCAGTGGTCGTGCTCCTCCCGATCACATGCATCTGGACCTGATCGCCGACCCGGACGGAAGTCACGGTGTCACCCTTGGCATCCGTGAACCAAGCGTCCAACTCGTAGGCCGCTTTCCGCCAGATCCAAACCCCCGGGCTGGACTTCACGGTCACACCGTTCAACGTGCCCTGGGCGATCAGATCGAAACGCGCCAGGCTGTCGGTGGGAAGCACGGGGAGATTTGCCGTGTACGTCCCGCAGGAGCCCACCACGGGAGTCGCTCCCGTTGGGGTCAAATTGACGGGGATGGACCAATTCGTCTGCGGGTAGGGGTCGGACGTCCCCGTGTTCTGGGTGAAGGCCGCCGCCACGTGGTTGAAATAGACGTTCGTGGTGAAAGAGACATTGGACCAGGTTCCAGCTTCCCCGTCCAAGCAGTAGGGGAAGGAAACCGTCCTGTTGGTCGTGTTCAACTTCACGATCGTCTGGTCTTCCAAATTCAGCGCGGAGATCAGATTCCCCTGGGCCTTCGGAACCGCTCCACGATCCGGCAGCGAGCCATCCGCATCCCGGGTTCCCGCGGCAACCCAACCTTGGTCCAGGACCGTGTTTTTCACGATGGTGGAGTCCCAGACCGGTGCGAAGAAGGTGGCGCGGCCTGCGACCTTCGACTGGTAGGGAATGGTGTCCGCCCAATAGTTCAACTGGCTCGAAACATCCACCTTCGTGGTTCCCAACCCCTGCATGTACTGGATGATACCGCCCACATGGAAGGTGTCCACCCAAGCTTGGGACTGGTTGGGATTGATCAGGAAGGTGTCAGTGATCCCCGTCGATAGGGTGTAGAGTCCTGTGAAGGTGATGGGCCGATTGTAGCTGAACACATTCCAGCCATTCCAGATCCACTGGTCCAGCCGCGTCGATGTCAGAACATTCACGGGCTTGTTGAACGTCAAGTAACAAGGCGCCTTATTGCCCGGATTCTTGTCCTGGCAAGCGATGGAATCATTCACATTCCCGGATGAGAACGATTGAAGCTGGCGAGAAATCTCGGTGTCCGAGACAAGCTCGAAGGTGTTGTTGTAGATGAAATACTGCCAGCGGCTGAGCATCTGGCGGTCATTGCTCAACATGGTCGCATTGATCCCTTGGTGATTCCATCCGGTCACCAAGTTGTTGTAGAAGTACTGCTGAACGCCAGATTTATCGTAGCTCAGCCCAAATACGACCGATGAACCATTGATGGTATTGTTGTAGATCTTGTGCGGCACGATCGAATTGTCTTTTTCATACATGAACCCACCGGTCATGTTGTTCGCGTCGGACGAAGAGTCTTTGTTCTGGGCGAATTGGGTATTGAAGTTGTTGTTGAAGATATTGTACCGGATGACGGACCCGAGATCCCACTCCGATTCGTCATAAACTCCGTACCAATTGTTATGGATGTAGTTCTTTTCAATCAGGTGCTTGCCCACCTTCCCGAATTGCGAATAAGGCACAATCGCACTCACATCCAAATCATTGACATTGGGCATGGCGAAAGCGCCACCAACGTTTCGATTATAGAAATAGAAGGCAGAGAAGCAATTCAGGATTTCCGTATTTCGGACTGCAACATTCTTGGAGAGGAACAAGTTGATTCCCACATTTCCAAAGAACACATCATACTTGCCGGACCACACCCCCGTATTCACGAAGGTGGTTGGCTTTGTTCCGTCGATCGCAATTCCATCGATCGTTATATTCGTCGAATTGATGATTACAACATATCCGTTGTGTTGAAATCCGTTCGTCGAATAGATATTGGTCGTATTCAGTGCACCGCCAACTGTGGCGACGTTGCTCAAAGGCCATTTCTTCCAGCCGGCGGGCCGAAGCGGATCTGTGGGGTTGACTGCCGTTCCGGCCAACGTGAATTCGACCCCGGGGGCGATGGAAAGGTGCAACCGCGGCCGGATCCCGGCGAGTTCAAGCGCCGGAGCCGCCTGGATGGTCAGATTGGTTTTGCCCTCGATCCAGACCTCACGGGGCATCGCGTAGGACGTGTCCGTCAGGGAGATCACACACCCCGCCGTCGGGCAAGCGTTCACGGCGGCTTGGATCGTGGTGTACGGCTGTCCGGCCCCGACGGAAAGCTGTACTTGGGCCGAAGCCATCTTCGAGCCTCCGAAAACCAGAAGCGCGAACAGCGCAAGACCGGAGATGTGGAGGCGGGAATGGTTCATAACGCTTTGAGACATCTTGCTTTCCCCGATGGGGCGGTCACCGCCCCCTGTGGATGTCGCGATCAGCCTGTCACCAACCAACGCGGCGAAGCTCGACCAACAGGCGGAACGAAATTTATTCGACAACATGTACGATCTCCTGGCGCAACCGACCCCGAAGTTGGGTCCAATCTACTGCGTGGCAAGCCATTTTCGCACCCCGATTCGAACCGCGAAAACTCCGCTTCCCACCCAGCCCCTGCTCTGTCCCGACGCTTCAGCTTGCGGTCCGTTTCCACAGTGTAGACCTTTGTGTCCATTTTTGCCGGAGATCCCGTTTTGACGGGTCCGATTCTGTTCTCCGCCTGCGAACAGATCCTTCCCCCGGCAGGAACTGGAGTGAACTTCCAGGGTCCGACTCATCCGGCCACCTTCCGACGCCACTTGCCGAGGGGCATTGCCGGAAACCCGGCCAATTTGGAGCCCTCGGGCCAGGAGCGGGTCACCCCGGAACGGGCGGCCACCAGGCAATGCGCACCCAGGACCACATGTTCGGCGAAGCCGGCCTGCCCTCCTACGACGCAACCGGCACCCAGATCCACCGATCCGGAAAGCCCGGTTTGGGCAGCCAGAACGCAGCCGGGACCGATTCGGGCATTGTGCCCTATCTGGATTTGCGCATCCAGGCGCGCACCTGTCCCTATGAAGGTGGGCTCCAAAAGACCTGCGCTGACCTGGCATTGTGGTCCGATCCACACATCCGGTTCGATCCAAACACCCGCCCAATGGGGCAGCGGCCATTGGCGGCCGTTCCGTTCCACCAACCCGAATCCCGGAGCGCCCAGTACCGTGCCTTCCCCGATCCGACATCCGTTCCCGATCCGTACCCGAGGATGGAGAACAGCGCCCGGTCCGATCCAGGTATCGGATCCCACCAGGGTGTCGCGATGCACCAGGGCGGTGCGCGCTTGGGTGCCGAATCGGTCGACGGTTTCCGGTTCCGACAACCAATCCTCCGGGCGCTCCGATGGACGGCAAGGTCCGTCAAGCAACAACCAAAGCGCCCAAGCTGGATCTTCCACGCGCAGGAACCATCCGGCGGCAACGGCCTCGACCGCCGTCCCGATCCAGATCCGTTCCTGTGCCGCGTCACCCACCACCACCCCCGCCCGGCAGGATCCGATCTGGAGGGGAGAGGCCCGATGCGGCAGGACGGCGAGATCACCCGGGTCGGCCGATTCGAAGGGAGCCAGTTCGCAAGGACTCTCCTTCGAGGGGTGACCCCGCTTCTCCAGGTCCGCGTGGAGGAACACCCGGAGTTCACTCAACGTCAGTTTCAAGGGGAGCGACATGCTCCCTCCGCTCTCAGGGCTTGGTGGGAGCGAATGGCGGCGGCGGCGGAGCCATCGAAGCGCCAGAGCCGCTCGTGGCCGGCATCCCCGAAGCCGGTCCGCTGGTGGAGGAGGTGCCCGCCGGCGAACCCGGAGCGCTGGTCGGTGCGGGTTCGGGGGCATTCATCGAGTTGTAGTCCGCGTTCAGGCGGTCCAAGACCTTGGGGGTGATGTCGTACTCGTCCTTGGCGGAATAGAACACCGCGCCGGAGGCCTTGTCGAACACGAAGTCGTAGCCCTCGGCCTTGGCCACCACCTGGACGACCCCGCGGATCTTCTGGACGAT
>Ga0209415_10014397_pt1 | contig 12922 bp, 10 predicted proteins | sample PeaSoiSIISIP2007_FD_187696 | JGI IMG/M metagenome (GOLD analysis project Ga0209415, IMG submission 187696) | Peat soil microbial communities from Weissenstadt, Germany - SII-SIP-2007 (SPAdes) (version 2) | ecosystem: Environmental > Terrestrial > Soil > Wetlands > Peat | place: Germany...
AGTAGCCTATGGCTACTTTTTTTCGCCGCGACTGACGATCACCGTTAGGGAGCCGGCGTCGAACCTAACGGTAAGATTCACTGCGAAACCGGCCGCTCCGTGCAATCATAGGAAATGGGGTCAGTGGCTTCGCTGCGTGGGCGCTTCTGGTGTCTCATCGCGGCAACCTTTCTCGGATTTCTCGGCTTCGGCACAGTTCTGCCCGGGCTCGCGCCTCACGTGCGCCACGACTTGGGTGGGTCGGATCGCACAGTCGGGTTTGTTATTGGGACCTTTTCGGTAATCGCACTGTGCAGCCGGCCGTTTGCAGGGCGCCTAGCCGATCATAAGGGCCGCAAACATGCGTTTCTCACGGGGCTTGGCAGTTGCACGCTGGCCGGAATCGCGTATCAATTGCCGTTGGGCGTCGGCGCCATGTATCTTGGACGCGCGTTGCAGGGAGTGGGGGAAGCTTGCCTGTACACGGGTGCGGCCGCGTGGGCGGTGGAAGTCGCCGGGGTGCATCGCAGCGCGCGAGCTTTGGGATACGTCAGCAGCGGCATCTGGGGTGGGATCGCCGCGGGGCCGCTGATCGGCCAGATACTTGGTTCCTTCAATCACGCCGCGCTGTTCCAGGTTGTTGCGGCGCTCGCGGCGGCCGCGTTTCTCTCGCGCGTGCCTGAGGATTACGAACCTTCGGCTCACGGGCACAAACGACGTTGGTTTCGACGGTCTCTGATTCCCGCGGGGATTTCGGTCGGATTCGTCAACGTACACTATCCCGTGATTACGGGTTTTCTGATTCTGTACCTGGCTCGCCACGGCGGCGCGGGTCCTGCGGCGTTTTCGACCTACGCCGGATTCGTTCTGCTGTCGAGATTCTTCCTGGGAGGCTTGCCGGACCGCATCGCGCCGCAGATTACGTTCTACCTTGGTCTGGCGAGCATGGCAGCCGGTTTGGCCGTACTCGCCACAGGACCGGCGTTGATGGGGGCGGTGATTGGAGCCGCGCTATTGGGATTCGGGTTCTCGTTCCCGTGGGCTTCAGTCGCGTCCACGGTGCTGCGCCAGACACCGGATGGCGAGCGAGGGTCGGCGGTCAGCGTACTGAGCGCGTTTTACGATTTGTTTGTCGGGATGAGCTCGTTTTCGGCGGGGCTGATCGCGAATACGTTCGGCTATGCCGCGACGTTCATCATGGCCATCGCAGCTTTAGGCGCGGCCGCGATTGCGGGACAATTCGTGTTCGCGAACAAGCAGCCGGAGCCGGCTGTTTCCCGCACGCCTGTGCTCGAAACCGCTTCCGGCGTCGCGAGCGATCAATGAAACCGGTAGTCGCGGCCGGACCATTTGCCATCGACGCGCGTAATCTTCTTACCTTGATAGCCAAGCAGGCGCCGGAGCAAGCCGTTTCGACGCCGGCCTTCCAGACAGCGCGATACCTCCGCCATGTAGCCTTTTAAATCGGCGCTCCGCTGACCCGGGCGTTGGCGGAACGCGGCCAGTGGAGAATCGACACAATACAGCGGGGCATGGCGAAAAAACCGGCTCCATAATTCGAAATCGGCGGCCAGATTGTAGGAACAATCCAATTTTCCACCGGCGCGTTCCCACAGCGAACGGCGAAAGAAGGTGGATTCCTGCTGGATCGCCCCATAGGCTGAGCCGACGGGCATATAGCAGCCTTCAAAGAAAGCTTCGGCGGCATATCCCGGAACTGAGCGGAACCGGACGAAAAGACCGTCGGCATCCAGCGCTCCGGGAGACGCGGTAGTCAGCCAATCGACTTCCGGCAGCTCGGAGAAAATCGAAGCGACCGTGGCCAGGGTCCAGGGGAAATAGATGTCGTCGCTATTCAGCCAGGCCAGAACATCGCCAGTGGAGCGCGCGAATCCTTTATTTACCGCATCGTATTGCCCTTGGTCGGGTTCGCTGATCCACGCGGAAAGACGGTCTGAATAGCGTTCAATGACTCGCGTACTGCCGTCATCGGATGCTCCATCGACAACGATGTACTCGAGATCGACGCCCTCGCCCGCCGCCAGAACACTTCGAATCGCCGGCTCCAGAAAAGAAACCGCATTTCGATTCGGCATTACGACAGAGGTTTTGAGCATAATGCCGATGCGAGCTACAACTCGGACAGCACCTTGACGTGAAGTTCGCCTCGCGCCAAGCGAACGTTCGCCTCAGACCCCGGGGGCGCATCCTCGGGGGATTTCACGATTTTCCCGTTCGCTTCCACAATCGCATAGCCGCGTTCGAGAATTTTCAGAGGGCTCAACTGCTCCAGGTGCGCTTCGAGTGGACCCAGTTCCCCTCGCGCCGCGCTCAGTCGAAGCTTCATCGCCTGAACGGCGGCGGCTTCACATGCTTCGAGACGACTCCGCGCGCGCTGGAATCGAAGACGAACGTCCAGTTGTCTCAGCCGCAGCGAGACTGCATCCAGGCTCCTGCGGCGCGTCTCCGACCACGAGCGCCAACGGTCGCGCAACGCATAGTCAAGCTCATCGACGCGCTGCATCTGCTTGCCGATCGCGCGATGAAGCCTCGCCTGGTCGACCGCCACGCGGTGCAGCCGGCGCGCCAGCAGCGCGATGTTCAACCGCATCGCCTGGCGGAGCTTGATCCCGGCCGCATCGATGCGATCGTCGACGCTCTGCCGCGTGCAAATCACCAGCTCGGCCGCGGCTGACGGTGTAGGAGCGCGAAGGTCGGCGGCAAAATCTGCGATTGTAAAATCGGTCTCGTGGCCTACCGCCGAGATCACCGGAACGGCGCTCGCCGCGATCGCACGGGCAACGCGCTCGTCATTGAACGTCCACAAATCCTCGAGCGATCCTCCACCCCTGGCGACGATCACCACGTCCGCCCACTCCGATTCGCTGAAATATTCGATCCCGGCGACTACCTGTTCCACCGATCCCTCGCCTTGCACCAGCGCCGGGTAAATCCGCATATGCAGGCCCGGGAAACGGCGCTCCAGGATCTGCAGAATGTCGCGAATCACGGCGCCTGTGGGCGAGGTCACGATGCCGACGCGGCGCGGCATCGACGGAACCGGACGCTTAATGGACGAGTCAAAGAGCCCCTCGGCCGCCAGCTTCTTTTTCAGTTGTTCGAAGGCGAGCTGAAGCGCGCCGTGACCTTGCGGCTGAATGGTCTCGACGATCAACTGCACTTCGCCGCGCGCATCGTATACATCGATGCGGCCGCGCACGATCACCGCGATGCCGTCCTGTGGCTTGAACTTCAGGTATCGCGCGGTCATTTTGTAGCACACGCAGCGAAGCTGGGCGGCTTCGTCCTTCAGCGTGAAGTAATAATGACCGCTGGCGGGGACTCTGGTACCCGAAATTTCGCCCGAAACCCAAATATCGGAGAAATGTTCCACCAGCAGGCCGCGCATGGCCTGCGTCAGCTCGCTCACCGAGAAAAGATCGGTTTCGGCGCCCCAATCGAGTGCGATCTGCTCCACGTTTCAGTTTATCGCTCCTATTCAAATTTTTGATTCGCCGTGGCTTCCGGCGGCGGCTATTATGTATGAATGAGCCAAGTAGCGAAAACTCCCAAAGACGTCCTCGAATATGCCAAGAAGCATGAAGCGAAGCAGGTGGATCTGCGTTTCACGGATCTGCCCGGCCTGCAACATCACGTCTCTTATCCGATGAGCGAGCTCGACGAGGGCTCCTTCGAGCAGGGCTTCGGAATGGACGGCTCCAGCATCCGCGGCTGGGCGGCGATCAATGAAAGCGACATGCTGCTGATTCCCGATCCCGCCACCGCGTGTATCGATCCGTTTTATGAAACCAGGACGCTGACCATGACTTGCGACGTGATCGATCCGATCACGCGCCAGCATTACGATCGCGATCCGCGCTGGATCGCGCAAAAAGCGGAGATGTATCTGAAAAACTCCGGGCTCGCCGACACTGCTTTTTTTGGCGCCGAAGCCGAATTCTTCATTTTCGACAACGTCCGCTTCGATCAGAACGCGCACTCCGGCTTCTACTTCATCGATGCCGAAGAAGGACGCTGGAATTCCGGCCGCGAAGGCAACAACCTCGGCTACCGTCCACGCTACAAGGAAGGCTATTTCCCGGTCCCGCCCACCGATCATTATCAGGATCTGCGCGCGGAGATGGTGGAGACCATGATCAAGGTCGGTCTCCATATCGAATGCCATCATCACGAAGTCGCCACCGGCGGGCAATGCGAAATCGATCAAAGGTTCGACACGCTGGTAAAGTCTGCCGACAACATGATGCTGTACAAGTACGTGATCCGCAATGTAGCGCATCAGTACGGGAAGACCGTCACGTTCATGCCCAAGCCGCTGTTCGGCGATAACGGCAGCGGGATGCATACGCATCAAAGCCTGTGGAAGGGCGGGAATCCGCTGTTCGCGGGCGACATGTACGCGGGGCTCAGCCAGATGGCGCTGTGGTACATCGGCGGATTGCTGAAGCACGCGCGCGCGCTGGCCGCGATCATCGCGCCGACCACGAACAGTTATAAGCGCCTGGTTCCGGGCTACGAAGCTCCGGTGAACCTGGCGTATTCGCGGCGCAATCGCTCCGCGGCCTGCCGCATCCCGATGTATTCGGCCAGCCCCAAGGCCAAGCGCGTCGAATTTCGGCCGCCCGATCCCGCGTCGAATCCGTACATGGCGTTTGCCGCGATGATGATGGCCGGCCTGGATGGCGTGATCAACAAGATCGATCCCGGCGAACCGCTGGACAAAGACATTTACGATCTGTCGCCGGAGGAAATGAAGAGTGTTCCTTCCATGCCGGCTTCGCTCGAAGAAGCGCTGTCGTGTCTGGAAGACGATCATGCGTTCCTGCTGAAAGGCGACGTTTTCAGCGAGGAGCTGCTCGAAACCTTTATCGCGTACAAGCGCAAGAATGAATCGGACGCGGTTCGGCTGCGGCCGCATCCGTACGAATTCGCGCTGTATTACGACATTTAAACCCGGCGCGAGCTGCCGTCGGGCTGCCTCTGCCACCGCTGGCCGTACATGTCGAGCCATTCGCCTTCCGGCTCTCCTTTGATGGAGTCAGATCCGATGCGCAGCACGTTGCCGTCTAAATCCTCAACCTGCATCTCCAGCGCCCACGGATAGTTGGTGGGCGGATGGCGGATCTTGGCCCCCTTCGCGCGCAGCTCTTCGCACAGAGCGGCGCAATCCTCCACGCCAATCCACACCCATGCGCCTGGATGCCCCTGGTCGCCTTCGCTCAGGAAAATGCCGCAGCGGTCGCGCGACACCGACACGACATACGGATGCTCCCAATCGACCTTGAACCCGAGAGCATTCACGTAATAATCGCGGCTGGCGGCTGCGTTGGCCACGCGAAAAACGGGGTTCACCCCGCCAAATTTATTCATTCGGCGCCTCCGCTACGATGGTATCGAAAGTGTCCGCGTCCATTGCACAGGTCAGTATTTCGAAAGGCGGCGTACCGAAGCGCTCGGTTCCGGAAGCTGAAGTCACACCGTTGGGCCTTGCGGGAGATGTGCAGGCGCATCCGCACATCCACGGAGGGCCCGAGCAGGCGCTGCTGCTGATCACCGCCGAAGGGCTCGACGAACTGATGGAGCAAGGTTTTCCCCTGTTTTACGGTGCTTTGGGCGAAAATCTGACCACGCTCGGTCTCGATCGCCGAGAAATGCGAATCGGCCAGCGCTACCGCGTCGGCGACGCCGTCATCGAACTGACCAAAGTTCGCGGACCGTGCGATGCGCTCAACGTTTACGGGCCGGGGATTCAGAAAGCAGTGTACGACCAGCAGGTACACGTCGGCGACGCCAGCTCTCCGCGATGGGGCCTCAGCGGATTCTATTGCCGCCTGGTGCGGACCGGCTCGATTCGCCCCGGCGCGCCCGCTCAGCTCCTGGATCAGATCACCTGACATGCAGCGACTGCTTCAACTGGACTTCGACGACCGTCCGCGCGCGGCTCGTGAAATCGCGGAGATTTCGCGGGCGCTGCCGCGCGAATTGCTGGATCATTTCGATCTTCTGCTGGCCGCCTCGCCTGCGCCCGATCAAGCTTTGCATTATTTCGCTCGCTTTCCCGTCAAGCTGATCACTCCGCAGAACCTGCGCTATCTGGTTGCGATCTTCACTCATAGCCACTTTCTGTCCGAAGATCTTATCGAACATTCCGATTGGATCGGCGAGGTTCGGGATCTCGATCTGGTGCGCGAGCCGGAACAGTTCCACGCTCGTCTTGATGCGATTCTGGCGCCAGGCGTCCCGAGTCCCATCGAACTGGCGATGTTTCGCCGCCGGCAGCTTCTGCGAATCGTGGTGCGCGACGTTCTCGGATTTGGAGCTCTCTCGGAAATCACCGCCGAGCTTTCTGCTCTTGCCGACGCGATTGTCGAAACTGCGTACGAACGAATCCGCGAGGATCTGGTGTCGCGTTTCGGCGCTCCCTCCGCGTCGTTTTCGGTGATCGCGCTAGGCAAACTCGGCGGCGGCGAGCTTAATTACAGCTCCGATATCGACCTGATGTTTCTGTATTCTGCGAACGGGGAAACCGCGGGTCCACAGCAAGTCACCAATAAAGAGTTCTTTATTCAGGCCGCGAATCAACTGACTGCGCTTTTGTCCGCCTATACGGCTGAGGGGCTGTGTTATCGCGTGGACCTGCGCCTGCGTCCCGATGGCCGCCTGGGAGAGGTTTGTCTGTCGCTCGAAGGCGCTCGCCAGTATTACGAGAAACGCGCGCGGGACTGGGAATTGCAGATGTTGATTAAGGCTCGCGTCGCGGCGGGCGATCGGGCGACCGGGCGGGCGCTGCTCGATTCAGTGGAACCGCGGATTTACTCAACCACACTGGACTTTTCCGCGATCGAAGCGCTTTCGGCCACGCGCGAGCGCATCAACGAAAAGCTGGCAGCCAAGAAGCGCCCGCGTAATCATATCGACGTCAAGCTGGAGCGCGGCGGAATCCGAGATATCGAATTTGTCGTGCAGTGTTTGCAGCGGCTCCATGGCGGAGCTGAACCCTGGGTTCGCCAGGGCGGCACGCTGCTGGCGCTGGCGCGGCTTCAGGATAAAGGATTTTTGTCGGGCGCTGAATACGGGCAACTTGCATCGGCGTACCAGTTCTTGCGGCACGTGGAACATCGTTTGCAGTTGGCCGACGATCGCCAGACGCACACGCTTCCTTCTGATACGGCCGAGCTCGAAGTTCTCGCACGCCGCATGCCCGGCGGCGGCAACTCCGACACGTTGCTGGCTGAGATGCGCAGGCACTTCGGCCAGGTGATCGAGATCTACGAACGCGTGGTCCATTCGCGTTCGGTTGCAGCCGACGCGGCGCCTCAATCCTCCAGCAACGTGGTCCGCGCGTTGGATCAGCGTGCGCCCGCGCTTTCCGCCGCGCTCAATCGAGCCGACCTGCGCCGCGGCTCGCAAGCCTTTGAGCATTTTCTCGAACGCCTGACGGCGGATCGCCTGGAAGCGCTGGATACCGATCCGGATGCCACTGCTTCGACGCTCGATCTGTTCGAACACAGCCCTTATTTCGCGGAAGAGCTTATTCGTACGCCGGATCTGGTGGACGAGATCGGTAAACCGCCCGGAGTTGAAGCCGCGCCTCGCGATATTGTCGAGCTTCGCCGCTGGTTCCGGCGCGAGATGCTGCGCATTCAATCGAAAAGCATCTGCCATTCGCACCCGATCTTCGACACGCTGGCTGAAACTTCCGAGCTGGCCGACACGGTGATCGCGCGTGCTTACGAGATCGCGATTGAAGAAGCGCAACTGTCGCAGCCGCCGCAGGATCCTTCGTATAAGCCCTCGAATCAGATGTTTGTCATTTCGCTGGGCCGTTTGGGCATGCGCGAATTCGACCTCGCTTCCGACGCCGACCTGATTTTCGTGCTTGCCGATTCCGATAGCGCGGAGATGCGCTTCTGGACGCGCGTCGCGGAACGCTTGGTCGATCTGGTCACGGCCTACACCGGGAACGGGGTTCTGTTCGCCGTCGACACTCGTTTGCGCCCCAACGGACGCGGCGGCGCGCTGGTGCAGACCGAAAGCGCTTTCAAAGATTACTTCGGACGCGCAGCGGAGGCTTGGGAAGGCATCACGTACATGAAGTCGCGAACCGTCGCCGGCGATGCGGCGCGCGCGGAATCTTTCCTCCATCTGTTACAAGAGGTCGACTGGCGGCGCTACGGGCAAAGCGGTCGGTCCAAGATGGATCTGCGTCAGATGCGGATGCGCCTGGAAAAAGAGCAAGGCGCGTCGCATCCGCTGAAGGCGGGACGAGGCGGTTATTACGATATCGATTTCCTGCTGATGTATCTGCGCCTGAAGAGCGCGGGGATCTTCTTTAAAGTATTGAACACGCCCCAGCGGATCGAGGTACTCGAAAGCATGGGTCATCTGGATCGAGCCGAAGCGCAGTTCCTTAGTGAAGCAGCGACGTTTTATCGAGCTCTGGACCACGGCCTGCGGGTACTTTCGGGCCATGCGGAAGGAAAGCTGCCGTCGGCGGAAGCACAGCTTGAAATCCTTGCGGCATTGATTTCGCGATGGACTCCGGTTCCATTGAAGGATCTGGCCGAGATCCGCACGCGGACGCGCGCGATCTTCGACGGCTTCTTCGCTTAGTGTGGTAAACTATTCAAAAGAAACAGGAGCTTTTTGACGATGGCGAAAGTGTGTGAAGTTTGTGGCCGCGGTCCGCAGTTCGGGAATCGCATCAGCCACGCCAATAACATGACCAAACGGCGCTGGAACATCAACTTGCAAGAAGTTCGCGCGATGGTCAAAGGCGCATCCAAGCGCATCCGCGTCTGCACGTCCTGCATTAAGAGCGGAAAAGTTCAGAAAGCCGCTTAGGCTTTTACTATTTCCAGGTGATTTTGACCGGCTCGCCGCGTTCGCACGCGATGGAGTCTGTCACTCCGGACGCGATTCCCGCACAGGCGTTGGAAATCGCGGTGTGCAACGCAAATTCCTTGGTGGATCCCGCGGCGGTGCGGCATTCCGTGCGCCCGTTGAACTGCATGCAGGCTTCCACGCGGATCTTGGCGAGGTTCATGGTCGAGTAAATAATCACTACCAGAACCGCGGCAACGAACACAATGCCGATCACGACCGGTTTTTTCATCGCTGCGCCACCTCGACCTCGGTGAAGAAGGCGCCCATGCTTCGAAACTTGTGGTAGCGCTCGTCGATAAGCTGCTGCGGCGACATGCCGGATAGCTCCTGCAAAGCTTCGCGCAGCGCGTGACCCAGCGTTTCGGCGGCGTTGTCGGGATCGGTATGCGCGCCTTCTCCAGGCTCGGGAATAATCGCATCGATCAAGCCCAGATCGAGCAGATCCGGCGCAGTCAGTTTCAGCGCCGCGGCTGCTTGAGCGGCTTTCCCCGAATCGCGATAAATGATCGCCGCGCAGCTTTCGGGCGAGATCACGCTATATACGGCGTTTTCGAGCATATACACTCGATTGCCGACGCCCAATGCGAGCGCGCCGCCGCTGCCGCCTTCGCCGATGACGACCACGATTACGGGCACGCCCAGCCTCGACATTTCGCGCAGATTATTTGCGATCGCGCGGCCCTGACCCCGTTCCTCGGCATCCTTGCCGTGGTAGGCGCCAGGCGTATCCACCAGCGTGACGATCGGACGCGAAAACTTGGCGGCCATTTCCATCAGCCGCATGGCCTTGCGATAGCCTTCCGGATGCGGCATCCCGAAGTTTCGAAACACGTTTTGCTTGGTGTTGCGGCCTTTCTGCTGCGCCACCACCATGATCGGACGCCCGTCGAACCAGGCGAAGCCCCCGACGATCGAATGATCGTCCGAAAAAGCCCGATCGCCATGCAGCTCATGAAAATTCGTGAACAGGCGCTGGATGTAGTCGAGCGCATGCGGCCGTTTCGGATGACGCGCCAGCTGCACGCGCGCCCAGCTCGGATTTGAAGGCAGAGGGGTTTGTGAATCGGGCATTTACCAAGCGGTCCGCTCAGCCGGCCATCACTTCTAACGCTTCCGCCCCGCAGATGCGAGCCACTTCGGCGCAAAACTCCTTATCCGGCCGGACTTTTGCCGCTACGTCCAGGATAACCGAGAAGTCCCTCGACTTTTCCAGGCGCAGCCGGACTTCGGTCTCACCCGGCTTGCGATCGAACAGGGTGCGTAGTGATGCCGCGCGGTCCGGATCGCCTGAGCCATTCACGGGCACGCGAATCGAGATTAAAGACGGCAGGCTCACGCGCGCTACTTCCAGCGGCACGATGTCCTGCACCGAGATTTTCGGCGGGGCGTTTTCTTCCGGCAGCACGAGCCCGCGTACCAGCACGGCTTTGTCTTCGGCCAGCGCGGGGAGCAGGCGCTCATATTGGGTCGAGAACACCATGCCATCGGCCGCGCCTTCCAGATCTTCAATCTGCATGGACGCCCATAGTTTCCCTTCCTTGCTGCGCCGCCGCTGCACGCCGGTTAAGATTCCGCATAGCGCGACCTCGGTATTCTTGGCGAGCCCTTCCAACTCGCCGCTGGTGTGCGTGGCGAGCTCCTTCACTTTGTCCATGTACTGATCGAGCGGATGGCCGGTGATGTAAAATCCGAGCGTCTCCTTTTCGCCAGTGAGTTTTTCCTGGCCGGTCCAGTCATTCACTTTGGGCAAAGGATGGTCGGCGGGGGGCTGCTCCTCCATCAGCGTGGCGAACAGGCCGGATTGGCCGCTCTCGCGATCCTTGGACGCGCGGGCTCCGGTTTCCATGGCGCTGTCGATGATCGCGAATAGCTGCGCGCGGGTTCCTTCCAGCGAATCCGCGGCGCCGCCTTTGATCAGACTTTCGACCATGCGGCGATTGACCGCGCCCAGATCGACGCGCTCACAAAACTCGTAGAGCGATCCGAAACGTCCGGCTTCGCGAGCTTTGACGATCGAATCCACGGCCGAGGATCCCACGTTTTTGATCGCGCCCAGGCCGAAGCGGATTCCTTTTTCCTTCTCGGTATCCACCGGAGTGAAGTTGAAATCGGAAGAGTTCACGTCCGGCGCCAAAACCTTGATGCCCATTTCGCGGCATTCATTGATGTACTTGACCACCTGCGCGGTGTTTCCAACCTGCGAGGTGAGCAGCGCGGACATAAACTCCAGTGGATAATGCGTTTTCAGATAAGCCGTAATGAACGCCAAATACGCATACGCAGCCGAGTGCGCTTTCGGGAAGCCGTATCCGGCGAATTTTTCCATCAAATCGAAGATCTTTTCGATTTTGCGCGGCGGATGGTGGTTGGCTTTCGCGCCCTCGATGAAACGAGAACGCTGTTTGGCCATTTCTTCAGGCTTCTTTTTGCCCATGGCGCGGCGCAGCAGATCAGCCTCGCCGAGCGAGTATCCCGCCAGGCGATTGGCGATGCGCGTGACCTGCTCCTGGTAGACCATCACGCCATAGGTCTCCTCCAGGATTTCCTTCATCTCCGGCAGATCGTAGACTACCTCGCGGCGTCCGTGTTTGCGCTCGACGAAATCGTCGATCATGCCCATGGGCCCGGGCCGGTACAACGCGTTCAGCGCGACCAGATCCTCAATCCGGTCGGGTTGATAGCGGCGCAGAATGTCGCGCATGCCGGGCGATTCAAACTGGAACACCCCGCTGGTGTAACCCTTGCAGAAGACGGCTTCGTAAGTTTTCTTATCGTCGAGCGGCAGATCTTCGATTTTGACAGTCACGCCGCGATGGCGCTCGATCAGCTTGAGAGCATCCTCGATGATGGTGAGCGTGGTGAGGCCCAGGAAATCCATCTTGAGCAGCCCGAGCTTTTCGAGGCCCACCATGTCGTACTGTGTGACAATTTCCTCTTTGTTGGTCTTATACAGCGGAACCAGTTGACGCAGCGGCAACGGCGAGATCACTACGCCCGCGGCATGGACGGAAGCGTTGCGCGACATGCCCTCCAGGCGCTCGGCGATTTCGAGCACCTCTTTCACGCGAGGTTCCTTGCGAGCCAGCTCATCAAGCTGCGGCTCCACTTTGCGAGCCTCTTTGATCTTGATGTTCAGCGGCATGGTGGGGATCAGCTTGGTGATCCGGTCCACGTCGGCGTAGCTGATATCCAGCGCGCGGCCTACGTCCTTGATCGCGGCGCGGGCGCCCAACGTGCCGAACGTGATGATCTGGGCCACTTGTTCGCGACCATATTTTTCGGTGACATACTGAATCACCTCGCCGCGGCCACGCGTGCAGAAATCGATATCGATATCGGGCATGCTGATGCGTTCGGGATTCAAAAAGCGCTCAAAAAGCAGCTCATAATGCAGGGGATCGAGATCGGTGATGTTCATCGAGTAGCTGACCAGCGATCCGGCGGCCGATCCGCGGCCTGGGCCTACGGGAATGCCACGCTGCTTCGCGAACCGGATGAAATCCCAGACGATCAGAAAATAGCCCGAGTACTTCATCTGCTGGATGGTGCGGATTTCGCGATCCAGCCGCTCCACGTATTCGGGAAGGGCGTGCTTTAGTCGGCCCTGCGCGGCCAGAGCCTCCAGGCGCACGCGGCGCGCCTCAAATCCCTGGCGAGCGACGTATTCGAAGTAGCTGTCGACGGTGTGTTCGGGCGGAACGTCGAACTTCGGAAACGGCTCCTTCACCGGGTCCAGCTTCAACTGGCATCGCTGGGCGATGTCCCACGTCCGGTCGAGAGCGTGCTCCACTTCGCCGAACAGCGCCATCATCTCTTCGCGCCGTTTCAGGTGGAAGACGGGATTCTCGAAGCGCATGCGATTCGGATCCGACATGGTTTTGCCGGTCTGGATGCACAGCATCACCTCATGCGCCCGCGCATCATCCTGGCGCAGATAATGCGAATCGTTGGTGACTACCAGCGGGATTCCCGTGTCCGCCGCAAGCCGGTTCACCAGCGGCAGGACGCGTTTATCGGGTTCCAGCCCGTGATCCTG
>Ga0209415_10014398_pt1 | contig 12921 bp, 11 predicted proteins | sample PeaSoiSIISIP2007_FD_187696 | JGI IMG/M metagenome (GOLD analysis project Ga0209415, IMG submission 187696) | Peat soil microbial communities from Weissenstadt, Germany - SII-SIP-2007 (SPAdes) (version 2) | ecosystem: Environmental > Terrestrial > Soil > Wetlands > Peat | place: Germany...
GAAGGCGATATCGACGAATTCACAAAATTAGCGCATCACCTGCAAGATGAAATTACGGCCGCGCGAATGGTGCCCATCGGCACTCTCTATTCGCGACTGTCTCGCGCCGTGCGGGATGCAGCGAACTCCACTGGCAAGCATGTCGAGCTGGATCTTTCCGGAAGCGAAACGGAACTCGACAACAACATTATTCAGCAGATTTCCGATCCGCTTGTGCACCTGGTGCGCAACTCGGTGGCTCACGGCATAGAGCAGAGCGCTGACCGCGTCGCCGCTGGCAAGTCGTCCGCGGGCAACATCATGCTGCGCGCGTATCACCGCGGCAATCACATTTACATCGAAGTCGAGGATGACGGCGGTGGAATCAACTACGTGCGCGTGAAGCAAAGCGCGATCGAACGCGGCCTGGTTTCCGAAGAGACCGCTGACCGGCTTACGGAACGCGATCTGCGCGAAATATTGTTCCACCCGGGTTTTTCGACGGCATCTGCGAAAACGGAACTGGCCGGGCGTGGCGTGGGGCTCGATGTCGTGCGCGCAAACTTGAATGCACTCAACGGCGAAATCGAGATCGAGAGCACCAGCGGCAAAGGCACCAAGTTCACGCTGAAAGTGCCTCTCACCCTGATTATCTCTCCCGCGCTGTTTGTGCGCTGCGGCACTACGAATTTTGCTTTGCCATTGGCAGTCGTCGAAGAAATCCGCCGCCTGCGCGCGGACGAAATCGAAGATGTCGGCGGAAAACTGCTGACCAAGGTGCGCGACGTAGTTACCGAAGTTGTGCGCCTGGATACCTATCTGGGATTGCCCCCACTCGAACCGATTAACGGCTACTTTCGCATGGTCGTTGCAAACGCCGGAAGCCGAAAGATTGGCCTCGTCGTTGAAGAAGTTCTGGGCAAAGACGAAATCGTTATCAAGAACCTGGGCGAATACTTGCGCCGCGTGAAGCTCTTCCCCGGCACGACTATCGCGCCCGACGGCAGCCTGATTCTGCTCATCGACTTGAACCGCATGGTTGCCACGGAACCGAGCGAACGCCGGCCCATCCAGGCCAGTGCCAGCGCCGCGCGCATCTTTGCGCCAGGCTCGACGGCCATTGCCCGCGGAAGCATACCTTCCGAAGCCATCGATCGCGTCGAGCAAGAGCGCGTCATCGTTGTTGCAGACGACTCCATCAGCGTGCGCAAATTCGTCGGCCGCATGCTGGAGAAGAACGGCTACCGCGTGAAACTAGCCGCGGATGGACTGGAAGCGGCCGAACTGGTGACCCAGCACGGCTGCCATCTGGTCATCACCGACCTCGAGATGCCGCGCATGACGGGCTACGAATTGATGGTGCAATTGCGCCAGAGCCCCTCGACTCGCCGAATTCCCGTGATGGTCGTGACCTCGCGCGCGGGAGCAAAACATCGCGATCGCGCCATGAAGGAAGGCGCCACGGCATTCCTCACCAAGCCGGTGCAGGAGGATCAACTGATCGCTGCAGTAGAACAACTCATAGGAACGGAGGCGCCACGCCCGGTCGCGCCGGTAGCGTAAACAAACAATGGCGACCACCAACAAAAAGTTTCGCGTGCTCGTCGTGGACGATTCCACATTTATGCGGAAAGTTCTCGAGAGCATTTTCAACGCGGACGACTTACTTCAAGTTGTCGGTAACGCGAAGGACGGCCGCGAGGCCGTAGCCCTGGCGGAGTCCCTGAAGCCTGATGTCATCACCATGGACATCAATATGCCTCACGTGGACGGACTTCAGGCCACCGCGGAAATCATGACTACCAATCCGCGCCCAATCGTTATCGTCAGCTCGGAATCGCGCGAGGGCGCGGCGAGCACGCTGCGTGCCCTGGAACTCGGCGCTATCGAATTTGTCGCCAAGCCCTCCAGCGCCATCGACCTTGATATGCAAAGCGTAAAGGAAGAGCTGCTGCGCAAAGTGCGCATGGCGGCCAAAGTGCGCGTCGTGCGCACGGCTTCGCGCCTGGCATCCACGATCCAGAATTCTGGCGGTTCCAATGGTTCCAAGGCTCCGGCGCATGCGTCGGTAAGCGCTCGCCCGGCGGCAACTTCCGGACTCGACCAGCGTTTCCCTGTCGTTGTGCTTGCAGCATCCACAGGCGGACCAGCCACGGTAATGCGCATCGCTCCAGGTTTCACGGCCGACTTCCCTGCCGCCGTAATCCTTGTGCAGCACATGCCGGCCGCCTTCACAACGCAATACGCGGCGCAACTCGCCGAGTTCACCGAGATCCGTGTGAAAGAAGCGGAAGCCAACGAATCCCTTCAGCCGGGCACGCTCTACATTTGCCCGGGTGGCCAGCATCTTCGCGTCACGCCGACTGGCCGAATCCAACTCGACGGAACCAGCGGCCGCATCAGCGGCTATCTGCCCAATATTGACGTCACCATGGAATCCGTCGCGGCCTTTGCCGGCCCTCTGAGCATTGCAGGTGTGTTGACCGGAATGGGCAATGACGGGGCTAATGGCGCCAAGGCCATCAAAGACGCAGGGGGCCTCGTCCTAGCACAGGATGAAGCAACCTCCGTGATTTTCGGTATGCCCGCTGAAGCCATTAAAGTGGGTGCTGTCGATCAGGTGCTCGGCATCGACGACATTTACGCCGCCATCGAAAAGCGCGTCCTGGGAATTTGCCGCACCGCACCCGCGGGAGTTCGCTGATGCGCCTCGCGGTCGCCGCAAAGCCGGGTTCAGCAAAGACCGAACAGATCATCCTGTTTCGCGTCAGCGGCCAGTTGTTTGCCGTCTCTTCCGCTTCTGTGCAGGAAGTGCGCAGCGCCGATAGCATGTCCGGCGCGGCCACGGAAATCAGCGCGCCGGGGATTCGAAAAGTGCGGCACGTGGTCCGGCGCGGGGATCGTTCTCTCTTCATCGTCAATGGCGCCATGCATTTTGGCTTACACGCAGCCGAGGGAGCATTGCTGTTCGTGCTGCGCAAGACGCGCACCGCCCTCCTGATCGATGGCATCGATAAAATGACCGCCATGACCCGGCTGCAGGCCCTGCCACTCTCCTTCTGTCACGAAGAGCGGCAGTGGTACCGGGGGCTGACCGCTCTCGACCAAACCGTCGTGCCGGTCGTGAAGCCGGAAGGGTTTTTGTCCGTTGAAGAACTGGCCCTGCTCGATGCCGCGCTCCTGCAATCAGACAATTCCGCTGCGGCAGCTCTCCTGGAGACGAACTCCGCGCCATGACCGTCTCAGCCGAACTCGAACTGCAATCCTTCGTCCTGCTGCGGCTGGGCGAAAGGCGCTTTGCCGTTTCGGCCAATCAGATTGCTGAACTCGTTGCCCCTAGCCGCGTTTTTCGCTTTCCTCACCGTACCTCCAGATTGGAAGGCGTAATCCTGCGACGTGGCCGAATTGTTCCGGTGTGCGACGTTTCGGAAATGTTGCTGGGCAAACGCCTCACTTCTCGCCGTTTTTACCTGATCGCCGTGCGCAACTACGGCATGCTGAAAGAATGGATAGCCGTCCCAGTCACGGGCGAGTGCGAGCTGATCAATTCAGAAATGATGGCCGCATCGGGATCCGACGCCCCGCATGTCGCCGGCTGGCTGTCCCACGACGGTGACGTGATCGAAGTCTTGAATCTGGACACGCTCACGCCCGGCCCCGAACAACTCCTGGCGCACGCCGGGTCACTCGAAACAGCGGAGGCTCGGCCGTGATCCCTGCAGGGCGTCCCGTGAGAGTTCTGCTGATCGACAGCAACGTCTATTTCGCCAAGCGTCTTGGCGATGCGTTGAAACGCGAAGGCTTCGAGGTCGTATCCAGCACGCAAGCCGCTTTCGCGCTGACCACGCTCGAATACGACGCGCCTTCCGCCATTCTTTGCGCCACCAATATGCGCGAGATGGGCGCTCTGGAAATCGCACGCATCATTCACGCGGACCCAAAAAATTCCAATCTGCCCATTATCGCTTTAGGCGATGGAAGCCAACGCGCGCTGATGGAAGCATTTCAAGCGGGCTGCGACGATTACATTGACCGCAACCGCCAACCTACGGTGATCGCCGCCCACGTCAAACAAATTATCGTGAGCAAAGCGGAGGGTTTTCAGCCCACGCAAATGCTGGACCAGTCCGACACCAGCCTCAGCGGCAACCTAACGCATCACGACCTCACAGGCGTCATGCAAATGCTTGGACATGCCCACCAAACAGGCGCGTTGCACATCAACGCGGGCGAAACCGACGGTGTGCTGTTCTACGACGCCGGAGCGATCTCGCACGCGGAGTGCGGCAATCTGTTCGGCGATGAAGCCGTCATTCATATTTTGAAAAGCCTCGGGAACAGCAACGAAGGCGTTTACAAATTTACCTATGGAACCACCTCCACGCAGCGCACCGTGCTGCGTTCGGCCACCGATCTTATGCTCGATGCCATGCGCGAATTCGACGAAGGAACGCGTGACATGGCGGACAAGGAAGCTCTATGAGCGAAGCCATGATCATCCCTCCCATCGGCGAGGCTCCGGCCAAGCGGACGCCTACGGTCTACTTTATCGATGACAGCGCGACGATGCGCGAAGTCATCAAGATCGCTTTTCGCCGCGAGAACATCAACGTGATTACCTGTGCCGACGCCGCTTCCGCGCTCGCGCAGTTCGAACAAAACCGTCCCGACGTGGTGATCACTGACGTGATCATGCCCGACCAGGACGGCTACTCCGTCTGCAGCCAGATCAAGCAGAATCCCGAGTACAGCGAAACGCCGGTAGTGCTGATGTCCGGCGTGGTCAACAAGAGCGTCGCCGACAAAGCGGTTTCCGTAAAAGCGGATGAGCTGATTCGCAAGCCCTTTCAGCCCCAGGAATTGATTAGCCGCGTGAAGAGCCTTTTGGAGCCGAAGAGCGCATCGCCCGCGCCGGTTGTTGAGCGCTCCATGCCTTCAAACGCTTTGAGCAATCTCTTTTCGCCGCCTCCTGCTCCGGCAGCACCACGATCTGCTGCGCCTCCGCCGCAGGCCCCGGCTACACCGGAATCGGCCTGGCCGCGAGCGCTCGCCGAGGCGTTTACTCCGCGCCAGCCTATGCAGCAACACCAGGATCCCCAACAAGCTCATACGGCCGCGGCTCGGCCAGCCCCCACATCGGCCGATGTCCAGAAGCTTCGCGTCGAGATTGCCCATTTGGATTTGCTAGTCAAGAAACTCCAAACGGAACTTCAGATCGAGCGCCAATACAACCAAGCCCTCGAAACACAAATTCGCACGCTGACAGAAGTAAGCTAGCTGCCTGAAGGCAAGCCTGCTTCTTTCTCTAATACCCAAATTTCTAAGATCTCCGGTTACAGGCTAATGGGCGTTGAAGCGCAGGCATGCCTTGAAGATTTGCCTCTAAATGGTAATGTACGAAGGGCCGATTAGACTTGGCCCACGTTGCCTACGAGGAGAAAACATGCCCCGGTTTGCAGCCGTTGTTGCGGTGGCGGGACTAATTTTGCTGGCAGGCGCGCTGTTTCTGAAGGCCGCCAGCAATCCGGATGAAGTAACCATCGAAAGTGGAAAAATCCAGGGAACCACGAATCAAGATCATTCCGTTCGCATTTTCAAAGGCATCCCCTTTGCCGCGCCTCCGCTGGGAGACCTCCGTTGGAAAGCTCCGCAACCCGCTCCGAGTTGGAGCGGCGTGCGCCAGGCCGATAAGTTTGGTTCCGCTTGCCTGCAAACCAATGTGTTCGGGGACATCTACTTTCGCGACAAGCAGCCGAGCGAGGATTGCCTTAACCTGAACATTTGGATTCCTTCGAAGCCCGCCACCGCCAAGTTACCGGTGATTGTCTGGTTTTACGGCGGCGGTTTCGTGGCTGGCAGTAACTCGGAACCCCGCTACGACGGAGAAAACCTGGCCAAGAAGGGCGCAATCATCATCAGCCCCAATTACCGCCTCGGCATTTTTGGTTTTTTTTCTCATCCCGAACTGACCAAGGAATCCGGCGTCAACGGCTCCGGCAACTATGGCCTATTGGATCAGGTGGCCGCGTTGCAGTGGGTGGTGAAAAACATTTCGGCATTCGGCGGCGATCCTCACAACATCACCATCGCGGGTGAGTCCGCCGGCTCGTTTTCGGTGAGCGCGCTGATGGCCTCACCCCTGTCTCGAAATCTCTTTCAGAAAGCGATCGGCGAAAGCGGCGCTTTCTTTCCCAGCGGACCAAATGCGGGCCTGCGCGTAAAACCCCTTGCCGATACCGAGCAGTTCGGAGTGAAATTTTCCGGGTCCGTGGGCGCCAGCTCCCTCGCCCAAATGCGCGCCAAACCCGGCGATGAATTGCTGCAGGCCGCGGCGAAAATGGAGCGCGGCTTTGTGTTTGGTCCGAATATCGACGGGCATTTCCTTCCCCGCGAAGCTCTGCCTATCTATGAGCAGGGCGCCCAGAGCCACGTTCCTCTCCTGGCGGGCTGGAATGCGGATGAAGGTAAAATGATGGTCCTTTTTGCGCCGCAAAAGCCCACGGCGAAGAGTTTCGCGGAGCAGGGGCAGACCCGCTTCGGTGACCAGGCAGCGCAATTTCTGAAGCTCTATCCAGCCGCCACGGATCAGGAAGCCCTGCTTTCAGCCGAGGCACTGTCCGGCGACGATTTTGTCGCCTACTCCACCTGGAAGTGGACCGACATGCAAGCCAAAACAGGCGATGCCCCGGTGTACCAATACCACTTTGAGCAGGTCCCCGCAGTGAAGCCCGGCGCGAAAATCGGTCCTCTTCCGGCAAGCGAGGCGGGGGCCAGGCACGCTTGCGAGATTGAATACGTTTTCCAGACCCTGAAGTCGCAAGAAGGAGTGCCGTGGACCGAGGAGGACTTCAAAGTATCGGATGCCATGTCCTCCTACTGGGTGAATTTCGCCCAGAGCGGGAATCCGAACGGCGCCGGTCTGGCGGAATGGCCGAGATACGACGGCAAGGATGGATTTCAGGTCATGCATTTGTCGGGCAAGGGCAATCATGCTGGCGCCGATACCCTGCGTGGCCGCTACGAATTTCTCGACGCGCAAGCCGCCAAGCTATTTGGAAAACATTGACGCACATCTTGCTAAAGTAGGGAGCCAGGGACGCGCGAGGAGACCGTGGCCCCTCGGCGCGCACTAAGAGCCGAAGTTTCTATGTATAACGGGCCATGCCGGATGCAGCACGCAGTACTTTGGTACTATGGCACCACCGTGACCCACAACGGGAAAATGGTTGGGTCTAGCCCATCCACATAGTGGATGAGTTTCCGCAACCTGAATTTTGCCCGGGCTTACCCCGGCATGAGGGACGACCGAATTGTCTTCCGCAGAGGACATGAGTCTATTGACTTCTTCGCCCGCAGCGAGCACTGCGGAGCCGCCGCGCGAGGAGATTCCCACCAAGCCAGTTCAGGCCGCTGCGCCAGCCGAGCCAGTAGAGGCAGCGGATCCAGCTGAATCCGATACCCCCCCGTTAAATCCGGCGCCGGTTCTAAAGACGAATATGGTCGCGCGCATCGTGCGCTTGCTGGCCACTGCCTTGCCCCTCGACAAGAATGCCGTCGAGCGCGTCCTGCTCACCGAAGAAACGGATTCCGTACTCGTTCATGAAAATGGCGGTGTGATCCGCTTGACCGCGGCCGTCGCACATGGCCAATTGCTCTTGCTCGCCAATGCGGAACTTAAGCGCGAAGTTGTCGCCCAGGTGAAGCGCAAGCGCGTCTACCGGCCTACAACCTGCTTCGTGGAACTGGAATTCGTCGAACCCGCGCCTGGCTTTTGGGGCATGGAGTTTTCTGCCGCCACGGCGCTTCTGCCAAAGGCCGCTCAAGACGCGGAGGCTGCGGCGCTTGTTATTTCTGCGGAATCGACGGCGGATGACCCCGGCGAACCGCCTGCTCCTCCCAGCGTCGAGGAAGTTCAGGCATTTCAGCATGAAGTGGAAGTATTGAGGGGACAACCCCGCTTGGTGCAGTCACCTGTGGAAAGCCTGCCAGCCGCGCCACCGCCCCCGACCGTGGCCCCGGAGCCACCGCCGGCAGCAGTTCCAGAGGCTCCCTCGGCATCACCGGCTTGGGGTGCGCTGAGCACTGAAGTAAACGCGAGCCTTCGATCGGAGCCAGCCCACGCTGACGCCGCCATCAACAGCTCCCTGCCGGCAGGACTTTCTTCTGAACTCCACCAGTGGTCACCCGAGGAACAAGCGCAATTGCCACAGCCTGCGCTGGATTTTAGTAAATCGCTGCCGAAGCGCAGAAGGTCGTTTCGCGCAAGAGGCAGTTTCACGCCCAACTTTCGGGGCGGAATCTTGCGTCTGGCGCTGCTCACCACGGCTCTAGTAGTCACTGCCGTTGGTGCCGCATGGTTCAAGCATTGGCTTCCGTGGCAACCAGCAGCCAGGAAAATATCGGTCAGCCGGCCCGCCAGCGGCGCGAACGGGAACAACTCTTCAGCGGCCGGAAGTCCGAAGGCGGAGAGTTCGGACTTCAATAATGCGAGAGTGGCGAGTGATGCGCCCGTAACCTCCGAAGGAATGTCGGCGCGAAGCGCGGCTTTGCCCACCACAAGTTCGCCAGAACCGAGGGATGCAACCGAGCCCTCCGCGCAGCCGACCTCAAGTAATTCCGAAGTAGAACCCGCTGTCCGGAAGACATCGTCTTCTTCAATGCTGGCCGGGAAGCGTCCAACCGACCATCCAGCGTCGAAGGCTGCAGCCCCTGTTGCGTCGTCCGGGGTGGATGGCGTCCTCGTGCCTCCAAAGTTGATCAAGTCGGTACGCGCCGTGGCTTCCTTGGAGGCCCTAAGGGACTTTGAAACCGGCAACGTCGTGATCGACGCGGTCGTTGGGACGGCGGGCGAAGTCAACTTTATCAGCGTGCTCTCAGGACCTCCGTCATTGCGCCCTGCTGCTGTAGAATCCTTGAAGCAATTCCAATACGAACCCGCCACGCGGAACGGCCAGCCTGTTCCCGCGCACGTCACCATCACCATCCACTTCCGCTTCGAGCCCTAATCAGCTTGGCTCTTGGCGTGCCCACGCAGACTTCGGAACATTGCCGTTATTGCTCCATGAAGCGCAGGAGTGCTGAGTGATTCTCGACCGCTTCACGCTAACCCTGCTGCTCCCAAATGTCAGCATTTCGGAACAAGTTGGCGCGAACCTGTCGGCCTGCGGCCAGTTGACGCTCGAACACGGATTCAGTAGCCTGACTTCGCGCCTTTTGCGCGTCGTTTTGCACTTCTTAGTTTGATCGAGGGGAGACCCGCAATGGCCAACAAAAGCGACTCGGCAATTTCCCGCCGTGAATTTGCGCGGCGTGCCGCCTTTGTTTCCGCGGCTGCGTCCCTGGCACCCTCAAATCTTCTCGAGGCGGAATCCATCCCTGTTCGGCAGCCCGCACAACAGCCCGCAAACGGGCCAAAGCTATCGCCGGAAGGCCAGGCTGAAGTCGAATCACGGATTCAGTCAATCTTTGCGCAATACGGCAGCCGTCTGTCGGACGCCCAGAAAGCCGATATCCGGCGGCTGTCCACCGAAGCGCAGCTGCCACTCGATCGCCTGCGCGCCTTCGCGACGGAAAACGGAGACGGTCCGGGGCTGTATCTAAAGCCACTGCTGGAGCGGGAAAAGAAACCCTCGCCGAAGTCGGCGATGCCGAGACCCGCAACTGCGCCAAAGAATCCCTGAGGAGCCCTCCGAATGCCTGGCGAAGAGATTTTCTATCTCTCTGTAAGCGAACTCGCGAAACGCATCGAATCAAAGAAGCTCTCGCCCGTCGATCTGACGCACGCCTACTTGGATCGCAGCCAGAAGTTCGGGTCGCGCTTTAATGCCTACGCCCTCTTAACTCCAGAGATTGCCCTCGAACAAGCCCAAGCAGCGGAAAAAGAGATCCAGCATGGCCACTACCGCGGCCCGCTGCACGGTATTCCTTACGCCGCCAAAGACCTGCTGGCAGTAAAAGGATTGCCCACCACCTGGGGCGCAAAGCCTTATGCCAACCAGGTTTTCGATTACAACGCGACCGTGATCGACCATCTGAACAGCGTAGGCGCGGTGATGCTTGGCAAAGCATCCATGATCGAGCTTGCGGGCGGGATGGGCTACCGCTTCGCCTCTGCTTCCCTTCAGGGCGAAGCCAAAAATCCCTGGGACACGACTTGCTGGACCTGTGGCTCCTCCTCCGGTTCGGGCGCGATCGTGGCTGCAGGTCTGGCTGCGTTTGCGATTGGCACGGAAACGTGGGGCTCTATCATCTGCCCCTCTGCTTACTGCGGCGTGAGCGGCCTGCGTCCGACCTACGGCCGCGTCAGCCGTTATGGCGCCATGGCGCTGGCTCCTTCGATGGACAAAATCGGCCCGATGGCTCGGAGCGCCGAAGATTGCGCGCGCATCTTCGCCGCCATCGCCGGTCACGACCCCAAGGATCGCGGCACAGTTCCCATCGATAAAGGCGCTTTTACCTATTCGCCGTCCATGGAATTACATCCGCGACCGCTCAAGGTTGGTTGGCTCACCAATGCTTGGAAATCGCTCGAACCAGGTATTGCAAAACCCGTCGAGGCCGCCACCAGAATCCTCAAGAGATATTTTTCGAGCGTGAAAGAGGTCGCCCTGCCGGTTGGGCCCTGGGAAGAAGCGGGTGGCATCATCGTTGCCGTGGAATGTGCTGCTTCGTTTCGGCCCCTGATTCGCTCTGGACGAGTCAGCGAATTGACCGATCCGCTGGGGCAGCTCGCCGGCTATGTGAACGAGCAGTACTCCGCCGCGGATTATCTTCAAGCCTTGAAGATCAGAGAAATCGCCCAGAAAAAAATGGATTCCTTGTTCGAGACGTTTGACGTGCTGGCCGCCGCATCTCAGCCGGTTCCCGCGACTCCCCTGCCCTTGAATCTAGAGACCGGTCTGGTTTTTCCCGATCCTCTTGGGGCTCTTGGAAATATTTGCGGGCTTCCGGCATTGTCCGTTCCTTGCGGATTCGCGGACAAGAATCTTCCCGTTGGACTGCAATTCGTGGGAAGAGCCGGTGACGACTTTGCAGTTATCCAGGCAGGGCGAACATTCCAATCGCATACCGACTGGCATAAAAACCATCCGAAGATTCACTAGAAATCTCCGATGATCGCCGTTGGCAGTTACGGCCGCCAGTTGCTTCAGGGTTCTTTCAGGATTTCGTGAACCGCGCGCAGCAGCGCCCAGCGGCTGAAGGGTTTCGCCAGCAATCGAATTGACGAGTCTCCGCGTGCGGAATCTGCCGCGGCCCGTTCGCTGTACCCCGACATGTACAAAACACGAATCTCCGGGCGACTCTTCAGCAGTTTCGCCGTCAGTTCCTGCCCGGTCATCCCTGGCATGACCATGTCGGTGACCAGCAAATCGATCGCGCCATCGTATTTCTCGACTCTCTTCATCGCATCGGTGCCGTCGCGCGCCTCGAGTACCGTATAGCCCCCGGATTCCAGAAACTCGCGCGCCACGGCCCGCACGTCTTGTTCGTCCTCGGCAAGAAGGATCGTTTCCGTTCCCCGCGGCGCTTCGGACGCCGCCCGCACTGCTCCAATCTGCTCGACGGGCTGATCCACCCGCGGAAGATAAATCTTGAACGAAGTTCCTCTCCCCAATTCACTGTAGACCCAAATAAATCCGCCGCTCTGTTTCACGACTCCGTAAACCGTTGAAAGGCCCAGCCCCGTCCCCTTGCCTTGCGGTTTGGTCGTGAAGAAAGGCTCAAAAATGCGCGCCTGCGTTTCGGCACTCATTCCCATTCCGGTATCGGAAACGGCCAGGAGAATGTAGCGGCCCTGCCGCACAATGGGATGCACGGCATTGTAATTACTGTCCAGCTCGGCATTCGAAGTCTCAATCAACAGGCGACCGCCCTCTGGCATGGCGTCCCGGGCATTCACGGCCAGATTCATAATCACTTGTTCCATCTGGCTCGCGTCCGCCCGTATCGCGCCCAGATCCTCTGAGCCGCGAATCACCAGTTCAATGTCCTCGCCAATCAACCGGGGTAGCAGCTTGCCCATCTCCTCAACGACCGCGTTCAGATTAATGACCTGGGGCTGCAAGACCTGTAAGCGGCTGAAGGCCAAAAGCTGGCGCGTTAAAGTAGAAGCGCGATCCGCCGCGCGGTCGATCTGCTCAATTTTTCGCGAATACTTTTCCTCCGAAGGAAGCACGTTGAGCAGAAGCTCCGTATGTCCCTTGATCACCATCAAGAGATTGTTAAAATCGTGCGCAACACCGCCCGCCAACCGTCCTACTGCCTCCATTTTCTGCGACTGCCGGAGCTGCTGCTCCAGAAGATGCCTTTCGCTGATGTCCTGTGCCACCACCAGGCGGACTCGCCTTCCTGCATATTCCAATTCGTGCGAAGTGGTCTCAACCTGAATGATCTTTCCATCTTTTTTGCGATGCTTCCAATTGCCGTGATACAGCCCTTCGTGCGGAATCAGCTTCAATTGTTCGAGATATTTTGCCCGTTCCTCTTGCGGGCGAAGATCAAGCACGCTCATGCGCTTGAATTCATCCTGAGAATATCCATACTGGCGGACGGCGGCTTCGTTTACTTCCAGAAACTTCAACGATTCCCTGTCCATAACCCACGTGGGGAGCGGATTGTAGCTAAATAGCAATCGGAACATCTCTTCGTTCTTGCGAAGGGCGTCTTCCGCGCGTCGCCGCTCGATCGCCAAGGCAATGTGCCCCCCGACGGAGCTTAAAAACTCCAGGTCGCGAATGTCGTAGGCCTTCTCGGCTTGGTAATGCTGGACCACCAGGACGCCAATGGTTGCTGTGGGTGTTTTGAGAGGAACTCCAAGCCAGGACGGTGACGGTGAACCGACGAGTTCCACTTTCCCCTCGCCCGCGAGCCGGTCGAACTCCTCCTGCGGGATCAACATCGGTGATCCCGTCCGGAAGACAAACGCGGTGCAGCTTCGGCCTA
>Ga0209415_10014401_pt1 | contig 12919 bp, 11 predicted proteins | sample PeaSoiSIISIP2007_FD_187696 | JGI IMG/M metagenome (GOLD analysis project Ga0209415, IMG submission 187696) | Peat soil microbial communities from Weissenstadt, Germany - SII-SIP-2007 (SPAdes) (version 2) | ecosystem: Environmental > Terrestrial > Soil > Wetlands > Peat | place: Germany...
CGCAGGATCGCCACCGCCTCCTCCAGCTGCCGCACCCGCCGGTGGCTGCGGGGGTTGTACAGGGCCAGCACCAGGTCGGCGGCGGCCACCGCCTCCAGCCGGGCCCGGATCACCGCCCAGTCCAGCATCAGATCGGACAGGGACAGGCAGGCCCAGTCCAGCATCAGCGGCGCGCCCAGCCCGGCGGCGGCGGCCGAAGCGGCGCTCACCCCGGGCACCACCCGGATGGGCACCTGGAAGCCTTCGGCCCGGGCCATCTCCAGCGCCAGCCCGGCCATGCCGTAGATCCCGGCGTCGCCGCTGGAGACCAGGGCCACCCGGCGCCCGGACGCGGCCGCCGCCAGGGCGGCCCGGCAGCGTTCCACTTCGGCGCGCATGCCCGACCCGAACCGCTCCTTGCCCTCCAGCAGATCGGCCACGTGATCCAGGTACAGATCGTAGCCCACCACCAGGTCCGCCTCCCGGATGGCGGCCTCGGCCCGGCGGGTGCGGTCCAGCGGGTGGCCGGGGCCGATGCCCACCACGACCAGGCTGCCTGACGGTTGGATGTTCATGATGGATCCTCCTCCTGGGCCACCGCGGCGGTGACCCCGTTCCATACGATGCGGGGCTGCAGCAGGCGGGTCCGGCGGCCGGCCAACATGGCCGCGGGCTCGGCCACCCCGGGCAGATCCAGGTGCCGGCGGGCGACCGTGGATTCGGGCCGGTCCAGGCGCAGCCGGCGCAGCTCCTCCGAGCCCAGGAAGCGCAGCGGCAGGTCCAGTCCGGCGGCCGCCGCCAGCAGTCCGGGCTCGTCCCGCTTCAGGTCGGCGCTGGCCAGCAGCCGCACCCGGTCCAGGCTGCCGCCGCAGGCGGCCAGGGCCCGGGTCACCGCCTCGCGGATGCTGGCGGCCGAGGCCCCGCGCCGGCAGCCGACGCCCACCACCAGGTCCTTGAGCGCCTGGGTGCTGGTGGTGACGATGGGCTCGGCGCAGATCGCCGCGGCGCAGGCGTGGGCCAGGGCGTTGGCGCCGCCCTCGTGCCCGGAAAGCAGGCTGATGGCCCAACGGCCCTTCACGTCCAGCACCACCACCGCCGGGTCGGTCAGCTTGTGCTGGGGACAGCCGGCCAGGGCCCGCACCACCACCCCGGTGGGCATGATGTACACCAGCCGCCGGCAACGGCCGAACAGCTCCCCGGTGAGCGCCGCCACCCGGTCGAAGGGCTCCCAGCCGGGCGCCGCCACGTCCCGGTGGGCGTACCGCCCGGCCGGCCCCAGGGCCTGGGCCAGCCGAAGGCCCAGGGCGACCCCGGGCGCGGACAGGGTGATCAGGGCCAGATCGGACGTGAGATCAGCGCCCATCGCGGAAGCCGTGGCCGAATTCGGGGGCGTAGAGCCGGCTGGCGGCGTGGCCCCGGGCCAGGGCCGGCCCCACCAGGATCAGGGCGGTGCTGCGGATGCCCTCGGCCTGGGCGCCGATATCGGCCAGGGTGCCCCGGAGGATCCGCTCGTCAGGCCAGGAGGCCCGGTGCACCACGGCCGCGGGGCAGTCCGCGCCGTAGAAGGGGATCAGCTCCCGGGCGATCTCGGCGGTGCGGTGGGCGCTCAGGTACAGGCACAGGGTGGCGCCCAGGGCGGCCAGGTGCGGCAGGTCCTGGTGTTCCGGCATGGGGGTGCGGCCCCGGGTGCGGCTGAGCAGGATGGTCTGGCTGCCCTCGGGCACGGTCAGCTCGGCGCACAGGGCGGCGGCGCTGGCCTGGAAGGCGCTCACCCCGGGCACCACCGAGTACGGGATGCCCAGGGCGTCCAGCCCGTCCATCTGCTCCCGGATGGCGCCGTAGATGGACGGATCGCCGCTGTGCAGGCGGATCACGTCCAGCTCCCGGTCCCGGGCCTGGGCGCATACGGCCAGGATCGCCGGCAGGTCCATCCCCGCGCTGTCGTGGCGCTCGCAATCGGAAGGCAGCTCGGCCAGCACCCCCGGGCTCACCAGGCTGCCCGCGTAGACGCACACCCGGGCCCGGCGCAGCAGGGCCTGGGCCTTCACGGTCAGCAGTTCCGGGTCTCCGGGGCCGGCCCCCACGAACCATACCTTCATGCGCTGGCTCCTTCCACGGCCGCTGCGGGCCTATTCCTGGTCATACGCTGGCTCCTTCCACGATGAGGACACTGAGGGGGTCGCAGCCTTCCCGGACCAGCTGGGCCGGCTGGAGCCTGGAAACCTTCTGGCCGGGCAGCCCCAGGCGCTCGCAGCGCCACACGGCGCCGTCCCGGGCCCGGGCCAGCTCCGCCGCCAGGCCGGCGGCGCCTTCGGCTCCGGCCAGGATCGCCAGGGGCCCCGGGTGCCGGGTCCAGGTGGGATCCCAGGGGGGCAGGACCGCGTGGGCGCGGATGAACCGGGCGTCCAGCCAGTCCAGGCCCGCCGCGGCGAAGGCCAGCTGGACGCTGCTCACCCCGGGCAGCAGGCGCAGCGCCGCCGCCCCGAAGCGCCGGCGCAGGGTGCCGGCCAGGCTGGCCAGGCCCGGATCCCCGCTCACCAGCACCGTCACCCGGATCCGGCCCACCCGCTCGTCCAGGGCCTGCAGGAAGGGTTCCAGTCCGGCCAGGACCAGCCGCTCGCCCGGGGCCTCGGGGAACAGGGCCAGCAGGCGCGGGGCGCCGGCCAGGCACTGGGCCTCCTGGGCCGCCGCCCGGGTGGCGGGGGTGACCAGGTCCGGATCGCCGGGGCCGCAGCCGGCCACCCGCAGCGGCGGCTTCAGGCCCATGGGGTGCCCTCCCCGTCCACGGCCCAGACCAGGCCATCCATGCCGCACAGGGCCACCGCGCAGGGGCGTCCGCTGCGCGCCTGGGCGGCCTCGCGGATGGCGCGGGCCAGGCGCGCGCCCACCGCCGTCCGGACCCCGGGCGCCAGGGCCAGCAGCAGGCCTTCCACCGTGGTCGCGGGCTCCGCCGCCTGGCCGGTGACCGCCCGGACCAGCTCGGCCACGCCGGGCACCGGGCTGGGGCTGCGGGCGCTGTGGGTGTCCCAGTGGCCCAGGGCCAGCTTGGCCAGCTTGCCCGGGTGGCCCGCCAGCAGCAGGCTGTGGAAGCCCCGGGCGGCGGCCCCGTCCAGGGCCGGGCCCCATTCGTTGGCCACCTCCACCACCTGGGTGGACCCCAGGGGGAACCGCGACCTGGCCGCGCGCTCGCCGATATGGCCCGGGGCCAGGGCCACGTCCGCCCAGCCGGCGGCCCGGGCCACGTCCAGGGCGCAGGCGATGGTGTCGCGCACCGCCTGCAGGCTGAACGGCCGCACCCGGCCGGTGCTGCCCAGGATGCTCAGTCCGCCGCGCACCCCCAGCCGGGGGTTGAAGGTCCGGGCCGCCAGCTCCAGGCCGCCGGGGATGGCCACCCGCAGCACCGCCCCGCGCCGGGTGACCTCGCCCAGGGCGGCGGCCATCATCCGCCGGGGCCCGGGATTGATGGCCGGCTCCCCCACCGGGATCTGCAGTCCGGGCAGGGTGACGGTGCCCACCCCGCGGCCGGCCTCGAAGCGCACCTCGGCATCGCCGGTCCAGCGCAGCTGCACCCGCACTTCGGCCCCCTGGGTGATGTCCGGATCGTCGCCGGCGTCCTTGATCACCGCCGCGGCGCCGCCCCATGGGGTGGCCCGGCTCCAGGCCACCGGCAGGATCGCCCGGCCGCCGCCAGGCAGCGGGATCTCCACCTGCGGGCCGGACGCCAGCCCCAGTCCGGCCATGGCCGCGGCCTTGGCCGCCGCCGCGGCGCAGGCCCCGGTGCTGAAGCCCTCCCGGCCGGCCATCACGCCTCCCGCCACGGCCGGTGGCCGCAGCGCACCAGCACCACGCTCAGGTAGCCCAGGGCCGCGTCCACCGGCTCGCCCAGATCCCGGTACAGCACCTCCCGGCCGGCCTGCTCCACGGCGCAGCCCAGCCGGGCCTGGTCCAGCAGCCCCCGCTCGGCCAGCAGCGCCCGCAGGGCCGGCAGCCGGCCGCCCACCTTGTACAGGACCAGGGTTTCGCAGCCGTCCAGGGCCCGGGCCACGGCCGCCAGATCGGTGGCCGGCATGAGCGTGAGCCGGTCCTCCTGGACGGTGAGCGGCGCGCCGAAGGCCGCGGCCGCCGCCTGCATGGCGCTGATGCCGGGCACCACGTGCAGCCGTTCGGCCGGCACCCGCTCCAGCAGGCACTCCAGCAGGTAGGCGCTGGTGCTGTACAGCAGCGGATCGCCCAGGGTGAGCTGGGCCACCGCCTGGCCGGCCTCCATGCGCATCGCCACCCAGTCCGCCACCTGGGCCCAGCTGGCCCGGGTGCTGGCCTGGTCCCGGATCATGGGGTAGGCGTGCACCAGCACCTCCTGGCCGTGCACGTGGGCGGCGGCGATGCGCAGGGCCAGGCTTTCGCCGCTGCGCTCGCTGCGGGGCGCCACCAGGGCGTCCGCCGCCTCGAGGATCCGGGCCGCCCGCAGGGTGATCAGGTCCGGGGCGCCGGGGCCGATGCCCACCGCGTAGAAGTGGCCTTTTTCGGCCTGCAACGTCATGCCTCCTCCAATCGGGCCAGGGCGGCCCGGACCTGCGCGACGAACCGGCGGCGCACCCAGCGCCGGGCCCCCAGCGCCGTGCCGCAGCTGAACCGCGGCACGTCCAGGCGCCGCTTCAGGCTGTCCGGGGCGTCGCCCAGGAGGTCCCGCTTCAGGTGGTCCCCGGCCACGAACAGGAACGGCTCCAGATGCGCCCGGCCCGCGCGCCGGGCCCGGTGGATGAAGGCCTCCAGCCCGTCCGGGTCCGGTTCGCCCTCCAGCCGGGTCAACCACAGGTCCGGCCGAACGGCACGCAGCCGCCGGCCCAGTTCATCCAGTTCCCGGTGCCCTTCGGACGCCTGGGCGTTGCCATGGGCCACCACCAGCACCGGGCCGTCGTCGGGCAGGTCGGCCAGCAGTCCCCGGGCGGCCGCGTCCAGATCGGCCGAACAGCCCAGGAAGGGTCCGGCCAGGGCGGTGCGCAGCCCGGCCGGGGTGGCGGCCACGGCCAGATGCTGGACCCCGGGCACCAGATGCAGGCTCAGGACCGCCGCCCGCGCCACCCCCCGGGCCGCCAGGTCCGCGTAGGCTTCGGGCAGCAGGCGGGCCGGCTCGCCCTGGGCCCGAAGCCGCACCACCAGGCTGCCGGCCGTATAGGCCCAGCCGATCTCCCGTCCGGGGCAGGCGCAGCGCAGATCGGCCTCCATGAGGGCGTAGGCCTCCCGGGCGGCGCCGCCCATGGCGCCGAAGGCCGCCACCAGGATGGGCGCGGCGGGCTTCACCGGGCCTCCCCGGCCAGCCCGGCCAGGGCGTGCAGGGTCGCCACCACCAGGGGGCTGCCGCCCCGGCGGCCCTCCAGGACCACCGCGGGCACGTCCAGTTCCAGCAGCTCCCGCTTGCTTTCCAGCACGTGCACGAAGCCCACCGGCATGCCCACCACCAGGGCCGGGCGCAGCCCCTCCTCGACGATCATCCGGTTCAGCTCCAGCAGGGCCACCGGCGCGTTGCCGATGGCCACGATGGCCCCCTCCAGCAGCGGCGCGGCCTTGCGCAGGGCGAACAGGCTCCGGGGCAGGCCGCTATCGGCCGCCTGCTCGGCCACGTCCGCATCGGCCACGTGGCAGTGCAGATCGCCGGGCCCGTACCCCGGATGCACCGCCCGCAGCCGGGCCAGGCTGAGCCCGGAACGGATCATGTTGGCGTCCACGTAGATGGGCCGGCCGGCCCGCAGGGCCCGGATCCCGGCCGCCACCGCGTCATGCTGGAACCGCAGCCCCTCCAGGATGCCGAAATCGGCGCAGGTGTGCACCAGGCGCCGGGCCACCGCCCACTGGTCCGGGGCCCAGCCGTGCGCGCCGGCCTCCCGGTCGATGACCGCGAACGAGCCGGCCTCGATGTCCGCCCCGGACCGGGGCCGCGCCAGCAGCTGGTGGATCATGGGCCGCCCGGGGGCGGGGGACGGCAGGGCGACCGTGCAGGCAACGGCAGGAACGGCCGAACTGGGCGCCCCGGATTCGGCCGGCGTTCTCACCGCGACCGCATCCAGGACCGCGCCCGGACCGGCCAGCCGCACCACCTCCCCCACCACGATCAGCCCCGGACCGGGCAGCGGCCCGGGCGTTTCCGTCTGCAGGGCGGCCAGCAGTCCCGGCAGGGTGGCCAGGGTGCCCACCAGGGTTCGCTGGTCCGGCAGGGTGCCGCGCAGGACCAGGGCGGCGGGCAGGCCCGGCGCCCGGCCGTGGCGGATCAGCTCGGCGCAGGCCATGGGCAGCACGGACAGGCCCATGAACAGCACCAGGGTGTCCGGCCCCTGGGCCATGCTCCGCCACTGGGCGGGATCCGGGCCGCGGCCGTCGCGCCGGTGCAGGCTGAAGGCGCCCACCGAGGTGCCGAACTCCCGGTCCGTGACCGGAATGCCCGCCGCGGCCGGCACCGCGCTCAGGCTGGAGACCCCGGGCACCACCTGGCAGGGCACGCCGGCCGCCCTGAGGGCCCGCAGCTCCTCGCCGCCGCGGCCGAACAGGTACGGATCGCCACCCTTGAGCCGCACCACCCGCCGGCCTTCCCGGGCCAGGCGCACCAGCAGCTCGTTGATGGCGTCCTGGGTGAGCACGCAGTGGCCCTTGTGCTTGCCGGCGTCGATGCGCTCGGCCTGGGGCGCGTGCCGGTCCAGGATGGCCGGATTGACCAGGGCGTCGTGCACCACCACCTGGGCTTCCCGCAGCAAGGCCGCGGCGCGCAGGGTGAGCAGCCCCGGATCGCCCGGACCGGCCCCCACCAGGGCCACCGAGCCCCGGTCCGGGACCGGCCCGTCCAGGCGGGCCATGAGCTCCGCCCGGCAGGCCGCGACGGAATCCCGGCGCAGCCGCTCCAGCAGTCCGGACTCGGCCAGCCCGCTTTGCAGGGCCCGGCGCTCCGGTCCGCCCAGGGCCGCGTAGCGGGGATCGGCCTTCAGCTCCGCCACCAGGTCCAGGAACGTCGCATGGGCCGCGTCGTAGCGCACTTCGGCCTCGCGCCGGAGCCGCAGCGCCAGGGCCGGGCAGCGGCCTTCGGTGGCGAAGGAGACGCTCAGGGCCCCCCGGCGCAGGGTGGCCGGCAGGGCGAAGTCCGAATCCCCGGGCGCGTCGGCCCGAAGCGCCAGCGCGCCCAGGCCCCGGGCATCGGCGGCCACCCGGGCGTTCAGTTCGGGGTCCCCGGTGGCGGCCACCACCAGGAAGGCCCCGGCCAGGTCGGCGGGGCCGGCGTAGGCGCGGCCCAGGACGGTCCGGGCCCCGGCGCGACCGGCGTCGGCGCCCGCCGCCGGCCCAGGAGCGCCCCGCCCCCCGGCAGCCCCCCCGGCCTCCGGGGCGATGAGCAGGACCCGCGCCCCGGCCTCCAGGAAGCGCGCGGCCTTGCGGCTGGCCACCGCCCCGGCGCCGACGATCACGCAGGCGCGGCCACGCAGGTCCAGCTGGACCGGCAGCAGGTTCGGGCCGTCCAGGCCCTGTGACACCAGGCATCCCACTCAAGTCTCCGCGCATGAGGCCTGGGAACGTACAGAAAGCCAGAATGTCCGGCCGTCCGCCTGCTCCCACGGCAGGGGTAAAGGCATAGGGCCGGTCTCCGGACTTGCGATGAGGCTGGATCGAAAGGATCCCCCAAGGTCTTCCCGGTTTCCCAGTGACCCTGGCTTCAGGCCGCGCGCCCCGTGTGGCTGATGGGGCACGTCGCATACCGTTGCGGGGCAGTGCCGGATTCTCACCGGCTTCCCGAACACCCTGAGCAAATTGTAGGGGTCAGCCTAGCACGAGCGGGCGGGGAGGCCATGGGAATTGTGGGTGACCGGGGTCACCGCACCGCGGCCAGCAGCTTGTCCCAGGCGCCGGGGCGCAGGTGGCTGCGCAAGTGCCCGGCCCAGCGCTGGATGCGCAGTTCCAGGGGATCGGCGGCCTGCTCCGGCAGTTCCGGGAAGCCCCGGTCCCGGCGCACCTGGTTCAGGTAGGCGGCCCGCCAGGGATCGGAGCCGAGCAGGCCGTGCAGGTAGGCCCCCGCGGCCCGGCCCCGGCGCCAGCCCAGCTCGGCGCCGCCGGCCACCAGCGGTTCGCCGGCCTGGCCGCCATGGTCGCCGGCCTCCGGGTCCAGCAGCGCCGTGGCGCCATGGTGGATCTCGTAGCCGGACAGGGCGCAGCCGGCGATGGGCCAGCGGGACGCCACCCGGCTCAGCTGGGTGAGCTTGTCCGTCTGGAAGGTGGTGCGGGTGGGCAGCAGCCCCAGCCCGGCAAAGGTGGCCGGGCCGCCTTCGGTGCCGGCCGGGTCCCGCAGTTCCGCGCCCAGCATCTGGTAGCCGCCGCACAGGCCTAGCAGCCACGCGCCGCGGGCCGCGGCGTCCCGCAGGGCCTGGGCCATGCCCGAGGCGGTGAGCTGCACCAGGTCGCCCACGGTGGCCTTGGAACCGGGCAGCACCAGCAGATCCAGCTCCGGCACCAGGCGCGGGTCCGAAACCCAGGTCAGGTGCAGGTCCGGTTCGGCCAGCAGCGGCGCCAGGTCCTCGGTGTTGCTCAGGCGGGGATAGAGCACCGCCCCCACCTTCAGGGCGCCGGCCGGGCCGGGCTCGTCCACCGGGATCCGGAACGGCCGGTCCTCCTCGTCCAGCCCGTGCTCCACGAAGGGCAGCAGGGCCAGCACCGGCAGCCCGGTGCGCGCCTCCATGATCCGGATGCCGTCGTCGAACAGCGAGGCGTCGCCCCGGAACCGGTTGACCACGATGCCCAGCACCCGGGCCCGGTCCTCGGGGGGCAGCAGATCCAGGGTGCCGATCACCTGGGCGAACACCCCGCCCCGGTCGATGTCGGCCACCAAAACGATGCCCGCGTCCACCTGGCGCGCCGGGCGCAGGTTCACGAAGTCCCGGTCCATGAGGTTCAGTTCCACGGGGCTGCCGGCGCCCTCCAGCACGATCACCCGGTTCCGGGCCGCCAGCCGGTCCAGGGCGTCCGCGGCCAATTGCCGCAGCGGGTTCCGGTCCCGGAAGTAGTCCTTGGCCTCCTGCAGGCCCACGGCCCGGCCCAGGGCGATCACCTGGGCCCCGGTGTGGGTCAGCGGCTTGAGCAGCACCGGGCCCATGTCCACGTGCGGCTCCTTGCGGCAGGCCAGGGCCTGGAGGATCTGGGCCCGGGGCATCTCCAGCCCCTCGGCGGTTACGCCGGCCTGGTTGGCCATGTTCTGGGCCTTGAACGGCGCCACGTCCAGGCCGGCGTCGCTGAACAGGCGTCCCAGGCCGGCCGCCACCAGGCTTTTGCCCACGTCCGACGCCGTCCCCAGCACCGCGATCGCCTTGGTTCCCGAATTGGACTGGGTCATGGTTCTTCTTTCCGCAAGCTGCCATGGTAGCGCAGCCGCATGACCCAGCTTTCCGCCCAGCCCGGCTGGGCCCCGAAATGCAGGTGGCCGTAGCTGGCCAGCAGGTTGCCGCGGGCGAAGCCCTCCTCGGCGGCCTCGCCCCGGAGGTTCTCGGTCCGCCAGGCCGGGGCGGTCGGACCGTCCTCCCAGAGCGAATGGTGGAACTCGTGGGCCCGGCCTTCCGCCCCGGCCCGGCACAGCAGGTTGTCGCCCAGGGCCCGCAGCCGCTTGTAGCCGAAGGCCTGCAGCCGCCCGGTCATCCGCGCCCGGCCGGGGATCAGCCCGGCCATGGCGTGGCTGCGCCCCTCCGCGTCCACCAGGGCCTCGGCCAGGACCATGTAGCCGCCGCACTCGGCGAACAGGGGCAGATCCCGGCGTCCGGCCCGGCGCAGTCCCTCCAGGAAGGCGCCGTTGCCGGCCAGCTCCCGGGCGTGCAGTTCCGGGTAGCCCCCGGGCAGGTAGATCCCGGCCACCCCCTCCGGCACCCCTTCCCGCAGCGGCGAGAAGGGCACCCAGCGCACTCCCAGGCGCTCCAGGCGCGCCAGGGTGTCGGCGTAGATGAAGCAGAAGGCCTCGTCCCGGGCCAGGGCCACGGGCAGATCGCCCGCAGCTAGCGAACGCACGGGCGTATCGTCAGCTTGATCGTTAGCCTCGCAGACGGCCTGCTGGTCGGTCGCAACGCCGGCGCTGCTGCTTGCCTGCTTGTCGGCCGCCCCCCCGGCGCCGCCGCTTGCTTGCTTATCGGCCGCCCCCCCGGCCCCTGCCCCCGGCACCCGGGCCAGGGCCCGCAGGGCGTCCAGATCGATGGTCGCCGCCAGCTCCACCGCCAGCGCGTCCAGCGCCGCCTCCAGATCCGGCAGTTCGTGCGGACGGTAGATGCCCAGATGCCGCTCCGGCAGCCGCCAGGTGCGCGAAGCGGGCATCCAGCCCAGCACCGGCACCCGGGTATGGGCCCGGATGGCCGCGGCCTGGAGCCGGAAATGGCGCTCGCCGCCCAGCCGGTTCAGAATCACCCCGGCCAGTTCCAGGTCCGGCCACAGCGTCTGGTGGCCCAGCACCGTGGCGGCGACGCTGCCGCCCAGGCCCGAACCGTCCACCACCAGCACCACCGGGAGGCCGAGACGGCGGGCCAGGTCGGCCGTGGAGCCCTGGAAGCTCACCGGATCGGCCCCGTCGAACAGCCCCATGACCCCTTCCACCAGGCCCAGTCCGGCGCATCCGGCCCCGGGCGCGCCGGCGGCGCCTTGCCGGAAGGCGTCCAGCAGCGGGCCGTCCTCCAGGAACCAGCCGTCCAGGTTCCAGGACTCCCGGCCGGCCGCCACCCGGTGCAGCTGGGGGTCCAGGTAGTCGGGCCCGCACTTGAAGGGCGCCACCGCCAGGCCCTGGCGCCGGAAGGCCCGCAGCAGTCCGGCGGCCAGGGTGGTCTTGCCGCAGCCCGAGTGGGTGCCCGCGAGGACAAAGGCTGGGGTCGTAGCTGTGGCCAAGGGGACGCCTCCGTGCCCCCGGGGTGGCCGGGGGCCCGTCCAGTCTGCCCGGAATCCGCCCGGCCGCGCCACGGGGGGCCGCGGCGCGGGGCGGACCCTCGAACATAGACCCGAGAGGCGCTATGATTCGGCACCCCCCCCGCATCCCACAACCTCCGGAGCCTGGATCATGAACCACGAGATGACCACCACCGCGTTCACCCTCGACGGCTACCGCATCGTCAAGACCCAGGGTGTGGTCCGCGGCGTGATCGTACGCTCGCGCTCGGTGCTTGGCACCTTTGGCGCCTCGCTGCAGACCCTGTTCGGCGGCAACATCTCCCTGTTCACCGAGCTGTGCGAACGCACCCGCGAGGACGCGTTCCAGCTCATGCTGACCCACGCCCAGCAGCACGGGGCCAACGCCGTCATCGGCGTGCGCTACGACGCCACGGAAGTCATGGGCGGCGTCACCGAGGTGCTGTGCTACGGCACGGCGGTCACGGTCGAACGGGTCTAGGGCTGGCGGGTTCAGCCCTTGAAGTCCTTCAGCCAGGCGAGATCCACTTCGGCGGCCTTCTTCGCGGCCTTCTGGTCCACCAGGAACTGGCCGCGGGCGTTGAAGGGGCCGGTCTTCTTGGGCGCGCCCTGGTGGCAGGAGGCGCAGTTCACCACGTCCTTGAAGCCGAGCTCCTGGGCCTTCTTGACGAAGGCCGGCTTGGCCTGGGAGGGGGTGGCCACGGCCAGCATGGCGGCGGCGGTGAGGGCGAGCAGCGAGGAACGACGCATGGTACCTCCAGGTGATGATGGCAATTTGAAACAGGCTAACAACCGCTCCGTGCCCCGGCCTGGTCTCATTGGACGCCCAGGTCCTTGAGGATCCTGGGCGCTTTTTCGTCCTGGGCCAGGAGCACGTGGCAGGTGCTGCAGTCGCTGGCGATGGCCCGGCCGTCCGGGGCGGTGTGGCTGCCGTCGTGGCAGCGGAAGCAGCCGCCGCCGTCCAGGTGCCCGAGGTGATTGGGATGGGTGCCCCAGGTGAGCTTCATCTCCGGGGAAACGTTGCGCAGGAAGGCATCGGTGACGGCCCGGCCGGCGGCGTCCACCAGGGGCCGCCGGGCGCGGAACAGCTCGGGATAGCCGGCCCGGTAGAAGGCGGCCACCGCTTCGGGGATCTCCCGGGCGGCCGAGGCCTGATCCCGGTACGAGGCCTTCAGGATCACCACGGCCTGCTTGCGGATGAAGGGCAGGTCCCGGCTGATGCGGCCTTCGGCGATGGCCCGGTCGATGACCTGGTCCGGCATTTCGAAGGTGTGGGTGGGCCGGTTGTGGCAGTCCACGCAATCCATCTGGCGCGGCTCGATGCCGGCCGAGGCGGGCGGGAGCTTGACGTCGCTGGAGCGGTAGACCACCTCGTGGCCCTGGTCGTCGCGGTAGGTGACCTGGGCGATGGTCTCCCGCGTGGGATCCCCGGCCACGTAGGTGACGCGGGCCGCGGCGTCCAGGTGGCGGCCGTGGATGCCGATGTCGCTGCCGCCCAGGTGGCCGCCGATCTTGAGCACGAGCACGTTGTAGGAAGGCGTGTTGGCGGCGTCCTCGGCATAGTGGGCGCGCACGACCAGCTTGTCGCCGGAGAACTTCTGCGGCCAGTGGCAGGCTTCGCAGGTCTCCCGGGCCGGGCGCAGGTTCATGACCGGGCTGGGGATGGGCCGCGAGTAGTCGTTGAAGGCCACCCCCAGCACCTGGCGCACCCCGGCCAGCTTGGCCCGCATGAAGGACTGGGCGCCGGGGCCGATGTGGCACTGGGCGCAGCCCACCCGGGAGTGGGGCGAATCCAGGAAGGCCCGGTACTCGGTGATCATCGGCGTATGGCAGGTGAGGCCGCAGAACTTGCTGGAGTCCATGTACTCGACGCCGCGCACCGTGGCCACGCCCAGGAGCGCGATATTGAGGATCGTGGCCAGCACGACGAAGGTGAGGACGTGGCGGATGTGCTTGGTGGTGAGGTCGATCTTGGGCGTGATCTTGGGGATTTCGCCCGCCTTCCTCAGGGTTCGCCGACGAAGCCACATGCCCAGGGGGA